>Ga0075021_10000813_pt1 | contig 16053 bp, 10 predicted proteins | sample ColStrG_CSR_2012_FD_72749 | JGI IMG/M metagenome (GOLD analysis project Ga0075021, IMG submission 72749) | Freshwater sediment microbial communities in response to fracking from Pennsylvania, USA - Cold Stream Run_MetaG_CSR_2012 | ecosystem: Environmental > Aquatic > Freshwater > Creek >...
TACTGCGTTGTATTACATCCCCATTGCTGCCGTCCGTCGGCCCTGCCATCCCTGGAGTGGATCTAGCCCAACCGTCACTCCGCGGCGAGTTCGCGAGGTGGCTCTATGATATTCGATGCGCGGTTGTTCGTTCTAAGAAGACTCGCCGCGGCGCTACCGTCTCCGGCTTCGAGCCATACACAACAGCTTCGAAAAGCGTGTCCTTAGGAATTGAGATTGTTCGATGGCTTGCGATCCTCTGCATCGAAAAAGACCATGACCTCACCAACCCATCTCACCCTTGAGATCTGTCATTAAGGGTGTGTTGCGATCGCTCATGCCGTGCTTGTTGTATCCCCAATCGAGAAGCAATGCGTGCACACGGTCGGAGACTGTCTTCATATACTCCCCGCCAAACATCTTACGCGCCAAGATGGTCCTGCGCCGAAATCGCGGGCAGCGCCAGTCCCTGGGGATCAACGTCCCTGTGAGCATGGCGAGTCGTAAAGATCAGTAGGAACGCATGATTTTATCTAGCTGCCGATATTCGCCATAGTTTCGCCCAACGAGGAAAATCGCGATATGATAGAAAAGGTCGCCATTCTCCCCCAAACGTCGGCGTTTGGCGGTAGCAGATGCTCTCACACACGGTTCCGAAAAAGCTGCTGGAGCAGTTCACATACGACGATCCGGTAACGAAGTCCAAACGGCTCTGGCGGCACGAAAAGGATAAGGTGCCATATTGGAAAGCGTCGCCCAAAACTGCTACGAGATGGAATCACCATTTTGCGCACCCGACGAATTCCGCCAAAGAAGCCGAGCTTGAAGATCGCCTGAATCGGGAGTTCGAAAATCCGGTTAACGAATTCCTTGAGCTGATCGGCTACCGAACGTTCCACCTAACCTCAAGACACATCCGCCTGCTGGCCGGTTATATGAGGATGTTGTTCAATCGAACACGCGCGCGCCAGGCGGCAAGTGCTATTAGCGTAAAGGCAAAAAATGATGCCTATCTGAAAGTCATCAATGACGAGGCAGTACTGGCACAGATCGCCGCGAAACTGATGAGGGATGCTGTCGATCTTGGATACGGAGTTGATTACCTCCTGGCGGTGAAGGATGTCAAGGAGCAAATCGAAGCGAGGATTACCAAAAGCCCCACGCCTGACGAGGTCCAGCAGGACTATATTCAGGCGATTGAAACAATGATGGCGTTCGAAGATGACGGGATGCTCAATGGTCAATGGGGCATACTTCAGACTCCGCCAGAGAACCCGTTCGTCATCGGTGATGCGCCGGTCGTGACCTTTGAGCGCACTGAAGAAAACCGGTTATATTTCGGGATTGGATTCGCGCGCCCAAACGTTGAGGCATTTCTGCCGGTATCACCAACGACCTGCTTGCATGTTCTGCCAGCCGTAGCGCGAACCAGACAACCGAGACGACCCGCAACGGTCGAGGTGAACATGGCGCAAGCAGCATTCGCCACGAACCACTGCTTCGCTAACGTGAACAATCCAGAGATCAATGCCGTCTTGCAGGATCATTTTGGGAGAATTCAGCTTGGCATTACCGGCTTCAACATAAACCACTTCGACGCGGCGCAAACGTTCGTCGATATCATGCTAGGCAAGCGAGCCTACACGGCTCAGGGCGGAAGGTAGACATTGGACGTTCAACTACCGACAATCTCGATTGGACAGCGCGGCGAAGTGCAAACGCAGCACTGTGGTCGGCGATCTTGGCAGGACTTTACTTACTGGTTGCGGTTGCGGCCGCTTCGTGGCCGTGAGAGCTTATGAGGCCGGCTCGAAAGGACTGGCTGTTTTTGTTGTTGTGCGAAAAATACAGAAGAAGAGTCGCTGGAGCGCGATACTAGACGCGCAGTTATGTTCATTCGGAGAAAAGACGGATCGGTAGAGGATCAGGATGGGAAAGTCCTACTGTTCAGTCTCTCTCGCTTCCAATCGGAGATAGCAGAGGGCGATGGCTGCTTCGTTTGCGGCGCCAAACAGGGCACAAAAGAATTCAGCGATGAGCATGTAATCTCCGATTGGGTACTCCGTGATCGAGGGTTGCACTCAGGAAATCTAGTTCTGCCGAATAAGAAGTCGTTTATGTATGGTCGGTACGTCGTGCCGTGCTGCAAGGATTGCAACGGACGAATGGCAGAAATCTTTGAAGACAAAATCAGCAATGCATTCTCGCAGGGTTACGAAGGAGTAGTTGGCCTAACGCGCGCGGGAGATGGAGAGTTGCTATGGCTGTGGATGTCGCTGATCTTCCTCAAACTACTCCTGAAGCACAAGGAATTTCGCTGGCATTCCGATAGGCGATTCGAAGATATCAAAATGTCGGAAGTTTACGATTGGGAGCCGCTCCATCACATTCATTGCGTTGCCCGTTCCTTCTATACCGGCGCGACTATCCACCGAAAGATTTTCGGATCGCTATTTGTTTGGCCCGCTTCACCGATCGAAGGCGGAGAGGAATTTGACTTCGCAAATTTCCTTCCTGGAGCCTCTCTTCTACTTCGAATTGGCGGTGTGGTGGCTTTCGCCGTTATGAACGACTCAGGCCTTGCACTCGGTAGTTTGAACGAAATGATTAAGAAGATAACCGGGCCGTTAAGTTTTGTTCAAGGGCGGGAGATACTCGCCCTTCTCTGTCATCGCAATCTCAGCCTTGAGCCGCGCCCCGCCTACAGTTCGGAGTTCGACCCGACAACAGGCGAATATCAGATCACGGCAGACATTCCAGATAACATACATTTGATCGACGATCCTCGGCCCGAATTGCGCGGCGAGATCACTGCATTTTTTGTCAAAGATATCTTAGAGGGCGTGGGCGCTGATCCTAAAAGTTTGGGTCACGTTAAGGCTGGCGAATATTCGTTCTTGTTCGGGGACGATGGGAAGTTCCTGGATCATCGGAGTCTCAATCCAAGCTAAGGCGGCCTTGCGAATCTTTTTTGTTGAATCTGCTCGAACCGGACGAAGCGGTAGCCTATATTGGGTACCCGCTTGGGGTATCGGCGCGTGAAGTGGGCGCAGCGACGATGCCACGATCGAACGCCCCTCGGTGGCCGGCAGGATGTACCTGGACGCCATCGTCGCTCCGCAGCCCGGTTCGCGCGGCCAAGAACTCATAGGTGGGGCTAAGTGGGGCGTAGACTTCAAGACGCAGGAAAAAGTTGTCTTCATTCGAGGATATGCCTATGACAGACTGGTTCGCGCGCCCTGTCCTACACGTGACGGACGTTGAGGCATCGCTCCGCTTTTACGTTGGCCGGCTCGGCTTCACAAGCCCCTGGCGATATGAGGAGGACGGCAGAGCGCACGTCGCACAGGTGGAGCGGCAGGGCTGCGCGCTTATCCTGGCAGACACGTGGCCGGAGAAGATCGGCAAGGGGCTGATGTTCATTTCCGTGAACGTCGAGCAGGAGACGCGCGACGCCGTGATCGCCGCGTTGGACGCGCTGCGCGCGGAACTCGAGGCCAGGGGCGTTCCGGTCAAGGAGGGTTCCTGGGGCTACCGGCTCCTGGTGGTCGATGATCCCGACGGCAATCAGCTCTTCTTCAACTATCCGAACGAGACTGCATCCAGCAAGATTGTTAGAGACGAAGCGCAATCGCGTGCGGCTGCATCCGATCCCTAGCTGCGGGCTGAGAGCCGTCGTTCGACGCTGCGGTCTTCCTTAATGTACGATTACCTCATTTCAGAAGCGGCGGCGGGCGAGAGAGAGCTCAAACTTTATTGCCTCGGATTGAGTTTTCATCACCCGTGACCCCCGCTCGGCGCTTGCAGCTTTGGCCGCACCGGCCACGCCATCCTCCTGCCAACCCGATTCGCTCATACACTAAAATCGTCATTGGTACTGCAACCAGTCCGGAGGAGTCTCTTCGTGGCATTTTTTCGTAGCTTGTCTTTGACTTCCGCCCTTTTGCTTTTCTCGTGCCTCTGCACTGCGCAGGATTTTCGCGGCAGTTTACAAGGCACCGTCAACGATGCCAGCGGCGCGCGCATTCCCAACGCCAGCATCACCGCCGGCCTGTTCGGTTCCTCCACCAGCCGTCAGGCGGCCAGCAATCAAAACGGGGAATTTCGCCTCAACGATTTGCCTCCCGGCGCCTATCGCGTTTCAGCCGCCGCCCCTGGCCTGGAACCGGCTGAAGCCGTCGTTTCCGTGGAAGTCAGTTCCGCGCGGCAGCTCACCGTAACGCTCCGGCCCGCCACTCTGAAGCAAGCGGTCAACGTAGCCGGCGTCGCGTCTTCCATTACCACCGAGCCCATCAACACCGCCAGTGCCGTCGAGGGCGGAATTGTTACTTCGCAAGACCTTCAGTCGATTCCTCTGGCCCAGCGCAGCTTTGCTAACATTGCCTACCTCGTGCCCGGCACCGAGCCGGTCGAGCCTTCCGATCCCACCAAGGCTCGCATCACCGCCGTCTCTTTTGGCGGCAGCTCCGGCCTCAACGATGTTCTCTCGGTCGATGGCGGCGATAACTCCGACGACTACATCGGCGGTTTCCTCCAAAACTTTTCGCCTGACGTGATTCAGGAGTTCGCCGTCCAGACCGCGCAGCAGGATGCCGCCACCGGCCGTACCGTGGGTGGCTCGGTCGTCATCACTACCAAGCGCGGCGAAAACGCCTGGCATGGCGGCGCGGGTTTCTATGAGCGCGCCGCCGCTCTCAACGCCCGCTACCCAATTGAGAATCCCGCGCCTCTGCCCAAGCAACCGTTCTCCAAGCAGAACTATGTCGCCACGCTGGGCGCTCCCGTCGTCAAAGACAAGCTCTGGTCTTTTTCGTCTTTCGAAGGTGTGCGCGAAAAAGCCAGTATCGCTTATAGCCCCGCTACTCTGACGCAATTTCAGGCGCTGGCCTCCCTGGCCGGCCAAGGATTGCTGCCCGGCGTCCCTTCCATAGCCGTGCCGAATAACGTCTCCATTCCGTTTCGCGATTTCTTAGTGACCCAGCGATTCGATTGGGCGCAATCCTCGCGCTCACAGTGGTTCTTGCGCGCCGCCGCCGATTCGTACACCACGGACAACGCCTTTGTCCAGCAAGCTACCCTCCCCTCCACCGGCACCACCTGGCACTCTAACTACTTCAACCTTGTTCTCGGCCATCAATTCGTCTTCAGTCCCACTTGGCTCGGCAGCTTTACCTTCAATGCAGGCTTGCTGCACCTCACCCAGCAGCGCAATTCCACGTTAGGTTTTGCTCTTGCTTTTCCGTTCAGTTCGACCTCCCAGACGATCTCCGGATTCGAGACTTTCGGTGACAATCAGTTCGTCACGCCCATTACCGCTTTCCCCGTGCTGCGCAATCAGCAGAAGTATCAAATGCGCTACGCGCTCACTCACAGCGCGGGAAGTCATTCGCTGAACTGGGGCGCGGAGGTGATTCATGAACCCGTTTTGAGCGGCGCCCTTGCCGGAAACGCCGAGAGTCTCACCACTTTCGCACAAAATCCCACCGACTACTTGGGTAATCCCGGGCAGTTCGCCGTCGATGTCGCCTGTACCCCCAGCGAGGAACTGGATGTTACCCCCGGAACTACTTGTGAGGAGACGCCCTCGGGAAACGGTTCTTTCACTCAGAATGTGCAGCGCATAGGCTTTTACGCGCAAGACTCATGGCGCGTGACTCCATCGTTAACCATCAATTACGGCTTGCGTTACGACACCTCGTTTGGGCTGTTCATGGCTGCTGGCCGTTCGCAATTGCAGAACCCGGGGTTGCTCACCGTGCGAGCGTTGCAAATCCCGCTCTTCCAGCATCCAGGCGCGCCGCGAGATTATCGCTTGGCCATCGCGCCGCGTTTAGGCATAACCTATGCGTTCGGCAAAGAGCGGAAAACGGTGATTCGCGCGGGATTCGGGCTCTTCTATAACGATCTTGCGCAGAATGGCTGGGTCACGGCATTTCAAGCCGTCAACGAATCGCCCGCTGTTTGCTCCGTTCCCACCGGTGCCGGCTGTCTCCCAGGGTCGGCGTCTGGCGGGAGTGGATCCCTCATCGATCCCGCCTATAAAACTCCGTATGCCTTGCACGCCACGGCGGGCGTCGAACACGCCTTTAACTCACAGTGGAAAATGAGCGCAGGCTTTACTCACGAATCCGGCGTCCACTCTTACCGCCGCTACCAGTATTTGGCCGGCTATTCCTTGATCTCTCCGCTCTTTTCACCCGATGTCGCCACGCAACAAGAGTCCGTTCCGGATTTGTCCGTGTTTCGATCCGACAACCGCTCGCGTTATGACGCCTTCTCGATTCACCTGCAAGGTAACGTTTCGAAACGTCTCAACGTGGTCATGAACTACACGCTCGCAAGCGCTAAAACCTGGGGTTGCGTTCTGGGTGAACTGTTTGACTATGTGAACGGTGTTTGCAACCCGCTCCATGCCTTTGATAAGGGCGACTACGGCCCCTCTGGCGAAGACATCCGGCATCGTTTTGTGTTGGCTGGCACCTTTCATCTTTGGGGCGGAGTCGAATTGACTACGCTCAGCCAGGCGGAAAGCGCTCGCCCCTACACCATCACCACGCCAGTGGATGTCAACGGCTTCGGTGACGCCGTCAATGACCGCGCTGTCGTCAACGGCGTGCAAACTTCGCTCGATCAATTTCGCGGCAAGGCCTATGTTCAGGTCGATTTGCGCGTAGCGCGCCCCATCGCCTTTCGTGAGCGCTTCACTCTTATGCCGTTCGTCGAGTTCTTCAATCTGTTGAATCGCAACAACCCTGGCGCAAACTACGTGACGAATCTGGCCGCTTTGCCGAATCCGGTGAATGACCTTGCCAACGCAACCGCCATCTGCTTAAACGCAAGCTGCACGCAGACGCAGCCCATTACCAGCCTGAATCAATTGCGTGTTCCCGCCGGCGGGTTGGGCGATTTCTTCGGGCCTGGCACAACGGTGGGCATACCTTTTGCCGCGCAATTGGGCGTGAGATTCAGCTTCTAAACACAACATCGTTCTACCCGCGTAGGGAAGCCGGAACGTCGCACAGAGGCTGCGAATTCGTTAGTACCATAACTTCTAGTACCCTTCGGAAGAGCATCTCGCGCACAATATCGTTTACTTACTAAGCTGGCCAGTCTACACTTCTAGGAGATAAAGCGGGTATTCTCACTATGAATTGGCAGCGCGTTAGCCGCCTTATCGTTTGTTGCGCGCTCCTTCCATGGTTGAGCAACGGGCAGAGTGATCTGTCAAAATCTGCCGGGGCGTGTGTCGCCGGAAGTAGCTCTGGCCCGACCGCTCCTCCAACCACTGCTTGTCTAGCCCCGAACCGGCCCCTGCGGATAGTGCCGTTTGTCGATCGAAACTCAGCGGGTAAAGATCCTCTTCAAGGCTCGCCGCCGGTTGTGCCGAACGCAACTAACCCGGGTCCGGCGGGCGCGCACCTCACTTATTATGGCGGCCCGGTAGTTTCAAACGTACAAGTGGTGATCGTGTTCTGGGGCCCGAATGTCAGCCCTGTTGTCACAACCGGAATCTATAACTTTTACAACACAGTCGTTGATAGCACATACCTCGATTTGCTTTATGAGAACTCAACGTTCGGCCTGGCCGGCGTCACGACCAACCAAAAGATCGGTCATGGAACCGTATTGAGTCCCATTACAATTACGCCTTCCTCGAGCGCGTCAAGCATTACAGATACTTTTATTCAAACGGAAATCCGCAACCAGATCGCCGCCGGTCACCTTCCTCCGCCCAGCTTAGATTCGCAGGGAAATTCCAACACTCTTTACGCTCTCTATTTCCCGCCGGGCGTGACGATTAGTGAAGGCGGTATCGGCAGTTGCCGGTCCGGCGGGTTCTGCGCATACCACGGAACCGCATACTCCAGCCAGAGCCAAGTTTTCCAATACAGCGTATTGCCGGACTTTGGCGCTGGCGGCTGCAGCAGCGGCTGCGGAAATTCCAGTGAATTCAACAACCTCACCTCCGTCTCTTCTCATGAATTGGCGGAGACGATTACCGATGCGCAAGTAAGCTTTGCGACAACTAACGCGCCGCCTTTGGCTTGGTACGACAATACATATGGCGAAAACGGCGACATCTGCAATGCGATTCAGGGAAAGGTGACGGCCCACGGCAGTACCTACACTGTCCAGGAATTGTGGTCTAACCAACAGGGCGTTTGCACCGACGGGCCGCAAGCGTTCTTCACCGTTTCGACCTCACCCGTCAACACTGTCGTCGGCACTCCCGTGGCGGTCACGGTGACTGTGAAGAATAAAGGGGGCCAAACACTTCCGTTTTACACCGGCTCCATCTCTTTCTCCAGCACCGATAGCGGCGCGCAACTGCCTTCCTCCTATACGTTCTGTAGTGCCGATGCCGGCACTCAAACATTCAACAGCGTTATCTTCTCTAAAGCCGGAACCCTTGCGATTACCGTTCAAGACGTGGACAACCCCTCCATCACAGGTAGTGCCAGCGAGACTGTCGCCGGCGGCAAAACCACCCCGAGCATAAGTTGGGCAACCCCAGCGTCAATCACCTATGGCACAGCCCTGAGCGCTACGCAGTTGAATGCCACGAGCACAGTACCAGGCACATTCTTCTATGTTCCGGCAGCGGGCGCGATTCTCTCTCCAGGTCCGCAGACTCTTCGAGTGACTTTCACGCCCACCGATACCACGAACTTTACCACCGCGTTGGCCTCTGTCACGTTGCAGGTAAACCAGCCCGCCACTGCCACGTTTCAAACGTTAGACACTGGCACCCTGGGTAACTGGCCGGGCATCTATGGCCAAGACGGCTACATCATAGCCAACAGCCCGAGCAGTCCACCCTCATACGCTACAGTGAGTTTCTCTGGTTCCAACACCTGGACTTGGGTGGCTTCCACTTCTCAACCTAGTGCCCTGCTGAAGAGCCCGTCAACCACCGACCGCATTGCCTCCACCTATTATTCGGGCAGCTTTACCATCGATCTCACCCTCACCGGCGGCATGCATCAGGTGGCGCTATATCTGCTGGATCTGGATACCACCAGCCGCGCGGAGACCATCTCTATTCTGGATCCCGGCAGTGGCAACGCCGTTCTCGACTCGCGCCAGTTCTCGTCCTTCAACACTGGCCAATATGCAATCTGGAACTTGCAGGGCCACCTGCTGATTCAAGTTACCCGTACCGCGGGGCTGAATGCCGTAGTCAGCGGGCTATTCTTTCGCACTTTGGGTTCGTCGAATCCGCCCAGCGTGTCGATTACTTCGCCCGCACCGGGCGTTGTCACCGGCGCTGTCACCATCACCGCCAATGCGCAATCCACCGCCGGAATTCAATCGGTTCAGTTCCTGCTCGATGGCGCAAATTTCGGCTCCCCCGTCACTAGCGGCAGGGGTGGGAACTACTCGATCTCCTGGGCCACGGCGGGAACCGCCAATGGTCCGCACACTCTCAAAGCCATTGCCCTCGATACATTGGCCCAGAGCACCCTCTCCGCCGGCGTTGCCGTCACCGTTTCAAACTCTTCGCCGCCGCCTTCCGGCTCCGCCGTTTTCCTGCGCACCGACACCACTACGCAAGGCAATTGGAAGAGCAGCTACGGCGCCGATGGCGCGCTGATCGCAAACGATTCTTCGCATGTGCCTTCCTACGCCACCGTGGCCTTAGGCAACGCTTTGCAGTGGACGTGGGCCGCCCCAACCGCCGATGTTCGCGCTTTAACAAGATACAGCCCCGCTACCGGGCGCATCGCTTCGGCCTATTACAACACCCCTAGCTTCACCTACGATGTGAACTTTGCGGACGGCCAGTCTCATCAAGTCGCGTTGTATCTGCTGGATTGGGATGGCGGACGCGTGGAGACCGTGTCCATCCTGGACGCGGCTGGCACGTCCGTATTGGACACCCATATTCTCTCCGGCTTCGGCGGCGGTCAGTATTTGGTTTGGAACGTGCAGGGACATGTATTGGTGAAAGTGCAGATTGTGAGCGGCGTAAGCGCGGCGGCAAGCGCCTTGTTCTTGGGCGCGGCGAGTGCAGTCGCCGCGCCGCCCAATGTTTCCATCACCTCGCCCGCGCCCAACGCGAGCCTATCAAATATCGCAACGCTCTCAGCTTCCGCTTCATCCAGCGTGGGTATCGCCTCCGTGCAGTTTGTCTTGGATAACACCACCAACCTGGGAGCGCCTGTTACTGCCGGCCCCTACACCTATCAATGGAACACCGCTCTTGGCGTAATTAATGGTCCGCATACCTTAACCGCCATCGCCACCGACACGCTTTCGCAGCAGACCACCTCCGCGCCCGTCGCGGTCACGGTGAACAACACCGCGCCTGCCACATCCGGCGTGTTCGTCACGAAAGACAGCACCACCTCGGGAAACTGGAAGACGCACTACGGCGGCGATGGCCAGATTGTCGCCAATGACTCGAACAACCTGCCCACTTATGCCGCACTGAACTTCGCGGGCGCATCAAGCTGGACCTGGGCCGCCAATACCGGCGATCCGCGCGCGGCGCAACAAGCCGCGGGCAGCGGACGCATCGCCTCCACTTTCTATGCTTCCAACAACTTCAGCATCGACGTGAATTTCAAGGATGCCGGCACCCACCAGTTGGCGCTCTACTTCCTCGATTGGGACGATGGCGGCCGCGCGCAGACGATCACTCTTCTGGACGCTACTACGCAAACTGTGCTGAGCACGCAAACAATAACCGGCTTCCGGAACGGCGCTTACTTGGTTTGGAATATCAAGGGCCACGTTACGGTTCAGTTCAACCGCCTCGCCGGACAAAATGCTGTAGTCAGCGGTGTGTTCCTCGCGGCCGGGGGTTAGAAATAGAGCGACTTTTCACGGTTTGCCGTTCCAACTAAGAGTCTCCGCGTCGTCGGATTTCGAAATGCTCGGCGCAATCGGTTTTTCCGACCTGATTGCCGCCGAGAGCCTGCTCCCCAATTCGCACACGCCCTGAATTCGTGCTGCGGGATCGTTGGCAAGCGCGCTAGAGAACAGTGCCGCCAATTCGCTATCCGCCGGCACAATACGCCGCAACGCCTGCTTTGCCCAATCGTCTGTGGCCCCTGTTTTCGGTGGCCCGAGGCGAGCAATTGTCTCAAGCGTCATCACCGCAATGGAGTAAATGTCCGTCATGCTCCCCGCGCTTTGGCCCGCGCGTTGCTCAGGCGACATATAAGATTGAGTTCCTAGTACCATCCCGCTAACCGATACTTTGCCACCATCGAACTCAAACCCCGAATGCAGCTTTGCCAACCCGAAATCCAGAACCATCGCCGCTTCAACGTCAGCATGCTCGGAAATCATGACGTTTTCAGGCTTCAAATCACGATGAACGATTCCCGAACGGTGAGCGGCGCCCACTCCGGCGCACAATTCCTCCACCCAGCCCGCCACCCGCTCTGGCGACAAAGGCTGGGCCACTTGCAAATGTTTCCGCCAGGAGAGCCCGCGCACGAGGTCCATCGCCAGAAATGCACCGCCAGCGGGCAACTCGCCAAAATCCTGCATGCCAACGATATTCGGATGCCGCAGCGAGGCAACGGCGTGTGCTTCACGTTTGAAGCGCACAAGCGCGTTCTGGTTGCCGAAGAGTTCGCCAGTCATGATCTTGACGGCGACAAGCTTGTCCTGCCGGAGATCCAAGGCCTCATAGACGACGCCCATGCCCCCAGCTCCAATACGCCGGTTCAGCCAATACCGACCGGCGATCACGCGCTCGACCGGCAAGGTCAATTGAAGAGCGGAGCCGTCTATCGGGCAGTCCTTCTGTGATGCGGAATAACACTCACCGCATTCCAAACACTCGTTGAGAAGCTGAATATTTTCACGTTCCAGCCGTCCCAGGACGGCGATCCGCTGTTTGCTTTCCTGGTGGACGCTGCGCTTGAGACGCAGCACTTCGCAAGCCATTACAACATGCGCCGCGGTGGCCTGCAAAAGTTCACGTTCCTTGGCAGTATAGGGTTGCTCCGACTTCTTGGGTCCCAATACAATCGCGCCCACAGCTTCGCCATCGGTCCCAAGCAGGGGAACTACCAGCGATTGGCGTTCGTCTGGATATCCGGTTTCGTCGGCTAACGGCTGATCCGGCAGCGGCGTGGCAAAAACCGAGTTATTAGCCAGCGCCTCAGCCTTGTCTCGCTCAAATGGTTGTTCCACCGCCTGCTCGTGGGCGCCGGCGCGCGGAAAAGCACTCCGCAGACGGCCTCCGGAGACCGTCCGGAAAAAGACGTGTATTCCTTCCACTGGCAAAGCCACTTCAATTTGGTGCGCCACCGCACTGGCTATTTCGTCTTCGCTACTCGCTGTCCTAATGCTCTCCGTCAGCATTACCCAAGTTTCCTCTTCCCGAAGGGCTCGCCGGAAAAACCGCCGGTCGAGCCACCAGCTTAATTCGCGGCGGTAGCGGAGACTGCATATGGCGGTACCCATCACCAACAAATAAAAACGCCAGGAGCTTCGGAAAATCAGATCGGAAACGCTGCGGTCCGGTTCCCGCACAATCTGAAGCAGCACGATCAGCGCCGGCGCAAGCAGTATGAGCCGTAGCACGTTTTTCGCCAGCAGATACTGTAAGCCGCGGCGGATCACCAACCTGATGCCGAGCACCCGGTGCTTGACAACCGCGTAAGCAAGAGTCACCGGAATCAAGCCGATCGCAAACGTTGTTACGGTGTCCGCAACGCGCGATGCCGTATCGAGCGCAGCCACCCCCGTCATGCTCGCTGCAAGCTGAAGCAGCCTCAGAGATAGCACCGCGACGGCCCCCAGGCCGAAAGACGCCGCAGCCCAACGAATCCGCCGCCGTGAGTCGCGGTCGACCAGGAGCCGGTAATTTCGCACCAGCACATAGCATACGGCTGCGCTAATAACAGCTTCGAACGCGGCCTCGGCGGTTGTTTCGAACGGACCATCCCGCCCCAACCATTGCAGTGCATCCCAGGCGGGCGGATAAGGCGCATGCAAAATTTGACCAAGTATCGGCAAATTGATTGCCGTCCAGAGCACAACACCCGCCCCGTAAAAGACTCGACGAAGGATCCGGATCGCGAGTCCTTCCAATACCGGATGAGGAAAGCGGGAAAAAAAATCCCAGCCCAAAACCAACTCAAAAGGCCGCGGAATTCTCGCCAGAGTTACAGTCAGCCAAGCCGTCGAAATGCTCCAGCCGGGGTAAATGAGAAGAACCGGTCCGACCATCGCAATGCCGCCGAGGAGAAACGTGGCGCTCCCTAACTGGGCTGTCAAGTCCCTCGGCCCGCCTAACCTGATCCACATCCCCGCCAAGAAGAGCAGCCCAGCGATGAACAGCGTTGCCAGTCCGTCGACCGCGTGGCTAGCGGGATCGAGTCCCATATGCAAACGCAAAGAAAGCGTCCTCGCATCGCGTCGAACGGTCAATGCGTAGCTCTGTCCCGGATAAAGGCCGATTAGCCTATACGCCGGGCCGAGCCAACCCGGCGCGTATCCGCGGACGCTAACTACCTCGTCGCCCTGTTGCAACTGATTCGCGGGTCCGCCCGGGCGCACCTCACCGACGACCCAAATCGGTGGCTGCAACCGGCACGTCCATCCGGCGTCAGGCGATTGACCGTGCCTGACAAGAATTCCGCTTACGGCAAAAGTAAATGTGAACAGCTCACACGCGATGATGGCTATCGTGCCGATCCAGATGCGTCGGGCGCGCTGGGGGAGGGGGGTAAGTTGAATTCGGGGATGGCCAGCCACTTCCATGCAACTACCGTGAAGGTGTCTCGTGCGGGAGAGACTTCATTGTGCAAATCCCAATAGCGAAGAACACGCTGCCCTCTAGCCGCGACTCGGCGAGCACACGGCTTTATCGAAACTTCGTCTTGAAGCCTCAGGCGGTTGGCATGGCCCGAGGCGCAATCCCGTTCGTAGTCGGAGAAGTCATCTAGCCAACCAAGAAACTCTCCAACGCGGCCGAGCCACAGCATATGCTCAACGAATTCTATCTTACTATTGCGCGGAATGAAGAACCACGCCGGAAGGCCCATGACAACTATGGGCAGCGCATTTTTGCGCCACCATGTTTTCCAGCCGATTTCCCCCCGAAGGGCCGATTGAATTTCGGCTGCATAAAGCTTATGTATAGTCCGCTCGAGAAGTGCGCGGACTCGCGACGCTCCCGAACAAAGCATACCCAGTTTGTGGAAGTATAGTTCCACTAAGCGAACAACCAACTCTTGCTCGCTTCGAATCGTAGGATCGGCTGCGAACCGCGTATCGCCGCCGAACAGTTCCGGCGCGCATTCCGAAACGTCAAGTAAAGCGTCGAACAAAGCAAATATCGTATGAGCGATTCCGCCAAGCGATGCAACCTCAGACCCGAATTCGCGGTCCAGGGGCAAACCGCCCGCCAAAAACTCGGTAAACGAGGCGCCGATTCCCAAGTGATGCGCGCATACCGCGCGCAAGCATTGGGGCGGAACGATTGCCTGAGACAGGCGTGCGAATTCATATTCTCCCCGATCGGCGATGCGTGCGCCGACCAACTTAACGCCGAGAGGGTCGGGCATAAAGCCGGTTGCCGCCAGTTCCGCCGCTAAAGTCTGGGCTACCGCTGTAAGCATGCGGATAAGGCTCGCAGTGCGGTTGCCGTCGTGAAGATTCTTCGCTGGTCTAGAAGAAGGCTTCCAATTCCTGGGTTCTCCTCGTCCCAGTTCCACTGAATCCGTGGATCTTTCAGGTTTGGGGGCGGGATTCGCAACCGCGCAGACGCCCGCCAGGATCCGTCGGCAAGTTGCTGCGTCAGCAATTCTTGTAAAGCGGGCTCGAAGTTATCGTGTCCCGCCTTTGCAATACCAAAGGCGCGCAATGCTAGCCCAAAGGGCGAACGGCGGCCCAGGCTTCCGGCGAGCCAAGATGCGCCCAGATCGAGCGACTCTCGGCCGGTTCCGCCGCGCGCGAGACTCTCGAGCGCATGAGATGTCGCATACTCGGCATCGGCCCACCAGTACCCATTCCAAAATCCCCGCGAATCTTGTGCGCGGACCAGAAATCCGTAGAGGTCGGCCGATTTGACCAGATCGGGAAGCCAAGCCGCAGCCGCGGTCACGCAAGCGTGAGATGTGGTCCACCCGCCGATTGCATCCGCCCCGTTTCCGATGTATTTGTATAAGACGCTAAGTCCGTCCGCGGGGAATGTCGCAACACCGCCGCCTGGCTGAACGCACGTCAGCAGGAAACGGAGAAAACGCGTTGCGCACTCATCCGACGATTGGCCGATCGCGATTGCCAACCTGTAGCCCCAAACTGTGGAATCGGCATCTTGCGGAGTTTGCGTGTTGTAGCCAAGTCCGGGCCGGTGTTGTCTTGACTGCTCCACAAGCCAAATCCACGCTTGCCGAGCCGCTTCGCGCGCATTGCGATCACCCGTCTCAGCAAGAGAGTGCGCCGCATAGGCGGTAACCCATTCATCGCTCTCAACCCCAAAGGCATTGAAGTCGTTCCATCCAAAGCCGCCCGCAAGCGAGCGCGCTCCTAAGAGAAATTCAACAGCCTTGCCCTGGGCGCGTTTCGTTGAGGCATCGTCACCACTCATTTTTTTTCGCCGGGAGAACGGCGTACATCTCGACAATGCCGCCTCGTTCTTGCGGGAACAGCGTGAGTGTCCCGCTCGGGGTCTCTTCGTTGTGGCTTTGAATCACTCCGTGAATCATCCGATTGGCCGGCTCGTCGCCCGTCAGTTGGCCATGGAAAGCGGCTTTCTCAGGCAAGATCAACATGACTTTATCGCCATTGATCGATCCTTTCATATCGCCCTTGCTGTTCGGTCCGGGTATATCCGGGGATTCGAACTTGCCGCTAAGTTCATTTCCATTGTGTTCCAAATAGAGATGAACAACCGTTTGCAAGGTGCGCATGACCGCCACGCCCTTCCAGTATCCACTCAATCCCGTTTCTGCCATGAATACCTCCTGTCTGCTGATGAACTTTAAACGGCTCTGCGCAAGAATCTGACAACCAACCAGTAGGGATGGCGGGGCAGAGGTTGGCGTTTTGTAGACTGGCGGGGTGACGAACAAGGATTGGACGAGGATCTTAGGGTGGCCCGGC
>Ga0075021_10000814_pt1 | contig 16050 bp, 14 predicted proteins | sample ColStrG_CSR_2012_FD_72749 | JGI IMG/M metagenome (GOLD analysis project Ga0075021, IMG submission 72749) | Freshwater sediment microbial communities in response to fracking from Pennsylvania, USA - Cold Stream Run_MetaG_CSR_2012 | ecosystem: Environmental > Aquatic > Freshwater > Creek >...
CGGGCGCGCAATCGGCGGGTGCTAGCGCAGCAGATGGCGGCGCATGAATCGCCGCCGACGACCGCGCTTCATGATCGGCGAGGTGATGATGATGAGGTGGCGGTGGACGAGGTAGAGAGGATTCTAATTTGCTTGTGACTGCACCGAAGGTCCGCGCGCTGATTTGAGTCGATTTGCGCAACAGTTGCACCGCATCGCGAAACGCGAGAAGGTAAGAGTATGTGGCGTACAGCTTCCAAGGGATTGGCTTTGCTGGGGATTCTCATCGCCGCGAATGCCGTCGGCGCCGAGAAGATACCGATCGAGGCGTTTGCAGCGAGTCCGGAGATATCGGACGCAACGATATCGCCGGACGGTCATTACCTGGCCCTGATTTCAACCGCAGCCGGCCACCACGTGTTAGTGGTCAAAGACCGCGGCAGCGGTGCCGATTCGTCCTTCAAATCAGTGTTGTCGGACAAGTTGGACGGTCCGCAGCTGCGCTGGTGCAGGTTTGTGAATGCATCCCGGCTCGTATGCGGATATCGAGGCGTCCAGCGGGACGTTTCGCGCATCTACACGTGGAGCCGCTTGGTTGCGGTCGACGCCAGCGGCGAAAACCCCAAAGTACTGCTTCAAAGCAATGATGCCGCCACCGGACAGTTTCAGGACCAGATCGTCGATTGGCACCCGGGCAAACCGGACGATATCTGGGTGCAATCAGAGGAGGTCGACGCCGGTGTTCTCCGTGCGGAGCATGCCGGCGCCACCGTCGTCGGCCAAAGGACGAGCGGCGGTTACCCCGCTGTGTTCGAACTCAACACCGTTACCGGTGTATCGCAAATCATCGAGCATGCAAGGCCGCCGATCTGGAAGTTTTTCAGCGATGGACGCGGTCACCTGCGTTTCGCTTGGGGCTTAGAACAGAAGACCTACCGCTTTTATGTGCGAGCGGACGATAGATCAGGTTGGAAGAGTCTGCTGAAATACGAAGCATTCTCGTCACAGGCTGCGCATGTACTGCGGCCAATTGCGATTGATCCTGACAATCCCAACCGAGCCTACGCGCTCGGAAACCTCGATGGTCGCGAGGCCTTGTGGCGCGTTGATCTGAGCGATCAGGAGGCACCGAGCGTTGTCTTTTCTCACCCGAGCGTGGACGTCGGTCGGGCTGTGTTCGCAAAGGATGGGCACCTGCTTGGCGTTTATTACGATACTGAACTTCCGTTCATGCGGTATACGGACAGCCAGGCGGAACGGGTCGCGGATACTGTCCGCGCCGCGCTGCCTGGCCAGCTCATCGGCATCATTGCTTATACGGCCGACCGCAAGACTTACTTAATTCACGCGTCAAGCGACGTAAATCCCGGTACGTACTATCTAGATGAAATCGAGAAAGGCGCGCTGCAGGTGATCGGCAAGGTTAGTTCGCGGATTGTTGCGGACGAGTTGCCTCACATGAGGAATGTCACGTATCCCGCTAAGGACGGCACGAGCATTCCGGCGTATTTGACGGTGCCGCTGGGCGTCCGTCCGGAAAATCTTCCGCTGATCGTGATGCCCCACGGCGGACCGATTTCGCGCGACCGTTGGGAATATTTCTTCCTGCGCGATTTTCTGGCCAACCGAGGATACGCGGTCTTGCAGATGAACTTCCGTGGCTCGTCAGGATACGGTGACGCCTGGTTTCATGCGGCGCACCAGGATTGGGGCGGCCTCACTTATTCGGATATCGTAGACGGCACGGCTTGGGCGATCAAACAGGGAATCGCCGATCCTAAGCGGGTTTGCGTCGTCGGCTGGAGTTTTGGCGGTTACGCGGCGCTGCTCAGCGCCACGCGTGATAGCGCACTGTATCGCTGCGCGGTAAGCATCGCGGGCGTCAGCGACCTGAGTTTGCTGCTCGACCAGACTTCGAAATTTATGGGATCAGAAGTCTCAAAAGCGCAAATCGGCACTGACAAGGAAAAGCTCGCGGCCGCGTCGCCGCGGCGGCATGCCGAGGCGGTGACGATCCCAATACTCATGGTGCATGGGGACAAGGACCCGCAGGTCAATCTGATCGAATCGGAGGAGATGGCGCACGCGCTAAAAAGGGCAAACAAGCCATATGAGTTGCTCGTGTTCAAAGACGCCGACCACCAGATTGAGCGCGAGACAGATCGGGCGGCGATGCTGACGGCGATCGAGAAATTCCTGCTGACGAACCTTGGGCCCGGCGCGAACCCAACGCAATAACGGCGACGATGACGCGTCACGCCAATCGCCCGCGCCGCCGTCTATGAGATAGATGGTGTGGACGGCCCCCGCTTCGAGAGTGAACGTCGGGTGGAGATTCGTGAAGGCGGTGGACCCTCCGAGCCGACGGCATCAACGTGCGACGCCGTCATCGCGAAAACCAACGTTATTGAGAGCACTTCGTGAGAATCGAAACACCACGTGACTTGCCGTGAATTGGCGTGGGCGTCGTCATCCGGGCAGAACGTCCACACCGAATACCTTTGCCGCCTGCCTCACCCGATCGTCCAGACTGAGAAGGCCCAGTCCACGGACCGCCGAGCGGGCCATCAACAGCGAGGCGACGTGAATCGCATCCGTCGTCCGAATCGGATCTCCCGGAAATGGCTGACGGGCGCGATCCCCAACCTCCGGCGCGATTCACAGCATCTGCCAATGAGCCGCCGCCGCGACGAGGTGAGCCCGGCGATCCGAGCGTTGCCGTGCCGCGTTTGGCGAGCGCCAACAATCCCGGCGGCACAGAGGTATCGGACTGGCCGTGCCCGGGCGGCTGGAGTTCGGCCACGACCTCGCCCCGGTCGGTCACCAGCACACTTTCCCCCAATCGCACCCGGCGTAGGTACTCGCTCAGCCGGTTCTTTAGATCACGGACGCCCACGGTTTTCATAAAAGTTTTTGTAGCTACATTGTCAAGGACCGATGCGGACGACTCTCATGAAGACAAATCGCGGGCAATGTGACTGTACTTGCAATGCCTCGTTACAGCCTGGCCGACGTGAGTAACCGATTACGTACAACAAAGGACGCTATCAATCACCCGGTACGTGTGGCGCATCCGCGAATGGGCCGCAAAATGGCATCATTAGGGACGTCGTCCCCAGAACTCCGTCAGATTCGGGCTCGGCGTCGCAAATATGCCGGCTTGTGGTTTTGGCCAATCGGGCATTTCCGCGATCCTTTATCCCGAAGTCAACTACAAATGACCATCCGCAGATAACAATATTCTGAACCGCGCGTCGATCGCCGTGATAATTGCGTGATATTTCCGGTCACATACTTGTATCCCCTGGGTTCGGGTGTATTTGATATGTCGACGCGCAACGTGCTGCTCATAGAAGATGACTACGACATCGCTAAGCTCCTCAGATTGCACCTGGAAGACCTGAATTGCGCGGTGACCGTTTGCCACGATGGTCAAGACGGACTGACGCGGGCATTGGACGATGCGGCGTGGAGCCTGTTAGTTCTTGACTTGACACTGCCCAACGTTGACGGATTGGAAATCTGCCGTCGCGTACGGCTCAGCGCGGCCTATACGCCAATCCTGATGCTAACCGCCCGCGTCAGCGAGTTCGAGCGTGTCAGCGGTCTTGAGACGGGGGCCGATGACTATCTCACCAAGCCCTTTAGCGTCGTCGAGTTCGCCGCACGCGTAAAAGCCATCTTACGTCGCGTCGATCAACTGGCGCGCAAACCCCCTGTGCAATTGCGTAGCCTACGCTTTGCCGATTTACAGCTCGATCTGGACCGTCGTGAAGCACGCCGGGCCGGCGCCCGCTTAGATTTGACCGCCAAGGAATTTGATCTCCTAGCCTATTTTATGACAAATCCTGCGCGCGTATTCTCGCGCTCTCAATTGCTGGATCGAGTGTGGAGTTCGACGCACGACACGTTTGAGCACACCGTTAATTCTCACATTAACCGTTTGCGGGCGAAGCTGGAACCCGATCCGGCGGCACCGCAGTACATTGTTACGGTTTGGGGAGTCGGATACCGTTTCGGCGCGGAGCAAATCCAGCAATCCTCATGAAGGCACTGCATCTGAAACTGACGATGGTGCTGGCGGCGCTGTTAACCGCGCTCGCCCTCGGCCTGTTGCTGCTGATGAGCCGCACGAGCGATCGCTATGCTGACGAGCTGCGGCAGCGACTCGATGCGGGAATTGCCATGTATGTGGTGCGTGAGTTGACGTTGATCAACGGAACTGAAGTCAATGACCGAGCGTGGCGCGAGCTTGCCAACCGGGCCATGACCGTCAATCCGTCCGCGGAGGTCTATCTGCTGAATCCGGCCGGCACGGTCATCTCCTCGATCGTACCGTTGGATCGATTGCAAAGACGGGTGATTCGTCTGGAACCCGTGCGGACGTTCCTACGATCACCGGATCTGCGTCCGATCTACGGCGATGATCCGACGCGGTTGAATGGCCGACGGGTCTTCTCGGTCGCTCCCATCAAGAGCAACGGCGTCCTTTCGGGGTATTTGTATGTGGTGCTGGGTGGCCAGCCGGAACGTTCGATTGCGGCTGATCTGCGCGGCAGCTACGCATTGCGGGCCGGCGCTGTGGCATTGGGACTTGTGCTGCTAACGGCGCTAGTCGCCGGCGGCGGGCTGTTCTCCGCGCTGACACGGCGGTTGCGGGCGTTGGATAAGTCAATGGACGACTGGAGCAAGGCCGTGCCGATGATCACGGACTCCTCGGTTGCAATTGTCGAAGGTGATGAGATCAGCGCGTTGAAGGCACGATTCGATGCAATGTCCCGCGCCATCGAGCGGCAAATCAGAGAACTAAAAATGACGGATGAACTGCGCCGCGAGCTCATTGCCAATGTGTCGCACGATCTGCGTACGCCGCTGGCATCGCTGCGAGGCTACATTGAGACACTGCTGATCAAGGACTCCAACGGCTCACAGGAGATGAAGTCGCATCTTGAGGTCGCATTGCGTCAGGCGGATCAGCTGGGCCGCCTCGTCGATGCGTTATTCGAACTGGCGAGGCTCGAATCCGGAACGGTCGCACCGCAGCCGGAGGCGTTTTCAATCGCCGAGTTATTGCAAGACATCGCGATGCGATTTCGCATCACCGCCGACCGACGTGGTGTCGCACTGCAGACGCTGCTGGACATGAGTGGTGTGATGGTCATGGCTGACGTTGAGCAAATTGAACGGGCACTCGGGAATCTGCTTGAAAATGCCATTCAACATACACCTCGCGGCGGCCAGGTACGGATCGAAATGGCGACCGAGTCGGATTTGGTGAGAATCCGCGTCATCGACACCGGTCGCGGCATTGCACCGGAGCACCTGCCGCATATTTTCAAACGCTTCTATAGCGTTCGGGATCGCGCGGACCGGGGCCACACGGGCCTTGGCCTTGCGATCGTCAAACGGATCGTTGAGTTGCACTCGCAAAGCGTCTCGATCTTGTCCAAACCCGGCACCGGCACGACGGTGGAATTCACGCTGCAGCGAACCAGCACGCCGATGGTCACAGCCCTTGTGAAATCTGCGTGATCAAGGCGTGATAACTCATCCCTAATCTGCTGTCACCCGCTGTGGGTACACCAGGAGAAATTAGTATGAGCTTTTCATCTCGACGGATCGCGGCGCTGGCAACGTTCGCGGCGACTGCGACATCCGCACTCGCATCAGGCGCGTTAGCCGCCACGGTTTACACACAGACCAATAGTGCGTCCGGCAATCAAGTTCAGGTCTACAGTACCGGTGCCGACGGATCCTTGGGGCTGACCGCGACGGTGGCAACGGGGGGTCTTGGCACCGACGGGGGTCTTGGCAATCAAGGCGCCCTCGCAATGACCCGCGACAGGCACTGGCTATTTGCCGTGAACGCCGGCAGCAATGAGATAAGTGCATTCTCGGTGACTCCAAAGGGTCTGGTGTTGGTCGACAAAGCAAGCTCGGGCGGGACACAGCCGGTGAGTGTGACCGTGCACGAAAACATGATCTATGTGTTGAACTCGGGCGGCAGCGGTAATGTCAGCGGTCTGCGCTTTACCTGGAACGGACATCTGCAACCGATCGCAGGTTCTTCGCGGCCGTTGAGCTCGGCGACGGCGGGCGCGGCGGAAATCGCGTTTGATCGGGAAGGCGAGACGTTGGTCGTGACCGAGAAAGCCACCGGCAAGCTCTCCGTCTACAGCGTTGATGAGGGTCGGATCAAGGGGCCAGTCGTGTTTGCGTCGAATGGTCAGACGCCGTTCGGATTTGCTTTCGATCGTCATAACAATGTACTGGTCAGTGAAGCGTTTGGTGGGGCGACGAACGCCAGTGCGATATCCTCATATGACCTCGACGACGAACCGTTGTCGTTCGAGACCATCAGTGCCTCGGTCCCGGCCCATCAAACGGCTGCGTGTTGGGTGGTTTTGGCGCGCCACGGACGATATGCCTACATCACGAATACAGGCAGCGGCACGGTCACCGGGTTCCAGGTTGATCGTCGGGGTGCTTTGACGCCGCTGAATGCGGACGGGCTGACGGGCCTATCCGGTGGCAATCCGTTGGATGCGGCGGTCGGGATGGACGAGAGCACGATGTACGTCTTGACGCCGACAATTGGCAAGATTGTGGTGTTCCATGTCGGTGCGGATGGAAGTCTGATCTCCGCTGGTAGCGCTCTGGGCGTTCCGCTCACGGCGACGGGGTTGGTGGCGCGCTAGTTGAGCCAGTAAGCCAAACCAGTAGCCGCGGTGACCCCCTGGTGCCGCGGCTACCTTGCGTCAATGCGCTTAGCCGGTAGTAGACCGCGTAGGGTGTCTTGAAAATGACCCGTCGGCGGGGAAGACACGAAACGGAATTTTGCGCACCCTAAGCGGCCGCGGTTTGCGGCGGAGCGTTATTCCGCCGGCACTCCAGGCGCTGACTCGATCTGGATGCCGTGAGCATGGCAGCTCATGTCAAGGTCGGCTACGGCGGTCCCGTCGGAGGCATATCCAGTCCTGCTAACCCAAAGTCGTACCGCTTGGGAGCCCACAATGAGAAGGCGAGAAAAGTACTCTTTCGGGCATTGCGGTTGCTCAATGATCCGACCGCACAAACGTGGATTCCGCAACGACTGACGTGGCTGCCGTTCCATGATTTCTCCGACAACGCTTACGCCTTAAATATTCACAGTTTTCCCGACCGATCCTCCGCGGCGGTCGACACTGGAGTGTCGCAAACCTCGTTGCGCGGTTCCGTTGACTCGGTGGGCGCTTCGAATCGGAAATAATGCATTCAGCCGATGCGCGTATTTTCATTTCTCGAAAGCCGCCCCTCGTGAACGACCGCAACGGGTCAGCGGCCATCCCGCTGTTGTCGTTCCGCTCTAAATCTTTGCGGTCACTCGGTCCCAGAATTCTGCACGATCATTGGTCCGTGGAAATGCTTCAGACGGCACCGGTACATCAAGAAATTTGCACAGCGGACCCCACCCTTCTTTAACCTCGTAGACGAGCAATTGACCGGCCGGAATCGCCCTTTTGACCGCTTCATTATGGGCTACAAAACCCCGGATCAGACCGTCGCGATCGAGGCCGCCGGGAAAGCCTGATTTGGCGATGACGCGATCAGCCGTTTCAAGCCACGCTTTCATTTCAGGCGGCGCAGCATCTCTGCCGGCAAGCAACTTATAGATCGTTGCGCCAAAACTGTCCGCCCAGTTCTGCGGACTGCGATGGGTCAACACAAACTTGGCAGACGGATATGCCGCAATTAGTTCGCGAAAAAATCCGGCGGTGGGCCAGTCAACCGCACTCTTATAGCCGCCATAGATTGTTTCCCAATCCGGGCGCCCACTCAACGCCGCTGACCAAAGCGGCACTTGCACGGGCATCTGATGAAGAACTTCTTCCATGTGGTGACAGGGTCCAAGCCCGAGCTGATTGATTGCGAGCTTGAGGGAATAGGTGCCAGTACGCCCCACGCCGGCGCCAAAAACCTGAATAGTCATACAAAGAGCCCCCCAATTGCGCTGAGCATAGATGCACCGTGTGCGCGCAGCAATGTTCGCCTCGGGTCAACGTCGGCGGTTGCCAGACGCAACCTTCTGGCCCAATTTGTCGGCAAGCCACCGCTTTATCAACGACTGCCGAGTGACGCCCAAACGATGCGCCTCCCGATCAAGGGAGTCCACCATCCAACCCGGGAAATCGACATTCACCCGCTTAGGGTCCGTGCCAATGCGCCTTGCCTTGGTTAGATCCAACTGATCGATGATTTTGTCGCCAGCATCAAACTTGCGATCAAATGTCTTGGCTTGCATAAATCTCCACTTCCTCATCCGGCGACCGTCTCATTGAAATAATACGCACGTTGTCGCCACGTCGAGTGATCACAGCGGATCGGTGCCATTCAACAGATCGAATGCCGCGGCAAAGCGGCCACGTTTTCGCACAGCTTGGGTCAATCCCGGGCAGATTGTCGTTACCTCGACGAGTGTCCGCTGCCACGCGCAAAGCGGATATGGCCGTAGTGCCGCTCGCGATTCGCCAGGTGTATCGTAACGGCCACATCGCAGTCGCGGGTACTCGCCGCTGCTCCAATCGATCCACATTACGAGCTTCGGCGACGTTGTGCGCTGGCTACCGCGTAACAATCTACCGCGCGATGCGTTCGCACCGCGTTGCGTTGGATCTTGTCGCATGTCACGATGTTGTATCAAAGTTTCACCGGCGTTTGGAATCATCGTCGACGGAGGAGCCTTAAGCGCTTTGCGGATTTGTCGGTCATCGAATAGCGAGGTGATACGCGATGAGCACACTTGCTGATGTGTCGCAGGCAATCAAAGAACTCAACGAGAAATTCCCGCGTCCGGGAATCTCGCTGGCCGTGAGCCATATTTACGATTTGAGAACGTCATTTGCGTCGAGTTATCCAAATGTTTTACAGCCCGGAATCTATATCATGATGGATTCACAGGGTACGGTTTTGCGGATCGGAACGGCATCTGGCGGCCGCACCTTAGGCGACCGACTTGGAGATTACTTTAAGTGGGGCGATAGAGCTGTCGGTAGCGGAATCGCAATAAATTCGGAATACGGCGGCGTTTGTTTCGTGGTGACCATCGGACTGCCGAAAGATCGAGCATTTGAGGTTCCTGCCATCGAGGAATATCTCCTATCCAGGGTAGACGCGCCGCTCAACCGCCCGTTGCGGGCGCGGTGAATTGGAGATTCACGAGTTTGCGGACTGGCGCTTCATTGGTCAGCGCCTCCGCATTCGCGACGTGCGTGCCAACGGTATGTTCCAGAACCGCAAATCCTCATCAAAATTCCCGCCTCAATCCACGGAATCGGCCATCAGCCGCATTTTTCGTGCTCAATTTGGCGACGTTCGCGCAATGCGCATTCAGCGTGCCCGTCGAAGCCGCACACCGTACCCGCACCCGCCTTGCTGCAGGACCAGTGTTCGGCGATCGCAGCGGACGAAACGAAGCGATAGAGCGTGCCGGCGCCAAATCCGCGGCAAAGCCGTTCCGTGTCGGCTTTCGCGCGTTCAAGGGCACGCGCTTGGGCGGCGGACTCGTCCTTCGCGGGTGATCCTGCCGTCGGCTCGAACAAGGCCAGCATCCGGGTGACCGGCTGCCAGGTTTCAAGAACGGAAATCCGTCGCGCGGTGAGCAGATCCGCCGCTTCGCTGCGATAGACGCCATCGGGAAAGCGGGCGATGTGCTCGCGCAAAGCCGCGCAGCTTCCGGGCGTCCGCGACTCCCATGCCAGGCGCTCGGCGCGGCGCGGCCGCCCACCAACCCCCAGGGCACCGCAACTGTCCGACAGCCCGGGCTGCGGCCCGCGTATCGCGCAAACCCGCGATGTGATTCCGAAGGTGTTGAAGGACAACAGCGCGACGCTCGCAAGACCTACGCCGGAAACGCTACCCCACATCAATCGCCGAGCGATTCTCTTTGTAGGACCTCTGGGCACGGGTAGCGGCGCGTTGGTGAGCTTTGCACGGATAGTGCCGACGAGGTCCTTGAAGTACGGATCGCCCCGGTCGCCACGCCAACGGGTGATATCAATTGCCTGAATTTCCCCGAAGCCGAGCGGCAGCTGCGCAACCGGGTCGATCAGCACGGGAACCAGAATGTTGCGGCTCAAGCCGCGGCGCGCCTCCTCCCGGACATAGCCGCCGTCGTCCCCCGCGCTGCGGGTCGACCACACCACCACGACGCATCCGGCGTGCTCCAGCTTCGCCTCGATATTGGCGTGCCAGCTCTCGCCGCCGGGCAAGCCGCGATCCCACCACACATCGAGACCTTCGGCTTCGAGTGCACGCGCAATTCGTCCAACTCGCAGTTCGTCTTCCCGTTTATACGAGATGAATACGTCAGTCATGGTGCGGCCCCCGATAAAGCATGCCGGTTCGCCTCCTCCAGCCACGCACGATCGGCAGGCCAAAAAAGGCCCTTGCGATCCATGCCCTCGACCTGTGCCCGGAATTCCGGCCATCCCAGCTTCGAACCCGGCGTGTCCACGAGTGCGCGCATGACCTCAGCGACGCCGCGTTCCGCCGAGGAACTCCCGGATTGCGCGGCGGCGAGACGCCGGCGGATCTCGAGGCTTTTCTCAAACCAGGTCAGCCCGGCGGCGCGCCCGCCCTGTGCGCTAATCAGCTGGCCGATCCCAAAAAGTCCTACGGAAATGTCGTATTGAAAATCAGCGGCATCGGGAGCCTTCGCGGCGAGAGCCCGATCCAGCGCGAGACCCTCGTCGTAGGCTTTGCGCGCGGCGCCATAATCGGCTTTGGCGGTCAGTGCAGCGCCGAGGCCGTACAACGCAGAGGCGAGGAATTGTCGGGATGCGGCGTCTGTGGCATCGGCGGCCACCAGATCCCGCAATAAGGCGGCCCCCTCCTCGACTGCCTGCCGCGCGCCATCAAAATCATTTTGAAGATATTTGATGTTGCCCCGGTCAGTCAGCTCCGTCGCCACGTCCTGCCGCACGTCGAGACCGGCGGAGCTGGGGCGCGCCAATTCGCGGAAGATCTTGAGCGCACGTTCATGGGATTGGAGTGATTCAGCGAAATTCCCTTCGATCCTCTGCAGGTATGCCGTCTTAACATAGCCAAATGCAAGATCGCGTTGCAGAATGGCGTTGGCCGGGTCCGCCTCGATCAGCCGGGTTGCAATGGCGACAATTTCAGCATTGGCGTTACGCGCATCGGCAAAGGCGCCCTGCTTGATCAAAACATCGCTCAACCACATCAGCGTAACCGCAATTTGACGCCGATACACGATGCTCTCCGGCATCTCGCCGGCGAGCTGCCGCAGGATCTGCAGATCCTCCTCGAGCGTGGTCCGCGCACCCGAAATGTCTCCCCGCTCCATGAGGACGTCGGTCAAATGCAGCAGGTCGGCGGCGAGGAAGTGGCGAATACGTTCGTTGGAGGGTTCCGCGGCAACGCGGCGGCGCGCGATGGAGATCTCTTCCGCATAGGATTTTTGCGCGGCGGCGAGGTCGCCTTGGCGCCGCGCGACTTCCCCGAACGACAGGAGCGTGCGCGAGAACGTGAACTCAAGATCGGCATTTTTCGGATCAGCGGCGCAGAGGCGCCGGCTGATGCCGACGGCTTGCGCCGCGGCGCTGCGAGCCCCGGCAAGATCACCTTGCGCCAGCAACACATCGCTCCGTTCGGAGAACGCCATCGCACGATCGCGATCGTCGTGCGCGGCCGCCGCGAGTGCATCAACCGCCCGCTTCGCGTCCGCGAGTCGTCCCGCATCCTGATAGAGTCGGTCGAGTTCCAACCAGTCGGCGCCGACACCGGCATCGAGCCGGACGACTTCCTCGAACCGCGCGATCACCGCCTGCGTCGTCAGTTTGCCGCGAGTCCTCGCCTCGAGCGCAAGCCGGGCGATCCGGCGGCCTTCCGCTGCGTCCTCGAGCTTGGCGCGCATCTCACGCATGCGTTCGTTGCTGACGCGGAGCCGATCGAGGATTGCGATGGCGCCGACTTCATCGCCCGCGTTGAAACGCTCCAGCGCGCCGGCACCTTCCGGAGTCGACGCGATATCGCTCACGGTGTTGCGGAAGAACCCGATCTGCGCGGCGTATTCCCGGTCTTTGGCCTCAAGCTCGGCAACGAAGGACTCCTGAGCTGCAATCATGTCGGCGCGGTGGCGAGTGTTCCCGGCCTTGAGTTCCGCGGTAAGGGAATCAATGCGATCCCGCAGGCTCCGCAATCGAGCGTCGGTCGACTTTGCCAGCGCCGCCTGTGTAGCCGACGCCGCATACAATACCGCGGCCACCTCAGCGTGTGCGTCGATCGCGACGTTGCCGACACTCGCCGGCGCCGCCGCAGCGATGCCAGTCCCGATTCGCAACGCGAGCGCGACAGTTACGGTCGAAGCGACTATCAAATTCATGGTTTGAAACCGGCTTTCGTAAGATGACTGAAGATACCGCAATCGGTGCAAGCTTCTTGCCGAGGAGACAACTTGGCGGCCTCCGCGTGCGGCCATTCTATCCATTCCCGCCGACAACGGCCCTTATCCGCGAAAATAGCCGTTGCGGGCACGTTGCAACTCAACGCCGTCGATACGGAAGACTGCATGCGTGCAATTCAGTTTCTCAGAATCGTCCTGCGGAAGCCGCGTTTTTCGTTCTTTAACCCCCGCGCAATGCTAAGCGCATCGTCGCGTCTTGCATCGGACAGTACCATTTTGTAATCGGCGGGCTCAGAAACCATGCGGCACAGACCAGTTCCGATAAGTGCAAGAGCACCAGGCCATAATGCGGACCCGCTCCTTGGTGGTCATTGTTGGAGCGGGTGTTTGGTGTCGCGGCGAATTCGCTGATGAGGATTGCCACGAGCCGCATTCGGGCCTGGCTGCTTCTGCGGTAGGCAAGCCGTAGAGTCAGAACGCTTTGGGCGCCAACTAGGTTGGCCGGAAGTTAGGGCCGAAGCATGCACCAAAAATAGACCATTGCAGCGGCGAGACTGAGAAGCGTGCGAACTGCGTGCAATCGCCCCCAACGAATCAGCAACTCACGGGTCTCGGAACTTGACAGGTCGCGGTCCGACGCAAGTAGCTTGTGGTTGATCGGCATGATGATCACAAACGTGAACGGCACAACGGCGCCAACAAGAACGGCCGCGACCAACCAGCCCCAGCCGCCGCCGAGAAGCCAAACCGCGATCCCGCCAAACAGGCTAAGAATTGCCAAGGGAGCTTGCAGCCACGTGGCGCGCTTATAGCTCGGTGCCCATTGAAGTGCCGCCAATCTCGTCTCAAGACCCATCCGCGAGGGGTGCTCAGCAACATTGATGTAGAGAGCCGCTCCCGCAAAGAGGGCTGCGGCCAGCGCGGCGACGAACTCGATGAAGCGAATAAGCATTGGCGGATGACTCAATGACCAGTACGCGGTGCAGCGCAAGTCTACGCTATGAACGTACCCCTCCAGGGTGCTGTTGTTGACCTGAAGACGCCCGCGGCGAGCGCTTGGTGTCGGGAGGAATATCACGCGCTTCCCGGCCATCACCCCGCAGAGCGCGGTGTCGCGGTGTCGCGATACATCCAAGCGACGATCGTCCCGAGTATCAGCGTCAGAACGCCGTCGAAGAGGATTTGCTTAATGACCACCTCCTCTGGCATCGGCTGCACCACGAAGTAGATCAGGTAGGTTGGCACGATGGTAAGCAGTGCGGCCGCGACACCAAAACGCACGCCCTGTGCAATCCACGGCTTCGCCTCGGCGCCACGCGCATAGATCCAGACGAACGCGCCGGACAGGATCACGTGCGCCAGTATCATTAAGGGAAAATATCTCTGTTGGTCGCCCTCTGCCCGGAAAAGGTTGGTCAGATGCAGGTAGTCGGAACGCAGCAGTACGCCGTGTACGACAAAGCTGCCCAGGGACCATGCCACGAAAAGCACAATCCAGGCCATGATGAATTTCTTGTTCATGATCTCCGCCTCCGATTGCAGGGCACGGCGCAAGGCCGGATTGTGTCCTTTGCTAGGGACCTTGAGTCTACCGCAATAACGCTCAAGCCGACGACCATACCGGCGCCGACGCTTGCCCACCTCGCGATCGATTTGAATTCACTCATTGCTCGAATCTATCGCTCGTTGGGCTATTCTTGGGAATGTAACTTGCCGCCAAGACGCCATCTTTAGAACGTCAGATAATCCAATCGCGGCACGCGAGAAAAAACGCGCTCACGACCGACCAACGTCGCCCCATAAGCAATCGCCGTCCCTGCAATCCAGGCATCGTTTTCACGGAGTCGACGTGACAGAGACGTCCGCAAGAGCGCGGTGCGCCAAGCGATCATCCGGGACAGTCGTACAACACGAAACGGACTTATGAATTCATTGAAGGCTACCGGATCGACTGGCCTGGGCGTGAGCGCCGCGAAGGTTGTTCAGCCGGCAAGCAGATGCTCAATGAACCAATCGCGCGCAGGCTCCGCGGCAGCCGAGAAGTCTTTAACGTAGGTGTCAAAATGTCCACCCCTCAGCGCCACAAGCTTCTTCGGTTGCAACGCGCGTTCGTAGGCGGCTAGCGCCGCGTCAGAGACGGTGAGGTGATCCTGAAGGGCAACCACGACAAGCAGTGGCGTCGGGCTGATATGGGCCATGTAGGTGCCCGGCTCATACTCGAGGAACATCTCGACCGAGCGCATCGTAACCTCGTTCTTCCACGACGGCGCGCGCGCCTTGCTCGTTTCGGTGAACCAGGTCCACGAATCAGGCGTCGGCAGCGCGGCCGGACCCGCAGGGTCCTTTGACACTACCGGGATCATCGCAGGCTCCTTGCCGATGTAGCGGTCCCGCCGGTCCGCGTCGAACATCGCGTGTAGGCCGGCAAAGGTGTCGGCGCGGATCAACCTCCTCGCGTTGGCATGGCCGCTGATCAGCGGTACTTGAGACACGACGCATTTCACACGCCGGTCGATGGCACTCACCACCAGGACGTGGCCACCACTGTAACTCGATCCCCAGACTCCAAGGCGTGCGGGGTCTGTTTCGGGAAGCGTTTCCGCATAGGTGATGGCGTCGCGATAGTCGCGAATCTGCTGCCAGGGATCAATCTCTTGGCGCGGCGTTCCGTCACTCGCGCCAAAATTGCGGTTGTCGAAGACGATGGCGGCAAGGCCGCCCAAGGCGAACGTTGCCGCGAACTTGTCCAGATACATTTCCTTCACGGCCGAATAGCCGTGCGCCATCACGATCGTAGGACACTTCCCGGAGCACTTGTCAGGCAAATAGTGCCAGCCGCGAAGCGTGACGCCATCCTCGGTCTTGAACGCAATGTCGCTGCGCATATGGGGTCCTCCTTCTCTGCGCTGTTGGGCCGCGGGAAGTGCTCCTGCGCATGAGGTGCGCATCTCCCGGCGGTGGCATCACCGCACGCGGGCGCAAGGCTTCGCAGCGGGCGCGCGCCGCCGCAGACGATCATCCCGCAGGACTACGTTTGCGGACCAATATTACCAGTTGGCCGCCCTTCACCGCACAATGATCTGCAACTGTCGGCCAGGATGCGACGCCGGCAACCCACTTGCGCCGGACTCGGCGCGGCTTCGAAGCACCGTCGCGACACGAACAGGTCATTCTGCCGGTGTGGGGATGGGCCGAGATTGACCGGATCATCGGATCTCTTGCACCGCGCGGTGGGCTTCGTCGATGGCGGCGTCGGTTTCCGCCCGGGCTGCGGCATCGGAATTGGCGATCGTGATGCGGCCGAACCGCTGACGTCCCACCACCCAGGGCTCCTCGCCCTGCTTCCAGGCCGGATCGAATAATGGATTGGGACTAAATGAATACCCGTGGGCCCAGCGGTTGACGGTGATGCCGTGAATATCGCGGGCGGGATCGAAGCCCGACGGCCCTAGCATGGTTCCGAGTTGCCGGCGGATATTCAGTTCGAAAGTTGCAAAGGGCGTCGCCATCAACTGCGCGCGTCCGGCGCGATTCTGGTCGCGCGCGGGCAATCCCGGACTGCAGGGAGTGCGCAGCATGAACAGGACCATCGGTTCCTCGGGGTTGGCCGGAAAATGGTAATCGCCAATGCTCACCGGGAAATCAAGGGCCGTGAAGCTGTGATAGCT
>Ga0075021_10000817_pt1 | contig 16033 bp, 15 predicted proteins | sample ColStrG_CSR_2012_FD_72749 | JGI IMG/M metagenome (GOLD analysis project Ga0075021, IMG submission 72749) | Freshwater sediment microbial communities in response to fracking from Pennsylvania, USA - Cold Stream Run_MetaG_CSR_2012 | ecosystem: Environmental > Aquatic > Freshwater > Creek >...
CAACCTGATTACCACTCGATCTTGAACAGATACCTTTTATTATTTATCTCTGCCACTGCGTTCGGTTCAAAAAACTCGGTCTTGTACTCTATCTTTCCGTCGCCGTTAATATCGATATAAACACCTTTATTGGTAAATGTTGCGTCGTTTTTGCCGCCATCCTTGAGATACGCGTCATATGCAATCCCATCAAGAACGACTTTTCCCTTCAACTGTGACTTACTATAGAAGCACATGAGGTCACGTTGCCAATACGTGTCATTTGTAAACAACCATGCTTTGTAGTCTTCCGGGAAATCAGCTCCTTGCAAGATGCGGGAAAAGGGCAGAACTATTTCAGCGGAAAAAATGCCGTCTTTTGTGCCCTGATTGGTTATCGGTCCCCCATCGTCCGTGAGGTCGCCGTTTTGATTTCTGTCCAAATAGAGGAGAGGATGCGGCCCGGATATAAGGTCCAGAGCAAAGTAAAACAGAGCATTATCCGTATTGCCGAGCTGGATATACCCGTATTTTCGGCTTACTCCCTCGTAAGTCGGCTCCCGCTGAATAGCTTTCGGTTTTTCAGAGACCAGATGGACCGGGCACTCGGTCCAAGATGCGGGAATGGCAAAGAGCACAGGTACGAAGTCTTGAATTGAGATAGTTACCGGGACGGCATCTTTGCGCAGGCGGGCATCCCGTTCCGCGTAATAATCTTTACCGTATACCGGCGGCGGATTGGTAGGATCGCTGACGTCGATTTTTCTCTTTGGAGTCAATGGAGCGCTCACGACGGGCGCGCTCGCCTTTCGCGTCCGCCTTAAGAGAATTTCCACTTCCTTGTTCCTGGCGATGTTTGCTTCGGCAACGCTCATGATTAATCCGGTATCCGTTGCTATGACCCGCGCATTTATTTTTATCCGCGATTCAAGCGCGGAAAACGTGCCTGTAACTACGCAATCGACACCCAGGATTTTCCCCACTTTTTTTGCTGATGCATCATCAATAATTCCGAGCATTCCCAGTTTTTGCTCTTCTAATATTCTATAGAGAAGCTCCCGTTCGACAACGGCGTATTTACCTGTCTTCGCCAGATTCCCGACCAGCCCTTCTGATACATACTTTCCGAATTCAGAAACCCGCTGTTCGAGATCGGCAAAGGGAAGGATGACCATCTTGAGCTTTTTGTTTGTGCCGTGTTCCGGAAGCAACCTGACTGCAAGCTCCGCGATTTGCGCATCCAGCAGCGCTTGACCGTTCGCAGCCGCGTCGTTTTGCAGGTCAACGGGCCGGCCGGCTGTACAGCCGAACAGGAGAGCAATCGCTGCCAGAACAACCATTTTATTTATTGTCATTACGCTAAGCCTTTCTTGTTTTTTCAGAAGACGCGGTCTTTTTCAGCCAGGTGGCACCATCATTCAAGTCAACTCACCCTCCGGTCCAAACTTCTATACTGTATCGCCTCGGAGATGTGTTCGGAGGCGATATGCTCGATCCCCTCGATGTCAGCGATGGTGCGGGCAACTTTGAGAATTCGGTTGTAGGCGCGGGCCGAGAGACCCAAGCGGTTCATAGCGGACTCCATGAGGGTCTGGCATGATTCATCGATCTTGCAGTATTTGCGGAGGTGTTTCGGCTTCATATGCGCGTTGGCGTGGATATGCTCTCCCTGGAAACGCTCCTGCTGGGTTTCACGCGCGCGGGTCACGCGCTCTCGGATGGAGGACGACGGCTCGCCATGCTTGTCCGAGGAAATCTCATTGAACTTGATGGCCGGGACTTCGATATGGATGTCGATCCGGTCCATGAGCGGGCCGGACACTTTCGAGCGGTAGGTCTGGATCTGGTGCGGCGTGCAGAGGCACTGATGAAAGGGGTCTCCGTGGAACCCGCATTTGCAGGGGTTCATGGCGGCGACGAGCATCATCGATGCGGGATAGGTAAGCGAGGTGATGGCGCGGGAGATCGTGACCTGCCCGTCTTCGAGCGGCTGGCGGAGCGCTTCGAGCACGTTGCGCTTGAATTCGGGAAGCTCGTCAAGGAACAGCACCCCGTTGTGCGACAGGCTCACCTCGCCGGGCTTCGGGATCTGTCCGCCGCCGATGAGGCCCGCGTCGGAAATCGTATGATGCGGGGAACGGTACGGCCGCGTGGCGATAAGCGGCTGGCCTTGCCTGAGCAGTCCCATGATGCTGTGGATCTTCGTGGTCTCGATCGATTCGTCGAAGCTCATCTGCGGGAGCACCGTGGGCAGCCGCCGCGCGAGCATCGTCTTGCCCGAGCCCGGAGGACCGATCATGATGATGTTGTGGCCTCCTGCCGCGGCGATTTCGATGGCGCGTTTGGCATGTTCCTGGCCTTTTACTTCGGAGAAATCTTCCGGATATGCGGAGTAGGTCTCGAACGCGCTTTGAATATTGATCCGCGTCGGCTCCATCAAGGCCGTGCCTCCCAGGAACTCCACGACCTGCGGCAAGGTCTGCATGCCGTAGATATTGACCGACTCGACGACTGCGGCTTCCTGCGCATTGTCCGAGGGAATGATCATGCCGCGGTAGCCTGCCTTTTTCGCAAGCACGGCCATGGAAAGCGCGCCCCGCACGGGCTTGACCCGGCCATCAAGCGAAAGTTCGCCCACGATGAGGTATCCGTTTACCATTTCCTGGGAAAGAATACCTTCGGCAATGAGCATGCCGATGGCGATCGGAAGGTCGAAGGCGGAGCCTTCTTTTTTAATGTCTGCCGGGGCGAGGTTTACGACGACCTGCTTCAGGGGAAAATCGAAACCCGTATTTTTGAGCGCGGCGCGCACCCGCTCCTTGCTTTCCTTCACGGCCGCGTCGGGCAGGCCCACGGTGGAGAAGAAGGGAAGTCCCCTGCTCGCGATGTCGACCTCAACTTCAACAGGGTAGGCGTCGATGCCGAGTACCGCCGAGCTGATGACCTTGGAGAGCATAGGGCTCCTTGTTTAATTGCGGAACGCAGAATCAGTTATTTTTCCAGACTCCAAGCTTCTTGCTTCTGATGTATTGAATTGTTATAGCAGAGAAAAGGAAGGATTGTCAAACGCAAATTAGGAAAAGAATACTATTCGAAACGCGTCACAAACGCGCCAATGAACCGCATGTTTCGGACATAGTCGGCAAAGAGGACCTCCTTCACCTTGCCGCCGTTGGGCGTGCCCCACTGGTTCTTGCTGCCTGCGGCGTGGATCAAATAAGGCTTGCCTGCTTTTATCCGGACGATCGAGAGGTGGGCCACAATCTCCTCCACCACGCGCTTCTTCGGGTCCTTGACCCAGTAGATAATGTCGCCGTCCTGGAGCTTTTGCTGGAGCGTCCGCGTTGCCAGAATATTTTTTGATAGGATGTCCACTTCGTCGCGGCCGCGTGAGCCAACGATCTTCGTGGTCGTACCGAGATCACCGCTAATGTTCCTGCCCCACTTGTTGCTCATGACCATGTCTTCGCCATATTGGAACCGCTCGTTATAATTAACGACAAGGCCGTCCGCAAGTTTGCCTTTGGTGATGAAGCGAAGCGACAGGGCCTTTTCGATGGCCTCACCCGGCGTATTGCTCTGGGCGAGCTCTATTGAGCGGAACGTGTGATACATGCAGTCGACTTTTTCGTCCGCCACAATGCGGTTCGTGCGCACATACAGCCCGAGCGGGTCTGTATCATAAGGCGTGCCGGTGAAGCGCCCGGCCCAGTACGCAATACGCTTGCCGAGGGGGAGATTCGCAGCGCGTGCTTGTGCCAGCAATATTTCGTCGGCGGCCATTTCGAACAGCTTCTTTTTTTCATCCGCACCGGACGCGATGATCCTGAGCCCGTACTGGAGCGCGTTGGCAAACCTCCGGTCATAAATGCCCGCAACGCGCACCATTCCTTTTCGTGCGGTCTGAAGAAACCGGCCGTTCCCCACATACAGGCCCTGACCGTCGCCATAGAATGCAAGGATATCTCCGGGCTCAAGCTCCTTTTTTGACACTCGCGCTGCCTTTCCGTTGAGCGAGCTGCGGCCGATGCCGATGGAAATTCCGTGAATGCGATACGTGATGTAGATAAGGCCGTTGATGTCCATGCCCTGGGCCGTAAGCCCGCCGGCAAGGTACCGTACATTCAGGAACTGTTTCGCCGTCTTTGCAAGCTCTTCCGGCTTTGTATCGTTCACCACGGGATCAAAGGACTTCACGGGCATTGCCTCTGCGTTGTCGATCATCGCAACGGACCCGTCAGGAAACCGGACTTTATAATGGTCGGCATTCTTTTGGAGCACCGGCAGGCGCGTACCGGCATACAGCGAAACTTTATGGTCGCCGGTCCTGTCGAGGATAAGCGCTTCGGACTTTGGGGTCGTAATCACGATCCACTGCTGCTTCGAGTTCAAATAAGTGTGATTCTTGTTCTTGGGGATGAGCACCGCCGCCTGCTGGATCCAGCCTTCGCGATTGTCCTGGCTCGGAATCGATATCCGGTAGCGGTTGTCCTGCTTCCCCAGGATGCGGACCTCGTCTCCCATAAGCACTTGCGTTTCAAGCCGCGACTTGGGCAGGGGCTCCTCGTGCACATTGGCAAGCGGTGAGGATACGATGCCGAGGCTGTCGTTTTGTTTGTCCACGGCAAAACCGACGATGGGAAGAAGCACGGCGATACTGAACAGGAATATGAAGAGTTTTGTTTTCATGTGATGGATTCAGGACTGAGAGATGGAGTGCTGCGCATTACGGGAAAAAATGGTGCCGAAGGGGGGACTCGAACCCCCATGGGTTGCCCCACACGCCCCTCAAACGTGCGTGTCTACCAGTTCCACCACTTCGGCACTTGTTGAACCTTGTTAGATGATTCTCTTATTTCTTCATCGCCGGCTGTTTTGCGGAAATGGGCGTGAGCCAGTCTCCATGCCGGCCATCCCTGCCGTGTACGATATCGAAGAATGCCGCCTGGAGCTCTTTCGTAACCGGCCCCGGTTTGCCTGTTCCAATGGTCCGGTTGTCCACTTCGCGGATCGGCGTAATCTCGGCGGCCGTGCCGGTAAAGAACGCCTCATCGGCAATATACAGTTCGTCCCGCGTAAATCGCTGCTCCACGAGCCGCATGCCGCGCTCCATGGCCAGTTGCATGATCGCGTCCCTGGTAATGCCTTCGAGGATGGACGTAAGCGGCGGGGTCTTGATCACGCCCTTCCGCACGATGAATACATTCTCGCCGCTCCCCTCGGCAACATAACCGTCGGTATCGAGCAGCATGGCTTCGTCATACCCGTCCTTGAGCGCCTCGCGCTTGGCCAGGAGAGAATTGGCATAGTTCGCCGTTGTTTTTGACCGCACCATCGTCGCGTTCACGTGCGGCCGGGTAAAGGAAGAGATCTTTACCCGGATGCCGTTCTTAAGGCCCTCTTCCCCGAGATAGCTGCCCCAAGGCCAGACTGCGATGGAAAGCTGGACGGGATTTTCCTGAGGATAGATCCCCATGGCGCCGTAGCCGATGTACACGAGCGGCCGGATATAGCACGCATCGATTTTGTTCTCACGGATGGTTTCGAGAATTGCCTCGCTCACCGCCTTGCGGGTGTACGGCAGTTCCATCTGGCAAATATGGGCGGAATCGAACAGCCGGTCCACGTGCTCATGCAGCCGGAACACTGCCGAACCGGCATCAGTCTTGTAGCATCGGATCCCCTCGAACACTGCAGTGCCGTAATGGAGAGAATGCGTCAGGACATGTACCTGGGCGTCGTCCCACTTGACGAATGAACCGTTCATCCATATCTTTTCCGTGGCTTGCAACATAGACGTAATTTATAACAGCCTGTTGCAAAATTGTCAATTGTTTTTTTGTTGTTTTATTTGCTGCGGAGGCGGGAGGATGTCTCACGGTGTCAACTGAGGGTTGTTGCGCGGCTCCGCGTCTTCCGGGGCGTTCCCTCTTCTCGGCTCTCGATGCTTATTCACTTTGACCGTGTCGGCGGCTTATGGAGCAGCATCTTTACCATTTCGTCCGAAAGCAAGGAGTAGTCGTATGTCTCGCTGCACATCGAATAATCGCAGCGGTACACTTTTTCAGACAACTCTCTCGTCGTTCCTATGGTGCACTTTGGGCAGAGTCTCATGCGCATGACAGATTCAATTTGTTTTATATTCACCTGAAATGCCTTTCTCCAAAACCCCTTCCCAAGGCCTGCTCCCGCATGAGTAAGTGCGGATAACCGTTGAATAATACCCCCTTTCGATAAAGAGAAGGGGGCACAGGATAAGGGAGATGAACGCGCAGTTGCTGCCTTCATAACCGCGGGCAGAATATTATTTTTTCATGGGTATTGTCAATACCCCGGGCGGGGTATTTTAAGGGTATATACGATATAGAGCTTATTGTTGCGAAATAGTGCGATTCGGAAAAACAAGCTCTCGCTGAGAGCTCATGGGCGTTAAATAGTGCTATAGGATGCCTTTTTTCCTCGCCTTGCTGATGGCGTCGTTCCTGTCTTTTGCCTGGAGCTTCTCATAGGTGTTCTTGATATGGGTATGCACCGTGTGGATGCTGATGCCTAATCGTTCCGCGATCCCTTTATAGGTAAGTCCTTCCTCAATGAGTTTAGCAATCTCTTTTTCCCGCTGCGTCAGCAGAAACCGATGGCCTGCGGCCTCATCCTGAAATTCGTGTATTATCTTGCGCGCTATTTTCGGGCTCATCGGCGCGCCGCCCTTGTGCAGGACGTGGATGGATTCTATGAGTTCCCGCGGGCTGCTTCCCTTGAGCATGTACCCCGAGGCGCCCGCCTTGATCGCCGAAAACACCCTGTCTCTGTCCTCAAAGACCGTGTGGGCGATGATTTCAAGCTCAGGCAATTCTTCTTTTGCTTTTATGATGAGCTCTATTCCGGACATGCCGGGCAGCCCGATATCGGTCAGCATCACATCGGGCTCCGCGCTCTTGAGGCCCTTCATGGCATCTTCAGCGGACCGAAATGCGCCCGCTACCGTTATCCCTTCTTCGCCCCGCAAAAGCAAGGTAAGGTTCTCGAGCAGAAGGGGGTCGTCTTCAACAATTACTAATCGCATGGCCAGACTATATCACACTCTCCATTATAATTCCATACCCGATAGGGGATATTGTAAGGGTAACGGGAGTTCAAGGCAGACTCGGGCGCCTTGCCCCGCGGACACCGTCACCTCTCCCCCCACTTCCTTGGCGCGTTTCTTCATATTCGACAGGCCCCTGCCGCTGCTCCTGTTGTCATCCCACCCGATTCCGTTGTCTTGGACGGCGAGTACAAGCTTCTGGCCGGAGACCTTCAAGGTGACCGTTACTGAGCTCGCCTGCGAGTGCTTGATGACGTTCGTCAGCGCTTCTTTATAAATCCTAAGCAGATTCACCCAGAGCAGGCTGCCGGGCTGCTCATGGGCGTCTTTCACCGAAGTCTCTATCAAACAAGCGATGCTGTGCGGTTCGAGCATGCTGGTACCCTGCTTTCTGAGCTCCGCGGTAAGCGCATGCCAGCTCAATTCCTTACTGTCAAGGCTCTGCATAAAAGTGCGTATCTCGGAAACACCCTCTCGCGAAAGCCGCGATATGGTGCCGAGCGTCTTCTTGATGCTTTCGCTGTCCGCGGCCTTCTGCGCCAGTTCGGAGAGAATGCTGATGTTCGTCGTTATACCGCCGATGCCGTCATGAAGATCCATCAGAATCTTCTCTTTTTCCAGGGCGTGTCTTTTTTCAATCTCGATCCGCTCCTGATACTGCCTCACGCTCTCCTCGTAAAATTTGGTTTTAGCTTCTTCCGCGCGCTTCCACTCGGTTACGTCGAACAGCGTCGCGATGATCGCGGGCCGTCTCTTATATTCTATGGACCCCGTGGTAATGGTTACCCAACACACATCCCCGTTTTTTTTATTAAACTTGAATTCGTATGCCTGCGGGACCTGCTCACCGCGCACGCGCGCCTGCCCCCGCTCCCGCACCATGTTTTGATACTCAGGATGGATAAAGGTCCAAAAATCCCGTTGGAGCAGTTCGTCGCTGGTATACCCGCTCATGGTTACACCGGCGGGATTTACATACAAGAGCCTCTCCCCCTGATGAATAAATATGGCCGCGGTGGTCGTCTCGGCCAGCGTCCGGAACTGGGCCTCGCTCTCCTTGAGGGATTGTAACGCCTGTTGCAACTGCTGATTGAGCCGCTCCCGCTCTTCCTCTGCCTGCTTGCGGGCGGTGATGTCGAAGAGCGTTGCAATAATGGCAGGCTCTCCTTCATAGTCAATGAACCCGGCGGTCAGGTTGCACCACCGGACGTCTCCGCCTTTGCTGATAACCTTCACTTCATATTCGGGCGGCAACGGCGTTCCTCGCAAACGAGCCTGCCCCCGCTCACGCGCCAGGGCGCGGTATTCCGGGTGAAAAATTTCCCAGAAATCCATGGCGCGGAACTCCTCCTGCGGATAGCGGAGCAACTGTTCACCGGCGGGGTTCACATAGATGAATTTTCCTCCCCGATGAATAAAGATCACCGCAGTCGTGGTTTCAGCCAATGTCCGGAACCGGGCTTCGCTCTCCTGCAGCGATATCGACGTCCGTCCGAGCGCCTCGTTCAGCCGCTCTTTTTCCAGATGATGTTTCTTTTCCTCCAGCTCCTGGATCATTCTGTTGTGAAAAAAATCTCTTCGCATATAGATCTCGCGATTGTAGCTTGAAAACATTCCGAAGAGGTTTGCGGCAATGTAAAAGATATTATCGGTCAGAACAACCTGGAGCGGGGTATGGATTACCGTGAGCGCGACGATTTCGTATGCGCCGACGATCATCCAGGAAGCAATGCACATATACAGGAACCGCAGTTTGCTTAACGTGTAGGAATACATGATGAACAACAGGAGCCCGGCAAAATGAAAATAGTTCACCGGCGACTGCACGATCGCGATCAACGCAACAATGCCCCCGCCCGCCGCCAGCACGAGAAAGAACATCGTTATCTGCATATGTTTTTTAAAACGAGAAGAGTAAGAGAAAAAGAGAACTGCCAGGCATGCCGGGACGACGACAACGAACCGGACGATCCACGCATGTAGTTTTACTTCCGGGGTGATCCAGGCGTCCAGGATGCCGAACAGCGCATAGATGGTCGTGCCCAGAATGATGCCGAACCGCAATTGGTACAGGGACTTTTGGAAGTAATCCTCCCGAAAGTCTTTTTCGAGTTCATCCGGAAACCGGAGGCGGTACTTGTCAATGGGTATCTTGTTCACTCGGAATGCCCTTTGTCTCCACGGAAAAACCGGCATGGTCTTCCCTGCCGGTACGCAGCACCATTGTACGTGAGTACTCCTGTCCGGTCAAGCGAATATTCACAGATGAATACATTCGGGATTTCGTTCTTTTTTTGCATATTTTTTTGGCTTTGTCCGGCCTCTCGGTTGGCGGCGCAGGAGCTGTTCCCGGCCGACCATGCCGTCTATGTGTTTGACAGCATATCGGAGTGGAGCTATACTTGACTCAAGTCCCCGTCAAGCAAGGAGGCCGCTATGCAGATCAAGACCATCCTGTTCCCCACTGATTTTTCCAATGGCGCGCGCGCTGCCGTGGATCACGTTGTTTCGCTGACGCGGGATTATCAGGCGAGGCTCATCCTGCTCTATGTGATTCAGGACATCAACATTGCCGAGTGGTATATCCCCTCCTCTCTTTCCGTAGCTGATCTGGTAGAAGACATGCAGAAGAGCGCATGGCAGGAGATGGAGAAGTGGGGCGCGGAAATATCACCGAAGGTCAAGGATATCGAGAAGATGGTCGTGCGCGGCGTGCCGTTTGTCGAGATCATCAAGACGGCAAGGGAAAAGAACGCGGATCTGATCGTTATCGGCACTCATGGAAGGACGGGAATCGACCACATGCTCTTCGGAAGCACCGCGGAGAAAGTTGTCCGCAAAGCCCCGTGTCCCGTGCTCACCGTTCGCATGGCGGGCAAGGAATTCAAAATGCCATAAACCCCGCTCTGCGGGGAAGCTCCAAATCACAAGCACCAAATTACAAATAAGCACCAATGACCAATTAAACTGCGAGCGTAAAACGGAGCTTGCTTTTTGGAGCTTGAAATTTCTTTGCCTGCCACCGCGTTTTCGCAAGAGCAGGGGGTAATTTGGATTTTAAGATTTGAAATTTACAATAAAAAGGGCCGGCAGAAGCCGGCCCTTTTTATTCTACTGTCCCAGCAGGGTGGTAAACGTATCGTGGTGGCCCTCTTCCTGCGAAAGGATCTCTTCAAAGAGGAGCCGGGTGGTCTCATCCCCTTCTGATGCCGCCTGCTTGATGATTTCCTTATAGAGCGTGATGGCCTCTTCCTCGGCCTTGACGTCCGCCTTGAGCATCTGCTCCGGCGTACCGCCCACGGCGATGGGGTTCGGCTTGGTGGTCGGTTTGACGTCAAAATAAAAGAGCCGCTCCGCTATTTTCTCGGCGTGCTTCATCTCGTCCATGGCCACGCCCTCGAACACGTCCATGAGCGACGATGAGTTCAACCCTTTCACCATGATATGGTGCCACATGTACTGCACAATGGCCTGGAGCTCGCCGGCTATTGCCTGATTCATCATTTCCGTAAGTTTGGGACTCGCTTTCTGTACCATGCTATGCCTCCTTCGTGAGTGTGTGCAATATAAAATATTTGATGACTACCGCCGGATTGGTGTAACTATACCACAAAGCAATTCGGGATGCAAACACACCGCTACTCCGGTTAAAAAATCCAGTGAGAGATCACCTTTTATTTTTCAAGCAATCGGCAGGAAGTCGCCGGGGTCAAATTTTTGCGTCCCTTAGATACTTCGCTGCGTCCTCGGGCGGTGTGGGGTTGATATAGAAGCCCGACCCCCACTCAAATCCTGCGACACGGGTCAGCCGCGGCATGATCTCGAGGTGCCAGTGAAAGTCGTCGCTCAGCGTATGCCAGTGGCCCCGGCGCGGCACGCGATTCGGCGCAGTGTAAAGCATATAGTTGTACGGTGGGTTGTTCAGTACCTGTCCAATGCGCTTCAGCGTGCTCTTGAGCGTCCGGGAAAAATCCATAATCTCTTCCTTGGTAACGTCAACATACGAGCACAGGTGTTTTTTGGGATAGATCCAGACCTCGAAGGGGAAACGAGGAGCAAACGGCGCCATAACGAGGAAGTGCCGCGTCTCCTCGACTACGCGCTCCGGGGACGCTAGTTCCTGTCGAATGATGTCGCAGAAGATGCAGCGCTCCTTATAGTCGTAATAAGACTTAGCTCCGTCCAGCTTTTCCTTCACGAACTTGGGAATAATCGGTGTGGCAACGATCTGGGAATGGGTATGGTTCAGGATTGAGCCTGCGCTCCACCCCTGGTTTTTGAACACGAGTACGTACCGGAGACGGTTGTCCCGTTCAAGGTCCAGGATGCGGTCCCGGTATGCCCAGAGAATCTTTTCGATCTGGCTCTCGGGAAGCTCCTCGAGCCTGAGCGCGTGCTCGGGGCTCTCGATAATGATCTCGTGGGCGCCGATACCGTTCATCCAATCATAGATGCCGCTCCCTTCGCGTTCGAGGCTGCCCTCGATGTGGAGCACCGGGAATTTGCTCGGAATGACGCGCACCCACCAGCCGGCGGCGTTCGGAAAGGTCTTCTCGGGCCGGAATGACGCGATCTCCAGCGGGGTTTTCGCCTCGTTCCCGCCGCAAAACGGGCACTCCGCCGTAGTTACATCATCGTGCGGCTCTTCAAAGGTATATTCTTCGGGTTTTTTCGGCCGCTCGTTCGAAACGATGATCCACCGGCCGACGATGGGGTCCTTCCGAAGACGTGACATCAGTTCCCTGACCTCGCCTTTTGCTCCGTCAGAACCTTATGCACAATTCGCTTCAGCTCTTTAATGCGGATGGGTTTGTTGATGTATTCGGCGGCGCCGAGGCTCATGGCCTTAAGGTAGCTTTCAACTTCGCCGTATGCCGTGACCATGATCACGTCTGTCTTGGACCCGGTCTTCCGGATCTCCTGCAGGAGTTGAAGACCGTCCATGGTCGGCATTTTGATGTCCGTGATTACCAGGTGGTATGGATTGTTTTTGAACAAAGCCAGCGCGGCCTCGCCGCTGTCAGCCAGGGCAACCTCGTACCCTTCGTCGGTCAGTATAATATTGAAGAGTTCTCTCGCGCCCTCTTCGTCATCGACAACAAGAATCTTCATTCATTCTCCCAAAAAATATCAGTGTATCAAAAATATCATAAAATAGTTGAATCGTCAAGGTTACGGCAAGGGGATCTTTTCGCAATAATCTCGACTACGCTGATGTCAGACGCGCGCTTACTCTTTGAAATCTCATCGGTTTATTGAATAGAGGAAGCGCAGGCCTTCCAGGGTGAGATGGGGTTTTAATTCCTGTATGGTTGTCGTTTCCGGGGCAATGAGCTCGGCCAGGCCGCCGGTGGCCACCACGATGGCATCAAGAGACAGCTCTTTTTTCATCCGCTCCACGATGCCGTCCACCAGTCCGGCATAGCCGTAGATGATCCCTGCCTGCATAGCGCTGATGGTATCGGCGCCGATGACCTTCGCCGGTTTCGTAAGCTCCACCCTCGGCAGCTTGGATGCCCGCTGGAATAGTGCTTCTGCCGAGATTTTCACGCCCGGCGTGATGGCGCCGCCCAGATACTCGCCGCCTTTGGTCACGGCGCAGAATGTCGTGGCCGTGCCGAAATCAACAATGATGATCGGTCCACCGTAAATCTTGTACCCGGCGGCGGCATTCACGATCCGATCCGCGCCTATTTCTTTGGGGTTGTCATACTTGATGGTTATGCCGGTTTTAATCTCGTGTGTCACGACCATCGGCTCGATACGAAAATATTTCCGGGACATCTCGATCATGACCGGCAGGAGCGGCGGCACCACGGTCGAGATGATGACGCCGGTGATCTGTTTGAATTCTATCCCCGCGAAACCGAACAAATCCTTGAAGATCATGGCGTACTCGTCGGGCGTAATCTTGCTATTGGTGCCCACACGCCAGTTCTCGGTGAGCTTGTCTTCGTCGAATACGCCGAGAACGACGTTCGTGTTGCCGATGTCTATGGCTAAGAGCATTTTCCCTCCGAAAAAACGACAGGGTCATGGATTTTTTGTAGGGGCGGCCCTGTGTGGCCGCCCTCATCGGGCAACCACGCAGGGTTGCCCCTGGACCCCGGCCCTATCTTTTTAAGATCGTCACATCTCCGGCCGCTACCTGCCTGAGACTGCCGTCGTCCAGGCTGATGATAAGCCTGCCGTCGCTGTCGATCCCCTGCGCTTGGCCTTCGAGCGTCTCGCCCAGGCCGCTCACCGCCACCCGGTTGCCGATGGTCATGTTGAGGGCGTTCCATGCTCCGAGTACCTCAGCATCATTCCTGAGAAACGCCTGATACCAGTGCTCGAGCTCGATGAACAACCGACGAAGAAGCATTGTCCGATCGACCCTCTTCCCGGTCTCAGCGGCAAGCGTAGTAGTAGTCGCCCTGACCTCAACAGGCAGCGCGTCAAGCCCCATGTTCACGTCCACGCCGATGCCGAGCACGATGTGCCTGATCCGGTCCTGCTCCGCGCTCATTTCGGTAAGGAGTCCGCTGACCTTCTTGCCCGCAATATAAATATCATTCGGCCACTTGATGGCCGCCGGGACTTCGCACGTTGCTCTGATCGCTGAAGCAACAGCCACGGCGCCCATCAACGTAATGAGCGGCGCCTTGTACATCGGGATGTCCGGCCTCAGGATCACGCTGCAATAGAGGTTCCCCTTGGGCGAGATCCACTTCCTGCCGAGCCTGCCCTTACCGCCTGTCTGGGTCTCGGCGATCACCACCGCGCCTTCAGGCGACGCGTTCGCTGCCAGCTCCATGGCAAGCGTGTTCGTAGACGCAACCTCGGGAAAAAGATGGATCTCTCTGCCGATGATCCTGGTCATGAGCCCTTGCTCGACATCGCTCTTCCGGAGAATATCAGGCTCGCTCGTGATCCGGTATCCCTGCGAAGGCACGGCCTCTATCCCGAACCCTTCATGCTCCAGCGACTTGATGTGCTTCCATACCATGGTGCGGGAAATGCCGCATTTCCTCCCCAGCTCCTCGCCGGAAAGGAACCCGCTGCGTGACGCTCTAAGGAGGTTCAGGATTTTGTCTTTGTACATTTTGAGAACCAGTAGGGGCGGCCCCGTGTGGCCGCCCTCATCAGGGCAACCACACAGGGTTGCCCCTACCCGTGACCCCTGACCTTATTATGTGATCTTCATGCTGATATCCGCCGCAGGAGCGGAGTGAGTCAGGCTGCCCGCAGAAATATAATCAACGCCGGTTTCCGCAATATGCCGTATCGTATCGAGCGTTACGTTGCCCGAAGCCTCCAACGGAGCCCTGCCGGCAACAAGCTTCACCGCTTCACGCATCATCTCGATCGGCATGTTGTCGAGCATGATAATGTCCGCGCCCACGGCAAGCGCCTCAAGCACCTCATCAAGGGTCTTGGTCTCCACCTCGATACGAAGCAGATGGTGGGCCTGCTTTCTCGCGAGCTCCACGGCTTTGATGATGCCTGCGGAGGCTTTGATATGGTTGTCCTTGATCAGTACGCCGTCGAAGAGGCCGAAACGGTGGTTCTTGCCGCCGCCCATGCGCACGGCATATTTTTCAAGCTGGCGCAATCCGGGAAGCGTCTTTCTGGTGTCCAGCACCTGGGCCTTGTGCCCTTTCAGCTGTTCAACGTAGTTTGATGTCAGGGTTGCGATGCCGGACATATGCTGGAGCAGGTTCAATGCCACGCGCTCACCTATGAGCAGGGCCCGCGTATGGCCGGACAGCCGCGCGAGCTCCGTACCTGCATGGATTCTGTCGCCGTCCTTCGCAAAGGGCGTGAACTCGATGGCGGGATCGATCTGCTGAAAAACTTCCCTGGCCACCTCAAGCCCGGCCAGAACCAACTCCTGCTTCGCGAGCATCGTAGCCGTTGATGTGGAATCGGCAGGGATCATCGCCTCGGTGGTTACATCACCCGGGCCGATGTCTTCGGAAAGCGCGCGTTTTATTAATTGTTGTATCGTTTGATCTATAATCATGCGCCACCTTGCTTGCTTACGCCAGCATCTTCAAGCTCTGCTCTAACTTCTCCCGCTTTATTTTAAATTCCTCAAGCTTTGCCGTATCCTTCTCCACCACCGCCTTCGGCGCCTTGTCCACGAAAGCGCTATTCGAAAGTTTCCGCGAGAACACATCAATGTCTTTTGAAATCTTAGCGATCTCTTTTTGAAGCCGGTCGCGCTCCTGCGTCAGATCAAGAATGCCTTCGAGCGGCACATACACCTCGGCGCCGGTAATCACCCCTGTTGCCGCGGCCTTGGGCTTGGTCTCGGTTGCGCCGATGCGAAGCTCGCTTACGCGCGCGAGGGTCTTCACGTAACCGGCGCTCTTTTCCAGATGCTCGCCAAGCTCCTTATTCTCCACCTTCACGATGACGCGTATCTGCATGGACGGCGCAATATTCATCTCTCCCCGAATATTGCGGATTGCCATGATCAGGTCCATCACCATCTGCATGTCTTGCTCGATTTCGGGATTGATCATCTTCTCATCCGCAACAGGATATGCCGCGATCATGATCGACTCACTTCTAACTCCTGACTTCTGACTCCTGACTCCCTCAGGTAGCGTCTGCCAAATCTCCTCGGTAATGAACGGCATGATGGGGTGCAGCAGCCGAAGCGCTGCTTCGAGCACATGAGCGAGCACGGTCTGCGTCGCCGTACGCGCGGGTGTGCCCTTGTCCTCGTACAGCGCCGGTTTGGACAGTTCAAGATACCAGTCGCAGTACTCGTGCCAGATGAATTGATACAGCGCCGACGCCGCATCATTAAAGCGGTACTCAGTAAAAGCAGACTGTACTTCTTTCGTGACCGAGTTCAGTCGCGAAAGAATCCAGCGATCGGCGAGAGACGTATTTTGTGCAACAAGTTCTGAGTTCGGAGCAAAGTCTTGTTCGAGATTCATCAGCACGAACCTGCTTGCGTTCCAGATCTTGTTTGCA
>Ga0075021_10000818_pt1 | contig 16015 bp, 13 predicted proteins | sample ColStrG_CSR_2012_FD_72749 | JGI IMG/M metagenome (GOLD analysis project Ga0075021, IMG submission 72749) | Freshwater sediment microbial communities in response to fracking from Pennsylvania, USA - Cold Stream Run_MetaG_CSR_2012 | ecosystem: Environmental > Aquatic > Freshwater > Creek >...
GCCGGATGTGATTTACGAGATGTCGCGCAAAAAACTAGGACTGGCGGCGGTAGTTGAGAACGGCAAGCTCGCCGGAATCTTCAGCGACGGCGACTTACGGCGCCTGCTGGAACATCGCGGCAAAGACGCGCTGGACCTGACGGTAGGCGAGTGCATGACCCGGGAGCCCAAAGTTATTGAGCCCACCGAGTTTGCAGCCACAGCGCTCGCCATTATGGAAGAGAAAAAAATTACTTCGCTGGCGGTTGTCGATAAAGAGCGGCGGCTTCTGGGCATCGTCCATCTGCATGATCTGTGGGGCACGGAGATGGTGTGAGGAAACATGGTAATTTTGTAATTGGTAATTTTGTAATTTGTGGACTTTAAATTACAAAATTACAAATCAGGAAATTACAAATCCCATGTATCACTACGATCCCAAAACCGCACTAGAAGAAATCACCGAAGAAGCCATACTACCCAACCCGGTCCACGTGCGCGACATGCTGTTGCGCCACCCCCTTACGCCGGAACGCTCGCTCGAGCTGAACCGCATCTTCGCGGAATATCAAAAGGCATTTGGCGAGGCGCAGAAGTCGGGCAAAGAGCTCTTGCAGCGGCTGGCAAAGTAGTCCGCCAGTCGGCCTCAGGAATCCCTTTTCGCAAAAGCACACCGTCCGAGGACAGCTTGGAACCGTGGATCCGCCCGAAAGGGATCCCACCTTGAATCAATGGGCAAGAACATGAGATGAACGTCTCGCGCCTCATAAGCACGGTCCAACCAATCGAAAACCGCATCCCGTTGTCCTAGGCCCGCATACACCACTGCGGAGGCGAAGGGTGGAACATACCTTTCCCGCGCAACGGCTTCCAGGGTATCCAGCACTTCGTGCGCTTCTTTCGATTTGCCCAGTTTCGCGAACAGATAGCCGCGAAGCGCTGTGGGCTTGCTGTTCCCACCACTGAAGCGTCCGGCGTTATTGAGTGCTTCGAAGGCCCGATCCGTATTCCCCAATCGTTCATACGCCTGCCCGAGTTGGAAGTAGCCGACCCAGAATTCCGGGTCGATGGAGGTTGCTTGCTGTGCGAACTGGGCGGCCGCCGTATAGTCCCGGGCGGCGAACGCAATCTGCGCTGAAAGAGCATGGTGCGCCGCACTCAGCGGATCGAGTTCACGCGCTCGACGAATCGCCAAGCACGCTTCTTCATGACTGCCCATGTGCGCCGATACGATTCCCAACATCCTGTATGCCATGGAGTAACTCGGATCGAGCATGATGGCTTTGCGGAACGCGGTCTCGGCAGCGACCCAGTCCCAATCGAACCAGAGCTTGACCAGCCCCATGGAAGTTTGTGTATCCGGCGAGTTGGGATCGGCGGCGACCGCGCGCCCTGCCGCATCGCGCGCCTGCGGCCCCACCCGGAGCGGTGGCGCGTCAGCCGTAATCGGGCTCGACGCATACGCGTCCGCCATCCCGGACCACGCCAGCGCATACCCCGGATCGCGCTCGGTGGCGCGCGCGTAGTGCTCCATGGCCCGCCGCGTAGTCGCCGGGGAGAGCTGGTTCCAGAAGTAGCGGCCTCGAAGGTATAAGTCGTACGCTTCGGCGTCCCGGCTCTGACGTCGAGCAAGCGCCGTCAGACGTTCGGGAGAGAGCCGGAGACGGATCTGTTCTGCAATCGCCGTGCTCAACTCCCGCTGGAAGTCAAACAGACTGGTCGGCTCGCTATCGTAGGATGCCGACCAGATCTGAACCTGGTCCTGCACTCGAATCAGCCTCGGCGTGATGCGCAAGCGGGGGCCCTCTGCCCGTACCGAACCCTCAATCAGATAAGCTGCGCCCAACTCTCGTCCGATCTCGGCCAGCGTCTTGTTCGTCCGCTTGTACGTCATCACCGAGGTCCGGCCGATCACGCTCAGGCGGTCTGGATCAATCTGACCCAGAGAGGCAATCGTCTCCTCAGTCAAACCGTCGGCGAGATACTCGCGATCTGGATCGGCGCCAAGGTTCTCGAAGGGCAAAACGGCAAGGATCGTGAGTGCTGCAGGTTTTTGCTGTGACGGAGTGATCACCGCGACATCCGCAATGAAGCGATAGCCCTTGCTCGGCACGGTTTCCACAAACACGGGCGCCTCGGACGGATCTTGCAGCGCCTGCCGCACCTTCCGGATCGCCGTGTTGACTCCCATTTCCACATCCACGAACACACCCGGCCCCCACAACCGCTCCACAATCTCGGCGCGCGAGACGAGCTGCCGACGCCGCTCCAGGAGCAGGATCAGCAGGTCCATCGGACGGCGCTCCAGCCGCACTGGCTGCCCGCGCTGGCGCAGTTCATACGCCGCTACATCGAGTTCGAAGTCGGCAAAGCGAAAGGTCGGAGGTGAATCTGGCAGGGGCATGACGGCAATGGTCTAGGTGCCACTCCAGAATGCCATAGACACACGGTCCACCGCGAACGGCAGCTTCAGGGAAACTACAGACGAACTTCAGATGCGCTCTATGGCCTACCAAGCCTGCCAATGCGACGATGCCCATGGATCGCCGCTATCGGGGAGACCCCTCAATCTCGAAGTTAACCCTCAAGGAGAAAATTATGACATCAGGAATCTCGCAAAGATTTACGAATCTCTTCCGCACGGCCGCACTGGTTCTTGCCGGGATACTCGTTCTGGGAGCAGGATCGACAGCCACGGCACAGACCGCGAACGCAGTACCTGCCCCCACTCTTCAGGGAACCTGGCGCGTGCAGGTCACACTCCATAACTGCAGCACTGGCCAGACGGGACCGACCTTCAACTCCATGCTTTCTTTTAACCGCGGCGGAACGTTAATCGGGAGCACCTCGAACCCGGCGTTCCAGACCGGGCAGCGCACCAACGATCAGGGAGAATGGAGCCGTGTGAGTGGCACGAGCTACCAAGCAGCATCCGAAGCGTTTATTCTCTTCACTTCCACCAACCCTCCTCCCGCCCCGGTTTTCCCACAGGGCAAGCAGAGAATTTCACAGACAATTACCTTCGCAGGAGATACCTTCACCAGCGTTGCCTCCATTCAGTTTTATGACGTCTCCGGCAACCTGGTATTGACCGGCTGCGCCACTGCGGCCGCCCAGCGCTTCAACTAGCTGTTCTGAATCTCCATATTCAAGTTCACCACGGTCCTCACATACGTCCAAAACCAACGCCCACTCGAGGTCCGGTGTGGGCGTTTTGTCGATTCCTCAGAGCCGACCTCACAGAGGCGCGCGGTCGAGCGAAACGATGAACTGAATCCCGGAGACTTGCTTGCCTTGCAGCCGCGCGTCATTCGTGATAAAGAGATCAACCCCGGCGGATGCCGCACACGCAAGCTGCACGGCATCGGGCGCACGCAACGTCCGGTCGCAGCGCAGTGCAGCATATATTCGTGCTGCACTCACATCGAACGGAAGCAACACGGCAGCCGATGCGAGAAGTTGTTCATATTTGAGGCAGATATTCTGTTTACCCTCGCACGTAGGTTTTACCAACAGCTCTCCCAGCGTCATTGTGGAAGTCAACAACTGATCGCCGCGGACTAACATCCGGTCCCTCAATTCCTCGGTCCTCTTCGTCAGACTCCCATAATCCTCTAGAAAATAGATGAACAGGTTCGTGTCCCAGAAAACGCGGCTCACTCCCATCCCTCGCGGAGACGCCGCACATATTCATCAGGATCCTCGTTGGCCCAGAGCCCTTTCCCGACTGCCCGAAGAGAAAGCAGCGGGTCTGTCGCGGCTGCGTTTCCGGCCGCAGTCATACACCAGTCACGATACCAGGTGAGCAACCCGTTGTAGCCGTAGGGTAGGTCTTCCCTCTCCGGTGTGATCTTCGCCCCTTCTCGTGCCGGATGGTAAGTGTCACCTTTACGGAACAAACGCCGGCGCCCTCCGGGAGCGGTTTCGAAGAGCACACGGTAGCGCCCCGGATTAGGAGCGCGATTTGCCACACAATGTTGCACGACATGCACATAAAAACCCGGCCGAAGCTCTTTGCCAAATTCTTCCTTCTTTGCCCGCTCGACGATCTCTTCAATCATGAAGTCCGACCGTTCCGGGTGCTCCCGGTGAAGTAAGGCAGTCACAATCCAAACTTCATCTGCAACCTTCATTTGGGCCTTGGTAAGTACGTTCACGAAGTCCTCCTTAGAATAGGTGCAGCTTGCCTTACACAGCATTCTTGCGTTTGGTTCCCCTATCTTTAAGAGTATACAACTAGGTTATGGAATTAGATAACTTAATACATTGTAATTTGTTTTCTACATTACAAATAGATAGCTATATCTCAATAAGACCATGGTCATGATATAATGACCATAAAGGTGGTCCTCATGAAAGAAATGCCCGCTGGCGAATTCAAAGCGCAATGTCTCGCGGTGATGGATGAAGTTCTCCATACCGGCGAACCGGTCCTCATCACCAAGCATGGGAAGCCCGTAGCCAAGCTCGTGCCCGCCGGCAAGTCGGCAGACGATGTGTTCGGCTTTATGACCGGAAAGGTAAAGATTGTCGGCGATATCGTCGGACCCGTCACTCCCTTGGACGATTGGGAATACAAATGATTCTTCTCGACACGCACGTCCTGATCTGGATGTCGAGTGAACCCAAGCGGCTGACAAAACGAGCCCGCGAGGCCATCCGCGAGGCCCGGGAGAATGACGCGGGGGGGAAAGACACCAGAGACAAATCAGGCCTTGCCATCGCCGCTATCACGCTCTGGGAACTCGCCTGGCTAGCCAACTCCGGCCGCCTCCAGGTGGCGGGCAGCGTGGAGTCCTACATTCGGGAAACGGTTTCGCGCGTGATCGTAAAACCCCTCACAGCGGAAATCGCCGCGCTCGCCGTACGGATGCCGCCGAATTTCCCAAAAGGCCCAGCGGATCGCATGATCGTTGCCACGGCGGCAATCGAAGGTATTCCCCTGGTTACAGCCGATCAGCAAATCCAGCTCGCCGAGCGCGTGCCGACCATCTGGTGAAAGCCCGGGCCGCACGTACCTGAACCCGAGGTAAAGCATCCAGCTTCGCCAAGGCCGCGCTCCCGGTTCCACGTGGAAGATATTTTCGGAACACGCGCTCCTCCAAATGCTACCCCAAGCTGACCACAACGCCCGGATCACCTTCCTCCTTTACAATAGAGAATTCCATTCCTCACTGGTGAAATCACATATGCATCGTTGGTCACAGCTCTTTATCCCTACTCTGCGCGAGGCTCCTGCTGACGCTGAGGTTGCTAGCCACAAGTTTCTGGTTCGCGCGGGCTATATTCGTCAGTTGGCTGCTGGAATTTACTCGTATCTGTTCTTTGGGCAGCGCTCGCTCAACAAGGTGATGGGCATCGTCCGGCAGGAAATGGACACCATTGGGCAGGAGTTTTTCCTGCCCGCGCTGAATCCGCGCGAGGTTTGGGAGGCTAGTGGGCGCTGGTCGGTCATGGGCGACAACATGTTTCGCCTTAAGGATCGCAAGGGGGCCGATCTCTGTCTCGGCATGACGCATGAAGAAGTCATGACCGAGATTGCGCGCAAGGAACTCCGCAGCTACAAGCAGTTGCCGCAGATTTGGTATCAGATTCAGACGAAGTTCCGCGACGAGCCGCGGCCAAAATCGGGTCTCCTGCGCGTGCGCCAGTTCACGATGAAAGACGCGTATTCGTTCGATATCGACGCCGACGGGTTGGATGTTTCCTACAAGAAACACTACGAAGTCTACTGCCGGATCTTCGACCGCTGCGGGCTCAAGTATTCCGTGGTTGAAGCTGATTCTGGAGCGATGGGCGGCTCCCAATCGAACGAATTCATGGTGAAGACCAACGCAGGCGAGGATCTGATCGCTTCGTGCGACAAGTGCAACTACGCCGCGAACCTGGAGAAGGCCGTCTCAAAACTCGACCATGTGGAGGATCTCGCTCCAGAAGGCGACGGCAAGCCGCTGGAAGTCCACACGCCGGGGCAGAAAACAATCGAGGAAGTGGCACGCTTTCTCGGAGTCTCTCCAAAGAACAAGATCAAGACGTTGGCCTTGATAGGCGAAGAGAAAATCGCGGGCGATGGTAAGAGCGCGCCTAAGACCAAGCTCACTGAGATCGTAGTCTTTGTTCGCGGCGATCATCAGATGAACGAAGCCAAACTGGGATCGGCCATCGGCGGCATGGAAGTGCGTCCGATGACGGCGGAAGAAATTGAGAAGGTCTTCCACTCCCCTGCCGGGTTTCTTGGACCAATCGGATTGACGAACATCGCCAAGGCTCTGGACGGGAAATCCAAAATCAAATTCAGCGACGGCGTCGTACTTCTCGTCGACAAAGCCCTTGAAGGCCGTAAGGATCTGATCGCCGGCGCCAACAAAGAGGATTACCACGTCAAGAACATCACACCCGGCCGCGACTTTGAGCCGACGGCTTACACCGACTTGCGCAATGTCGAAGCGGGCGACACCTGCCCCAACTGTGATGGCAAACTCAGTCTTGACCAGGCAGTTGAAATTGGTCACATCTTCAAGCTCGGATACAAGTATTCCGAGTCCATGGGCGCGCGCGTCCTCGATAAGAACGGCAAGGAGGTCACGCCGATCATGGGCAGTTACGGCATCGGAATCGAGCGAATTCTGACCGCGCTCATCGAGCAATCGTACGATGACAACGGCTTCTGGTTGCCGCCGCAGATCGCTCCCTTCGAGATCGTCGTTACCCCAACCAACGTCGCGGACGAGAAACTGCTCTCCGTCGCCAACGCCCTCGCGGCCAAGCTCGAAACCGCCGGATTCGACGTTTTGCTCGACGATCGCGACGAACGCCCAGGCGTGAAGTTTAAGGATGCTGATTTGGTCGGTATCCCCTTTAGAATCAACGTGGGGAAGAAGGTTACCGAAGATAGGGTGGAGGTCGTTCAGCGCTCGACTCGTGCCACCGAAGACGTTATGATCGGCGAAGTCGTCAGACATTTCGAAAATTTACTTCGCCCGGCGCACTAGTGAGATCAGCGCGCCAGCGCAGCTTGGACGTTGGCTATGGTGCGGATCACTCTTTCGTTGGCTATGATTGTTGCCCTGATATTCCTGGGCTTGAAGTTCGTCCCGGTTTACTTCGGGAACTACAGCTTCAAGGACTACGTGGAAGACGAATCCCGGCGCGCGAGCTATAGCCCCTCTACCAGCGAGGACACGGTTCGTGACGAGGTTTTCAAGAAGGCCCAGGAATACGACATTCCTGTGACGAAGGAACAGATCAAAGTGACCAAGGGTAGCGGCGGCGGTATTCAGGCCGTAGTCATCAGCGTCGACTACGATGTCCACTTGGACTTGATGGTCACAACAACGGATCTTCACTTCAGCGTGGCCTCACAGAACAAGCCCATGTAGTTGTGTTGGGGCGCGAATACCCTTGTCGATGAATGCGCTGACAAGGCCAATACCTTGAGGCAGAAGTTCTTCTGCAACTCTTCTTCCCTAACCCCCTGGGTTACAATTACAGCCACGCTTAGGTGCATCCAAGTGGAAGTGCCGTTGCGCGCGGTCTGGTCCCGTTTTTTCGAGTGCCTCACCGAATCTTCCATGAGATAGGTCGTCCCCTAGCACGTGGCTTTCAAGCTAAAATTTCCGAAGAGTAACGGCAAGAGCAGCCCCAAGAATGGCAACTCCAAGGGATGGCTTGCAAAGGATCCCATCGTGCGCCTCCTGCTCGCAGCCTTTGCGTTGTTTTCCGTCGTCGTTATCGGGATTTTTTCCTTCTTCTTCATCAAGTACGACCGCATGATTGAGGAACGTTTTCGTGGCCCGGTTTTCACGACCTCGGCGCGAATCTTCGCTCGCGCTCATACGGTTCGTCCCGGCGAACGCATTCAGCCGCAGGAAATTGCCGCGTTGCTGCGTCGCGCTGGCTATTCCGACAACGGGACCAGCGGTGCCGACCTCGACATGGGCTCTTATAAAGTTCTCTCTTCGGGAATTCTCGTAAAACCTGGGCCACAGTCGTACCATGCGCCGGAAGCTGCCACCATTCAGATTCGCGACGGCGCAGTCGATTCCATCGCCGGTTCCAATGGCCCGTTGGCGGCCTACGAGCTTGAGCCGATCATGGTCACTTCCCTGTCGGAACAAGGTCAGCGTACCAAGCGCCAACTGGTGAAATATCCGGACATCCCGAAGGTTTTGGTGAATGCTGTCCTGGCCATTGAAGATCGCCGTTTCTTTCAGCACAGCGGGGTCAACTATTTGCGTCTCCTGCAGGCGGCTTGGGTGGACATCACGCATCAAGGCCACCGCCAGGGCGGCTCCACCATCACCATGCAGCTCTCGCGAGCCTTCTTCCTTTCTCCGGAAAAGACTTTCAAACGCAAAGTTACGGAGATGATGATTGCCCTCGAATTGGAACAAAAATTCAGCAAGGAACAGATTTTTGAGTTTTATGCGAATCGCGTCGATATGGGCCAACGCGGCTCCTACACGATCAGCGGGCTGGGAGAAGCCGAACACGCGTATTTCAACAAGGATCTGAAGGACATCACGCTGCCGGAGGCCGCGCTTCTGGCGGGCATCATTCAGGCGCCCAGTGCGCTCTCGCCCTATCGGCATCCCGAACGCGCGCAAGAACGACGCAATCTCGTGCTGGAATCGATGGTGGAAACCCATGCCATCTCGCGGGCTGAGGCGGACAAAGCTAAAGCTGCTCCACTCAAACTTGCCGCCATGAACGTGGAAGCCGCCGACGCCCCCTATTTCGTGGACATGGTCCGCGACACGCTGGTCAGCAAGTTCAACGAGCATGACATGAACGAGCAGGCCTACAAGGTGTACACCACCGTCGATCCTGACTTGCAAAAGGCCGCCGCGTTCGCCGTGGATGAAGGCATGAAGCTAGTGGACGCGCAGGTCACGCACATGCGGACAAAGCGCGTAAAGAATGCCAAAGGCAAGATGGAGAATCAAGTCGTCCCCGGGCCGGCGGCGCAAGTCGCGTTGGTTGCAATGGATCCACATACTGGCGAAGTGCTCGCCCTCGTCGGCGGCCGGAACTACGGCGTCAGCCAGCTAAACCACGCAGTCGGGAATCGACCAACCGGATCGATCTTCAAGCCTTTTGTATACGCAGCGGCCATGGATACCGCCGTCTCGGGCGGAGAAACCGTTTTCACTCCGGTTTCCATGATTGATGACGCGGCCACCACGTTTTCATATGGGGACCAGATTTACGAGCCCCGCAATTACAAAGAGGAATACCACGGACCCGTCACCGCGCGCTATGCCCTGTCGATGTCGCTCAACAATGCCACCGTAAAGCTGGCCGAGCAGGTCGGCTACGACAAAGTGGCGAATTTGGCTCGTGCGGCTGGAATTGCCTCGGTGCGAGCAACTCCGGCGATGGCGCTTGGCTCTTACGACGCGAGTCCGCTGGATATGACCAGCGCTTACACGGTGTTCGCCAACGGCGGCCAGAAAATTGATCCGATTCTGATCAATTCCGTGCGAAATGCCAAGGGCGAAGTGGTTGAGAACTATACGCCAGAGCGAAAAGCGATCCTCGATCCCCGCACCGCTGCAGTCATGACGGACATGCTCCAAGCGGTCATCAATTCCGGGCTGGGTTCCGGTGTCCGCGCCCGCGGATTCACTGCGCCCGCGGCTGGAAAAACGGGCAGTTCGCACGATGGTTGGTTTGCCGGCTATACCAGTAACCTGCTTTGTATTGTGTGGGTTGGCTACGACGACTACAGCGATTTGCACCTCACTGGCGCCCAAACCGCCGTGCCGATCTGGACCGAATTCATGAAGCGAGCGGCCACCTTACCCCAATACTCCAATACGACAGGCTTTGGGATGCCCACCGGCGTGGTTTCCGTGCAATTGGATAAGAACACCAATCGCTTGGCAACCCCTTCCTGCCCAGAGACTTACACCGCCAGCTTCGTGGAAGGCACTGAACCGAAGGACACCTGCGATCAGCCTCTCTCCTCCCCAGGCTTCTTTTCGAAGATTTTTGGAACGAATGAAAATACGGCCTTGCCACCAGGCACCGAAAAGGCGGATCATCTAGGGCAGAAGGCTGACGAGAAGGACGACAAGAAGAAGGGTTTCTTGGGCAAGGTCGTAGGCCTTTTCAAGAATGAGAAACCGCAGGCTCCGGCGCCCGTTAAGCCAAATGGTCAGCCGCCGCAGTAGCTTGCTGTCAGGTAACGCGACCGAAGAAGCTGGCCAGGAAGGTTGTTGCCATGAAACCATGCTTCCGCGCTGAAGTTCGCCAAGCTGTTCTCCTCTCGCTGTTTACGCTTCTCCTCCTCACTCTGCCAGGAATTGCAATTCCCGCACAGGCACAGGAGCCGCTCTCCGATCAAATCCAGATTGCTCCTCCGCCGCTCCGGCACGCCGAAGCGCCCTCTCCGAGTGCGACCGCGGAAGAGCTTGAAAAGGAAGGAGATCGCCTCCGTTCCGACAAGGCCTACCTCGACGCGCTCGACTATTACCGCGCCGCCGCTATTAAGAACGCCAGCAGCTCCACGCTCGCCAACAAGACGGGGATAGTTTTGTTGCAGATGCATCACGATGTGGACGCAAGGAAGTGCTTCCAAGCCGCAGTGCGCCTTGATCGCAAATATCCCGAAGCCCACAACAACCTGGGCGCCGCCTTCTTCCAAACGAAGAACTACAGGAAGGCGATCAAGGAATACCGTAAAGCAATCGAGCTTTCAGACACTTCCGCTTCTTTCCACAGCAACCTCGGAACCGCTTATTTCACGCAAAAGGATTTCACCAAAGCAATGGCTTCGTACCGTCGCGCCCTGGAGCTCGATCCGGATGTTTTCGAGCACAGTTCCCGTGATGCGGTGATCCTGCAAACTCAAGCCTTGGGAGACCGGGCGCAGTATTTTTACTTGATGGCGCGAATGTATGCGAAGGTGGGGGAATCCGACCGATCGTTGAACTGCCTCCGACGGGCCATTGAGGACGGCTACAAAGACATCAACAAGGTGTATCAGGACGACGAGTTTGGAGCGATCCGGAAAGACCCCAGATTTTCTGCGTTGATGTCCCACAAACCCGTAGGAATCGCCGACGAACCGGCCCACAACTAAGATCGGCCGTGGCTCACATCCCACCGCCGAGACAGGTCGTGTCCCGATAGATTTCCTGCAAGAATTTTTGGGGGGAAGACTGCCAGCCGAGCCCCGACCTGTGCTTTAATATGAGCACAACTCCTGAAAACAACAGGGTGAGTAAGGAGAAACGGTCCCACCGGTTGCCAACCCGAGCACGCCCCAAGCAGGCATCCGGTGGGTTTTACGTTTCTTGGCCCTACCAGTAGAGACCAGCCCTACCCGGAAGAAGTCACATCCCACCAGAAAAAGATTTTTGCCTATTGTCCGCTTGGACTCCGCTCCGCTATGTAACCCTCAAAGACAGCCTTCCAGCGGCCTTGGGCTTTCAGCACATACTCCACGGCATCTCGTACCGCACCATCGCCACCGCTATGCGGGGTGATGAAGTGAGCTTCGCGTTTCACTTCGGGCCGCGCATTCTTCGTAGCGATGGCCAGCCCGCAGTGGCGCATCACTGGAAGGTCAATCACATCGTCGCCAACAAACGCGGCTTCGTCCGCCTTCAAGCTTTCCTTGCGTAGAATTTCTTCGAAGGCGCTGCGTTTGTCCTGAATTCCCTGGTAGACGTGATCCATGCGCAGGTCTCGCGCTCGGAGAGCCACCGTTTCCGACATACGTTTGGTGATGACTCCGGTCTTGATTCCCGCCAGCTTCAGGAGGGAAATCCCCGTGCCATCGTGCGCGTTGAACCCTTTGGCTTCGATCAGGCTCGAGCTCACCAGGCCAAAGCCGCCTTGCCCGCCGTGGGCAGAGGCCTTTTGCAGAGAGCTTTCGGGAACGCCAGCGGGGGCTGGAAAGATCCAGATTTTGCCGTCGGTCATGACTCCGTCGACATCGAAAAGGAAGAGCTTGATTTTCTTGGCGCGAGCTTTGGACATGGAAGGAGTTTATCAGGGCGAAGAGGGATGACAGCCTTGGCCCTTTTTCTGTGAGGCAAGACAGCCATCGGGACTACGAGGTGCGCTATGCTGGTCCTACTTCGTCGACTGGGAGGCACTTCGAATGAGCCGAGCAAGAATTCTGTTGGGTTTCGTGTGCGCATTGAGCGGGTGGATGCACGCCGAAAAGCCGCCCATGCAAGGAACGCCTGTAGATGCGACGGCTCCGACCATAGCAGGACAGACTTACACGTGGAATCGCGCAGCGAACGGAGGCTCAGGCGCCTGGATGGTCCAGACCAAAGCCGACGTCGACGCGCGGGACATTGGTGTAAAGTGCGATGGATCGACGAACGATTCTCCAGCCATCCAAGCCTGGATCGATTCTTTTTCTGCCTCCCAGCCCCATGCGGTTCACTACACAGGACGCACGCTGAAGTTTCCCCACGACCAAAGCTCCAATCCCCAACCCTGCGTTCTGGGAACAACGCTGAACATTAAAGGGCGAAACATTAAGATCGACGCGCGAGGCGTGCGTTTTAAGTGCACCGACATCAATCACACCGGCGCGCCCTGCATTTTCATTGGCGATGGGTTCGATCAGAACGACACCAACGGGATCGAGTGGCATGGTGGCCAGTTCGAAGGGGGAGCGCCTCAGGGAACCGCGTCCGTCTTCGCCGACAACGCGCAAGGAACGCACTTTGTCGACATCAACGCAGGCGGAACGGCCGGCGCTACTTTTGGTCATTTCATCGAAAACTGGGACGATGAAAAAGAAGTCATCGATGGACTTCGGATGAATGGAGCTGGTCATTTCATCCGCTGCGATGCGGAATTCTGCGGGTCGGCTATTTATGCACCTGGCCCATTCGGCGGGGTCAAAGGAACTATCGCCAGCATTTCCCTGTCGTCGAATGTCATTACGGTCGTGGGCACAAGTTTAGGCCGGATACCTTCCCTCCGCATAGGTCAGGGCGTGCGATTCAGCGGCGTCAAAAGCAGCCCCGACGTCAATGGACGCACTTGTAGTGTTTTGAGCGCATCCGGATCGACGTTCACGTGTTCCCTTGCCGTTCCCGGAAGCTTCTCTGCCGGCGCGGGAGGGACCTTCGCGCATGGTGCAGTGGCTGGGATTACATCCATTGCGAATTCCGACCTTGGAATGCAGTGCGGGGGGAACGGGATCGACTGGGCGTCGGGCAACGACATCTACTTTGGCGCGGGTAATATCATCCAGGGGTACGCCCAGTTCGCGGAACGGATCAATCAGACCAGCGGGTACTCCAACAAAGTCGTGGTGAATCAGGTCTATAACGAAGTGGGAAGCTGTTCCAATCCTATAGGCAATGTCGGCCAGGCCGGACTCATCGTCATAGGCGCAGTGTCCATCACGATTCGAGGAGGCACCCGCGGCGGCGTGCCGCCTCAGTTCGGCCCCGAAAGAAGCGGGAGCTACCACAACTTCTACGTCGTCGCCTCCGACAACGCCTCGCACGACTCTGTCCCCATGCCCTTAGGTTGGGCCTATTACAAGACCGGCGCGGGCGGCGCCTACACGGTTACGTGGCCACGCATTTTTGGATCCACTGGCTATAAGCTGCTAGCGATTCACGATGGAGGAAACCCCGACCGCACGCTACCTTACGGCGCGGACCAAACGACTGGCGCTCTCAGTCCGCCAACTCTGGTTGGAACGATGCTCGATTCGAGCTGTTCGGCAAACACCTGCAGCATGACTTACGACCCCACGGCAACGCTGGGCAACTATGCTCCTTCTGCTTTGTATTGGGCACCCTATAAACCCCTCCTTACTTTTTGGCCGGGTCAAGTGGTCATGATTTCCGTCGGGTCCGGTTCCTCATCGCTGGATGACGATGCAAGGGAAGGGCCGATCGTGACGAATTTCGGCTACTACAAACCCCCGGTATGGAACTCGATTAAGTCGGAGAACGGCGCTGACTATGGTCCGGTTATCGGCGTTCCCACCACCAGCCCGAACTATACGGGGTTGGGGTTTGAGATGGGACTGCTGTTGCCCGGCACGTCGGAGCCAGTTTCCCAGACGGAGCGGCAGCGCAAGGGCAGAATTAACTTTCTCGGCTATTCCTGGAACGATTCAACCGTGACTGATCTCATAACATGCCGCGATTCCTGGGCCACCAAGACTCTCGCGCATTCTTACCTCCGCCCTCGTGCTGACGCTGCGGATTGCGCGCTGGGTGTCGTGGGGAACAGCATCGGCTATCTGCGCGCGGCGCATAAGTGGCGCTTTTACTTCAACGCGGTTCCGTCTGGGGTTGATGACGCGAATGGAATCGACTTGGGTCCATCGGGAATCAATCTCCCGGCCGGCAGTCACTTCCAGATTGCGGGAGCGAATGTGGAAGCAGCCAGTCTGAGTAAGTCCGGAAGCGGCTACATTTTTCTTCCAAGTATCGTCATTCCGAGCGGAGGTTCGAACGCGGCCATGACCGGCGCGGCAAATCGGATCCAGGTTGTGCAGTTTGTGCTGCCGACGGGAATCACCGTGCGCAAACTCACAGCAAATATAGCGACACCATCCGCCGGGCAGATAATCTTCGTCGGCGTGTATAGCGCTGCCGGAGCTAAGCTTCTGGACGCGGCCTTGACTTGCGGGACTCCGAACGCCACAATCGCGGCCCTTGCAAGTCCCGTCACGTTGTCTGCCGGAACTTACTTTTACGCCTATAGTGCTTCGGATACGAGTTGCGGGGTCACAGCAATGCCACTCGCGGGTGGCTTCGCAAACATGTTGCAAAAGGATTCGGTTCGTTTGGCGACGGCTGCCAATGCGGTATCCGGGGGAGTCATGCCCGCAAATCTCGGTGCGCTGACGCCAGCATCCCTTACGGCAACACCGGTCGTGTTGCTGGAACCCTAGAGGGAACGCTCCCTAAGATAAGGAAACTCATGCGATTGGGAAGTATAACGCCGCCAGCTGGCGAACAATTTACGAACATCCAGATTTTGCGTAGAATCAACCAATGTTGTTTCCGGAGCCCATCCCGGCCTCGCCTTCCCCTCTTGACTGGGCCCATCCGCTGGTTCGCGACTGGTTTGTCCGCAAGATGTCCACGCCGACCGAGCCCCAGGAGCAAGGGTGGCCGCACATTTTGGCGGGACGAAACACTCTAATCTCTGCGCCCACTGGCTCGGGCAAAACGCTGGCGGCATTCCTCATTTGTATTGATCGATTAGTTCGCAAAGCCGCGAATGGTGAATTGCAGGATCGGACGGAAGTTCTCTACGTCTCTCCGCTCAAGGCTCTCGGCAACGACATTCAGAAAAATCTGGAAGCCCCACTGGGAGAAATCCTGGCCAATGCCGGCCAGCTCGGGATGCTGATGCCGGAGATTCGTACGGCGGTCCGCACCGGCGACACGCTGATGTCGGAGCGGCGGGCGATGCTCAAACGTCCACCGCATATTCTCGTCACCACTCCCGAGTCGCTCTACATTCTGCTCACGGCCGACAAGAGTCGGGCGATCTTGCGCGACGTCACTACCGTCATCGTGGACGAGATCCATGCCGTAGCCGACGACAAACGTGGCGCGCATCTTGCGCTTTCGCTGGAGCGGCTGCAAGCGCTGACGCACCAAGTACCGGTCCGAATCGGACTTTCCGCCACCCAGAAACCGATTGAAGAAGTCGCGCAATTCCTGGTTGGAGCACACCGGCCTGCACCGGCAATCGTGGATGTTGGCCATCGTCGAAAAATGGATTTGGCCGTCGAGATCCCAGCGAGCCCGCTGGGGCCAATCAGTTCCAACGAGCAGTGGGACGAGATTTACGCGCGCTTGGCCGAGTTGGCCGGACAGCATCGTTCGACGCTCGTCTTCGTGAACACGCGGCGCATGGCGGAGCGGCTGACTCATCGCATGGGTGAACTGCTCGGCGAAGATGCAGTCGCCGCGCATCATGGCTCACTCGCGCGCAAGCTTCGGCTGGCTGCGGAAACGAAATTGAAAACCGGGCAGATCAAGTTGCTGGTAGCCACCGCGTCCTTGGAGCTGGGAATCGACAT
>Ga0075021_10000819_pt1 | contig 16005 bp, 14 predicted proteins | sample ColStrG_CSR_2012_FD_72749 | JGI IMG/M metagenome (GOLD analysis project Ga0075021, IMG submission 72749) | Freshwater sediment microbial communities in response to fracking from Pennsylvania, USA - Cold Stream Run_MetaG_CSR_2012 | ecosystem: Environmental > Aquatic > Freshwater > Creek >...
CCTGCAAAGCCGTGTACACGGGTTCAAATCCCGTCTCCACCTCGCACCAAAGAAGGGCTCAGCACGGCATGGGCGATTGGCGCAGTCTGGCTAGCGCGCTTCCTTGACACGGAAGAGGTCACAGGTTCAAGTCCTGTATCGCCCACCAGTATTCTTGCAGCAGTGGCTGTCGCATGAAGGTGCGGCAGCCTCTGGCGTTTCTGGTTCGGTGAGTAGATCCGGAGGGTCCACGGGGGTCACCCACGGTCGCTCTCCGGTGGCGGTGGATCTTCAGCAGGTTAGCGGTGGTGCAGATCAGCTTCCATTCACTGTCGACCTCGTCCAGCCCTCGTCGGGTGAATCGGCGGTTGCCCTGGTTGTGTTTGATCTGTCCGAAGACCGACTCGACGGTGATCTTGCGTTTGGTTTAGCTTGTGGCGTTGTCGGGTTCGGCAAGGGCGGCGTCCATGCCGCTCGCACGATCGCCGGCTCGCGGCCGAAGCGTCGCTACTCGATCGGCGGATGACGGGCCCGCCGTCGGAAACCTCGATCTGTGCGGCGGCCGCTCGGTGGTGATGCGCCCGGCGTCCTGCTGCTGCCGGATGTGGGAGCGGATCGGCAGGCGCGGGTCCCCGACCTCGCTGTCACCGTTGGTTGCCGGGGTGGTCGCGATCAAGATCTGTGCGGTGGTGGCGAGGGGAGGCGCTGTCGGTGCTCCAGTACCCGGCGTCGGCTAGCACCGAACCGATCCCACCGACGTCGCAGCGCCGGTCAAGTTGGCTTGGGCCGCAGCCAGGACCGGGGACAAATGCGTGGTGTGGGGGCGGCGTTGGCCACCTGCGCGGCGATAACGACCTGCTCACCGGTCACGGCCGCCTGGGCTTCGTAGCCCTGCACGAAACGCTGCCCCGAGCCCGAGCGCAGCATCTGCGAATCCGGGTCATCACGGTCCGCAACCCGCACATTCACAGCCGTACCACAAGTTTCGGCCGATAAGACCCATCCGGACACGCTGCCGACTCATGCGAACGCCACGTCAGCTGTCGCGCCGCATCTGCGGCGACCTCGGACGGGGTACGCTAAGAAAAGGCTGAAGTCGACGACGCGGCATCTCCCTCCGGGGTGAGCAACTGGTCGGGGCGGGCTCGAGACTCGATTAGACCCGGGGCGAGGCAGGCTTCACGCACGAACCCCACCAGCCTGCAGCCGGGTTCGGGTAGGGCCCCGGCTCTCGTGCTGGGCGACGCGTTCACCTGACAGGTGATCTCGTCCTCGCTCAGGTCGACGGTCAGCGTCCGTGGCAGTACGGCTGAGGCATCGCGAGCTCACGCGCGTGGACGCTGCTCTCGCCGCCAGGGCCCGACGGCTCAGGGTCAGTCGGGGCTGACGAACCCACGTTCGACGGCCAACCTGTCGCAGACGATGCGCCGGACCAGAAGAGGCAGGAAGTCGTGGATCCTCGCGTCCGCAAGCGATCGGTAGGCGTCCAGGACGAGTGCGTGCACTACCGCAGGCGGGACGTCCGGGAACCGCTCGGCCAGATCCGACTCCGTCCGGACGACTTCGTCTGAAGGCCGCGCGAGTGCCTCGTCGGAGGCCGACGGATCACCGGACGGCGAACCGAATCTGGAGAACACCAGGTGGTCCGTACTCATGCTGACATGACAGCACCGGTGTGACCGTCGTACGAAGCGGTTTCGCCCGATCTCCCCTAGGTGATTTCAGTTGGTAGGTGATGCCGGTGTGGTCGGGGGGGTGTGAGTGTGCGGGGAAGGCGAAAAGTCGTGGCTGCGGAGTCGTGGGCGGGGTCGGTGCCGTGGTCCTGCTGTGGGGTGGCGACCGGTCACCCCGGGTGACTGGCATCGACGCTCGTGCTTGTTCTTGTGCTAATGGTGCAGGTCTTGCTCGGCGCAGTCGTCGACGTGCAGACCACCACCACCAAGGAGCCGCCGGCCGCAACGACGACGACGCTGGCCGGTGGGTGAGGGCCCTGAAACATCCGCAATCGTTAGTGACCCGTGAGAAGGAGATGGGGAAATGAGTGAGACGACGATCGATGAGCTCGAGGCCGAGGAGTCGATGTTCGTGCAGACCGCACTGGGCACTACCAGCAAGGACGGGACGCTGACGCTGACGGGGGTCACCCCGTCGACGCTGTACTTCTCCGACCGCCCGCAGCGGGTTGTCGGCCATATGACGACCGCTGACTTCGTCGAGCTGTGGGGGGAAGGGGACAACAGCTTCGAGACAGACCCTCCGAACGCAGTCCTCTCGTTTCTGGAGACACCTGACGACGCCCCGGACGATGCGGTCGTGGTGATCAGGGACCCGCAGCTGGTGGACGGGGAGCTTTCGTACACGATCGAGGTGCTGGAGGGGACGGTCCCCGCGGACACGGGGCCGGTGACCCTGTTCATCGACCCGTTCGGCCGGCCGTTGTCCCCGGTCTCGGTGTGTGGTGTACGGCGCCGCCAGGGTCGTCGGGCACGTCGGCGGTTCTGACCAGCAGGAACCGCCAGGCCACGAACGGGCCCCTGGGATGAGTCCCTGGGGCCCGCTCTTGCTTCTCGTGGCCACGCGGATGCCGGGACGAGCACTCCCCCGGACTCGGTCAGCCGGGGGAACCGGACGGCGCGACCGCGGCGCCGGCCACCTGGTCATGCGACGTGCGATCATCTGCCTCGCCGGGCTTGCTGCCGCCCTGCTTGTGCGGCCGCGGGGCCTCGGTCCTGTCGATCGTCTGCGAGAGCTCGGGCAACAGCTCGTAGCGGTTGCCGTAGATCTCGAGCAAGGCGAGCAGCATGGCCACCACGGGGACAGCCAAGAAGGCGCCGGCCACCCCGAACAACGCCGCGCCCAGAAGGACGGCTCCGAAAGACACCGCCGGATTCACATCGACCGCCTTGGCGCTGATCTTCGGCTCGATCGTGAGGTTCTCCACCTGCTGGTAGAGCAGGGCCCACCCTAGGGCGACCCAGCCGATCCACGGGGTCGGGGTGAGGAGGCCGACCACCACGGGCAGCACGATGGAGATATACGTACCGATGGTCGGCACGAACTGGGCCACGACGCCGGTCCACAGCGCGAGGGCCAGCCAGTACGGCATCCCGATGAGGACGAACACGATCGCCGTGCTCCCGGCGTTGATCCCAGCGAGGACCACGCGCGAGCCGACGTACCCACCGGTCTTCTCCATGGTGAGCTTCCAGACCGTCATGGCACCCTCTTGGTGCCGCGAGGGGACCATCGAGCCGACCCAGCGCTCGAGCCCCGGCATTTCGGCCGACAGGTAGAAGATGAACATGGCGAAGGTGAAAAGGCCGAACACGGCGCCGACCGCCGAGCCCACGAACCCGAGCAGGCTCATCCCGATGTTGCCTGCTGAGGCCGAGATCTTCGCCGGGCTCAGGTTGATAGCGGACAGCACCGAGTCCTTCGACAGGTGTGTGTTGAAAGTGTTGTTGATCCATTTCAGCACTCCGTCGATCAGGTGGGGTACCTGACCGACCAGCTGTTCAATCTCTCGCACGATGAGATTCCCGAACGCGCCGACGAACAGAACCGCGAGCAGCGCCGACACTCCGAAGATGAGCCCGACCGCGGCGCCGCGTTTCATGTGCCGGGCCAGCCGGTTGACTAGTGGCGCGATCGCTATGGCGGCGAACCACGACATTAGGACCGTGAAGATCACACTGCCGCCGTCGCTGACGACGAACTTGACCAGCAGCCCCACCCCCACCACCGCGAGCAGCGCCAGCCCCACCCGCCACATGTTGTTAGGCGAGAGGGTCACATGGACGCTGCCTGATGGGTCGCCGCCCGTGCCGTCTGCAGCCGCGAGGCTGGTCGGCTGGTCGTCTGGTGACGTTGCGACCATGGTCTCGTCTGAGTCGCCGGTCACGGCAATCCCCTCCAGGCTAGGCGCGGACGCTGGCCTCCGACGTACAGCTGCCATGGGTCCTTCCGGTGGACTCGTACATGCTCGACCGGGCCGTACCTCCGGACATCACCTAGTGCGGGCTTTCACCTAGGGGAGATCGCGGCCCGTAGCTGGCTCATTCGCCCGGCGGCCACCGACTCCGGCGCGATCACTTGATGCTTACGCCGCCCACCCCCGGGCCGTCGTCGACCGACAGTTGAAGCACCAGCACACAGGGGCGACCTGGCCCGCCGCGGGGAGGATCAGGACTCTGCGGCTTCGATGATCTTCTCGTCGCCCTCGTTGACGGCCTTGACGACGGCGTCGTAGTCACCGCTGTCGACGGCCTTGCTGACCTTCTTGGTGGCCTTGACGACGGCCTTGTCGATGCTGTCGAGGTAGAGGTCGTCGACGACCGCCACCATCGCCGATGAGCCCGGGGGCAGCCACTCGTCTGCGTCGACGCCGATGGCCTTCTCCTCGTGGCGCTTCGCGATGGCGCCGACTCCCGCGCCGATCGCCGCTCCGATCACACCGGACAGCAGCAACGGAGGAGCGAACAGTCCGACGACCAGCCCGCCGATTGCACCGAGGGTGGTTCCGCCAGCGACCAGTCCGCCGCCATGCTCCTTGACCTCGGTCTTGCCCGAGTTGTCGCGCGACAGGACGACCGCGGCCGCGACGGCGGCGTCATCCATGCCCTTGATCGTCTCGAAGTCCGACGACGCCGAAGCCTGGTCGTCGTACGAGGCGACGAACAGGGTGTAGTTGTGATCGGCCATGATGCCCTCCTGTGGGTCTGGCCGACCAGCGGCCTCCCTACGGACGTTCGTATGTCCAGGTAGGGTTTCAGCCGACCTACTGACAGTCATCACCTATCGGCCGTTTTCACCTAGGGGAGATCGGGACATCGACTCGATCAGAGGCTGCGAGGTGGTGTGATTCCAGGGTGACGAGAACAAGGCTCATGGCTCGTGAGCGGCAGAAGGCCGAGGCCAGGACCCAGTCTGCGAGGGTGTGGTCGGCCGAAGCGGTCGCCACCTGGACGGTGCACAGGCTGCTCGAGTCCGGCTACAAGCTCGCCACCGGACGGGAGCCTCCGACCGCACGTGACCGGAACGTTCCGTTGCGTCGGGTGCTGACGTGGGCAGCCGTGTCGGCGGCGGCGGTGGCCGTCGCCGATGTCGCGGCCGACCGTTTCCTGCTGCGCACCGACTCCCGGGTCAGTGCCTCCCCGGGGCCGGTACCCGTTCGATCCGACTGAGCCGGGGCCGCGCCCCAGTCGCTACACGCCAGTCTGGGCGACGACGCGTCCGGTCTTCACTGCCTTCGCCAGGGCTTGCTGGTCGCGCTCGTTCAGGTCGGCGTACGCCTCGCCGAAGTCGGCCATCGCGCGGTCGAACCGGTCCTTAGTCCCCAGGTACGCGGCGATCGCGACTCGGTCACCGGAGCGGGCGTGGGCCCGCGCCAAGGTCTGGCCACAGATCCGCCCATACTGCTCCAAGTCGTGAGGTGTCATCGTCTCCACAACGACCGAGCCCTTCCCGTCGCGCAGCTGCCGCAGGTAGTAGTCGCGCTCGACCCCGTCAGCTCCGGATGCGTGCTGCCAGCCCAAGAAGATATCGCTGGCTGCCTGCATCAGGTGCTGACCGGTCACCACCCGTTGGCCCTCGTTCTTGAATCCGGGTGCTTTGACGAACCCGGACAGGACCGACGCTTGGGCCTCCTTTGCCTGCAGGAAGAGGGGGTCGCCGTCGTCGATGCCCTGGAGAAGAAGAATCCAGGCACGAGTGCCAACGCTGCCCACACCGACGACCTTGCGTGCCACCTCGACCAGCTGGAACTCCTCGAGCAGATGCCGGCGATCCGCCTGTAGTGTTCGTCGATACGACCGGATCATGACTCTCAGCCGGTGGTCCGCTTCCGCGGCTTCCTCGTCCCCCCACAACTCGGCGAGCGGGACGAGCAGAGGGGGCTGGCTGAGTATCCGAGTCCGTCCATCAACCGTCGTGGTGAGCTTGGACAAGGCCTGGAGGCTGTCCCGGCTCTTAGCCTTGTCCAACGCTCGCTGTGCCCGGGTCTTCGCCTTGGTGTCGAGCCGGTGCCCGATCTGTCGCATGACCTCGTCCAGATCGATGTGGGTGTACCAGACCGTGAGGTTGTGCTGATTCGCGAACGAGGCCATCGCCTCCCGGTACCCGGCCGCTGCCTCGATGACGGCCTTGCGTCGCGTCTTCTCGCTGAACCCATTGCCTCGGCCCGCGACCGCGAGACTGGCCACCAGTCGCTTGACGTCCCACTCGAACGGCCCCGGATGGGTCTCGTCAAAGTCGTTGACGTCGAAGGCCAAGCGCCGCTCCGGAGTCTCGAACACGCCGAAGTTGCTCAGGTGCGCGTCGCCGCATAGCTGTACCCTCAGTCCCGAGTTCGAGGTACGCGCAAGGTCCGTCGCCATGATCAACGCTGCCCCGCGATAGAAGGAGAACGGCGTCGCAACCATCCGCCCGTACCGGATCGGGACCAGCTCGGGCACCCGCGAAGCTGCTTGGCTCTCCAAGAGGCCGACGGGGTCGAGCCGGCCATCGACGTGGAGATCGGCCAGGGAGTCCAGGGAGGTTTGGGCACGCGCAGACTTGCCCACAGCAGCCCGCTCCGCTCGGGTGCGGTGAATCACCCCGCTCGGTGCACCAGAGGGTGCGCGTGACGCCGAGGCGTTCCCGTCAGCGGCGTATGGAGAGCTACCCATGGTCTGCGTCATCTCGACTGCCTCCTCGAACCATGAGGCCGCGCCCGACAGTGCGATGGGCCCGTCCTTCGATGGGGAACGTTCACACCACCATCCCCGTCCGCGCATCCCCGTCCGGCCGAAATCACCTAGGGGAAACTATCCTTGGGTGATGACCGGACGAGCGGGTCCGTGTGACCCTTCCGGGGATGAACACGGAGCGAGCGGAATCGGTCACGTACCGACTGGTCCTGCGCGGCGAACTGGGCGACCAGTTCGGGGTGTTGTTCGCCGGAATGCGGATCTCCCGTGAGGCTGGAACCACGGTGCTGACGGGCCCGGTCGTCGACCAGGCGCACCTGGCCGGGCTTCTTGACCGGTCCCGGGACCTGGGGCTGGAGCTCGTCTCGGTGGGGGCGGTCGACGGAGAACCCGAAGGGCCCGCCAAGCAGCCCTGACACGCGCGCCATGGAAACGCTCGGACCCGGCGCGGTCGCTGGACGGCAGCCGGGGTGACCGTCTGCTGTATTTCCGGGTCGGGAAGGGCCTACCTTGGGCCAATGACCTCCTCACGGGGCGCCAGCGCGGAAGCGTCGGCGCGAGGTGACTTACCTCCGTCAGTTCGAGCGAGTGGGCCTCCGCGACAGCGTGAAGGGACCGCGGAGCTGTCGGTCGACTGGGGCGAGACGGTCCTTGTCGAGACCAAGCTGGTGGCCCCACCGGTCAGGGACCAGCTGGTCGGACGAGATCACCTATTGCAGCGGCTCAGCGCGGGTGCCGAGCGCAGGCTGACTCTCGTGGCCTGTCCGGCAGGGTTCGGGAAGACCAGCCTGCTCACCGCCTGGTACCTGGCCGAGGCCGCGCGACGGCCGGTGGCCTGGCTGACCTTGGACAAGGACGACAACGACTCGGCGTTGCTGTGGTCCTACCTGCTTGAGGCCCTTGGTCGGGTCTGTCCTGACGTCGCACAAGCCACCCAGCTCCGGTCGCCTGGTGGGCGCCCGGTCGTCGAGGTGCTTCTCCCACGTCTGGTCAATGCGCTGGCTGAGCAGGCCGGCGTGACGTTGATCCTCGATGACTTCCACCTTCTGGCGGATGGTCGGGCTCGGGAGACACTGAACTGGCTCGTCGAGCATGCACCGCCGTCGTTCCAGTTGGTGCTGTCGACAAGGAAGGAACCTGACATCGCGGTGGGCGCGCTCCGTGCTCACGGTGACCTCCTCGAGCTACGGGCCGACGACCTGCGCTTCACCGTTGAGGAGGCGGATACGTTCCTGAACAGCCGTCAGATGCTGGGACTTTCTTCCGCCGATGTCGACCTGCTCGTCCAACGGACCGGCGGCTGGCCAGCTGGGCTATACCTGGCGGCGTTGTCCCTGCGTCGTGCCGACGACAGGCACGACCTGGTCGCACGTTTCGGGGCCTCGAACCGCCACGTTATCGACTTCCTTGAGGCAGAAGTCTTGGACGCACACGACCCGGACGACCGCGACTTCATGGTGCGCTGCTCGGTCCTCGAACGGATGTCAGGTCCGCTCTGCGATGCAGTTCTGCAACGTGACGGGTCAGTTGAGACACTGCGACGGCTGTCGAGGAGCAACCTGTTCCTGGTCCCGATGGACGACCAAGGCGGCTGGTACCGGTTCCATCCATTGTTCGGGCAGCTTCTCGGAGTCGAGCTCGAGAGGCAACTGCCAGGCCTTGGCGTGGAGCTGCACAGCGCGGCGCACTCCTGGCACTGCGCCCAGGGCAACACGACCGAAGCCTTCGGCCACGCCATCGCAGCAGGGATGATCGCCGAGGCCGCTGACCTGGTGGCGACCACATGGTTCCACTATGTGAACACCGGCAGGCACGAGACGGTACTCGCCTGGATCGAACGATTTCCGGTCGATGCCCTCGACCAGGATGTGCGTCTGCTCCTGGCCCTGGCATGGACCGAGTCCATGTCCGGGCAGCAGGTGCTGGCAGAGGGAGCCATCGCTCGCGTCGAGCGGCTGCTCGATGCCGGTCCGACGCCAGTCTCTGACGGGTTCAGCTCAGCTGAGGCAAGCCTGGCTTGCCTGCGGGGAGTGTTCCCGTGGGGCGATGTCCGCGCGGCCTACGACCACGCACTTCGAGCCTTGGAGCTCGAGGGACCCGGTTCGCCCTGGCACCCGGTCGCCTGCTGGGCCGTCGCGCTGGCCCGACTGTCGCGGGGGGAGTACGCCGAGGCAGATACGCTGTTCGTCGAAGTGAGCTCGACCTCGCCTGGACCCGGTCACTGGATTGTCTCGTGCACGGCGCTGGCATACCGCTCGCTGATCGCCGGGCACGCTGGTCGGATCGAGGCGCAGGCACGGCTGGCCGAGGCTTCACTCGGGATGGCCCGCGCGCACGGCCTGGAGAACAGCACCGCCGGACCATCGATGGCTCTCGGGCTGTCGTTGACTGCTCGCGGACGGCCGATCGAAGCGCTGCCGATCCTGGAGCAGGCAGTCGCTCTCGCGCACTTTCAGGCCCAACCCCTCGTGCTCGTACGAGCGCTGCGCTATCTCGCCGATGCGCTGACGATGCTCGGGCGGCACGACGACGCTAGAGCGGCCAACGCCGAGGTGAGCTTCATCCTCGCAGCGTGCGTCGACCCGGCGGCCCTTGCCGGGGAAGGAGTCGTTCCCGCCAGCCAGGTTCACGTCCGAGGGGTGCCGATCAACGGTCAGCTCACCCACCGTGAGCCGGCGATCCTCAGGCTGCTCGCGAGCGACCTCAGCGAGGCGGACATGGCACGTCAGCTGTTCGTGTCCCACAGCACCGTCCACAGTCACGTCAAGTCCATCTACCGCAAGCTCGACGTCTCTTCCCGTGCCGATGCCCTCGCACGCGCCGAGGCCGCGGGCTTCCTGGTGCTGGCCCCACGTCGGCAGCGATCTCCCCTAGGTGAAAACGCTTGGTAGGTGATGCCGGGGTTGGGGTGTCCTGTGATCCTCCTAGCGTCGGTGGCGGCTTGATCCAGCCATAGGGTGCCGCGGCTCGCCGCCCGATCTGAGGAGGCCCATGGCCAGATCTACCGTGATGTCCCAGCCTGCCGGGTCGGCGCGCTCTCAGAGGTCGCACGAACCGCGGACGTTGGCGACGGCTCTGTTGGCGCCGACGCGTGGCGGTCTTCGGCGCAGAAGCGGTGCGGACGCGGCGCGCCTCGCCCTGGCGCTCCTCCTCCTCGTTGCCATGGGTGCTCTCTACGGCACATCCGCGTACATCTTCGGGGCGGTCGTGGGGTGGATCTATCCGGTACCGCACGCGCTGAGCTGGCTGGTCACCTCGCTCTGGCTGGTCAGCAGCCTCGGGATTGTCCTGCTCATCATCAGCGTCATCTTGCTGGCGCGTCAGTTCGAGATCGTGCGGGACATCGCGGAGGCGGCGGTGCTTGCATGGCTCGGGTGTCTGGTCATCAGGTTGGCACTTGGGTCTCAGCTTGGGCTGTCGTCAACGTCAGACGTAACGTGGAGAGGGATCGACCTGGGCTTCCCTGCGCTCCTGCTGGCACTGACCGCCGGGGTCTCGTTGGCGGCGAAGCCGTATCTCAGCCGGGCGATGCAGCGTGTCCTGCTGGCCAACCTCGCCCTGCTCGTAATCACGGGATTCCTTTATGGCGCTGGCCTGCCGTTCAGCCTGGTCGGCGGCCTGGCCGTCGGGTGGGCGGCCGCGGCAGGCATCCATCTGCTGTTCGGCACACCCATCCCCGTGCCGGCGGCGGCCGAGGTCAACAACCTACTCCAGGACCTCAGGATCACCGCCGGCTCGGCGCGCGCCGTCCCCTACCAGCAATGGGGACTCACCCGTTTCACCGCCATTGACGAGTCAGGCCGGACCCTCCGCATCGCGCTGTACAGTCGCGACGCTCGGCAGAGCCAGCTGTCCGCGAAGGTCTACCGCAGCCTGATTTACCGCCGTGACGCGGCGCCTTTCGCCTTGACCCGGCAGCAGCAGATCGAGCACGAGGCGTACATCACGCTGCTGGCGCAGCGAGCCGCACCAGGGCACACCGCCGAGCTGGTGGTCACCGACATTCTGGGTGCGTCCGACGATGCGGTGGTGGTGACGGCCACGCACGCTGGTCAGCTGTTGCACGAGCTCCTCGACGCCGGCAGGGCACCGAGCGCCGCCGCGCTGTCTTCGTTGGTGAAGGGCGTGAGTCTCCTCCGCGAGGCAGGCATCGCGCACGGCTCGGTCGACTTCGACCATGTGGTCGTCGACGGGGACACAGCGGTGCTGGTGAACTTCGATGCCGGAGCCGGCAACGCCGGCCCTGACGTGCTCTCCCGGGATGTTGCCGCCGTGCTGGTGACGGGAACGCTCGCCACCGATGTCGACACTGCCGTCGCGGCCGTGGCCTCCGGACTGGGTGGTCCAGCGCTTGCCCACGCCCTGCCCCTCCTGCAGAACGCAGCCCTGTCACCAACCCTCACCACGGCGTTGCACCACTCCAAGCACCACGGCTTGCTGAAGGAGCTGCGTCAGAAGGGGGCCGACGCGGCCGGGGTGCCGGTTCCCGAGGTCGAGCAGCTGGGACGCGTCAACGTGGGCCGGCTTCTAGCCGCGGTAGGAAGCCTCGTCGGGGTGTGGGCGCTGGTCGGCGTCCTTGTCAACGCAGCACACTCCTCCTCGACTATCGGGCGTGCGGACTGGCCGTGGGTGATTGCTACCGCGGTGATCAGCTCGCTGACATTCCCATGTGCGGCCTACGCCACCCGGGGGACGGTCCCGGCTCATCTGCCGCTGTGGCCACTCGTCCTGTTCCAGCTGGCGAGCACGTTCACCATCCTCATGTTCGCCGGGGCGTCCACGGCGGCGCGCATCAGGTTCTTCCAGCGTCAGGGCATCACCGCTACCGTGGCCGTTGGTTCAGGTGTGCTGGCGAGTGCCACGTCATGGCTGGTGACAGGCATCCTGTTCGTGGTCAGCCTCCCGTTCGCGCTGGGCCAGATCGACCTGCAGACGATCGTCACGGACAGTGGGATCGGCCGCAGTCACGTCAACTGGTCGTTGATCGTGGTCGTCCTCGCCGCTGTGATCGTGCTGATTGCGCTGGTTGTCTTGGTCGCGTTCAAGGTCCCGAAGTCTCGAGCCGCCATCGACGAGAAGGTGCGGCCGAAGTACCACGAGATGAAGGCCGGCCTCTCGGACTTCACTCACCAGCCCAGGCGGCTGCTGGAGACGTTCGGTGGTCAGGTGGGTGCTCAGCTGGTCACGGCACTCGCCCTCGTGACGGCCCTCGAGGCCTTCGCCGAGCAACGCTCGGTCGCGGTAGCGCTGGTGGTGGTCATCCTAGCGTCGACGCTGGGGATGGTGGTCCCCGTCCCCGGCGGCATGGGCGTGATCGAGTCCGTCACGATCTTGGGGCTCAAGGCGTCCGGGGTACCGACGGGCCCAGCCGTCGCCGCGGTGTTCATCCAACGCCTCTTCACCGGCTACCTGCCACCGTTGACCGGCTGGTTCTCGCTCATGGCGCTGCGCCACATGGACTACCTGTAGACGAGCACGCCGGGCGTTTCACCTAGCGGATTCGCCCGCAAGCTGATGCGTCACCGCCCAGCTCGCGCGACGTTGGCATCGTCAGTCCAGCGTCCGGCGAGGTGCCCGATGGCAACACGAGACGGATCTCGCGCCGCCGCCTGCGATGAGCGGGTGATGTGCGGGGCGGCATCACCTTGCAGGTGAGTGCGAAGCTGCGGGAGGCATTGTTCGACGCGCTGGAGGCCGCGGGTCAGACCGGGGTCAGGCTGGACGTACGCCAGGTGCCGTCGATCGACAAGAGCAGAGTCGCGCTTCTGGTCGGGGCGAACCATCGAGCTGCCGCCCTCGGCCGGACCCTGGTCCGCACCGACCACAACGGACCTGTGACCAGGCGTTGTCTGAGTTGCGTCTCCTCCGCGGCTTCCACGTCACTGAGGTCGTGCCCCCCGGTGACACTTCCATGGAACCTGCCACCAGCTCCGTCCCGGCGCCTCGGTCGGAAGTCTGAGCAGCGGCGCAGGAGGTCGCCAAGCCACTGTCCGAGCACGAGCAGCGAGTCCTCCAGCAGATGGGACGAGCGCTTCCCTGGAGGACACCAAGCTCGCGTCGAGGTTGCACCGAGCCGACCCGCCCGGACGGTCCACGCGCTGGGCCTTCCTCGGCATCCTCGGGCGCCGTCGGGGCGACCCTGCTGCCGGTCGGCGCTTCGTGCAGAGTCCCGCTGGTCAGTGTCGTGCGGTTCTTGATCACACTCGGGTCGGCCAGCTGCACTATCGCCAAGTGGCGGCCGCATCGCACTCGGTCATAGCGGCAGCGCGGTCCGGACCGGGTCCTCGCGTTCGGAGGAATCCATGAGCCTCAGCGCTCGGAGCTGACCATCCGCTCGATCTCGTCGCGATCGACCTCGCGGCCGGCCACTCGAAGACCTGGGCGAGGACCCTCGCCTCGGCTGTGGCGCGCCCGGCGGGTGCCCGGCTGTGGCCCAGCGCCGGCGCGTCTCGTACGCCAGCTCCCGTGCGCGCAGCGCCTCCTGGAGCCGTTCATCTACACTTGGGTCGTGTCGAGGCGGACAGGGTCCTCATGATTTCTGACCTCCTCGTCGTTCCGGTCGAGGCATTCCGCTTCCGCATTCGCCTTCGCATCCGGGGTGCGGCACGCGTAGCCGGCTGCGTCGATCCCGTGCTTTCTGCTGGCGGCGACGCTGGCGTACTCGACGGTCCACACCGGGGTCCACACCCCGGCGACGTCGCGGCAGGGACCGTGCTCGGACTCGGGTCAGCCGCCGTGACCTGCCTCACCATCGACCAGTTGTCGCGGCTGCACCCCAGGGCTAGTCGTGGAGGGCCTCACTGTTGGGCCCGGTGAGCCCGGCAATCGCCTCGTCGATCGTCGAATAGACGTCGATCTTCGTGTGGTTCTCGGTCGCAGAGCGGCTGACGACGTCGCGGATCTGCCCGACCGGGTGGGCGATAGCGAGGCGTACGTGGGTGCGATCGAGCTCAGTGGCCGCCTGGGCGAGCATGCCGGTCGCCGTGACGTCGATGAATGGGGCGGTCTCCGCGTCGACGACGACGGCACGGGTGCTCGGTCCAACAGCTGCCCGGATGGTCTCGTGGATGTCGTGCGCGTTGGCGAAGAAAAGGCCGGACTCGACCCGGAGGACCGGCACCTCCGGGTGCGGGGTGAGGTCCGGGTGCCGTGCGACGTCGACCCAGGCGCCGGTCGACTCGCGCGCGAGCGTCGCGATGTGCGGGCGTGAGGACCGGTCCAGCAGGAGCAGCATCGAGGCACCGATCCCGATGAACAGCCCGGTCAGCGTGTCGAAGAACAGGACCCCGAGCAGGGCGGCGAGCGCGGCCAGGAAGTCGGCTCGCGCGGCCCAGCCGTAGTCGTGACCCAGCCGCCCGGTCCAGATCTTGTACAGCCGGACTAGGGAGGGGATGTTGACCAGGTCGACGACGGCGGCGATCACGACGGCCGCCAGCGTCGCCTCGGGCAGGTTCTCGAACAGTCCGGTGAAGAACAGCAGGGTGATGATGGTGAGTGCGGCGACGGAGAGTCCGGACACCTGGGACTTCGCGCCGGCGCCGCCGTTCACTGCGGTCTTGGACAAGCTGCCGTTGACGACCATCCCTGAGCTGAACCCGGCGCCGAGGTTGGCGGCACCCAGGCCGAGCAACTCCTGGTTGGCGTCGATGTCGTAGCCTGCCTTGGCGGCATAGGTCTTGGCTGCGGCCAGACCTCCGCGTAGCCCACGAGGAGTATCCCGACCGCCGGGCCGATCAGCTGGAGCCAACTCACGCCGCTGGGTACGGACGGCAGACCGAGCTGTGGGAGGCCTGAGTCGATGTGGCCGACGATCCCGACGCCGTGCTCGTTCAGGTTGAACAGTGACACCGCCGCGATGCTGAGCAGGACCACGACGAGCGACCCGGGCACCAGCGGCAGCCATCGGCGCAGCACCAGGATCGCGGCCAGACTGACTACCCCGACCGCCAGGGTCGCCACGCTCGCGTCGCCGAGGTGAGTCAACAAGTGACCGAGCTTCTCGAAGAAGTTCCCACTCCCCTTGGGTATGCCGAACAGCGCCGGCAGCTGACCGACGATAATCGTCAGGGCGAGGCCGACGATGAACCCCTTGAACACCGGCCCGGAGATGAAGGAGGCCAGGAACCCGAGCCTGGCCAGCCCTGCGAGCAGGCCGAGCACTCCGGTCACGATCGCGAGTGCCGCCGTCAGGTGCACGAAATTGTCGGTGCCGCTCTTGGCGAAGCCCGCGACGATGCTGACCGACAGGGCTGCGGTGGCCGACATGGGTGAGACCACCAGATGCCTGGACGATCCGAACGCCGCGTAGAACACCAGCGCGGGCACCGCCGCGTACAGGCCGACCACGGGAGGAACTCCGGCAATCGTCGCGTAAGCCAGTGACTCGGGTATCAGCACCGCCCAAACGGTCAGCCCAGCGATTAGGTCTGGCCGCAGCCAGCTGGCTTTGTACCCCCGCAGCGACCCGAACAGAACTGGTGCGTGCTTGGTGGCGACGGTTGAGGCCATTCCTGCTCCCTAGGTCTGCACCGGGTCGGGGGATGCGAGTCTCCCGACGGAGGCTGGCACTGCGGCTACTCCCTCGCATCACCCGTCGGTCGATCTCCCCTAGAGGAGATTCACTACTTGGTCACCGGCGGTGGTGTGCTGTTGGCAACCGCGTCCTTGACCTGTTGGGCGCTGTGCGCGTCGACGTTTTGCGTGATGACACTGGTTGGGCTCGAAAGTGCCTCCGGGACGTTCGCGGCCCACTGCGGCTGGACCATCGCAACGATGCCGGAGCTTTCCACAGGGTGCACGGGGTGCACGTCTTCGACGTCAGCCGCAATCTGCGCCTTCGCCCAGTGAGATACCGGGCCGCCGACATCAAGACGTGCTCCGGCGCCGACCAGCGCCCGACTGGCAGCGAGGGCGGAAGTAGCAGGCCTACGAGCGCGCCCCCCACGCCGCGCCCCTTTGCCCCCTTGTGGAACGAGTCCTCGACACCGATCTTCCCCTCCAGGTCTCGCCTGACCAGGACAGCCCGTCGACCGTGATCACCCGGTCGGAGGCGAGCCGCCTGGTGGGCCCCAGTCGGCTTGAGCGCCGCCTGGTTGGCGTATGCCGCGATGTACAGATCGACCGGGCTTTTACGGTTCGGAGCGAGGCCACCTGCGACCGTGCCTTGCATCACCGTCATTTGACCGACTCGTCGAGCGACGCGGCCGGGTCCGGCGTGGTCCCGGACGTCCGTTGACGGGACCGAGAAACCTGGGACTACCCGGAATGACACCACCTCAGCGGCGCTGGGACCGGGCTGCTACCCGATCTCCCCTAGGTGATTTCGGTTGGTAGGTGATGC
>Ga0075021_10000820_pt1 | contig 15992 bp, 16 predicted proteins | sample ColStrG_CSR_2012_FD_72749 | JGI IMG/M metagenome (GOLD analysis project Ga0075021, IMG submission 72749) | Freshwater sediment microbial communities in response to fracking from Pennsylvania, USA - Cold Stream Run_MetaG_CSR_2012 | ecosystem: Environmental > Aquatic > Freshwater > Creek >...
CGTGTATTGCGCGTTGAGCAGCCCGATCAACGCGACGTACAGGGGGATGCCCAGGAACAGAAGCCCGAAGCCCTGACTGGCATCGAAGCCGGTGTTGTCGACGGTCGTCGTCAGGACGGTGCCCACGGAGGTCGTCGTGTGCTGATTCAGGACGACGCAGACGATGACGATCACGGTCACCCCGACGATGTGCCACCAGACCGAGACGTCGTTGAGCAGCTTGACCAGCCGGATGCCGAAGGTGTTCAGCAGGGCGTGGATGACGAGCATCACACCGTAGACCGCGATGGTGATGGTCGGCGTGACCGTGACCGCGAAGGCCAGGTTCAGGAAGGCCGTCGTGAACAGGGCTAGCCCGAAGTCGATGCCGGCCGTGACCGCCACCTGCCCGACGAGATTGAACCAGCCAACGAACCAGCTCCAGGTCGCCGGGTTGCGGCCCGACGCCGGAGCGAGCTTGGCCGACCAGTAGTACAGGCCGCCGGCGGTCGGATAGCTCGAGGCCACCTCCGCCATGCCAAGCGCGACGAGGGTCACGAAGAACCCGACGAACAGCCAGCCGAGGGTCATGACCGCCGGACCGCCCGTGTTCATCGCGAACAGGAAGAGCGTCAGGCAGCCCGACAGGATCGAGATGATCGTGAACGAGACGGCGAAGTTCGAGAAGGTCCGCATCCCCCGACGCAGCTCCTGGGCGTAGCCCAACTGGTGGAGCTGATCCTCGTCTCGAGACGCCTTCTTCGATTCCATCCTCGGGACCCTCCTGCACGACGCTACGATGGAGTCGCTGGGCCGCGCGGACGCTGGGACCAACGGAGCATACTCCGGCGCCAGACGCGAATCCCAGTGGTCTTCGGACGTTTTCGTACGGATCTCGCAGTCGGCAGAGGGAGGCCAGGCGAACCATGAGCGACCACGACCAGGCCCACGCGAAGCATCCTCGCCTCCTCGAACTCGAGGGGCTGGTTCGCGACGGACAGATCGACACCCTGGTCGTCGCCATCACGGACATGCAGGGCCGGCTCATGGGCAAGCGGGTCCAGGGCCAGGCGTTCCTCGACGGCGTCGTCGCACATGGCGCCCACTTCTGCACATACCTGCTCGGCACGGACATGGAGATGAACACGCCCGAAGGCTTCAGGTTGATGAACTGGGAGACCGGCTACGGCGACTGGATCGCCGAGCCGATCTGGGACCAGCTCCGGATCCTCCCCTGGCTGCCGGGCACGGCCATGGTCCTCGCCGACGCCGTGGACGAGGAGACCGGTCTCGAGATCCCCATCGCACCCCGGACGATCCTCAAGCGCCAGGTCGACCGGGCGGCGGCTGCGGGTTACGCGCTGAAGGCGGGGTCGGAGTTCGAGTTCTACGTACTCAGGGACTCCTGGGAGGAGCTCGCCGAGCGCGGCTGGCCGGTGCCACGCCCGTTCGGCCACTACAACGAGGACTACCACCTCCTCCAGGCGACCAAGGCGGAGCCGCTCCACCGGCTCCTGCGCAACCAGATGACCGCGGCCGATGTGCCGATCGAGTTCAGCAAGGGCGAGGCGGCCAACGGCCAGCACGAGGTCAACATCCGCTACGACCACGTCCTGACCTCGGCCGACCGGAGTGTCGTGTTCAAGCACGGCGCCAAGGAGATCGCCTACCTCAACGGCTGGGGCATCACCTTCATGGCCAAACCCGACCACCACTGGACGGGGTCGTCCGGGCACCTCCACATGAGCCTGTGGGATGTCGCCAAGGACATCCCGCTGATGCATGCGGCCAAGGGCGAGCCGGAGGGTCCGTACGGCCTCTCGCAGGTCGGCCAGCACTTCGTGGCCGGGATGATGAAGTTGTCGCGCGAGCTGGCCGTGTTCATCGCCCCGTTCATCAACTCCTACAAGCGCTACGCCTCGTTGTCATGGGCACCGGTCAACGTGGTCTGGGGTCGGGACAACCGCACGACCGGCTTCCGACTGGTCGGACGTGGGCCGGCACTCCATGTCGAGGACCGCTTTCCGGGGGGCGACATGAACGCCTACCTGACCTACGCGGCGATGATGGGCGCCGGGCTCTACGGCATCGAACACAAGCTGACGCTCGAGCCCGAGTTGAAGGGCAACGGCTATCTCGCGACCGGCGTGCAGCGGATGCCGCGGGCCCTGTACGAGGCGATCTGGGAACTCGAGCGGTCCGAGGCGGCGGTCGAGATCTTCGGCCAGGACGTCGTCGACCACTACCTCAACGCAGCCCGGGTGGAGCAGGACACCTACGACTCGGTCGTCCATCCGTGGGACCGGGAGCGTTACCTCGAACGCGGCTGACATGGCACCGTCGTGTTCGTGGCGGCCCTGACGGATCGGCGAGCGGGCGTGCGCCCCTGACACGCAGGATCGAGATACCTGAGCGCGGTCGATGGCCCGAATGAGCCGGAGACCGCACGACTTCGGTCGCGGCGACCCTCAGCCATCGGCAAGACGCGTCCGAGGGCGCACCCGCGGGTCAACCTTCCGCGACCTCGCGCAGGCGCCGGGCGACATCCACGTGACCGGCGGCCTCGGCGAGGTCGGCCGGTGCAGCCCCGTCGTCGGTCAGCGCGGACGGATCCGCCCCGGCCGACAGGAGCAGTTCGACCAGTTCGATGTCGCCGTGCTGCGCCACCGCGTGCATTGGCGTGAAGCCGTGGCGCTGCGTCGCGTTGACGTCCGCACCCGAGGCGATGAGCACCCGACAGACCTCGATGTGGCGACCCGCCGCAGCGCTGTGGAGCGGCTGGACCTGGAGCTCGTTCGTCGAGTAGGCGTTGACCTCGGCGCCCGCTTCGATGAGCGTCCGCGCTGCCTCCGGCTTGCCGAAGAACCCTGCGAAATGGAGGGCGGTGAAACCGTCCGCGGAGAAGGCCCGTGATCGCCAGTGGTCCTCGTCGAGTCGCTCGCGCAGCCGGTCGATGTAGCCGAGCGCGGTCGCCTCGAAAACGTCCAGGTCCGGGTCGACCGCGAGCAACGCGTCCGTGGTCCCGCGGTCGAACCGGTAGCGCGACAGCATGATCGCCGAGACTCCTGCCCGATCGCGTGACGCGGCCAGCGACGGATCGTCTCCCACCAGTTCGGCGACGCGTGCCGCGTCGTCGGCGTTGACCGCATCGATGAGGTCCTGACCGGGTCCCGCCATCACCTCGCTCCTCTCGATCGTCGGTGGTGACATCGTGCCACGCGCGCGGTCGGACCGGGCGCTACTCTGACGCCGACGCACGGGAAGAGGGAGTGGCATGCGACTCGAAGATAAGGTCACGATCATCACCGGCGGCGGCGGCGGGATGGGCCGGGTGGCCGCCCTGATGTTCGCCGCGCAGGGCGCCAAGGTCGTCGTCGCCGAATACAGTGAGGCGGCAGGTGCGGAGACCGTCGACCTCGTGCACGCCGCCGGCGGGACTGCCACCCTCGTCAAGGCGGATGTCTCGAAGGAGGCCGACGCGAGGGCGATGGTCGATCACGCGGTCGCGACCTACGGCCGGCTCGACTGCCTGTACAACAACGCCGGGGTCATGCCCGAAGCGGACCATTCGGTGACCGACACGGACGTCGACACCTGGGACACCGTGATGGCCGTCAACGTGCGCGGCGTCTTCCTCGGCTGCAAGTACGCCATCCCGGCGATGGTCGACGGCGGTGGCGGGTCGATCATCAACATCGCGAGCTTCGTGGCCATCCTCGGCTGCAGCGTCCCGCAGGACGCCTATACCGCGTCGAAGGGCGCCGTCCTGTCGCTGACCCGCAGTCTGGCCGTCCAGTTCGGGCCGAAGGGCGTCCGGACCAACGCCATCTGCCCCGGTCCGGTCGAGACGCCGCTGCTGATGGACTGGCTGGTCAAGGACGACGCGGCCAAGCAGCTTCGGCTTGCGCGCAACCCGACCGGTCGATTCGGCAAGCCCGAGGAGATCGTCCACCTGGCGGTCTACCTCGCCTCGGACGAGTCGCGCTGGACCAACGGCGCCTCGCTCGTGGTCGATGGCGGCATCACCGTGAACTACTTCTGATGACCGCGGAGACGGCCGAGGCGACCGAGGTGGTTTCCGGCCGGATCGCCATCGGCGTGGACGTCGGTGGCAGCGGGATCAAGGCCGCGGTGGTCGATGTCGAAGCCGGGGTGCTGCGGTCCGATCGACTTCGCGTCGCCACGCCGATCCCGTCGACTCCCGACGCCGTCCTTGCGTCGGTGGCGCGGCTGGTGAGGCGGCTCGCCAGGTCGAGCGGCCTCGGCGACGCGACTCCGGTCGGCATCGGCCTGCCCGGGGTCACCATCGACGGACGCCTCATGTCGGCAGCCAACATCGACCCGTCGTGGGTCGACTTCCCGGTCGTCGAGCGGATGGGTCGTCTGCTCAGGCGTCCCGTCTCGATCATCAACGATGCGGACGCGGCAGGGATCGCCGAGATGCGATTCGGGGTCGGGGTGGACAAGCCGGGCGTCGTCATCTTCCTGACCCTCGGCACGGGCGTCGGGTCGGGTGTGTTCAACGACGGGGTGCTCGTCCCGAACACGGAATTCGGCCAGATGGAGATACGTGGCCGCGCCGCCGAGAAGCGCTCCGCCGCGGCGGCCCGGGTCAAGCGCGGCCTGTCGTGGAAGGCCTGGACGACGGACCTCGATGAGCACCTCGATCGGATCCAGCAGCTGACCTGGCCGAACCTGATGATCCTCGGCGGTGGCGTCAGCAAGAACGCCGACCGGTTCATCCCGCGCCTGACCGTGCGCTGTCCGGTCGTCCCGGCGCAGCTGCGCAACGACGCGGGGATCATCGGCGCGGCGATCGTCGCCGCGGAGGCGCCGGTCCCGGCGCCGGGGACGCCCGTCCCGACCGACTGACCCGCGGGCTCGATCAGGCGCTCTCGCGCAGTTCGCGCAATGTGTCGGCCGACCCCGAGACGATGACCTCGTCGCCAGCCTTGAGGAACCGGTCCGCGGGCGGGTTGGGCGCGTAATCACGGGTCCCGAGCACGATCGCGAGCACGAAGATGCCCCGGTCGCGCAGCCCGCCGACGGTCTGACCCATGAGCGAGCCGGCGGGGCGGACGGTGATCGCCTCGATGGCGAACGCGGGCTCGCCATGCGACAGCGCGAAGTCGATGAAGTCGGCGACGCCCGGCCGGACCGCGAGCTCGGCGATCTGGCGGCCGGCCCGGGTGTAGGGCGACACGACACGGTCGGCGCCCGCCTGCAGCAGCTTGGCGTCGGACCCTTCCTGGTTCGCGCGGGCGACCACGAACAGATCCGGGTTGAGCGAGCGGGCGGAGAGCGTCACGTAGACGTTGTTCGCGTCGGAGTCGATGGTCGTGATGAGGCCGCGAGCTCGGTCCACGCCGGCCTCTCGCAACACCGCGTCGGTGGTCGCGTCGCCACCGACGACGAGGTGGCCGTCCGCGCGCGCCGCGTCCAGCGACACCGGGTTGATGTCCACGACGACGAAACGCTCGTGGACATGGGCGAGCTCGCGCGCGACGGTCGAGCCCACCCGCCCGTAGCCACACAGGATGAGATGGCCGCGCAGGGCCGAGATCGTGTCGCTCATCCGCTTCGCCTCCCGTCGTCCGCTGACCGCCTCCGACAGCACCGCCTCCGCGACGATCCCGACCGAGCCGAAGATGATGCCGACCCCGGCGACCGCCACCACCACCGTCCACGCCCGTCCGAGTCCATCGAGTTCACGGACCTCCTTGTAGCCGACGGTCGTCAGCGTGATCCCGGTCATGTAGGCCGCGTCACTGAACGACCAGCCCATGACGAGGTAGCCGGCTGTGCCGATGGCCGCGATGGCGAGCACGACCGCCAGCCAGACCCGGACGTGGGAGCCGCGGAAGGCCTGGACAACGGCGGTCGCCATGCGTCGATCGTAGCGGTGCGACGGGTGTTGGTGGAAGTTCGTCAGACCCGTCCGGGACCCACGCGGGCGTATCATCGAGGTCCGATCACCCGACGATCACTCCACGATCACCCACCCGAGAGGCTCCTTTCATGACGACCGAGACACGCGCCGGAGTGCGAGTTACGCAGATGGTCATCGGCGGCCGGTCCGTCGATGCGGCCGACGGGCAGACGTTCGACGTCGTGGATCCGGCGGACGGGAAAGTCATCGCCACCGTGCCGCTGGGCGGCCGCGAGGACGTGGACCGGGCGGTGGCGGCGGCCCAGGCGGCCTTCGAGGACCGGAAGGGCTGGGCGACGTGGGCCGCCGGCAAGCGTGGACGGTCGCTCGCCAAGCTCGCGGCACTCGTCAAGGAGCACACCGAGGAGCTTTCCCAGCTCGAGAGCGAGAACGTCGGCAAGCCGATCTCGGGTGCTCGCGGCGAGATCACCGGTGTCAGCCTCGTCTTGGACTACTACGCCGGCGCGGCCAACAAGCTCTTCGGTCAGACGATCCCGGTGTCCAAACCCGGGCTGGATCTGACACTGCGCGAGCCGATCGGGGTGGTCGGGCTCATCGTGCCGTGGAACTTCCCGCTCTTGATGGCCTCGTGGAAGGTGGCGCCGGCGCTGGCCGCGGGCAACACCGCGATCCTCAAGCCCGCCAGCTATTCCCCGTTGACGGCGATCCGGCTCGGCGAGCTCGCGCTGGAGGCCGGGATCCCGCCCGGCGTCCTCAACATCGTGACCGGACCGGGCGGCTCGGCCGGCGCGTCCATCGCCGCGCATCCGGGCATCGGCAAGGTCGCGTTCACGGGCGAGACCACGACCGGCCAGGAGATCATGCGGCTGGCCGCCGGCAACGTGAAGAAGATCTCGCTCGAGCTCGGCGGCAAGAGCCCGAACATCGTCTTCGCCGACGCGGACCTCGAGAAGTTCGCGCGCGAATCGCCTTATTCCGTGTTCGACAATGCAGGCCAGGACTGTTGCGCCAGGTCGCGGATCCTCGTCGAGCGGACCGCCCACGACCGTGTCGTCGAGCTGTTCGCCGAGGCGACCCGGAAGGTCGTCGTCGGACGGCCGTCCGAAGAGGCGACCGAAGTCGGGACGCTCGTCTCCTTCAAGCAGCGCGACCGCGTCCGCGACTACATCGAGATCGGGCTGGGCGAGGGCGCGACGATCGTGGTCGGCGGCGAGCCGCCGGAGGATCCGGCGCTGGCTGGTGGCGCCTACCTCATGCCAACGGTCTTCGACGGCGTCTCGAACGACATGCGGATCGCCCGCGAGGAGATCTTCGGGCCGGTCGTGTCGATCATCGCTTTCGACACCGAGGAAGAGGCGCTCCGCCTCGCCAACGCGACGCCGTACGGCCTATCCGGCTCGATCTGGAGCCGCGACATCGGCAAGGCGCTTCGCGCGGCCAAGGGGCTCCAGGCCGGCGTCATCAGCGTCAACTCGAATTCGTCGGTCCACACCGAGGCGCCGTTCGGCGGCTACAAGATGTCCGGCATCGGGCGCGAACTCGGGATGTCGGCGCTCGAGCTCTATACCGAGACGAAGAACGTCTTCATCGACCTGACCTGACGGTGCGGATCGGCGCCGCCGACCCGTTCCTGACGAATGTTCACCACACGCGCACGCTGGTCAGGTTCCACCGACCGATCGAGCCTTACGCACATCGGTCAGATCCCACCGTCGGGCAGCCGTCGCTCGAGGTCCGGCCGACGACGCTCTAGCCAGTCGTGGAGCGCCCAGCGGGTCGTCTTGAAGGCGATGCGGTCCCACGGGATGTCCTCGGGCGCATAGGCGACGATCTCGGTCGCCTCGGACGTGGGTGCCGCCGTGCCGCCCACGATCCGGGCCTCGAATGCGATGGTCACGACGCTCGCCTCGAGCCTGGTGTAGAGGCCGACGATCTCGCCGGGTTCGACGAGCAGGCCGGTCTCCTCCCACGTCTCGCGGATGGCCGCCTGGTGGACGGTCTCGTCGACCTCGAGAAAGCCGCCGGGCTGGGCCCAGGAGCCCTTGCCCGGCTCGATCCCGCGGCGGATCAGGACGATCCCGCCGGTATCGGTGATCGGGAAAGTCGTCACCACAAGCCGCGGGTTGACGTACGCGATGTGACCACAGGCCGAGCAGGCGAGACGTTCGCGGTCCTCGCCTTCGACGAGACCGAACGCCAGCGGCGCGCCGCAGCGCGAGCAGAAGTTGAGCGAGGCGGCCAGCCACGCCGGGACGCCGCCGCCCGACGGGACGTCGGTCGACCGTCCGTCCGGGCCGCGCGCAAACCCCTCGTCAGCCATCGGTGGTCAAGCGATGATGACCAGGATCGAGGCGCCGACGAGCGCGGTCAGGCCGATCAGACTGACGGCGACCCAAGCGAGTCGGAACAGGCCCTTGGTCCGATCGACCGGCATCCACGCCCAGGCCGAGCGCCAGATCCGGACGACCGCGTCGGCCGTCGTGATCACCAAGAGCGGCGCCGCGACGATCACGCACAGCTTGACCAGCGGGCTGCCGAGGCCGACACCGAGCTCCAGCGCGGTGATCGCGATCGCACCGCAGATCAGCACGATCACGCTGAGGTTGATGTACTGCATCTGGAGTGGCGTCGGAGCGACTTCCGGGACTGACCGCGGCGGCAGGCCCCGGAGGCTGGGCGGGAGCGCGGAGGCCTCGGCCGGCGGGCGCGGCGGCTCCCTGACCGCCTGCCGATCGAGGACCGGCATGCCCGCTTCCCATCGCTCGTCGTCCATCGGGGCGAGTGTAGTCCGGGTCGACACGCAGTCGTTTCGCGATGGTTCCATGTAAGCGGAACGACCTGATGGGCAGTCGCGACACGGAAGGCGATCCCGATGCCGACGGTTTCGTTTGTTCGAAACCATCGCGTTTCGGCGGTTGCGCCCGTCCCGAGAAGCGCGGGCTCAGAACGAGGTCGTCGCCTCGGTGTCGGGGTCGTCCACGGCGAGATCGCAGGTCGGGCAATACCAGCGGGTCTCGAGGGGCGTGCCGCACAAACCGTGGCGCGTCGGGTCGGCGTCGGGGCTGCCGCGCGAGCCCCAGTCGGCCAGCATCCGGAGGGCGGACGCGAGGTCGTGGCCGTCGACGGTCAGGGCATAGGACATCCGGGGCGGGCGCTGCTGGTACGGGGTCGCCACGACGATCCGCTCGCGTTCGAGCCGGCGGAGCCGATCTGTCAGGATGTTCGGCGCGATGCCCGACACGGCCTCGCCGAGTTCGTTGAACCGGCGCGGACCGTCGAGAAGCGCCTCCACGAGGAGCAGGCTCCAGCGGTCGCCGACACGTTCGAGGGCGGCCTCGAGCGGCGACGGATCGCGCCGGAGAGCTGGCTCGGCCATGGGTTCGATGGTAGGGGCGGGTTCGGGGCTTGTCACGACTCGTAGTCAGTAGTAGATTGCAAGTCACAAGTCTATCCGTCCCCGAAGAGCACACGGAGAACCCACGAACCCATGAGCGTCATCGAAGAACTTCAGACCGCCATCGCCACGGTCGCCGAGGGCGTCGGCCCGTCCATCGTCGGGATCGGCCGCGGCACGCGCGGCTCCGGCGTCGTCATCGCCGACGGCAAGGTCCTGACAAACGCCCACAACCTGCGCGGTGACGAGGTCACCGTGACCTTCGCCGACGGCCGGCGGACCCGCGGCACCGTCGCGGGCTGGGATGGGGACGGCGACCTCGCGGTCGTTGACGTCGACACCACCGGCGCGACAGCCGTCACCTGGGCGGACGGCACCGACCTGACCGTCGGGACCGCCGTCTTCGGCGCCGGGGCCAGCCACGGGGGTGGCACGCGCGTCACCTTCGGTCTTGTCTCGGCGATCGCGCGGGCCTTCCGCGGGCCCGGCGGTCGGCGCATCGAGGGCAGTGTCGAGCACACCGCGCCGCTCGCCCCGGGTTCGTCCGGTGGAGCGCTCCTGAGTGCGACGGGCCAGCTCGTGGGCATCAACACCAACCGGATCGGCGAGGGGTTCTACCTCGCGCTCCCGGCCGATGCGGCCCTGCGCTCCCGGGTGGACGCCCTGGCCCGCGGCGAGTCGCCGTCCCGACCCCGCCTCGGCGTGGCCGTCGCCCCGTCGCATGTCGCCCGCCGGATGCGCCGTTCGGTCGGCCTTCCGGAGCGGGACGGCATCCTCGTTCGTGGCGTCGAGGACGGCAGCCTCGCGGCGGCGGCCGGGATCGAAGCAGGCGACCTCATCGTCGAGGCCGGTGGCAAGCCGATCACCGACGCTGACGACCTGCACGCGGCGCTGGCGACCCTCGACCTCCCGTTCGAAGTCAAGGTCGTCCGCGGCACCGACGAGCGGACCGTCCAGGTCGGCGGCGGCGCCACGGCGACGGGCGAGGCCTGACCTCGATGCTCGCGCCGGCGCCTCGACCCGACCTGGCCGTCGTCCCGGACGACGGAGACGACGACGAACTGCTCGACGCCTACTCGGTCGCGGTCTCGACCGCGGCCGAGCGGCTCATCCCGTCGGTCGCCAGCCTGCGCGTCACGCGTCAGGGCGGCGGCTGGACGGCTGGCGGTACCGGTTCGGCGGTCGCCATCGAGCCGGTCGGCTACCTCCTGACCTCGGCCCACGTGGTCGCGGGCGCGGAGCGTGGCACGGCGACCTTCGTGGACGGCGCGGAGCTCGCTTTCGAAATCGTCGGGCGCGATCCACTGTCCGATCTCGCCGTCATCCGCGTCACGACGGGCAGCCCCAGGCCGGCGCCGCTCGGGGACGCCGGGCGCCTGCGCGTCGGCCAGCTCGTCGTCGCCATCGGCAACCCACTCGGGTTCGCCGGAACCGTGACCGCCGGCGTCGTATCCGCCCTCGGACGCTCGCTCGGGACCCGCGACGGCCGGACCACCCGCCTCGTCGAGAACGTGATCCAGACCGACGCCGCGCTCAACCCGGGCAACTCGGGCGGCGCGCTGGCCGATTCGCGCGGCCGCGTCGTCGGCATCAACACGGCCGTGGCCGGGATCGGCCTCGGCCTGGCGGTCCCGATCGACGCGGCCACGAGAGGCATCATCGGGGCTCTGATCATCCACGGCCGCGTCCGCCGCGCCCTCCTCGGCATCGTCGGCGGGACACGCACGCTCAGTGAACCGGTCGCGGCGCGCACCGGCCGGACGCGCGGGCTCGAGATCGTCCAGCTGCTAGAACCCGGGCCGGCCGCCAGCGCAGGACTCCGCGTCGGCGACATCGTCCTCGAGCTCGACGGCCACCCGATCGAAGGCGTCGGCGACCTCCAGCGCCAGCTGAGTGGCAACGTCATCGGCCGATCCGTCGACCTCCAAGTCGATCGCGCCGGCGAGTCGCGGTCCGTGTCGGTCAGCCCGGTCGAACTCGCGGAGTAGTCCCGCACCTCGCACATGGCCGGTCCGACCGGCTAGCATCGGCGCGATGGAGCGCCTCATCGCCTGGTATCGGATCGGTTCGTCGGTCGGTGCCGTCGTCGCGCTGGTCGTGGCGAACGCGATCCCGCTGTTCGGCGTCCTGTTCCTCGGCTGGAACGTCTGGACGATCCTGACCATCTACTGGCTGGAGAACGGCGTCGTCGGTGTCCTCAACATCCTGAAGATGGTGAGGGCCGCCGGCCCCGAACCGACCGGCCGTGCGGCCGCCACCCACAACGGCCGCTCAGTGGGCAGCCTGGCCAACCCCAAGGCGGCCCTGATCCCGTTCTTCTGCATCCACTACGGCATCTTCTGGGTCGTCCACGGCATCTTCGTCCTGACCCTGCCGCAGTTCCAGGCGTTCGGTGACGAGAGCGCCGGCCTCGCCTCGGACCCCGGCGCCGTGCTGTTCGTGCTCGCCGGGCTGTTCATCAGCCACTACGCGTCGTACCGGCTCAACTACATCGGTCGCGGCGAGTACCTGCGGACGAGCGTGAGCCGGCAGATGAGCGCCCCATACGGGCGGCTCATGGTCCTCCATCTCACCATCCTCGTCGGCGGGATGGCCATCGCCTTCACGGGCGCATCATCGGCGGCCGTCCTGATCCTGGTCCTGCTCAAGACGGGGCTCGACCTCGCTCTCCACCTGGCCGAGCACCGTGAACCGGAGGTCCCGACCGTGTCAGCCGCTCCCGCTCACAGCCGGGAGGTCGCACAGTGACGCCGACCCTCGGCACGCCCGAACGCGTCACCCGCGTGGTGTCCGACCCCCGCTTCGATCGACTCGTCCCCGACGGGACGCTGATCACGCCCCACGCCGGCGAGGCCCGGTGGGCGGAGGGACCCGTCTACGTCCCCGACGAGGACGCGGTCCTCTGGAGCGACGTCCGAAGCAACGCCGTCCGCCGCTGGTCCGATGCCGACGGCGATAGCGTCTTCCTCCAGCCGTCCGACTTCGCCAACGGCCACACGCTCGACCACGACGGCATGGTCCTCGCCTGCGAGCACGGCCCGCGTCGGATCGCGCGCTACGAGCGCGACGGCTCACGGACGACGGTCGTGGACAGGTTCGGTGGCGCGCGGTTCAACTCGCCGAACGACATCGTTGTCGCCTCTGACGGGGCGATCTGGTTCACCGACCCGCCGTACGGGATCCTCGACGATTCCGAGGGCTACAAGGCGGTCTCAGAGCAGGACGGCTGCTTCGTCTACCGCCTGGACCGGCCGAGCGGCGAGGTGACGGTCGCGAGTCGCGTGCTCGTGCACCCGAACGGTCTGGCGTTCTCGCCCGACGAACGGACGATGTACGTCTCGGACACATCCGTCGCCCGAATCGAGGGCGGCAACCACCACATCCTGGCGTTCGACGTCGTCGACGGACGTCGACTCGCTTCGCCGCGCGCGTTCGTCGTCATGGAGCCCGGCGTCCCGGACGGGTTTCGGGTCGATGTCGATGGGAACGTCTGGACGTCGGCCGGTGACGGGATCCACGTGCTGGACGCCGCCGCAGTCGAACTGGGCCGGATCGTCCTGCCGCAGGAGGCCAGTAACTGCCAGTTCGGTGGCCCGGACGGTCGGCGGCTGTACATCACGGCGACCTCGACCTTGTGGTCGATCCCGGTCGGGATCCGCGGGGCCGTGACACCTTGGGTGGATGCGACGAGCTAGACGCAAGCTAACCCATGTCGTCGAGGACGGCCTGCGTCTGACGGGCACGCCAGGCCGCGAGGCGCTCGGCGAGGGCCGGATCCGAGAGTGCCAGGATCGCGGCCGCGAGCAAACCGGCGTTGGTGGCATTGCCGATTGCGACCGTGGCGACCGGCACCCCGCGCGGCATCTGGACGATCGACAGGAGCGAATCCAGGCCGCCGAGGTGTTGCGTCGGGATTGGGACGCCGATGATGGGGAGGGCGGTCTTCGCGGCGAGCATGCCGGGCAGGTGGGCCGCCCCACCCGCGCCGGCGATGATGACCTTGATCCTGCGGCCGGCGGCCTCCTCCGCGTAGCGAAACAGCCTGTCAGGCGTCCGGTGGGCCGAGACGACCTTGAGCTCCGACGGGACACCGAGCTCGTCGAGGACCGCGACCGCCGCCTCGAGCGTCGGGAAGTCCGAGCGGCTGCCACCGACGATGCCGACGACCGGCGTCACGGCTGACTCGGTCATCGGTCGTCCTCCGTCGTCTCGTCGGCCCAGGTGAGCGTCGCGAGCGCACGTCGCGCCCGGTCGAGCGCGGCGTCGACATCGACGTCGAGGGCCGTCAGGTGCCCCATCTTGCGGCGTTCGAAGACGTCGCGCTTGTCGTACAGGTGGAGATGGACCGCCGGATCGGCCAGGGCCGCGTCCATCCCGAGGAGCCGCGCCGTGCGCCTCGGCCCCGTGCCGAGGAGGTTGACCATCGCGGTCGGGGAGAGCGCCACCGACGACCCGAGTCCGAGCCCGCAGATCGCCCGGATGTGCTGCTCGAATTGCGAGGTCGCGGCGCCCTCGATCGTCCAGTGGCCGGAGTTGTGGACGCGCGGCGCGAGCTCGTTGACGACGAGGGAGCCGTCGCGCAGGAGGAACAGTTCGGCGGTGAGCGTGCCGACCAGGTCCATCGCGGCGGCCAGGGTCGGGCCGATGGCGGTCGCAGGTTCGGCGACTTCGGCGGCGACCGGAGCCGGCACCACCGATTCGACGAGGATCCCCGCATCGTGGTGGTTACGGCCGATCGGGTAGGCCGCGCAGGTGCCGTCCGCGGCTCGGGCGACGACGACGGACAGCTCGGCTTCGAAATCGAGCTCGCGCTCGGCGAGGAGCGGCGTGCCCGCCAGCCGGTCGAGCCGCTCCCAGGCGTCGTGCAGCTCGCGGAGCTCGATGATGCGCACCTGTCCCCGACCGTCGTAGCCGCCGATCGGCAGCTTGAGCCGGAGCGGCAGGCCGAGCTCGTCGGCGGCAGCCAGCGCTTCGGCCACGGACCGGACTTCGCGCCACGGGGCCACGCCGATGCCTGCGCTCTCGACGAAGCGGCGCTCGGCGAGTCGATCCTGGGTGACGACCAGCGGTCGGTGACCGGGCCGAACCGGGACGAGCGCGGCGACGGCCTCCACGACGGCGGCGCCGACATGCTCCAACTCGTAGGTCACGACCTCGCTGAGGCGGCCCAGGCGCACCGCTGCCTCGACATCCTCGTACGACCCGACGACCACCTGGTCCGCGATCGCCGCCGCCGGGCAGTCCAGGTCTGGATCGAGGATCGCCACCCGATAGCCCATCGCCCGTGCCGCGAGTCCGAGCATCCGCCCCAGCTGGCCACCACCGAGGATGCCGATGACGGCGGGCGGCGCGATCGGCGACGGGAGGTCCACGCGGGCGAGTGTACGGGCATACGCTTCTGCGATGACGCCGCTCCCCCGCCACATCGTCATCACCGGCCTGATGGGTGCCGGCAAGACCACGGTGGGCCGCGCGGTGGCCGAGCATCTCGCTCGTACGTGGCTCGACTCCGACGCGGAGATCGAGGCGGATACCGGGCTCACCGTCCGCGAGCTTCGCGACCGCGATGGCGTAGACGCGATGCACGCGCGCGAGGCGACCCAGCTCCTCCATGCGCTAGCGAGCCCCGAACCCAGCGTCATCAGCGCGGCGGCTAGTGTCGTCGAAGTGAAGTCGTGCCGTGAGGCGATGACAGGCAAAGACGTCGAGGTCATCTGGTTGCACGCCTCGCCCGCGGTCCTATCCGCGCGGTTCGCCTCCGCCGACGACCATCGGCCCGTCTACGGCGAGTCCACGAAGGGGTTCCTCGCCGACCAGGCCGCCGTCCGGGAACCGCTCGCCGCATCGATCGGCGCCCGGTTCGTCGACGTCGACGGTGTCTCCAAGACCGGCGCCGTCGCGCGAGTGGTCGATGCGCTCGGCTAGCATCGAGCCATGACGGCCCGGACCTCCGTGATCCTCGACGTCGACACCGGCATCGACGACAGCCTCGCGCTCCTCTACACCGCGGGCTCGCCCGACGCCGAGATCGTCGCCGCGACGTGCGTCTCGGGCAACGTCGCCGCCCGGCAGGTCGGGATCAACACCCGGGCCATCTTCGAACTCGCCGGTCGGACGGACATCGAAGTCGCTCTCGGGCGCGAGACCCCGCTCGTCCGCGCGCTTGAGACGACCGAGGAGACGCACGGCCCACAGGGCCTCGGGTACGCCGAGTTGCCGCCGCCGACCGCCGCGCTCTCCGACCGGCACGCGGTCGACCTCATCCTCGAGGAGGCGCGAAGACGTCCGGGCGAGACCATGCTCATCACCCTTGGCCCATTGACCAACCTCGCGATGGCCCTCCTGCGTGAGCCGGGCCTGCCGCGCCTGCTCAAGGGCTACACGCTGATGGGCGGGGCATTCGGGGTCTCGGGCAACACGACGCCGACCAACGAGTGGAACATCCACTGCGACCCGGACGCCGCGAAGATCGTCTTTCACGCCTGGGCGGTCGCGCGCGAAGCGGACCCGTCGATCCCCCGGCCGCTCGCCCTGGGCCTCGACGTCACCGAGCAGGCGCGAATCCTCCCCGACGACGTCGTGCGCCTCGCGAGGCGGGCCGGCAGCACGCCCGACGATTCGATTGCCCTGGCCCGCGGCGAGGACCCGATGCTGGCGACCCGATCCGTGGCCAGCAACCCGATCGTCCGCTACGTGGCCGACGCGCTCCGCTACTACATGGAATTCCAT
>Ga0075021_10000822_pt1 | contig 15991 bp, 12 predicted proteins | sample ColStrG_CSR_2012_FD_72749 | JGI IMG/M metagenome (GOLD analysis project Ga0075021, IMG submission 72749) | Freshwater sediment microbial communities in response to fracking from Pennsylvania, USA - Cold Stream Run_MetaG_CSR_2012 | ecosystem: Environmental > Aquatic > Freshwater > Creek >...
GCCCAGATGCGCAACAAGCGCTCACCATCCGCACGTGTGACGATTGGCCTGCCGTGTTGCCGGGGATGACACCTGGTCTGGTGGTGCACACTGATCCGACGGCCCACGCGTCGAACTACGACCCTCTTGGCGAAGGTCCAACTGTTATCACTTTGTGAGAGCAGGACCACCCTTGCGCGTGATGCCCACCCTCGGGCAGTATCATTGTCCGCGGCTATGGCGTTGTTTCAGGGTGAGATTGGGTATTGGCTGGCGTTTCTGGCATTTGTGGCGGTGTTGTTAGCGCTGGATTTGGGGGTGCTGAACCGGGAGGCGCACGTCATCTCGATACGTGAGGCGGTTTGGGCCAGTGTCGTTTGGGTCGGCCTAGCCCTCATGTTTGGACTTGTAGTGTTGAGGATCTTTGGCAGCACACGCGCGACTGAGTATTACACCGCCTGGTTACTTGAGAAGTCGCTCAGCGTCGACAACCTGTTCGTGTTTGTGTTGATCTTCGGGTTCTTTCACGTGCCGGCCGAATATCATCATCGCATCCTTTTCTGGGGCATCATTGGCGCCATCGTCATGCGCGCGATCTTGATCCTGGTTGGCGCGACGCTGATCGTCCAATTCAATTGGTTACTGCTCATCTTTGGCGCATTTTTGATTTACACTGGCCTGCGCCTGTTTCGCGTCGATGATGACGGTTCTCCCGACATTGCCCAAAATCCACTGCTCAGGCTGGGGCGGCGATTTTTGCGCATCACCGACGAATACCACGGCAAGCGCTTTTTTGTGCGCCAAAACGGGTTGTTATTCGCCACCCCCATGATGCTCGTGCTTTTAGTGGTAGAAAGCACTGACTTGGTATTTGCCGTCGATTCGATCCCAGCTGTGATTGGCATCAGCCGGGATCCGTTCATCGTGTTCTCGTCAAACGTGATGGCGACCCTGGGCCTAAGATCGCTCTACTTTTTGCTGGCTGGCGCAGTGGATCGCTTTCATTATTTGCAACCGGCGTTGGGCGTCATCCTGACATTCGTGGGTGTCAAGATGATCGCTGAGCACTTCATCCAGCCGCCGCAAGGGTTTGAGGCCATATTTACGTATGGCCCCTTGGTGTTTATCCTAGTTGTGCTCGCGATCGCTATCGGTGCGTCAATTGTGCGCGAGCGGCGCTTGCGAATCCATGGGCGTGGGCGCCAGACGCCAGTGTCGAACTGATCAGACGACCGGACAAGACTGTAGAACTGCAATTGCGGCAGGAAGTGTTGGCTGCTGGATATAGGGGTGTTTTCGGCTTGACATCTGCGGCCAGCAATCCGCTATCACGTCCGCGGTATTCCCCCTCGGTGCAGCACCTGCGACGAACAGTGGGGCCCACCGTAACCGCCGGTCAAGGCGTCAAACGATATAAACTCGGTTTGGACGCCAGCCGCGCGCAGTTGGTCCTCGAAAGGCTTACCCGCGCGCGTGACCCCGATCAACTGGCGTGGTGCAGTGAGTAGGCCGTTGGCGGCAAAATTGTCCTGCTGAGTCTTGCTAAATGGGATGACATGAATGCCTTTTTGAGTGAGATAGCTTGAAAATGGCAGACTGTGCGCGCGAACATAGCGATAGTCGTGCGCGCCGTCCTCTGGCACATATACGTCCACCACCGGTTGCTCGCTGCCGCCGAGGCGTGTGTCCACACACGCGGCCAAATTATGGTCCAGCATGGCAAAGTAGGTGTCAAGGTGCATTTCGTCCATGTTCAGACGTCCGTCGCGCACCACGCCCACTTCGACGCGTCCATACACCCGCTGTTCGAGGCATTGCCGTACCCCTTCGGCGTTGCTGAGCAAGCCCTGGCCTTGCAACACAAAGTCGCCGCACGGGATGAAGTCACCGCCCTCGAGCGTGCCGTCGCCCGTGACGCGATACAGGGGCGTGATGCCAAGCGACTCGAGCACATGCGCGGCCAGGTCATTCTCGGGTGCGCGTTTTTCCAAGCGCAACTTCGTCACCACCACACCCGCCCGCGTTGTCATGAGCGGGTCGCGGGTGTAATACGGACTGGCCGGCGCCAAGACAAAGCGGGTGGTGTAGCGGGTGGTTGGATCAACCGCATCAGCGCTCAGGGTCACGTGTAACGTCGGCCGCAGCAGCATGACATCGACCAAACTTGGTGCATCAAGCGCTGCCAAGGCTGCCTCCAGTTGCTGCTGGATGTGCAGCCTGTCCTCTGCCGGCAGCGCCTCAGCGAAGTCGAAGTTCACTGCTGCCCGGGCCCAGCGCTCAAGCCGGGCCCGGGCGGCCTCATCCCCGGACCCGTCACGCTCGGGCGAAAGACCCATGAGCGCCTCGCGATAATCGATGACGCGGATGCCACGCGTCTCTAAGGCAGCGCGGTAGGCGCGATGCTCTGCCTGGGCCTGGGCGAGCGAAAAGGGAAATAGGAAGTTGGTCGAGTCGGTTTGCAAAATCGAGAACAGCGTCTCGATACGCGGCTCACACATGAGGACCAGACGCGCCGGCAGCCACTCGGCGCTTTGACAGGGCCAAGCCTCGTCTGTGCTGGCAGCCCCTGAGGCTCCTGCGGCCGCAAGCTGCTGGACTGAGGACGGTGTCATGACTGCCCGGCATTATCCGTGACCCGCGGCCGTCCACCGCGGGTCTGCACGCTATGGCCGTCGCGCTGGTCCTGGCTACCTGTCATCTGTTCATCGCCCGATTCATCGCCCGATCCCAACGCTCCCGCCAAACGCGGCCGACATCGTTTGGTAGATGTCAGCGATGTTCGCTTGGTTACCAGCGAAATAACTGCCGTTGCTGCCCTGGGCAATCTGTTGCAAGACATGCGTGTCGGCATCGGCGCCATAGCCGATGGTGAACACGCTTGTGTCGTTGCCAGCCGCAAGCGCGATAAGTTCGCTACTAAACTGATGCACCCGGCTGTTGGTGTCTTGCCCGTCCGTCAGGACGACCAGGACATTGGTGCGTTGGGAAGAGGCGGTTTGGCTGATGACGGTTGCACCGTCGGCGATGGTATCGTAGAGCCGGGTATCACCGCCGGCCTGCAGGTCCTGAATCTGGGCCGCGATGGCTTCACGGCTGTCCCCCACGCGCGCACCGTGCACCAACTCATTGGCCCCTGTTGAGAAGGCGATCACGCTGATATGGTCGTCATCGCTCATCTGGCGCACAAATTGCACCGCCCCCTCGCGCATCTTTTCGATCTTGCTGCCCTCCATGCTGCCCGAGATGTCGAGGATCATGACCAAGTTCACCGGCTTACGCGCCGACAGCCACAACTTTTGCAGGGCCTCGATGGCCGTCGCGCCTGACTGGGCATAGACGATCTTTGGCTGAGCTGCATCCGCGCCAACGCTTGGCGAAAACTGGGGCGCGCCGGTTACCGGTCGTAGGCCATGGTTACGAGCCAGCGCCTGATACGGCTCGCTGAGAAGCGCGTCACGAAAGACTTTGGCGGCGCCTCGTGCCTCAGGTGCGGCCGCGCCGTTCAGGCAGGCCGGGTGCGTGGCCACAAAGGTGCCCTCAAATGGGTAGACCGGCACGATCTGTGGGTCGCCTTGGCCATATTCAACGACGGTGCTCTCATAGACGGCTGCCGCGCCCAGATAGCCGATGCCGCGCTGGCGCATCGTCTTGCCGAGTGCGTCCGTCGAGGTGGCAAACGACGCCACCGACGACTCGAACGATGCGACCGAGGCCTTCACAATCGGGTCGCTGACATCGGCGTCGGTGATCGTTTTCGACTGTTTGGCTGCGTGCACCACTGCGAGCAAAGCGCTTGCGCCCGAACCCGATAGGGCCGGGTGGGTGTGTGACAAGCGCAACGTTTTGCCAAACTGTCCCCCGCTGTAATACGCCCACGACGGCGGGTCGGCGGCCAGGCTGCTGATATCGAGCCAGCCGAGTGATCGCGCTGGCCAGCCCAAGGCCTCGGCCAGCGGTCTCCACATCGCGATCACCAGCGGGCTGGTGGCGACGCTGACGCAGTCACTGGTAAAGCCTGGGTTGCCACGCGAAGCGAGCACGCCCGTCCAGCTATTGTCATCGGGTATCCACAGGGCCGTTTGGGTATCCCCCTTGGCGAGGTCGCTCACGGCCTGACCCGCTTCGACGTAGCCCATCTCGACAAACACATCATGCCCGCCGCTCTGCTGATGCTCGCCATTAAACTGGGCAATCGCTTGCGTGAGCCACGGTTGTAAAGCCGTGTTAGCGACAACCTTGACCACCGTGCTGTTAAACGGCGGTTGCGGTGTGCCGTCTTTAGCCGGGCCGCTCCCGCAGGCCGAGGTGATCAGGCCAAACACGAGGCCGATCACCATGACGTTGGCAAGCTTGTGGTCCTTGCGGTCGCGTGAGCTGACCGGTTGAAAATGAGGATCGAACTGCATCACACACCTCCTATCGCCCGACAGTGACCAGCGTCATCTCGACGAAACGGTCTTCGGCTTGCTTGTCGGCGTCCTCGGTCTCCCAGTGCTCTTGGGGCGGCAAGGTCGCATCCACCAGGAAGCGCGCCCGGTCGACGCCTAGCGAGGCCAGATAATCCACCACCGACTGCGCCCGGGCTTTGGAGAACTCAAGGATTTGATCCTTGGTGAAGGTGCCCTTTGGACCGGGCCAGGCAGATGATCCTTTGACCTTCAGGAACAGACCCACGCTTTGCTGCAAGGTCGGCACCACGCAGTCATCCAAGATGCGGCGCGACTCGAGCGTGAGCGTGGTGCTTTCTGGCAGGAAGGTAAAGCGGCGGCAAGGCAATACCGCGAGCGTGGCCGCATCCTCCGCTTTGGCCGCGCCCGAGATGTCGAACTTCGCGCCGATCGAGAACGTGTCGTTGGTTGGGCGCGCGTTTGACTTGAGCGCCGAGTTTTGGGCGGCTTGCAGGACAAAGCGTGGGTCGACCAGGTCTTCAACCTTGTCCGTCGTGCTCTGCTTGCCAGCCGACGCCCACACCCGGCGTGCGATCGTCATACGGTTGTAGATCGGCGTCGGATCGCGCATGACAAAGGTGTTCGCGCTCAGGTCGGCCTGGGCGATACGCTGTAACTGGGCTGACAGATCACCGGGCTTGTGGACATCGGTCCAGTCGTTGTTCCCCCAACTCACCAGTTGCTGCCCGGCCAGGTCTGGGTTTTCGACCGCGAATTTGAGCGCCGCAAACCAGGCGGTGTGAAAGGCCTGCACGACTTGTGGCCGTTCCGCGATGGCCTTCTTAGACGTGGCCAGGGTATCAAGTACGAGCCGCAGTTGCTTGGTCGTGATCAGCGGTGTGCCGGTCTTGCTGGCGCGCGAGAGCTGTGGGTCCCAGGCACTCACGGCGTCGAGCTTGCCGTCGTTAAAAGCGGCCACGGCCGCATCCGGCGTGTCATACGGCATCAAGGTCACATCGAACTTTGGGTTCAAGCGGGCCACCGACAGCACGTAATACACGTAATACGCCGCCGAGCTATCGCTGACAAAGCCGATGCGCTTGCCTTTCAAGTCGTTTAAGGTTGCAATGTTGTGGGCATACATGCCGTCGCCACCCGCGCTCTCGTCGACGATGGCGGTGATGGCGCCGTAGCCGGTGATCGAGGTCGAGTCAGCCGTATCGAGCAGACAGTCCCACTTGCCGTTGGTAATGAGCGCATTGGACTGATCGCTTGACAGGGCATACTCGGGTTTGTTCGTCAGCTGCAGGGGCACAATACCCAAGTGAAAGCCGTTGGCCACATCCAACTTTTGGGTCTGGACTAGCGCCAAGGTCAGATACGACGCGAACGCATCGGTGCCACAGATATAGGTTGGTTTGCCATCGCTGGTGTTTATGCCCGGCCCAAAGAGCGGCGGTGGTGACTTCACGTCCGCTGGCAACAATGTCGCGTTGGCTGCTGGTGGCGCATCCGTCGGGACCAGCGTGGGTGCCGGTGGGTTCACCGGCCGGCCGGTGACACTGTTAAACACGACTCCGGCGAGCACGGCCACGATGGCCAAGCCCACGATCACAAAAAACAACGTGCGAGTGCGGTTCATTATTTAATCCTCCCCAAAACTGACGAAACTAACGCGACAGGTGCGCCATATCCAGCCCGGACATGCCGGTTGCGGTCATGCGACGGGTGCACCTGGTCTAAATTCACGGTTATCTCTCACTGCGTGTGTGCTTGCATGTGCTTGCATGCCGCTAGGCCCGTCAGGCCCGCTAGGCCTTGGCAAGGCGCGAGCCATACACCTCATCGATGGCCGCAGCCGTGTCTTCGAGCGCGCGGACTTGCTCCACCATATCGGCCCGCAGGCGTTGTGCGCGCGAGTCGTCCATGTCCTTGTTGCCGATCAGCTTGGTCTGCATGTAAACCGTGCCCATCGCAGCCAGGGTGTTGTCGAGCTGCAGCCGCGCGCGCATCATTGTGTCGCGCAGATGCGTGAGCGCCTCCCATTGCGCCTGCTTCATTTCAACAGTTTTGCGCAATTCTTCCTGAACTGGATCGCCCAAGTTGTTGACGCTTCGCCGAAGCTGATCTTGAAAACCGGCCAGGTCACGCGGCACCTGTTGTAGGTCGCGGGCAATGATCGGATCTTGCTGAAACGAATCGACGCCCTGCGCCAGCCGGTAGATTTGGGCGATCCAGTCTTCCATACTGCGGGCCGCCTCCTTCAAACGCTCGTCAAATGGGTCGTCGCGTCGCTCGATCTCTTGGGTGATGAGCGTCCGGTATTGGAGGGCTTTGGTCACCCGCTCACGCAGCTCCGGGTTGCGGATTTTGCCCAGGTCAAACTGGTCGGCAATGAGCTGGTCGATCAACTTTCGATAAAACTTCTCGTCGCGCAGTGAACTGGCGACGATAGCGCCCTCACCGATCAAGCCACCCGCGGCCCACATCCACCAGTCGCCCGGAAACCAGGGCAGATGCAGCAGCGACATACCCACACCGATGATCGCTAGCGCGATCACAAGCGCACTTTCGGGGCGAAAGATCGAGTAGGAAAGCACCTGCTTGCGTGCCTGCTCTTTCACGCGCTCACTGACTGATAACTGCTTCATGATGTGGGTCGATCACACAGGATGGCACTTGCGATGGCACTTGCTACAACCGGGCCTGTGCCGAGCCGTATCACGGCCGGGCTAAGCCTCGGGGTGTGACGAATTGCTTCACCCAGGTCACCTCAGCGCCAGGCCGCCGTGTTCCAGCGCCTCATTCCATACGAACGCGCCCACGGCTGCCGCGCTGGCTGTCGCGATGGGTGCTGTGACGGGTGCTGGCGCGAGCCAGAGCTGACGACCCGTGCGCTGGCGGCGGCCTTGCCGGGCGACTCGGTAAACCATTCCATTCATACTCTACATGTTACGTCTTTTAGGTGTGAGATGCGCATTAGAAATGCATATGCGCCATTTCTAGCGCGCCTTGGCGTTTCACCTCACACCAGTACATTATGGTCCGCGCCTGCATTTGTGCCTGTCATCTACAACCTGCCAGTCTGTCGCGCGCCTGTCAGCACCTGACGTCTCCCGTTTTCTGCCCGGCGTCACCGCCCTGTGTTACCGCCCGGCGTCACTACCGGGTGCCGCTGCCGGCAGGCCGCGCCCCTATAATTTCAACTATTCATGACCGTTCGCATCTTGGCCATCGAGACGTCGTGCGATGAGACAGCCGCCGCCGTCATCGACGATGGCCGCACGATCCGCTCCAACATTGTTGCCTCGCAAATCGATTTACATCAAAAATACGGTGGCGTCTTCCCGGAGATGGCCTCGCGTGCGCATATCGAGGCGATCGCGCCTACGATTGACGCCGCGATGAAGGCTGCGCAGGCGGACTGGGAGTCACTCACTGCCGTCGCAGTCACGAAGGGGCCGGGCTTGCCAGGCTCACTGGTCGTCGGCGTGAATGCGGCCAAAGGCATTTGTCTGGCCCGTGACCTGCCGCTGGTCGGTGTCAATCACCTCGAAGGCCATATCTATGCGCATTGGCTCGAGACGCCGGACGCCGGTGGACCGCCTTCCGATAGAACGGACGCTGGGCAGCAGCAGCCGGTGCCTGAGCCGCTTCCAAGCACACTCGCAACTCACGGCACCCAGTCGGCGCTGGCTCACGGGGTGGCTCATACCCAAGCCCCGGACCAGCCTAGTGGCCAAAATCGGAGCGGACGGCCAGCCTGGCTGGCGGCCTTGCGGGAGGCGCCGCGGGAGACATCGCTCGAGACATCACTGGAGGGATTACTGGAGGCGCCGTTTCCGCTGCTGGTGCTGATCGTCAGCGGCGGGCACACCGAGCTGGTGCTGATGCACGGCCACGGCCAATATCAATTGCTCGGCCATACTGTCGATGATGCCGTCGGCGAGGCGTTTGACAAAGTGGCGCGGTTGCTTGGCCTTGGCTACCCAGGTGGTCCAGCCATTCAGAAAGCAGCCGTCAGGGGCAACCCGCAGCGATTTAAGTTCTCGAAGCCGCGCGTCAGCCTGGGGGCGAAGACGGTGCGAGCGGTGAGCGATGCGTATATGTTCAGCTTCAGCGGCGCAAAGACCCATGCCATGCATTTGGTGCGCGACAATGGGGGCAGCGTCGATGGCAACCGCACGCCGTATACGCCCGTGGCCGACATCGCCGCGTCGTTTCAAGCCTCCGTCACCGATTGGCTGGTCAGCACGGCTGCCCGGGCCGCTGCGGCGTTCAAGACGAAAGCGGTGCTGGTCGGGGGTGGCGTGAGCGCCAACGCCCTGCTGCGTCACAAGATGCAGGCTGAATTTGGTGCGGCGGTCTTGTTCCCGCCGCTCGCGCTATGCACGGACAACGCCGCAATGATCGGTGCGGCTGGGCACTATGCCTTTGTCCGGGGCGTGCGCGATGACTTGAAGATGGATGTTGCACCCGACTTGAAGTTGGGCTGAAAGGCGCGTTTGTTTATGGTGAAAGGCACATAGGCACAATGGCATATGAAGTCGTCATCGGCATGGAGACCCATGTCGAACTCGATACGAGTAGCAAGATGTTTTGTGCGTGCGACGCACACTTTTTCGGCGCACAGCCGAACACGCATGTATGCCCGACGTGCTTGGGGATGCCGGGTGCGATGCCGGTCATCAACAAGCGCGCGGTCGAATTCGCGATGATGGTTGGTGTTGCCCTCAACTGTAAGATCGCGACGCACACCTTCTGGGAACGCAAGAGTTATTGGTATCCCGATTTGCCAAAGGGATATCAGATTACCCAGTATCAATTCCCAACAAACTATGACGGCTATCTTGACGTTGACGTGCGCGACGTGGGCAGTGGCAACTGGGTCGAAGACAGCGTGCGTAAGCGCATCCGCATCCGGCGCGCCCACCTCGAAGAAGACACGGGCAAGCTCACGCATGCCGGCAAAAATAGCTATGTCGATTACAACCGCAGCGGCGTGCCGCTCCTGGAGATCGTGACCGAGCCCGACATCCATAGCGCCGACGAGGCCTATGCCTATCTCAGTGCGCTGCAACAAATCGTGCGCTATCTTGGGGTCAGCACCGGCGATATGGAGAAAGGCGCGATGCGCTGCGAGCCAAACATGAGCCTGCGCCCGACGGGCAGCACCGCGTTTGGCACCAAGGTTGAGATCAAGAACCTAAATAGCCTGCGTGCGGTGCGTGACGCCATAGGCTATGAGATCAAGCGCCAGAGCGAGTTGCTTGATCGTGGTGCCGCGGTGCGCCAGGTCACGCTCGGCTGGGATGACGCACGGGGCGTCACCTTCGTGCAACGTGACAAAGAAGATGCGCACGATTATCGCTATTTTCCCGAGCCGGACCTGCCGCCACTGGATATCGACGATGAGTGGCAAGCGGGTGTGCGCGCCCAGGTGCCAGAACTCGCGCTCGCTCGGCACGATCGCTACCGCAAGGACTTTGGCTTTAGCAGTTACGACGCCGCGCAATTGACACAGGACCGGGCCGTGGCCGACTGGTTTGAATCGGTCGTGTCGGCTATTCCGGCCGTGCCGGCCGTGCCGGTCGCGAACGGTGCTAGTGGGGAGGCAAGTTCCGCCTCAAAACCAGGTGCTGCGCCAGCCAAGCTCATCTCCAACTGGATTCAAACCGAAGTTTTCCGGTTAATGAAGACACGCAGTATGGCTCCATCCGCGATCAGCACGATCAAGGTCTCACCCCAGCAGTTGGCCGGGTTGATCGGGCTCCTTGAGGATAAGACGATCAATCACACGACCGCCAAGCAAGTGTTTGAGGAGATGTTTGACACCGGTGCTGATGCAAAACGCATCGTCGAGGCGAGGGGCCTGGCCCAGGTCAGTGATACCAGCGCCCTAGCGCGCATCGTCGACGATGTGCTCGATGCCCACCCGCAGCAAGTTCAGCAGGTGCTGGCCGGGCAGGATAAGCTGTTTGGCTTCCTCGTTGGCCAAGCCATGAAGGCCACCCAGGGCAAAGGTAACGCACAGGTGATCAACCAGTTGTTGCGTGAGGCGCTCGAAAGACGCAGGCACTAGCTGAGCCGAGGCCGCTTAAGGCGGACAATCAAGCGGCTCTGGGACAGCGTTTGCGCGTGGTATCGCCCGGCCCATATTCCTGCGCGCCTGTCAGCTATGCCTGACGCCTGGCAGACGTGCACTCGAGTCGTTGGATCGACCGGCGTGCGTGAGCGTTACCCAGCTGACAGTGACGGGCAACTCTGGTCACGACCGGGGGCGGCCTAGTCAAGGCGTCACGCCATCACGGCCCGTCGTTAATGTGATGATATCTGACCCACATGCCGCTGAATAAAGGCGCTTTGGTCTGCAAAGAACAAACGCATGATCCTTGGCGGCCAGAATCGGGTAGCGGGTGCGGATGACCCAGACGGCCGTGTTTGAATTCGTTTAGGACGACTCCAAGACCGACACGACCTGTCTCGCGACACGTGCGCGATCGGCATAGCCTAGCGGGTCATCTGATAGTGGTATCGGTCTGTTCTCCCAAAAGTTGGCCGAGAGTATCGCAACTCTTTAATCAGAGGGTCCACTAGGTTCCCATTCCCCGTCGCCGCCTTGCACGGTCCCCGCCGCGCCGTTTGTCCCGTTTCCCACGGTCCCAGTGTCCTTTGTCTCAAGGGGAACGGGTGCAAGGGCCTCCGAGTTAGGCGTAGCTGTCCCCGGCGCTTCTGGGTCAGCGTCTTGCGTGGCCTCGAGCGTGGTCGATACGACCGGCTTCATAAACTCGGCCTTGCGTAGTAGCACATCCCGCGCTGCAAGTTGCTCAGCGATTTGTTTGCTCGTTCCACTTCCACTGGCCGCGCGCTTTTCGCCCAGCCAAACGTCAATCGTAAAAATCTTGGCGTGGTCAGGGCCTTCGGTGTGAGCCAGCTTGTAACGGGGCGTGAGGCCCAATTCACCTTGTGCCCATTCCTGTAACTGGCTCTTGGCATCGCGGTCGCGGTTTTCGCGCACCAAGTCGTCGATCATTTGCTCGAAAAAAGGCAAGAGAAACGTACGAACGGCCTCCACCCCTTGATCGAGAAACAGCGCCCCCAGGATGGCCTCAAACGCATCCCCCAGGATATTTGGGCGGTTGCGGCCGCCCGTATCGATCTCACCTTTCCCCAAACGCAGGTGATCGGCTAGCTCACACTGGCGGGCAAAGTCGGCGAGCGTGCTGACCTTTACCAGTGCTGCGCGCAGACTGGTCAACCGGCCTTCGTCGATATCAGGGAAACGGTCATACAGCCAGGCTGCGGCGATGAAATCTAAAATCGCATCGCCCAGAAACTCCATGCGCTCATTGTCGGCCATGCGCACGTCGCCATTCAGGTGCTCATTGGCATAGCTGGAATGCGTGAGAGCGCACTGCAAGAGGGAACCATCTTTGAATTCTGGAAGCATCAGCGTTTTCGACTTTGGGGTTGACGAGGGTCGCCGGGCTGTTGTCTAGCGTTTGGCCATGCGTAACGCGTCCGGCGCTGTTTCACGGCTCGAACACAGCCCGTTCGTATGGTTCGTGGGTAGGGCGAGATGCGTCCAAATCAATCCGTAAACCGCCTGAAGATCAACACGCTATTGTGTCCGCCAAAGCCAAACGAGTTGTTCATGGCCGTGTTTACCTTGACATCACGGGCTGTATTGGGCACATAGTCCAGATCGCACTCAGGGTCGGCCTCGGTGAAATTGATCGTCGGCGGCACGATGCCATGCTGGATAGCGTAGATGCACACGGCTGCCTCAAGCGAGCCGGTCGCGCCCATCATGTGGCCGGTCATGCTCTTGGTGCTGCTCATCGGGATGTTATAGGCGCGCTCGCCCAAGGCTGTCTTGACAGCAGCGGTCTCGGCTGTGTCATTGAGCGGTGTGGCGGTGCCGTGGGCGTTGATATAGTCGATGTCGTCGGGGGTCACGCCTGACTCGGCCATCGCCTTCTTGATGGCCTTTGACGCACCCAGGCCGCCTTCAGCCGGTGCGATGACGTGAAAGGCATCGGTTGTCTGTCCGTAACCCAATATTTCAGCCAGGATGCAGGCCCCACGCTTCTTCGCAAACTCGAGTTCTTCCAGGATCATCACGCACGCACCCTCACCCATGACGATGCCATCCCTGTCCTTACTAAAGGGGCGGGGTGATGTCGATGGCAACTCGTTGTTGTGGCTAAGCGCGCCCAGCCGGTCAAAGCCAGCCATGCCAAGTGAACTGACGGTGGCGTCGGCCCCGCCGGTGATCATGGCTGTGGCCGCGCCGCGGCGAATGAGTTCGCTGGCTTGGCCGATGCTGTCGTTGCTGGTGGCACAGGCGCTCGTGGGGGAATAGGACGGGCCACGCGCGCCAAATTCGATGGCGATCATGCCGCTGGCACCGTTACTCATCACCATCGGGATGACAAACGGGTTGATCTTGCGTGCCCCCTGCTCTCTGAGCATGTCATATTGCGACAGCATGGTGGAAAAGCCACCAACCGAAGATCCGACAATCACGCCCACATCGTCGGCGATGTCTTCGGTGATTTGAAGACCGGAATTCTTCAGTGCCTCCTTGGCCGCAGCCATCGCATATTGCTCATACCGGTCTGTGCGGCGCAACTCTTTAGCACCCACCGCGGCTGTGGCATCGAAGTTTTTCACCTCGCAGGCCACGTGCACTGGCAATAGGGTGGGATCGAAGCGTGTGATGGGCGCGACACCCGATTTGCCCTGCACCAACGCTTCCCAGGTTGCGGGCATATCATTGGCGAGTGGCGAAACTGCCCCGATTCCAGTGATGACGACTCTTCGGTTACGCATCCGTATCTCTCCCAGAAACAAGTTATAGACGTAGTCTAAGCCTAAAGCCGGGAGAGATTCGCGATCGGTTCACTCCCGGAACTTCGTGGTCCGCACGCGCCATAGACCTTGCAGGTCCTCCACGGCCGTGGACGCAATCTTAACGCGAGTGTCCAAGTCTTCGACCCACTCGACCGGTACCTGCCAAATCTTGTAGCCTTGCTGCTCAGCGCGCAACAACAATTCGCTGTCGAAGAACCACCGGTTGTCCTGTATGTGGGGCAACAGGTCTTTTGCGGCCTGGCGGGTGATGGCCTTGAAGCCGCACTGGGCGTCGGTGAACCTGCGGCCCGGGAACATCACCTTGACGATGACGTTATAGATCCGCGAGATCACTTCCCGCTTGAACTGCCGTTTGACGCGTGCACCACGCATCAAGCGGTTGCCAATGCCAATTTGGAATTCACCCTTGAACAGCGGATCGACCATCGGCATCAGGTGCTTCAAGTTTGTGGACAAGTCCACATCCATATAACACGAAACATCCGCGTTGGATTCGGTCCAGGCCTTGCGTAGAGCACGGCCGCGCCCTTTTTGATCGAGGTGGATGTAATCAACTTCGCCCGGGAATTCAGCTTTGAGTTGCTTGGCAATGTCGAGGGTCTTGTCGGTGGAAGCGTTGTTGGCAACGAGGATGCGCCACTTGTATGGACAGCTTGACTTTAGGAATTCTCGAAGCTTCAAAACGCTGGGCCGCAAGTCACGTTCTTCGTTGTACACCGGGATAAACACGTCGAGCGAGTGTGTACCCGGTGCGGCGGTTGGATTGGCCATTGTGACAGCCGCGATTATATCTTTCTGGTATGGATGACTGATGACCACAGATTTTCCTCACTGTGCCCTAAAAATCTTGCGAAATCTCCGCTTGATAGTCGTGTCTGTGCGGCCAGTCCACACCGAAATACTTAGCCTGGTCACTTAGAACTGAGCTCAAAACCTACTCAATTGTCACCAAGCCTCACTAAAATCTCTGCACAACGCCTGTCTTCTTCCCAAAGGAGGCAAAGCGCTGGCAAGTAGCTGGCAAGTAGCTGGCAAGGACTGAGATTCGGCTCTCCGTAGATGTTTGGGATGCGCAGGCGTTGGGGCGACTGGGTGATGGGCGCATCTGGCTGAACTGAGCCCGCTGCAACATTGTTGCCCTGCCTACGGGTATCGGGGTAGGCTAACAGGCACGTTGATGTGTCAGGGCTGGAACTAACCGACTGAACTCGTCGCGCCCATCAAGCCCGCATATCTCACCCGCAACCCAAAACACGCGCTAGCGCTTAAGTTTCGGTAACTTCAAGCTCACAATCAACCCGACGCCAACGCTCACGATGACGATCATAAAGAGGACAACATAGGCCGCGAGTGGCTGGCCACGAGCCGATAAGCCGTCGATCCACACACCCGCCAACAGCGGCGACATCGCGACGATGCCGCTGAGCGTGTTAAAGGCACCCACATACATCGCCCGGTGCCGTTCTGGTGAGGCGTCAAGCAGGTAGCCCAGCGCACCCAAAACGAGCGAATGCTCAATCGCCCCACGCAAGACGAATACGGCAAAAAAGCCCGCCAAGATGACACCGGCCTGTGCACTAGACACCACATGCGCAGCGTGCAGCAGCGCGAATAGCAAGGCGACAAGCGGCGCGCAAAATTGCATGACGGCGGCGGCGCGGATGACGCTGAGCGACGTAAAGCGGTCTCCAAGCCAGCCAAACAGCGCTACGCCAGCAACGCCACCAATAATCAGGGCAATGTTAAAGATGCCAGTGGCGGCATCGCTCAAGCCCAACTGCTCCTTGGCAAACACGAGATAGAACGAGGCGGCCATCAGTTCGAGGCCCGTCAGAGCGCGCATGACTAAGACGCGGCGGAATAACGGATCGGCCGACCAGGCGGCCCGCAAGCTAGCGATGAAGTCCGTGTCAGCGGCTTCCGCTTGGGCGGCTTGGGTCATGGGTATCTCGCGCATAAAGCCGATGAGCAGCAGTGACACGGCCATGCACACCCAGGCACAGCCAAAGATGACCGCGTAGTTCTGCGGGAACGGCAGGCCACCCGGCGCAAGAATTTGCTCGACCACCAGCCCAACACCGATGCCGAGCAGGCTAGCGACGAGTTGCCCGGTAGATACGGCACGCGACCGCATACGCGCGCTGAGAGTGCGGCTCATCATGTCGAACCAGGCCACACCCGCCAGGGCATCACAGATGTTAAAAACACACAGCCCTGCGATCAATACCCACACAGTCAGGATGGGCGCCTGTGCGCGGGTGACGATCAACCACAACGCGATCAAGAGAAAGGCGTTGCGCCCAATCAGGCTGGGGATCATGAGATATGGCTTCTGCCGTTCTTTGCCATGCACGATCCGGGCGGCGATGAGCTGGGGCAGGAACCACGACACCGACCAGGTCATCCCCACCGTGCCGATCAGCGCTTTATCAGTGGTGAGTTGGGAGGCAAGGCCGACCAGCACCGTGGTGGAGGGGATGAAATACGTGCCGACGACGAAGGCGCAGATGTCGGACGTGAAGGCCAACACATTGCGACGGGAGTCCAGCGGGACGGTCACGACTTGAGCATCGATCTCGGATTGAATAATTGCAGCCACCTCGCCATGATACGCGACCAGTGCAGCAGTCTATTGCCCATGCCACGAAAGCCTGTCACGAAAGCGCCGGTTCAGATACACTACGGGTCTTGGGCCACTGCAGTAAAGGGCAGTTCGAGACTGAAGGGTCAGGCGACCAGTGACCGGT
>Ga0075021_10000823_pt1 | contig 15991 bp, 12 predicted proteins | sample ColStrG_CSR_2012_FD_72749 | JGI IMG/M metagenome (GOLD analysis project Ga0075021, IMG submission 72749) | Freshwater sediment microbial communities in response to fracking from Pennsylvania, USA - Cold Stream Run_MetaG_CSR_2012 | ecosystem: Environmental > Aquatic > Freshwater > Creek >...
CAGCCGTGACGGCACGTCTGATGCAGCGATTGAAGTGGCCGTTAGCTTACACAATCTCCGAGTTCGCCATCGCAAACGACGTCTCAAATTGTGAGAAAAAGTTATTTCTGAAATCGTCTATTGTTTATCGCTTTTGACACATTCTTCGAACTGCTGTTTGGCTTTGTTGGTATCGACGCGAATCGGATGTTCTGGCCAATCGCGCTGATGATCCTGGGTATCCTCGTGCTATTTGGGCGCTTCATCCACGTTGACCATCTGATCGACCAGCCCATTCAACGCCCCGATCAACTGGAAGATGACGAACGCTGCTGGCACAAGCAACTGAGGGACAGAATGAGTCGGATGTGCACGGTGTAGTGCAACGCGGTCGTTGATCCATACAGACGCCTTCGCCCCCGGTCCTTCCTGCGAGGGGCTGCCAGTTGTAGGTGTATGGTAGAAACATCGCTGGCGGCAGGTCAAATTCAGAATGCGCTATTCAAACTGCCTGAACGTGCGGGACCCATAGCTTCGGTAATGAGTGCGTACTGGCCGTTGGTGAGCGCTCGGCTAGCCACCTCGCCAGTTGCAGCCTATCCGTCGGTATATTGCCTGGTAGAGAGCCGCGGTGTACTCTGGCTGTGTGCTGAGCAGTATTCTCGTCCCATTGGATGGATCGCGCTTGGCGGAAGAGGCATTGCCTTACGCCGAGGCACTGGCGAAGTGCAAAGGAGGCACGCTGACCCTGTTGCGCGTGGTTGGTCATCCGGCTACGCACGTCTACGTGCAGGGCTACGCCGTGCAAGCCATGCAGAGCGATGACTCAGCGGAGCATTGCGAGGCCTATTTGCGGCGTATCGCTGACATGTTATCGAACAAAGGCATCAACGTGACCGTGATTCTGAAGACAGGCCCGGTTGCCGATGCGATCCTGGACTATGCGGACGAGATGCGAGCCGACACGATTGTCATGAGCACGCGCGGTCGCACCGGTGCCGGACGGTGGTTAATGGGCAGCGTAGCCGACCGCGTGAAGCAAGTATCCAAAATGCCTGTGCTGCTGATCCGGCCCAGTGCGGCGGCAGCCGGTTCCCGCGACTCCGTTCACAATGTCGAGACCGGCGTTGCGCCGAGCATCGCTCGGCAGGAAGGACTGTCATGAAGACCGATCGTGAAATCCATGTTGATGTGCTAGGGGCATTGAAATTCGACCCGCAGATCAAGGAACAGCACATTGCCGTTGCTGTGAAGGATGGCATTGTGACGCTGAATGGCGAGGTAGAGACTCATGCCCAGAAAATGGCGGCCGAACAAATCGTCAAGCGTGTGGCCGGCGTACGCGGATTCGCCGAAGAGTTGCAAGTCAACCCGCCAGGGCATCACCGGCGTACAGATGCCGATATTGCTGAGGCCGCGGTGAATGCGCTGCGTTGGAACGTGCTCGTGCCCGCAGATCGTATTCAAGTGAAGGTAGAGAATGGCTGGCTGACGCTGTTTGGTGACGTGACTTGGAACTTCGAGCGTGAAAGCGCTGCGAAAGCTGTGAATTCATTAGTGGGCTTACGCGGCGTCAGTAACAAGATCAACGTTCGGCCATTCGTAGCACCGTCGCGCGTAAAGGAAACGATCTTGCAGGCGTTCGAGCGCACCGCGCGCCAAGAAGCCCAAGACGTCAAGGTCATGGTGGATGGTGGTGTTGTCACGCTGGAAGGCACCGTGCACAATTGGGTGGAATTTGGCGAGGCTGAGTGGGCTGCGTGGTCAGTGTCAGGAGTGACGGAGGTGCGCAATCACCTGATCATCAACGTTCACAAAGACAAAGAACTGAGTCAGGCACGCGCACATGCGGCTTGAGTGAGTGACTGAGGCTCACGTCAGCCCGAACGAGAGTTACGCATTACGCGCCCGATGTGCTTCCAAGTCGTAGGGCATGGTGACCTAGTCAACGCTCGCTGGCCTGTCACATGGCGGAGCTAGACGGCTCTACGCATGCATAACATGAGGCGCGAATTGACTTGAAGTCGTAGTAGCTCAGGCGTGTGATGACGCCACATCCGCATACGCGTCATGGTGTGATGAGATGTAAGTCGGCTCATACACCTGCGCATGGACATGTGCGCTGATGTCGAGTGGACGCTTGTGCCCCGCGACTCCTTGCGCGTAAGCTAACTCGGCAACCGCAACTGCGATTGCGACAGACACCTCTCGGATTCGTTTGAATGAGGGATAAATGCAAGTGGCGGCAAGCTCCGAATCCAAAGTCATCGCGGCCAATGTCTTTGCCGCTGTCGCAAACATCTCGTTCGTCACCCGTGATGCTTCGCTTGCTACGACCCCTAGTCCCACCCCTGGAAAGATATACGCATTATTGCCCTGACCGGGGACGAGGGTGCGCCCATTGATCGTCACCTGTGGAAACGGGCTGCCGCTGGCGAAGATCGCTTGGCCATTACTCCAACGGTAGGCCTGCTCGGCGGTGCATTCAGACTTCGAGGTCGGATTGGACAGCGCGAAGATGATTGGACGCTGGTTGATTCGCGTCATCGCTTCAACCACCGGCTGTGAAAATACTGGTCCCACACCTGCGACGCCGATGAGAGCCGTTGGATGCAATGTTTCAATTGCGGTGAGCAGATCAGCTACAGGCTGATGTTCATGTGCAAATGGAAGCTTGTATCGCGCCAGGTCAGTCCTGCTGCGCACCACAAGGCCTTTCGAATCCACAAACCAGCATACGCGCCGTGCGTTACCTTCGGATATACCTTCGGCCGTCAAATCGGCGGCGATCAAGTTGCCGATACCAATCCCTGCCTCACCAGCGCCGAGGAAAAGTATTCGTTGGTCACATAACGAACCGCCTGTGATGCGAAGTGCTGAATGTAGCCCAGCCAGCGTTACACTGGCCGTCCCCTGAATATCATCGTCGAATAGGCAAATCCGATCACGATACTTTTCCAACAAATGAAAGGCGTTGGTATTGCCGAAGTCCTCGAGTTGAATCATGGCCTTCGGCCACAGCGCTTGAACTGCTCCAATGAACTCTTCGATAAGCGTGTCATACTCCGGGCCACGCAACCGCCGCTCGGGAAGGCCGATGTAGAGCGGATCGTTCAGAAGTGCCTCATTGTTGGTGCCGACGTCGAGCATGATCGGCAGCCCCAGGCCGGGATACATGCCAGCACACGCCACATACAGTGACAGTTTGCCGACCGGAATTCCCATGCCGTCCGCGCCAAGATCGCCTAACCCAAGAATGCGTTCGCCATCGGTGACGACGATGACGCGCACGTCGACTTGTGGCCAATTTCTCAAGACGTCGAGCATGCGGCCACGATCTCTGCGCGAGATGTACATACCCATCGGCCGACGGAAGATGTGGGCATATTCTTGGCAGGCCTCACCGACGGTCGGCGTGTATATGATAGGCATAACTTCCTCAATGTGATCGACGACCAATCGATAAAATACCGTTTCATTACGTTCCTGGAGTGACGTCAAGAACACATATTTCTCGAGGTTGCTGGTCTTGCGACGGAGATTCGCCAGCGCGCGTTCGACTTGTTGCAGCAAGGTGAACCTGCGCGGCGGTAACAGCCCCCGCAGACCAAGCTCGTCACGTTCTTGCTCGGAAAATGCGGTACCCTTGTTGAGTCGTGGGTCATGTAGAAGGTCAAGCCCATGCTTGACTAGAGCGGGATAGGGAGTGGACATTAATTCAGCAAGACCTCCAAGGTTGAATATGATTCTTGCACGTCGGTCCACGACTGCACCCGCAGGTCGTCTATATATGCCTGGTCACTCGTATAGGTCGGCGCATCGAGCTGTGCTGGCTACTAGCCCAGGATTGTGATCCGCAGAGCCCAGCCTAGATAGTCGTCCCGGGAAAACACGAGAAATGCTGAAAACCGCCGGAAATCACCTTGTGAGAATGCGACGCACATACACAATCGATCCCACGGAAAGGTCGGCAACCTGCCCCAATAGGTGCATCCTGGCTACCTATCCAGTCTGGGTGGCTTGACCACCTGGGCAGACTTGAGCGTAAGGCAGGCGCTTCCATGGGGCACGGATGGGGGAACGTATGCAACAACAAAATCCCCTCCGCCAGGTCATCGAAAGGAATGTGCGCACAGGATGTTCCGTGCGCTCCGATACATCAGATTGCAGCAAAACGCAATAAGCGGCGCATCAAAAGCCATCATGGGATCCAACTCTTTGGCGCGACATTGGATGACTCATGGTCATATAGCGGAGTGACTCGTGTACGGCTTAGTCGAGAAGTGGCGACGGCCGCTATGCCCGTTTATTGACAGCGAGACTGGACGAAACTCCCTGGCCGAGCGTGTGTGAGTGTATCGAGATGCGGTCGGTCGTCAGCGTCGGCAGCGGCAAATCTCTTGAATATTCTGCATATGGCAAGGGCAAGCCATAATTGAAGTGTCTCCTTGTTCTGGCCTTTTAGTATGTGCAGCTTCCAAAGGCCTGTATTCTGTTGGTTATTGACAAACCATTGCAAAGCCCTGTTGATATTTGGGTCGCATTCGAAATACCCTAGTGCAGAAAGGCTGTCGAGTGCCGAAATCAGATCGGTGAACCAGAACGGGAATGAGAACGCCAACCAGAAACGCGGTGCTGCCCGATCCGGATAGAAATCTCGTTTGAATAGACTCGAAGCAAGGCGCCGGCTGGCTGATTTCGCCGCTTGTGTCACTTTGTATTTTGGATGAGCAGCAAACGCGCGTAAGACAACGCCTGTAACCATGTGTGAGGACGGTCTAGACATGTCCGGTTCGATTGTTCTTGAGTGACCAGCAATGGCACTGAGATTATAGGGTCGTGTTCTGAGCGGTAGTGCCCAGCCGCCATCTGTTTGGCGAATGGAAAGCAGCCATTTGAATACTTTCTCGATACGAGCGTCATCCGCATAGCCTGCCTTGACAAGCAACTCGGTGATGCCAGCTGAGTAATTGGGGCTGTATTGATTGCCGTATATACCGCGAAAGTCGCCGAGGTTGGTTTGGAACCCAAACAGAAATTCCGCAGCTGTTTGAATCGAGGGGTGGCTTTTGTCGAAGCCGTATTCCTCAACCAAGACCCCTAAATTTCTATAGGTCTCGAGTTGATTGTAATTCTCGACTGTGCGGATGCGTTTGTTTGTCCCGGGATAAGTCCACGCGCCATTGCTCTTTTGCCTTCGTACTATTTTTTGAGCTTCGGGCAAGCCCCACAAGTCTTCCACCCGAATGGCCTCGCCCAGCAAATCGCGTTTGGCAAACAGTGTGATTGCGCTGTTCTTGCCTTCGATGAGCGAGGGCAACGGATCGTACTTGAGGTTATTAAGCCACGGTTTCATGGAGCCGCCTCATCTTCTGCCAACCAACACCGAACGGCATCAGGAATGTCAGGGCGTAATACAGATATACATCTAACTTGTAATACCCATCTGTTGGTTGGAATGCCCTTGCGATGAACAGATAGTCAAAGACGAGGGCGGTCCAAACGACGGCCAAGACAACGGAGTGCCCAAACGTATTGGCCTTTACCCGTATCAGCAAGACCCACAGCGTTATGAAAACGCCAATCGGCAGGATGACCCAACCTATGACCCTAGGCGGCAACACATAAAAGAGGACAATGCCCAGGGGATATCCAATGAGCCATAGGACGAGCCTCAGGCCAAGCGCGTCCTTTAATAGGGGTTTGCTCATGCCGTTGTCCCCATCAGTGCTTCGAGTGCGCCTGACTACGGCCTCACAGTAGACAACGACAATGCGTGCGTCAACCACTGGGTGGATAGCGCGATCTGGACAAGTGGCTAGGGTTACCACCCGCTCAGCGAATGCGGAGTATTCCACATAAGCGGCGTGACGCGTCGAGCGTCGACAATGCGTTGTCGTGGTAGATGTCATCAGGGCAGGTCTCGCACAGCTTGTTGCACTGCTTCGGGTGGTGCGCCGTCCCTGCATCCGGGAGATAGGGTCTTGCCAAACCATCCCCGCAAGATTGGATTGATAAGATCGGGATTCTCAAGATTCGGCACATGACCAGTGTCGAGCGCATGCATCTCTTTCGGGGGCCGCGCAGATTCAAACAGCATGGCTGATTGTTCCGCTGGCTGCAAGCGGTCCCGTATTCCGTAGAGGATAAGCAGAGGAACCTTCACCTGGTCAATCACGTCTAGTGCATTCCATCGGAACATATCGGCATAGGTCGCCGGTGCAAATCGACGCGCGTCGGAGATTCGCTTGTCACGTCTGACCAGTTGGATGATCCGAGGATCCTGCAATATCTTCTTGTAAGGAATGAAATGATTTACGCTGATGCGCAGCGGTACGACTATAGCCAGTGTTTGCAAGAAACCCAACAGTGCCTTTTTGGTTGGCGTGATGGCAAAGTCGGCGACGCGGGTTGGGCAACCACTGGCCACCAGACTCTTGACGAGCGGATTGCGAGCCGCGAGATAGAGACCAGCAATAGCACCTAGACTATTGCCAAAGACCCCAATATCACCCTCGACTTTGCCGCATAAAAACTCGGTTGCTTTGTCCGCATCGTCTACAAGCTCATGTAGGACCCAGCGCCCGCGCGGGCCGCTGCTTCGGCCATGACACCGATAGTCAAATGCGAACGAGTTTATCGCTCCTTGCGCCAGTAATGACGCTAGGGGATCGTATTCGAACGAGTGAAAACCTAGGCCATGCAACAGAAGCAGGGTTGGCGCCTCGCGCGATACGATCCGGAGCTTCCCAAAGAGCTGGTATGGCCCGGACTCAAAGTAAACTTCTTGCGCCGGATCGGACGCAAAGGGAGTCTGAACTGTCGACATTATGCCAGCCTCCTCGCAATCTGTAACATGTGCACGCCCAGCCAGGCGTGATATACGGGGCCACCGATGAGGACACCCATGACAACCCCCACCTTGGCGACGACGAAAACGTTTGTGAGCACACCAGCCAGCGCGAGCAGGAAGCCTGTTGTCTTGATCGCGCATGCCCATTCGTAACTGTGTGGCAGTGTGCGTTGTCGATGCCCAATGACGCCAACGATCACTACCCATAAACCCATACCACCAAAGATGAACCAGGTGACCCAATTCGCTGGCACATGCGGATCAACGACCGTGATCGCCGCCTTGATCGTAGGCGGAGCCACCTGATAAGCGGCTACGAGAGATGGGATGGTCCACAGGAACCAGGTGTAATAGACGACGATGACGGCCAACGAGAGCAGGGCAATGTTCTTGCCAACCGTCACCCAGCCGTTCGTCTGTTCATTGAGTAAGCTCGCTGTCGCTGGAACCACGGCGGTGATGCCGAGGATACCAAGGGCAATCAGCGCTAGAGACAAGATGGTGAATGGTGCTGGGGTTGCGGCATAGGTGGCGACGAATCCATCCATATCCCGGACAACGATTTCAAGTGGAATAAAAAATATCGCCCCTCCAGCTATCAGGTAGGCAAGCGCTTGCAATAGGTTAAAGACGCCCCCCAAGCGGGCTTGATCTTTGGTTAATGTGGTGGCCACATCAATTGCCCCGCAATTACATAAGTCGGATGAGCGAAGCTGGGGCCTAGGTGCTATGCAAGGCCATTGGCTGCCTGATGATGGTCTTCTGTTTGGCTGGGTCTGCTTTGCGAATATCGCTCAAGTAAATCTCGTGGTGCTTGCCGACTCGCTTACTCTGAGCATCGACAAATGCGTGCACTTTCTGAACAGTGGGCCCCTCGGCTGAGAAGGGGCCGACGTGGAGAATTTGCGCGCATCTGCCTTCCGCAAGAGACTCAAAGCGCACCTTTGACAGTGCAGCCAGATTTTTCTTCATCTTTACCTCGGCTATGGCCGCGCCTACCATCGCGCTAGTCACAAAATTGGGCTGCATGATCATGGCCGTCCACTTCCAGTTTGACCGATCGTCGAGCGAGAATTTTGACATGTCGTCAGCCCACCATAGACCTTCAAGCGGCATCACGCGATAGTCGATTGCAAATAGGCCTTTCTTAACCATGAACTTCAGCGCGTATGCCACGGCATACAGAACTGCAATCGCATCTTGGAATACCTGTCCGGTCCTAGGATCGCCTTCGCCATCCACCATCAAGTAGTTCATGCTCGGAACATCGACAGTAACGACCTCCGTTGGGGAGGGTTGATATAGCCGCTTGAGTTCCTTCTTGAAATCAACCTTCTTCATGGTGATAAATCTGCTCCGCCATTTGCTTGTTGGGCGCTTTGGCGGCGCACACATGCCGTGTAAAGGTGCCACTTGTGAATGCGATCGGTAACCCAACCAGGATGAGCAATACTGTGTTGAACACGACGTTGAAATACACGCCTAACACAACAGAGACGAGTGTGTCAAGAACAAACCATGCCAAGATACTCGTAACCAGGCTTCTCCACGACCAAGGTTCCTGTGTCTTGAATGCGTGCTTAGCGACAAAACTGATGGTGACACCCCAACCCGCGATTGTGGCACCCCAAACGCCATATACCCATTGCTGGAATCGCTGAATTGACACGCTGGGTGGATCGGAGCCCCAAAAGGCTGGATTGATCTGATTGTTGAAGACATTGAAGAGTGGTGTTCCGCTCAGACAGACCATCAGCACTCCGAACACCACGATGACTAGCCCAATGGTGAATAGCCACCTCTGCCAAAACTCAAAGTTTGGCAGCGTATGGGTGGTTTTCTTGAGATCGCCAGCTTTCATGCGAGTGCCTATTTGCGTGTGCTCATTCTGGTGGCTGATAGGGTTGAATCATGCCGAACAACAAACCGCCAGGTTCTGCACATGTTGTATACCAACCAATCTCGGGCATATGCATTTTGGGTTCGATGACTTGGCCGCCATTGCTGAGAACGCTTGATATCGCTTGGTCTATATTCTGAACCGAGATCGCCATGATTGTCATCGGCTTCCCTCCTAACATGGGAGCTTCTGCCAGCTGTCCAATACGGCCGTCGATTCCCGGTTCATCTGCGGGCCCCGTATGGATTCGGTAATATGCATTGGATGCCGGGAACTTCTCAAAACGCCAGTCAAAGACATGTTCAAAAAACGCACGCGTCTGGTTAATGTCATGGACTGATAGATCGAAGTAAGCCGGCCTCATACATGTGCCCTCATTTGTAATGCACGACCAATGATCGGGGGTATGGCGAATATCAGCCCATAGCCGGTCCAGACCGATAGCGCCACAAAGTAGCCCAGCCCCGCTCCAAGTGCGATAACGAGAATTGCCAGATCGAGAATGATGTCGACGCCGACGAAGACGAGTCCTAGCTTCAACCCATCGAAGGCCGGGGTGCTCGAACTTTGAAGAAAGTGATGCGCCAGCACGTATGTCAGTGGTAACCACACCAACAAGATAGGAACGCTAATCGCTGGATTAGTTGAAATATATGGAATAGCTTTGATCGCCTTCCATTGGGGAACCATAAACACGACGCTCCCCCAAATGAAGCCAACGATCCAGATCAGAATGGCATGACCGAATGCGAGCGTGAGTCGAAATGGTTTGTCGGACACAGGTCCTCCTTTGACAAAGTCCCATCTACACGCTAACTGTAGGGTATCGCCATTCCCCCCGTCAACTTGCGAGTGGCTATATTCGACTAGACAAGTGGCCTAACCGGCGGTAAATCAACTACACGATCTGTGCATAGGCCGCGTCGAGCTTGAACACTGTCTGCAACGAAATGTCAGTGCCATCAAGCGTCGCCGCTGGCCCACGTGTGTGAGGCATGCTCAGCCGCCGCAACTGCGGCGGCTGAGATTCATAGACCTGAAGATCATCTTCGACACATCATCTCTTCAAGATGGCGGGCAAGTAGGTATGCATCGTTGGAGGTTCTAGTTCTTCCAAAGCATACTCGCCCTGGGCAGTTTGGTTTTCGGACTCTTGTGAGGGCATCGCTGGAGAGATCGTGCCGCCGCCGAAGTCATCCAGCAATGCACCATTGGCACCAAGGAACTCCAGCCCAATATGGCCACCCTGACCATTAAAGAACGCCTGATCGGTGGCGTCGAGTGTCTCAGTCAGAACGGGCGCATCGTTGAGGTATGCGTAAACCATGCCTGTCGCTGTCGCCCTTGCCCGCAGCACATCCCCGTCATATATTTGGAGTGGAACGTTGTGATATTGCTTCCATTCCCATGACATCGGCGCCGGTAAGCGTGTTTCGATGCGGATCTCGTGATTTGGGGCGTCGTAAAGGACCGCGATAGCACCCTGTCGCCAATCGGGTGGCTCGGCCTGGACCTTCAACAACACGCTTTGCTGGTAGGCATTTGGGTTAACCCTACTTAAGGTCGCGAAGGTTTCCTGGATTTTACCCAGCCGGCTGTCGTTCCAATAGATCGGTCCTCCGCCTAACACCAGCACCTGGCCGTTGCGGATCGGGTAGCCGCCGAATCCCTCGGGGCCATACCAGCGCTTGCTTAACGGCCCGTCTGGGCGCGAAAAGCGGTCAAGCACACCCGTAGCGTGATACCAGATTTCATTTGCGCTCAAGGCTGCCCTCGCGATGTGCAAATCGTCGACTAGGCCTACGAAGCTGCCGGTACCCCAGGCATTCAAGTAGGCGTAGTTCTCTGGCTGAAGGGCCGGATACAGGTTGTCAAGCACCCAGGTGTCAAGTTGTCCGTTGATGTAGAGCTTGGTGCCGTTCGGACTCCAGGTGACAGCGATGTGTGACCAGGTATTGAGCGCGATTTTGGCTTGGCTATGGACACTTGGCGAGGCCGATTTATCGTTCCAGACTGTGAAGTTGAGTTGTCCGGTGCCCTCATCGAGACCAAGATGGACGATATGGCCGGCTGGCGGGGTAACCGCCGTATTGTTCCAATTGAAGTCGAGCACTTCACCATATGCGCTGGGTCGCAGCCAGAACTCGATGGTGCCTGCGGGTGACGTGGAATACCAACTCGGCACTGCATATTGGATGTAACCACCGGGCTTCAGGGATATTGCATGGCGTAGGTTTGCCAACCCGGGTTGCGAAGATACATTGCCGTAGCTTGTGCCAAGGGTGGGATCGAAGTGATCTAGTACGACATCGTTAGCACTTGGCGAGAGTGGATATACATGAAAGTCAACTTCGCTCGATACTACGCTCGCTTCCAATTCAAACGCTCCAGCATCACAAGCCTTGCCTTGAGGACGAATCACGCCGCGCTGGTCCGTATAGACCGAGCAAGGCACATGATCGATGGCTGGACTCGAAGGGAATGGCGCGTGTGTCCAGGTTGGACCGCCATTGTTGGCCAAGGTGGACAGGCCTGGATCTATTCCTCGCTCGTCTCCCGCCCCCTTGAAATCACAGGCACTTGTATCGGCAGGAGATCGGGCACTGCCAACAATGTTGTAGCCATTTGAACTGATGACGCCTGAGCATTCATTGGTGCCAAGTCCGTAGGCAACAATGCTGTTTGCGATCCCAATGACACCATCCCCTCCATCCCGGATATTGGCGATGTTTGCACCCTGCGCATACGCGCTATTGAATACCACGGTAGCATGGGTCATTGAAACCGTGCCCTGATTGAAATTCAGCACACCGCCTCCCTTGGCACCAGCTTGGTTAGTGGAGATCGTTGTATTTGTAATCTGGAGTATTCCGGCCTGAGCATTTGCGATACCTCCGCCGTATTGGCCGGCGGTGTTAAACGCAACCGTGCTATCAGAGAGACTTAGCCTTCCCCCCGCTTGACCTAATGGTCCGGATTGGATGCCACCGCCGGAAGAATCAGCATGGTTGCCATCCGCAGGCGCGTCTCCGCCAATTGTGCTGGAGATGACGATTGCTTGTCCATCATTGAATAGGCCGCCTCCATCGATGCCAGCATTATTTCTCTTCAAGGTCGACAGCTCGATGGTTAACGCACCCGAGTTGTGGATGCCGCCGCCGTAGCCAGGCACCTGATTAGCTACTACGGTACTTTGAATCAGTTGTAGTGCTGCACCCACGTGGTTGCGTATGCCCCCACCATGCGGCGCATCGTTGCCTGAAGCTGTAAAGGATTCACCGATGGTGCTGCTAACGATATCGGTGCTGCCCCAGTTGTCGATGCCACCTCCTTCGACTGACGTCTCGTTGCCCGCAATCCGGCTTGATTCATCAATCAGAAGCATGCTCTGCGATGTGGTGGAGTGGCAGGTTTCAGGATGATCGGGCGAACAGCCATTAGAAATGCCGCCACCATAACCGCTTGACGTATTCTCGAGCACATCAGTCCGGTGAATCTTCACTACGCCTTGCTGATAGATGATGAGGGCGCCGCCATATTGGGAAGCATCGTTCTCGCTTGCTTGCGTATTGGTCATCTCCAGGGTGGAACTGTCGAATACCGAAATTGCGCCCCCTTGTACTGCTGTATTAAATTGCAGTAAGCTGCCGACAACATGCATATCACTGTGACCAAACCCAAGGAGTGCGCCGCCATATTGACGCGCCGAGTTCCGTTCAAACTGCGTGTCCGATATGTAAACTGTGGCTGAATTTGCCTCAATGGCCCCCCCGTTGGTTGCAACGTTGTCCAACAGCGAACTGTTCGACACAGTCACCTCGCCACCCGCATTATTCAAAATGGCTGCGCCGCCGACCGCGTGACTGTGCCTCAGCGTGGTATTCGTGATGCTCAATACGCCCTCGTTAAAGATGGCGCCGCCATCCCCGGTATCAGTAATGATTGTTGTGTCTAGCGCACGGTTGTTCAAGAACGCACTATTGGCGATTTGGACAAGACCAGCTTTCGAAGAGTGGATGGCTCCTCCATAATTGGCTTCATTGTTGACGAACTGACAGTTATCTACGATGAGTTCACCCTCATTGTGGATAGCACCGCCGCCATCCGGAGGTAGGTTCGTCGCCCCACGCAATGCGGCCCCGTTTGCAAGCGTCAAGTTACGCAGCGTCAACTTCGCACCCGGCATCACGGTGAAGACTCGTGTTGAGTCGTTGCCCGACAATGCAACTGCACTGCCCCCATCAATCTCGAGCGTTTTCTGGATCGTGATGGGTCGAGTCAGGGTCAAAGTTGTAAGCTGGGCGCCACAGTTGAAGCGCAGGGGTCCGCTCGTATAGTGGTGCAACTCGGCTTCAAATACCGCTGGGGTGCAAGTATCCGCGCTGCCACCGCCAATCGTCCCATCAATTGCGGACAGAACGATTTCTGCGGTATCCCCCATGAGGGTTCCACCGTTCGTTGTGGCGATAACGGTTGACGCATGGCGTGTGTCGGAAATCACCTTTACAGGGCAGGTGTAGGATTTCGTTTCAAGCGGTCCAAGGCTACCAAACTGGCCGATTGCACAGTGAGAATCGACAACCGTAATACTAACGGGCACGGATGACGTCGAGGTGTTCGTGATCGTGGTAACGACATCCACTGTCGTACCAGGCGTAACCTCTGTTTGGCTTGCAACATCGCTGATTTCGAGGGGGCCTTTGACCTGTGTCTGGACAGACAGGGTATCGGGTGTGCCATCATGCGTGCGCAAGGTCGGATACCCAACCAATTTGGACACATCATAGGTGCCCAGATCAACGGGCAATTCAAGATCCGCCAAGGCAGGAAAGTGGATGTTAGTGATCGCTCTCATGCCCAATAGGAGTGCTAATACATATTCAAACTGTCTGAGCCGCAGTGTGGCAAATGCGCGCGGACTGAAGTCACCAGCTGCAATAGGACCGACCGTAATGCTTGTGGTTGTGGATGTGATTTGGGAGATGCCCTTCCCTTGGGCGTCGTCAAGCGCGTCCCAAGCAAACCGGAGGCTATTCCCTCTAACAGATGGGTCAAGCTCAAGGTTGATCCCTAGGCTGATCTTGTCATTGCTGACTGGTATCTCGATCTTGTAGATATTGAATGGTGGCAGCTTGGCCGTTAAGAGGTCCGTGAAGGGGTAATCCTTGCTCGAAAGGTCCTTGTTGAAGTCCTTCAGGTCGTTCGGGAAGTTGTCCTGGTCAAAATGTCGTACCCATTGCTGATCAAGCAGGTTAGGCACCTTGATCTTGACGGCCAGGTCCAACGAAAACTCAAGTGCAATTTCATGCCCATGCATTGGCGCTATCCCGTGATTGGCATAATCATCCGCGCTCCAATCCTTCCCTTCGAGCGCCACGGTGTAGGTATACGACTGGCCTTGCCGCATCATAGGCTTAGCGTCAGGGCCAGACTCGAGAGGCCCATTTGGCCCATTTACCGTGACATGCATCGGGAAGCGTGCCCCGAAGCGTGAATCGAAGGCGAAACTGAAACTTAGGAATCCGCAACTGACACCTAGGACTTCACAGTTTTGTGTGAAGGTTTCGCGATATCTCGGTCCTTGATAGGTTGCACCCATCAACAAGTCAAACTCCTGTGGAGAGTTACTCGCATCTTTACTAATCGTGGTGGGAAGTGCTGGTAAGGGAGCCTGGAGGACCTCGTAAACCTCGTGCAAGGTATATGCTCTCGCACCTGTGCTCAGCTGTTGGCGAGTGAACCTGGCCTGTTGAGCCCCCTTATCATCCATGGCCGTGTCGGTGACAATAGCCAGGTCTGGCCATTTGTCGAGCCCTGCTTGTGTCGAGGAGTCGTAGTGCAAAACCACAGTGGAACTGATGACGTATTTTTGTGGTTGCGCCTGTTCGGAGTCAGCGGCTCCAACAAACCTGCCGGCAAAACTGCTCAGCGCTGGGACAGTATCGATCGTGCTGGTATATGTTACTGCTGCTGGCACAGGCAACCCTTTGGCCATGCGAGCCGCAAGGGCGCTCCTTACTGAGTCGAGTAGAGGTGAGTGCACTTGTGATTGTTCAATCCCGCGCTGAATCGGGGGCTCATTTTGCGCGAATGCTCCGGGCGCTATTCCGCTCAAAGCGCTAAGACAGAAAGTGATGGCAATGAGTATCCGCATGGGTGTGTGTGCCTGGTGGTTAAGGTTATTCACGACGATCGCTCCTGGCAGTGGTTCCTGCCTGTTGTTGATGTAGTCAAATTAGGACGAGAGATGTACGAAACGCGAGCTGTGCTTCACGGGCTGGACTGTGTCTATAGGGCCGCCTGGTTAACCTGGAGTTGCCGCGGCCCAGGTGCGGTGAAATCCGTCGTTAGGCTAGGCTCATGCATCACAGGTTTGACGCTTGCGTCGGCTGTCTGCACGGATGACTTTGTCAAGGCCATGAATAAGCGCGCGTCATACACCGCCTCGAACGCCCAGGCCAGCGCCCCGATCAGGGCGGCGCTTAGCGTCAAAGCACCTTCCGCAATCAAGCGCACGCTCTCTGCTTTTATGCCCGTGAAGCGAAACACCTGCGTCAGCGCAAAGTCCCGCCCGATTTCGACCGGTGCGATGACGGCGACCATCAAGAGCAGGCAGAGACCTATGCGGATGATGGCCCCGTGTAGGGCTACATAGCCAAAGTGCTTGATACACAGGCGTAGGCCAGATCCCAGCGAGAAGCCTGACTCAGATGTACCACGCTGAAACACGGCCGCACGCAGGCGCAACAGTACATGCGCGACAATCAAGCAGGCCAAGCCCCCAAACACGACAGGACCATAGCCATTATCACCAGACTGCCACATGACCTGAAACGGCTCAAAGTGACCATCCTCAAGTTGCCGTTCGTAGTGGTGCGCAAACGGCGCGTCCATAAGTTGCCGTTCGTAGCGGCGCGCAAACGGTGTGTTCATCCGCACTGCGTCGATCCCCTCCATGGGCAGGCTGGGATCCATGAGCAAAGCATCCAAGCCGCGCTTGAGTGTAATCTTGCTCATACCTTCCGGCGTCATCGCCCGCAGCCCCACATTCGTGGCATTCAAGCCAACCCGGACCAAGGCCACATCGAGAGCGATCGTGCCCGCAATCATCAACGCAATATGCAACGCTGATCCGGCCACAAGTGTCGTCCAGCCCGGCAGGCGGTCCGCACAGCTGCGCGCCACCCCTCGCGGCGCGTGACGAGATGCGTGATCGCGCCGCGCGCGAACGCCAGGCCAATGATGGCTGCAATCAATTG
>Ga0075021_10000824_pt1 | contig 15986 bp, 19 predicted proteins | sample ColStrG_CSR_2012_FD_72749 | JGI IMG/M metagenome (GOLD analysis project Ga0075021, IMG submission 72749) | Freshwater sediment microbial communities in response to fracking from Pennsylvania, USA - Cold Stream Run_MetaG_CSR_2012 | ecosystem: Environmental > Aquatic > Freshwater > Creek >...
GTAATGGACGTGGTGACACGGGGTCTTCCTACTGCCGAGGTGCTGCGATCGCTGCAGGAGGTTCAGCATGAGCCGGGAATCTCGTCGCAACTATGTGACCTCAGCAGAAGTTGAACGACTTCGTGAGTACTTGGGCGGACGTGATCTTGCCATCCTGCACCAGGTCTCAGACCTCCGGCTGATGTCAGCTGCGCAGATTGCGGCCGTGCATTTCACGCTCAATGGCCACGAGAACCCTACGGCCGCGTCACGGGCTACTCAACGGGTGCTGGCTCGCCTGGTCCGGGATGACCTCCTTGTTCGCCTCGACCGACGAGTGGGTGGCATTCGGGCCGGATCGGCTGGCTACATCTACGCCCTGGGTCCGGTCGGTCAACGGCTGTTGAACCCCTCTGATGGGCGGCGGCGTAATCACGAACCGCGCATCGGATTCCTCGATCACACGTTGGCGGTCAGCCAGTTGGTGGTCGATGTCACCAGAGCGTCAAGAGCGGGACGGTTTGAGGTTTTGACTCTCCAATCCGAGCCTCGCTGCCATCGGGCTTTTACTGGCACAAGTGGTCAGGTAACTCTGAAGCCGGACCTGTTCCTGGCCTTAGGTGTCGGTGACATGGAACATCGCTGGTTCATCGAGGTCGACCAGGGCAGCGAGAGCCTGCCGGTCGTCATCGGCAAGTGCCGGGCCTACGACGCCTACTACCAGTCCGGCAGGGAGCAGGCGGCCCACGGGGTATTCCCGCGAGTTTGCTGGGTCGTCCCGGATGAGAGCCGAGCCGATCGGATCGTGAGCAAGATCAGCCAGAGCCAGCGGTTACTGAACCAGATGTTCGAGGTCACGACCAGTTCTGACGCACTGGACACCCTGGCGGGAGGTTCGGCATGAGCGCCCGATCCAAGCCACTAGCAAAGGCACCGCGCAACGTGATGCTGGTTGGAGACGTGCGCAAAGAACTGGAGCGCCTGCCGGACGACTCGATCGACTGCGTCGTGACGTCACCGCCGTACTTCCAACTGCGGGACTACGGGATGAGTAATCAGATGGGGCTGGAGAGCACGGTTGGCGAGTGGGTCGATGAGCTGAGGGTCGTGATGGGCGGGATTGCCCGGGTGCTGAAGCCATCCGGATCGGTGTGGTTGAACCTCTCGGACAGCTTCTCTCGGCACGAGCGTTACGGTGCGCCGCCGAAGAGTCTGCTGCTCGGACCGGAGCAAGTGGCTCTGGCACTAGTCGAGGACGGCTGGACCGTTCGCAACAAGGTGATCTGGGCCAAGACCAACACCATGCCGACCTCGGTCCGGGATCGACTGTCATGCACGTGGGAGGTCGTCTACCTCCTGACCCGGACTCGGCACTACTACTTCGACCTGGATGCCATACGCATCCCACACCGGTCTGCCAGGCAGCGGCCGAAGGGGGCAGGTGCTCCGGCACAGTTGGCACCACGTCCGGAGTGGGCGGGTCCTCTGGCCGGGAACAACTCTGGCCTGGCCCGACTGAAGGCCCAGGGCCTGGTCGGGCATCCGTTGGGCAAGAACCCCGGCGACGTCTGGCAGATGCCGGCATCCAACTTCCGCGGGCAGCACTTCGCCACCTTCCCGGCCGGCCTTGTTGAAAGGCCACTACTAGCTGCTTGCCCGGAACGCACTTGCACATCGTGTGGGAAGCCGTGGCAGCGAGAGCCGTCGCTGCGCAAGGGTGAGCTGCTGCTGCGCCGGGACCTTCGCCCAACTTGTGGCTGTGGATTGAGCTGGCAACCGGGGCTGGTCCTCGACCCCTTCTTGGGATCAGGAACGACCGGACTGGTCGCTGAGCAGCACGGGCGTGACTGGTTGGGCATTGAGCTCAACCGGGCATTCGCTCGGCTGGCTTCGGAACGGATTGGTGGTGCTCGCCAGGAACGGGAGCCACCCGAGGAACACGACCGAGCGGCTTGATGCGGTAGTGAGTGCTCGTTGCCGAGCGCAGACAAGTAACGAAAGGAGGTGAACATGGAGAACAGAACACACGAAAGGATGGAGGAAGGCGAACAGCTGGGGCTGTTCGAGCGACAGGCCAAGGCGACACCGAGGATCTACGTGGCCAGTCTGAGCGACTACAACGCTGGCGTCCTGCACGGAGAGTGGCTTGATGCCAGCGCGGATGTCGAAGCGATGGAGGAGGGAGTGCAATCCATGCTCGCCTCCTCACCTTCACCGGGCGCTGAGGAGTGGGCTATCCACGACTACGAAGGCTTCGGACCGCTGTGCCTCAGTGAGTACGAATCCCTGTCCACGGTTGCCACCGTTGCGGAAGGCATAGCTGAACACGGGGCAGCATTCGCCCACTGGGCTGCGCTCGTCGGCACTATCGATCCGGATGCCTTGGAGCGCTTCGAGGACGCCTATTTGGGTCAGTCCGAGAGCATTGAGGGATACGCCGAGGAGTTGCTCGATGACATGGGGGTGTTTCGCCAGCTGGAGGGCGTCTTGTCAGAGCACCTGCAGCCCTACGTCACGTTCGACGTGGCCGGATTCGCCCGGGATCTTGAGCTGTCCGGTGACGTGGTGACGAGTGAGGCACCAGAAGGTGTCTACGTGTTCTCAGGGGCCATGTAATGACGCGTTGTGGAATAGTCGACAAAGGGCTGCGTTGGCGCATTAGTCCTGGTAGAATGGTCTTTTGCCTTAGGGTGAGGAACCATTATGAACCAGGAACAAGCACAAGCCCTGGGCGCCCTGATTCGTCAGAGGCGTCTCGAACTGGGCTACACCACCTACCAACTTGGCGCTGCTGCCGGCGTGCCGAACTCCACTGTCGTTCGCATCGAACAGGGCAAGTTCATGGCACCCCGACCCGACAAGCTGTCGAGCTTCGCCAAGTTTCTGGGGCTGAACCTTGCCGACGTGTTCAGCCGGGCGGGCTACGTGGTCCCAGACGAACTGCCGACATTCGACCACTACCTGCAGGCCAAGTATCCGGACCTGCCATCCGTCGCTGTTTCCGAACTTCGAGGACTGTTCGAGTCGCTCACCCAACGACATGGAATCGACACCAACTCACTTGCTTTCGTAAGGGAGATTGCGAATGACGCGGGCGGAGAAGCGGGATGAAGATCGCGATGCAACGAACAACTGGGACAGCGGTGTCGTGATATCACCGCGCAATTCCTTGGAGGCGAGAAGGTCCAGGAGCACGCGCGGTGACAAGGTCCTCGAAGATCAAATGGGGCGCAAGCGGGCTTGGCTCTATCTGCGCGTGAGTACGCCCTCGCAGGTCAACACTGATTACAACCCGGAGGGAATCTCCATTCCGGCACAGCGGGAAGCGAGCGAGCGAAAGGCCGTTGCGCTTGGAGCCGAAGTGGTGGAGGAATTCATTGAGCCAGGTCGAACCGCCACCACCATTGACAAGAGACCGGTCTTCCAAGAGATGATGGCACGAGTGAAGGCTGAGAAGGACATTGACTTCATCATCGTCTACCACTTCAACCGCATTTTCCGGAACAGCATCGATGCCGCTATCACGAAGAAGGAGCTGAGTAAGCACGGGATTCGGCTGGTGTCGACGGTACTCGACATGGGTGAGGGTCCCGAGAGCGCCATGGTCGAGAGCATCATCCATGCCGTCGATCAGTACCAGTCACAGGCCAGTGGCGCGGACATCAGTTACAAGATGTTGCAGAAGGCTCGAAACGGCGGCACTTTGGGGCGCGCTCCAATGGGCTACCTCAACACTCGCGATCAGTCGGAGGGGCGAGACGTTGGGATCGTCGTAATCGATTCGGAACGAGGTCCGTTCATTCGGCTGGCCTTCGAGCTTTATGCGACCGGCGAGTTCACGCTCGACGAACTCGTGGCCGAGCTGACAACCCGTGGGCTTCGTTCACGACCCGGGCGTCATCCTGCAGGGCCGATTGCAACATCCACTCTTCACAAGATCCTTCAGGATCCCTACTACATGGGAATCGTCACCTATAGAGGCGAGGAATTCAATGGACGCCACGAGCCGTTGGTGAGCCAGGAACTCTTCGATCGGGTGCAAGGCGTGCTCGCGTCGCGAAGTGGCAGCGGAATCCGCCACCGCAAGCACCACCACTACCTGAAGGGGATGTTGTGGTGTGGGGCCTGCCATGAAGAAGGTCGGGAGTCCCGCATGATCCAGACCTGGGTGAAAGGCAACGGAGGAGACTACGAGTACTTCTTCTGCCGCGGCAAACAGGACCACCTGTGTCGATCCCGCTACCTCAGCGGAGACGTGATTGAACGTGCCATTGAGAACTACTACGTGACAACTGCTTTTCCCATCGATCTAGCTAGGCAACTCCGAGCGCTGATGCACGAGGTCCTAGAGGACGAGGAGCAGTCAGCAAAGTTCCTTCACCAGCAGCTGACGGCAGAGCTACTCCGGCTCGACACCAAGGAGGAGAATCTGCTCGATCTGGTGGCTGATGGCCACGTCGCCTCATCGAAAGTCAAGGTTCGCCTGGGCGAGATAGCCCGACAGCGGTTAAGAGTCCAGGAGCAGTTCGATCGGGCCGAAGGGCGTCTCAGGGCCGGTGCCGACCTCATCGAGAATGCATTGGCACTTCTTGATGGACCTCAAGACGCATATCTAAAGATGGGTCCGGATCAGCGTCGACAGATGAATTTGGCAGTGTTCGAACGGCTGTATGTGATGGAGGAAGGTGTCAGTGAGGCGACGTTCAAGCCGCCGTTCGACGAGTTGCTCCTAATCAGGGATCAGGTGTGCTCAACGAAAACTGCCGAACACCGTATTCGGCATTCGGCAGGTTCCGTTGATTCTGTACAACACCCCTTGGCCACCGCCCTCTTGGGCGATGGTTCAAATAAGGCACTTATGGTCGGGCTGCCCGGATTTGAACCGAGGACCTCTGCGTCCCGAACGCAAAATGCCCGGTTCTCAGCGAACAACGGCGAACAATTGTGGCTGGTCAGACTCACTTTGTGGATCTCAGTGAACCCCAGCGAATGGGAGCGACCGCGGGATGGCCGCGGGATGGAGGGCGGTCATCAGTCGTTCGGCGGATCTGCCGTCAAAGGCACGCGGAACTGTCGTGACGCCGTATCGAGCTCGAGGATGATCGGCATTCCGACGCGATGAGCGTCCCATGGACCGGGCTCCCGGCGGGTGTCGGCTTCCACACCCCCACCGACGTCCACCACGGACGGGCGGAACTCGTCCGGGAACACCGTACCCGGGTGCTCGATGCCGCCTACGCCACCCACCCAGAACGGTTCGTGCGCAAGGCCCCCGAACCGCCGGCCCTGCCCACGGTGGCTTGGACCCAACCCCCCGGAGATCCGAAGCGCCCTCAACCTCCGCACCGGCATCCTCAGGGGGTTGAGCCCCTGCCAATCCGACGCGCCGGTTTGACGAGAGCGGGCGAACCGAATCGAGCGGGCGTTCCCAGCTTGGGAAGTGCAAAATCGACAATTCGCTGACCTGGCGAAAAGTGAAGAATACCTGATCAAAGGCAATTTCGACTAACCGGTGTTACCCGTTGGTAACCGCTGTTAGCCGTGCCATGGGGCACATTTGGGGGCACGAACCGCGTTTCGAGTATTTCCAGCTGGACTCGGTGGTCTCGCTGGCCAACTTCGTGCTCACCTGTTGGCAAAACGGAGGAGTCCTAGAAGTGGTTGAGGTCGACGATGCTGCATTCGACCCACATGCCCGAAGAAGCAGTGGCGCAAAAATTGCCCCTATCAGTGAGAGTGAACCGCCACCCACCCACCGCCATGTGCATTAGCAAAACACGGTGGCGCCGGACACTTGTTGAATCGAGCCCGGCCCCAACTAGGCGCCGGCTGAGACAGTTCTTAGTGCGACTCGGATCCCCCTTGGTCATGTGACGATGTGCCAATCGGTGACGATCAGGCTCCACACTGGCCAGCCATGTCAGCAGTTGGATCGCAAAGCTGGTCGGTGAATCCGCTCCCAGTAGTGACTTTGATGAATAGACCGGGCGATGCCGGACGCAGGGCCAGGGTGATGGAGCTACCTGGGCTGAAGTAGCCGGCTTGGACGTTTCCATTGGCGTCTTCGCCCGTCGTGTCGCTCGCCGAAGTGACGGTCCCGGTGGCCGTGGAACCTGAGACGGCGTCGAGTCGGAAGGCAATGCTGTTGATTGGGATGTCCGCAGAGATGCAGTTCGGGCATGCTGGATAGTCCAGTTCCGTGAGGACCCCCGCTCCCAATGCCTGGACCGTCATGCCTCGCTGATGTGCTTCCCACTGTCCGACGAAGCCGGAAAAGTTGTTGGCGGGCGGAGACGTAGGGGTGGTCGTGGTGGTGGCCATCGTTGCTGGGGTCGCTGCTGCGATCGTCACTGTTTTCGGCGCATCGATCAGAGAGCCAAGATCGGTCACCGCGTTGTTAGCCCAGGCCGCTGTTTGCACTAATGCCATCAGCTCGCCCAGTGAGCCTGGCCCGAACTGGGCCCCGGCTGACACTGCCAGGGCAGCAGCGGCCCCGGTCACCGCTGTCACCAGCGCTACCGCGCAGCCCGCCGCTGTCAGGAAGTTGGCACCTTGCCTGCATTGGTCGAAATTCGAGCGAGCAGTGGATAAAGAATTGACGAAGGCTGCGACTGCTTGATAGTCGGCGAAGATGTGCCCAGGGAGGATGGTTGCGAGTCCTCGGAATTCGGCGTAGCTCTCGTTCGCTTTGTCGCCACTGAACGTCACCGTTCCACTGCCCGAGCCGAAGGGAACCGTCTCTTGGTATCCGGGTGGGAGGACCGACGGCGAGGAGTGAAGGTCGGCGAACACCGCCCCGGCCGCCTCAACGTTGCTGGCGGCGCGTGTCCCCGTCCCCGATCCGCCGGTGGCGGTGAGGTCGAGGACGAATGCCGAGGTGTTCTTGATGACGAGGTTCGCTCCGTCCCAGCACACACCCAGGGGGTACCCGGCCGATACGGTGAGGCGGTTGGACGTGGCGCGGCATAGGGAAGGATCGACGGCTGCCTCGGCTGCCGATTCCCAGACGCCCGCACCTATCGCAGCGGCGAGAACTACGACCGAGATGATGCACACCGCACACCGTCCGGTCCAACCTCGGCTCATGGGCCTCCTCCAATGGCAGTCGTAGTAGAGCTGGAAATTAGCTGGAAGTGGCAAGTCGATTGCACCGCACGTCCGAGCGTGGTGAGTGCGTCCTCGACTCGCCGGGTCGTCACTGCGGTCTCCGCGCCCGCGGTGGTGAGTCCGTCCAGGGCGGTCGCTGCACCGGCAAGAGCATTCGTCGCCGTTGCCGCATGAGGTGCCTCGGCATTCAGGGTCGCGCTCACTGCCGTAAGCACTGCGTTGGCTGTGGCCTGGTGTTGCCCCTCCAGGCGGACCTCGAGGGCGCTGGAAAGCTGGCGAAGGGGGAGATTCGACCCCAACGCCCTACACCAGCTGGGTCCGTCGCTCGTCTGGACTGCGATCGGCATGATGTGGTCGACCTTCGCCTGCTGCAGCTCACCCGGGGACAAGGAACTCGGGTCCGACGAAGAACCACAGGCGGCGAGCGAGCACCCTCCGACGAGTAGCACGAGCGCCACTACCGCCAAACCGGATCTCCGCCTTTGCACGTACCTTCGCCTCTCTTCGCGTCCGCCGACGCGGAGTGTAGCTCTGGACTCAGCGCAACATTTGCCGAACTCAAGTACTACCGTCCGTCAAGTGGCAGCCGGCGCACACCCCTCCCAACGAGGGTTCGCAGTCTCACCCAAGCAAGCAGCCCTGGCGAGTGAAGCCTTGACTCGACTCCTGGCGGACTACGGAAGGCTCGGACTGGTCATCCATCAGCAGAGTTCCCCAGTGCGGCGCATGGAGTGCGTCCTCAGCCGGAGTTGGCGAGGCATGGCGACAGCCATCAGAGATCCGGTACCGAGCAATCCGCCGAAACAACGGTCTGAATTTTCCGTACAGATGTCTGGTCGATAGACCTCAGCATTATCAGTTCGCCTCAAGGGCGCGATCTGGAAGTTTTCGGACGGCCCGCAACGCTCTGAACAGGGGCGATGGGTGATCGGGAAGGGGCCCGAAGGCGGCTAACGTCGCCATTTGTAGGACATTCTCTAGGACAGAATATGTGTCTTTGGCCTCAGGAATGACTGACTGAGGTCACTCATCTGGGCTGACTCTCCGCCCCATAGCGGTGCGTTCGGGTGGCCAGAGGGTGACCCTCTCGACAGAGATGTAGTGAAATCTCACGGTCAAGCCGGCGACGGCCAGGAGTAGTCGAACGGTGCGTTCCGCGACTGGCGCCATCACAAACGCGCGCGCCGCTTTCTTCAACCTGGGATGCGCATGTCCGAACATCACCGCTGCGGGCGAATACTAGAGCCCTCGAGCCAGCGCCCCTGCTTGTTGTTGAGTGAATGACCCTGAAATCTGCGCTTGACCCCCGAACGAAGTGAAGGAAGATTGCGCCGGCAGGGTGATCGGGGTCGAGATGACCTTCCCGTTCTCGACCACGCCGATGACGGCGTGAAACTGCTGCTGGACCAGCGTGTCCCATTTAGCCGCACCTTGTGGAGTGAATCTGATGTTGACCGTCCACTGGCCGTTCTCGTTGCCAGCACTAGCCGATGCGACATCACTCTGCGTCACGGCAGCTGGCCCCAGGACATACCGGGTAGTGCCTTGACCAGGTTCACCTGGCAGCAGAATTGTGGCCCCTGGCGCTGCATTTTCTGATGGAGTCGACGCATAGCCCGAGAACTGAATATCCGGTTGCGGATTGCCGGTCGCCTGCCCCGTCGAAATATTGATGGCCAGGTTGGCTGCGGTCAGCGCTGAAACCGTGGAACAGTGTGGAAGCGAGCCCGTCGATGCGGACTGCCCGGAAGTCAGTGTCAGGGCCGAGGCGTAGCAGAGGACAGGTCGAAAGCTGAGGCTGACCGTGGCGTTGGCGGCCGCCGGCGTCACCGAGGACGGTGGCGTTGGGCGCACTGATTCGCCTCCGGTCCGACCAACGGTCAATGCGAGCGTCACCGCCACTATGACGACCACGGCCCCGATGGCGGTTCCGGAGATCAGCCAGCGACGCCTACGCCGCTGTCTCGCTTCTTGAAACAGGAGCTGCGCTTCGTCCACCTGGGGCGCGGCTTTCGGGGCCTCGAGGAGTGTCATACGAGAACTACCAATCGAACGTTCATAGAGCTACTATGGCTAGTACCATGTTCGAAGTCAAGGTCGACCGTGCAGATCCACTCGCCCTACATGATCAGGTAGCGGCAGAGATCCGACGGGCCATCGCGGATGGTGAGGCCGCGCCCGGCGGTCGCCTTCCCCTGGCCAAAGACATTGCGGCGATCCTGGGCGTGAACAAGAACACCGTGCTCCGTGCACTCCACATCCTGCGAGATGAGGGCCTCGTCAACTTTCAGCGAGGTCGCGGCATCACTGTGGCCGGGACACCTCAGCAGAGTGCGGTGATGAAGCAGGTTCGCGAGTTGGTCGACTTCGCCCGAAGCCAGGGCTACCGGCGTGAGGAGATCATCCGGATGATCGAGGGCCTCCCGTGATCGGCGTGGAGTAGGGCAAGCCGTCTGCCGACCTCTTCGCCGGTCAGTCGAACGAACTGCTCACTACCCGTCGGCGGGCACTAGGAGCCGCAACGGAGCGGAGCGAATCAGGGAGCTCGGTGGGGGAATTTTCCGAGCGACCAGGTAGCGATTGACGGCACCGTCGAGATTGGCATGACCACCACGTCGATCGGCTCGTTGAACTCCCGGTTCACTCAGGGTTCACATGTGGGGAGATTCAGTGATGAGCTTTGGGGGGAAGCTACGCGAGCGTAGTCACAGCTTCAGGAGCTGCTGGTGATTGTGGATATGGATTTGTCCGACCGGCCTGGCGTCTCAGTCGTGCCGCAGAGTTAAGAATTATCGGCTACTCAATGCCGCCCGATGACGTAGAGATCAGGACGATCCTTCGAACTGGGATCCAGCGGGGACCAATCGCTCCGAAGGTCATCGGGAAGAATCCGGCTCCCGACGTCTTCTACCGCGTCAGAAACTTTCTTGACCGGTCGGCAACGCCGGACTACGTGCCGGTGCCTGGCTGCCGCTAGTGCGTCGGATGGCCGTGGGGAATTGGCTCAAGTTAGGTCGCCCTCGCCTCGCGGCGACGCGCGCCGAGGACGGTGCTGGCAGCATCAGCCGGTCCACCTAGAGGACGGCACGGCGGCGAACCCTCCGGCTGCTGATCAAATATGACCGGTGGCGATAGCTGGAGCAACGTGAACGGTCGGGGATCAACGTGGGTCCGGCAAGTATGCAACACGAGTCCGGCCATCAAAATACCTGTTTAGCTTCCGATTCGGCCCTGTTCTCCGAAGCGATCGAAGAGCGTTCGCGGGATGCTCGCGGGATGGAGGCTTCCCGGACGCGCATCAGCGGGGGCCGAAACCCCCGCTGACCTGCAATTTCCTTCTGGTCGGGCTGCCCGGATTTGAACCGAGGACCTCTGCGTCCCGAACGCAGCGCGCTACCAAACTGCGCCACAGCCCGTACTGCCCCGTCCGGCGGGACGCCGACCCGGGAAACTTCGATGCTACCCGACGGCGGAAGCTCCGGTCCCCCGGTCTGCCCCGTCGGCGTCCTCGGGGGTCGCATCAGTGCGCCCGGCCACCACCTTGGCGATCCGACGCTTGTCCATCTCGGCCACCCGGAGCTGCCAGTTGCCCACGTCGTGGGTCTCGCCCTCTTCAGGAATGTGTCCAAACGCGTCGAACAGGTACCCACCGAGCGTCACGTACTCGCCCTCGGGCAGGTCGATGCCGAGCTGGTCGGCCAAGTCGTCGACGCTCGTCCTGCCGTCAACCAGCCACCGCCGACCGTCGACCCGGATCACCTCGGGCTCCTCGTCGGGGTCGAATTCGTCCGGCAGGTCACCAACCAGGGCCCCGAGTAGATCCTTCACGGTTATCACGCCTTCGACTCCGCCGTGTTCATCGACCACCACGGCGAAGGCACGGCGTTGCCGGCGCATCTCGGCCAAGACGTCGAGCACCAGTCGGGACTCGGGGACCAGGAACGGTTGGCGGAGCCGTCGCGAGATGTCGATGGGGTCGGGGGACCGCCCGCCTTCGTCCGGGGTCCCGACGGTCCAACCGGCCCGGAACAGGTCGTTGACGAACAGCACCCCGATCAGGTCGTCGAGGTTGTCGCCGCAGACCGGAAAGCAGCTGTGGCCGGACTCCCGCACGGCCTTGGACACCGCCTCGACGGTCAGTGGAATGGTGAGGGCTACCAGATCCACCCGGGGGGTCATCACTTCGCGCACCACGGTGTCGCGAAGTTCGTGTAGGGCGTCGATGATGAACTGCTCCTGAGCGTCAGCGCCGCCGTCGACCGGTAGGCCTGACCCTTCGCCGGCTGCTGCACCCGAGGCCGCGTTGGAGGACGGTTCGCGGCGACGGGACCGGCGTCCCGGTGATCCCTCGGTCTGGTCTTCGTGGCGACGGAACACGGACAACGCGTTGACCCGGTCTCTCAAGGGTGGGGCCGTCAGACGTCGGCAGGTGCGGCGACGACCGAAAGCGGAGCGTAGGACTGGTCGTAGTAGGTGCCACCGGCGAGGAGGGCGGCCACCGACCGGCGCAGACGGATCGGGTCGAGCGGCTTGACCAGCCAGCCCTCGGCGCCCGAGCGACGGGCCAAGAAGACGTCGGGTCGGCGGTCCAGCAGCATGAGAACCGGGACATGGGCGAGTTTGCCGTAGGAGGCTTCGAGGCGGAGCTCCAACGTGGTGGCCATTCCTCCCATGTTGCCCATCTGCATGTCGACGATCACCAGGTCGGGCATCGACTCGGCCACCTGTGCCATGACGTCGGGCCCTGACCGGGCTTCCACGATGGTGTTGTCGGGCGACCCGGTGACGGCCGCGATCTCGGCCCGCACGGTCGGGGCGTCACTGGCCACGAGGATGGTCGGCACACCGAGAGGTTAGCCCTCTTGGAGGTTGCGACTCCACGTGGGTCACGGCCGCATGGGCCCGCCCGGACCGGTCAACCCTCGTGCTCACCAAACAGCAGGTCGGCTACGTCGCCGAGGCTCCCAAGGTCGTGCACATCGGTGTTGAGCAGAGGGACACGGTAGACCGGGGCCGAGGCCACTTCGGCCACCAACGAGGCGTAGGCCGCCTCCTCGCGGTCCGAGGCCAGCGTGTAACCGGCCAGGTTCTCCACCAGGTCGGCCAAGGCGGCGGCCGGCCCGTCGTCGGCCCGGTGGCGTTCGTCGAACGGCATCAACTGGGCCAGCTGCTCGTCGGTGGCAAACCGGGGCTGGACCCGATTGACGATCAGAGCCGTCGTCGTCATGCCGGATTCCGTCAGCTTCCCGGCAAAGTGGATGGCCTCGTCCACGCTGTCGGGTCGGGGCGAGGCGACCAACACGAATGCGGTGGTGGGCTGGACGAGGAGCTCACGGACCCGGGCCGCCCGCAGCCGGAACCCCTCTTCCATCCCTTCAAAGGCCTGGAAGAAGGACACGGCATCGTGCACGATGTCGGCACCGGCCACCTTGGAGATGGTCCGCAGCAGGGCCTGAGCGGCCACCCCCATGAATCGGAGCCCGACCCTGGTGGGGGCCATGAGCGCCTGGAAGACACGGTTTTCGAGGAAGTGGGTGAGCCGGCGGGGGGCGTCGAGGAAATCGAGGGCGTTGCGCGATGGCGGGGTGTCGACCACGATCAGGTCGAATCCACCTTCCTCGACGAGCTCGTGGAGCTTCTCCATAGCCATGTACTCCTGAGTGCCCGACAAGGTGCCCGTCAAGTTGCGATAGATGCGGCTGACCCGGATGTCCTCTGCTTGGGCCTCTGAGTCGGAATAGCGGGTGATGAGATCGTCGAAGGTGCTCTTCGGGTCGAGCATCAGGGCCCATAGCTCGCCGGTCCAGCGGCCCTCGATGCGGGTGGGGCTGTTGGACAACTCGTCCAGACCGAGCGAGTTGGCCAGGCGCCGGGCCGGGTCGATGGTCACCACGCAGGCCACTCGTCCGAGCCGCGCCGCCTGCAGGGCGATGGCTGCGGACGTCGTCGTCTTGCCCACGCCGCCCGAGCCGCAGCAGATGATGATCGACCGTTGGCGGACCACCTCGTCGATGGTGGCCGGGGTCGTCACGGCGCCACCCGGTCGGGCTCGTGGAGAGCCTCGATGCCCCGGGCCAGCGCCTGGCTCAGGGCGTCGAGTTCGAGGGGTCCGATGACATCGGTGAACAAGTACGGCACCCGGAGCTGGGGCAACGGCAGTTCCTCAGCCAGTCGGGTGATCTGCCCCTCCTGGAGCTCGTGGCGTCGCTGACGAAATTGGCGGGCCTGCTCCAGCGATTCGACGAGGGCCGGTTCGAGGCCGACCCCGGCCGCGGCCGCGGTGTCGGACGCCGATGTGGCCAGCGAACCGACAGCTGTGTAGCAGGCGTTGACGACGACCGGTCCAAGGGCGATCCCGACCTTGTCTTCGAGTTGATATGCCGCCTCCACCACCTCGTTGACCGGCATCTCCTCAGGCAGGGTGACGAGGGCCACCTGGCATCGCTTGGGATCGGCCAGAAGGGCGACGACGTCGGCCGCCTGGGCCCGGATGGGGCCGCCCCGGGCGGCATCGAGCAGCCCGCCTGCCGACGACAGGAACGTCATGGTGTGCCCGGTTGCCGGTGCGTCCACCAGCACCAGATCGGCAATGCCCGCCTGCTCGATCTGCTTGACCTTGCCGAGTACGAGGATGTCGCGGATCCCGGGGATCGCCCCGGCCACGATGTCGATGATGCCGGACGACAAGAGCCGCTTGGAGAAGCGTTTCATCCCATGGTCGTTGAGGTATTCGAGCAACGCATCGTCTGGCGTGATGGTGCGGGCATGGACGACACCCGGTGGGATCACCGACTGGTCGTCAACGGCCCCATCGCTCCGGTTGCCGGCACCGGCGCTGTGGAGCACGGAACCGGCATAGCCGAGTCCACCGGAGCCGCCGAAGGCGGACGAGACCCCACTTCTACCTTCGAGCTCGACAACCAGGACGGACATTCCGGCGCCGGCGGCCAGGTGGGCCAGAGCAGCCACCACGGTGGTCTTGCCGACACCGCCCTTGCCCGCCACGATCAAGACCCGGCTCTGGCTGCAGAAGGAGCGGATGTCCATGACGCCACGAGCGTAGTGTCCGCCTCCGGCGGGCCGACTCTCCCTCGGGTGAGACCGATGGCGGGTCGGCGCGACCCCGGATTGCCACGCTCGGCGCGAAAGCTGCACAATTTGTCGTGGAACCTTCATTAGCCTCTTGTTTCGCCAGTTGGCGAGGAGTACGTTCCACATCGACAGGTTGCACCGAAGGGGGAGTCGGGGAGTGGAGCAGTTGATGGATTCATGGCAGCTGAAAGCGGCGTGCCGTGGGCCCCAGGCGGAAATTTTCTTCCCTCCGGCCCACGCGGAACGCAAAGAGGAGAAGCTGCAGCGCGAGGAGCGGGCCAAGGCGATCTGCAAGACGTGCTCGGTCCGGGTGGACTGCCTCGAGTACGCCGTGCGCATCCGTGAGCCCCACGGCATCTGGGGTGGCCTGAACGAGATGGAGCGGCGACAGGTTGCCGAGCGGCGGGTCGGCTGAACGCAGCCGGTCTTAGCGTACGGCGGTCGCCGAAGGCAACGGAGGAACCGGTAGCCCCAGGCCTGCATCGGCAGCCCGGACACCCCTGGAGTGGCAAACCGCGGCTGGCTGCTGCCCGGTGGACGCGCAGATCCCGGCCGACAGCTGGTTGGCAACGGCAATGATCGCCTGCCCTGTAGGTGGAACGGATGCGCCTCCCGGTCCCGTGGTCGGCAGTGTGGGATTGGCGACGTCGCCGGCAATCTGGGCCTGGGACAGACCGATCAGCAGCGCCGGGCTGAACCCTGAGGTGACGGCCACCAATCGGCCGGCCACGTCCACGAAGGGTGCCGTGCCGGCGGCCACGCCGCCGACCTGGGGCGCGTAGCGGGCCACCAATGCGGCTTGCCCCGGAGTCAGTCGGGCCAACCGGGTAAACGTCCCGTCCGGGCCGGTGGTGCCCGAATAGAGCTCGACGCCGGTCAGGGTGACCCAGCGGCTGGAGTAGCCGACTCCGTCGAAGGTGAACGTCGCCGTGTTGGGAAACACCGCCAGCGGGGCCGAGGTGCCGTCGTGGAGTTGGGTGAAGCTGCCGAAACGGGCCAGCGCCACCACCAGCGGCCAACGCTCGGCCGCACAGAAAGAGCAGAACTCCGCCCCCACGAACAGCACGTCGGGTTTGCCTCCGACAGTGGCAGGCGCCGGGCCGGTCACGACAGACGGTGCAGTCAGTGTGGTGCCGGCGACAGTCACCCCGACGGCGTCGAACGTCGATGTCGGCACAGTTGAAAGGACGCCCAGGACGGCGGGGGAGGTCACCGCGGGCGTGGCCGGTGCGGTGGGCGACGAAACATGGGTCAGCGCGTAGGTGACGAGGGCCACCACGCTCAGCAGGATTACGATCACGGCCCCCCAGGCCAACCGGGCCGGGCGACTCGGCCGTTCGTCGGCCACGTCCGGGTCCTCAGTCACGGGTCGACCGGTTCCGGAGGTGGTCAGGACGGTCGGCCGTGTGCCGGCTCCTCGCCAGCTGGCTCATGATCGGATGTTCCGTAGCCGGGGGCGAGCACGATCGGCGAGGCCGTGGCGACGATGATGAACAGGAGCAATGTGGCGATGTGGACGCTGGAGCACCACAGGCAGATGGCCTTGATGAGGAATAGCTCGGCGATGATCAGGTAGATGATCATGCCCACCCCGGTCACGGCCATGACCAGGCGGGCCAGGTGGACGCGGGGGTCGGCCGTACGCCATGCCACCGGGAGGCAGACCAACAGCATCGGCACGAAGAACGCCAGGCCGAGCATGGCCACGGGGATCCCGAAAATCTCCGACTGCGGGCTCTGGGTCACCTTCTCGCAGTTGAAGGCGCCGTTGGACACGCAGGCGAGTGCCTTGGGCTCGAAGTGGGTGA
>Ga0075021_10000825_pt1 | contig 15981 bp, 17 predicted proteins | sample ColStrG_CSR_2012_FD_72749 | JGI IMG/M metagenome (GOLD analysis project Ga0075021, IMG submission 72749) | Freshwater sediment microbial communities in response to fracking from Pennsylvania, USA - Cold Stream Run_MetaG_CSR_2012 | ecosystem: Environmental > Aquatic > Freshwater > Creek >...
CTAACTCGCCTCGGTCTGGACTTCACGACGCCCGCGCCCGGCTGCTGCGGCATGGCCGGGTCGTTTGGATTTGAAGAGGAAAAGTTCGCCGTCTCCCAAGCCGTCGGCGAACTCGAGTTACTGCCAGCGGTCCGCGCCGCAGCCCCCGAAACGCTTATCATCGCCAACGGTTTTAGTTGCCGAGAGCAAATTTCCCAAGGCACCGACCGCCACGCCCTCCACCTGGCCGAGGTCCTCCAGATGGCCCTCCGGCAGGGAGAAAGCGGTGTCTCAGAGGTTCCAGATGCCTTCCCGGAGGCACCATCCGTAACCCGAAGCCAAGCCGGAATTCGCGCCTCCATGCAGCGGGCGGCCGGGACGCTGGCTCTTGCCGCTTTAGCTTATGCCACCCTAAGTCGTTTAAAAAGAATGATTTAGCGGCGAGCTTTCGGCCTGTTCTTACCCCGGCCTAACGTTTACAATGGAGATGTCTCCGCAGTTGGGCGCGCCGGGTTCCCTGGCCTCGTAGCTTTGTACCCCAAGCTGTAACAGGTTCCGTTATGAATCCAACTTCGACCATCACGACCGTCCTTGGGCCGGACGCTTCGCCGCAGTCCCAGACGCTCCCCATAGCGACGACTGGGCGCGGTCCCGCGCTCCTCGGATCGGCCATGGTGCTCATGCAGTTCGACGTCGCCGAGGAAATTCACCTCGACGAAGTCCGCAACTTGCTCGATGCCCGCCGCGCGGACCTTCAGCTGAAACACCCCAGCCCAACCTACGCCCGCTTCCGCCAGCCACCCGTCGTCGAGCGCCTGGAACCCATGGTCCTCGACAGCGGCGAAAAGCTGGAAGGCCAGCTGAAATATTACGACTATGGCGTAGTCAGTGTGATTTTCGAGCTTCCGTTTGCGGGGGATTGGGATGCCCTGGTGCAACTCGCTAGTCGCTGGGAGTGGGATACAGACTTCGAAAGCCGGGCATGGAAGATCGCGAAAGAGAAGCTCAAGCGGGCTGAGAAGGCGCTGGAAAAGCCTTACGACACATGGCTTAGCGAAGATTATTTTATCTTTCACGTGCGCGAGGTCGAAGGCAACCCTTCGACAGAGGAATTGCTCAAGCAGTACGGTGGTCAGATCGCGCAAGTCGTCCGCGGAGAGACGCAGACGCTCTCAGAAAATGAGCGCGCGGAGATCCTGACCTCCCGTATGTCGTACTATCCAAACGATATAGCGGTGATTGGCTGGAATGGGGCGTTTCTTTACGATACCGAGGCGGGAGCGGAGACCGCCATCCAGCTGCTCGAGTATTCGAACTCGCAGTTGCTTGAATTTCGCCACTACGACGAGCTGCTGACGCTGCAACTGGCATCGGTCTACAAGGTTCTGGAGCAGGGAACCGGCTGGTTTTCGCGCTGGCGCTTGGCCAAGGCGGCATCTCGCTTGCACACCGTGCTTCTCGATGTTACAGAGCTCACTGAGCGCGCCGACAACGCCATCAAGTTTCTCAGTGATATGTTTTCCGCGCGCTTGTATCGTCTGGCAGCAGCCAAAGTCGGCGTGCCGGATTACAAGAATCTGGTGCAGAAAAAGTTGGATACGGCGGAAGATCTCTACCGTTTTATGGTGGACCAGTTTCACCAGAGCCGGGCTTTTGTGTTGGAGTTGATGGTCGTGATCATCCTGATCATCGATCTGGTGTACCTGTTCCGCGGCTATAAGCCGATCTAGTCGGAGTTGGCTGGCTCTTGGTCCGCCAAGATGCGCAGCCACAATTCGCTTGTGCTCCCGCACGTACCTGGTATAAATTTCCGCCCAGAGTATCCGAGTCCTCCACCATGAAGATTGGTCCGGTGCCTTGCGCCAGTGTACTTCTGTGTCTTTTGCTTTCGCAACTTGCGGTCGCCGGTGATAACCCCGCCTCTCAAGCTTCAGCTTGGACGTTTGCCGTCTCGGGAGATTCCCGTAACTGCGGCAATGTCGTCATGCCGGCCATTGCCGCCGCAGCTAAGAGGGATGGAGCAGCATTCTATTGGCACCTCGGTGACTATCGCGCCATTTACAAGTTCGACGAAGACTATTTGGCGGAGCCGAACATTCCACGTGACAAGGATGATCCCATTATTACCGCGTACTTGTCGGGAGCTTGGGATGACTTTATTTCGCATCAACTGGCTCCATTCAAGGCCAACGATATTCCCGTGTATCTTGGGGCAGGCAACCACGAAATGATTTTTCCCAAAACCCACGATGAGTACCTCGTGAAGTTTGCAGGCTACATTAATACACCAGAACTCAAGGCGCAGCGTCTGAAGGACAATCCGCTCGCGACTTCGGCCTCCTACTATCGCTGGTCACGGGGTGGCGTCGATTTTATCAATCTGGATAACTCGACTAAAGATTCTTATGACGAGGCCCAGCTCAACTGGTTTTTCTCGGTTCTCCTCCGCGACGAGGGCGATGAATCAATCCACAGCATTGTCGTGGGTATGCACGAGGCTCTGCCCGACAGCCTTTCTGCGTTCCATAGCATGTGCGGTTCCACCCAAGGAATTGATACCGGCAGGGCGGTGTATCGCGCTTTGGTGCATGCGCAGCAAGTGAAACACAAGAACGTATACGTGCTGTCGAGCCACTCGCATTTCTACATGAACGGTGTCTTCAATACTCCGTATTGGAAGAATCCGGCAAACGGCGGAGTTGTCCTACCGGGATGGGTAGTTGGCACCGCGGGGGCAGTGCGTTACAAGCTGCCGCCCGATTTGCCGCAGGGCACGGAGGCTTCTGAACATGTCTATGGGTACCTGAGCGGCACGGTCACAGCCGAGGGTACTATCGCTTTTGCATTTCACGAACTTGACGAGCGCGCCTTGCAACCAGCCAGATCGCAGGACTACTCGGAGAAGTTTGTCGCCAAATGCGTCCAGGACAATCCCCCAATCAAAGAAATGACCTGGAAAGACCCGGGCGATCCTTGCAAAGAGAAGATGCCGTAGCTCCGAAAGTCCCTCGGGAAACCCGAACTGACAGCAAGACTTGGTGGGCCCGCAGGGATTCGAACCCCGGACCAAGGGATTATGAGTCCCCTGCTCTAACCGCTGAGCTACGGGCCCTTCAAGAACTACGACTCTACCAACCGTGGCAACCCACTCGGCCCTTTTTCCGCAGGACCATCCACGCAATCGCAACAAGCCTAGCCAGCATTGTATGGCGTTGGGAGCGAATCACAAAATTGTCGTCAGCTCGGCACCAGCTACGCTGGGTGCGGGCGCGCGCAAAATCGTCATGGGAAGGAAACGCGGCCGCAACTCAGATGGCTTAAGGGTGGGGCTTAGAGGGCGCGGTCCTGCCAAATCCCTTCAGCCCTCAGAACGGCGGCGATCGAAACTTCCATTCGAGTCTAGCCAGTCTAAGAGCGCCTTGACGCTGGTTCGCGCCAGAGCGATGGAAGAATCAGCAGCTCCGTAGTAGAGATTGATAGTATCGCCGTCCGCGTTCATCGTGTAACCGCAGGGAAATACGACATCATCGACATCGCCATGGCGCTCGTACGGTGCCTCCGGTCCAAAGATCCAGGAATCGCCGCGCAACAAGCACTTCTCAGGGTTTTCCAAATCGAAAAGCGCAAGGCCCAGCCGATACAAGGAGCCGGATGGAGTTTGCCGCACGCCATGATACAGAACAAGCCAGCCTCGAGAAGTTTCGATCGGTGGCGGCGAAAGGCCAATCTTGTTGGCGTCCCACCAGGCGCCGCGTCTTGCTTCCAGCATGATCTTATGCCGTCCCCAGTGTCGGAGGTCCGGCGAATACGAAATCCACATGTGCGCGCCCAGCGCGGTCATCGGCCGGTGGATCAACGCCCAGTAACCGTTGATCCGGCGAGGCAAAATGGCGGTGTCTTTGTCGTCGGGGGGCATGATGACGCCATAACGCTTAAAGCTTCGAAAGTCTTTGGTCAACGCCAGCGAAACCCCAGGGCCACCGCGCGAATACGAAGTGTAGGTGACCGCATATTGATCCAATTCCGGTACAAAAGTAATACGCGGGTCTTCAATCCCCCAAAGCTCCTCGGGAAATTCCTGCGGATTGGGTAGCAACGTAGGCTGGGCATCGATTTGCCAGCTATCAATACCGTTGACCGAGCGCGCCGCGCACAGGTGCGAGAGCCCACGTCTGTCTTCCACGCGGCATAACAGCAAAGTGGTACCGTCCTGCAGCAAAGTGGCTCCAGCATTGAAGACGCTGTTCACGACATACGGCCAATCCTTGCTGGTTAGGATTGGGTTTGCTGGGTGCCGCAGGATGAGGGGAGGGCTCGACGCGCTCTCGAGATTCAGGGTGATCGCGTCAGGACTGGTCATTGTCGCGCCTTTCTTGTGTTGCGCGTTCCTGCTGGTTACTTAGATCCATAGGTTGTCCAGGTAGTGCATTTCGAGGAGCGCCGTGAGAAACGAAAGAGTGGATTCAGCGCCTTGGTTTTGATTGGGGCGATCCGGATGCAGCCCATCCCGACATCCGCCTGTATCGGCGTCGTAAAGCGGAAGATGAAGATCGTTATCACCGAGGAACCAGAGAAATGCCGACCAAGCATCGTTGCGCCAGCGTTCGTCGCCGGTGGCGCGGTAGGCCTCCAGACAAGCGGAGACCGCACCGGCTGCTTCGATGGGCTGCTGGTCGAATCTCGCTTTCGTCCCGGATCTCTGATAGAAACCGTTGGAGCCTATCGGCGCAAACAAGCCCGTCTCCGCAGGGATCTGAGCCTCCATCAGCCAATCCAGGGCTTCCACGCCAGCTGACAGGATCCGCTCATTACCGCAAGATTTTCCTGCCAGCATGAGTGCCTGAGGAAGTCTGGCGTTGGCGTATGAGGCGACATCTTCGAACCACGACCAATCTGGGTCTGTGGATGCGCGGAACATGTCCGCAAGGCGCAGCGCGATCTGCGTTTGGAGCTTTCGGGCGTTTGTATCTCGCGGGCGGGCGAGCAAGTACTCCTGGAGCCCGAGCAAAACGTAAGCGGAAGCGCGAGGACTATGAAACTCCGCGGCAGCGGGCAGGGCGAGCGAAAACAGGCGTTCAGCCGCTCCCCGCAATCCGAAGTTCCTGGATTGACCAAGCACCGTTCCCAGGGCCCACATCGCCCGGCCGTGGGAGTCTTCCGAGCCTTCGTCCTCGAGCCAACGCCGGTCATACGACAGAAAGTTGCGAAACCTGCCATTCTCGCGATTCAGAGCATGTTCGAGAAAGGCAAGGTAGCGATATGCGAGGGCCAGCCTTGATGTGGCGGGCAGTTCGTTTACTTCGCGCTCGAGCCGCACCGCAAGAATGAGAGCTCGAGCGTTGTCGTCAATACTGTATCCCTCTGCCCGGTTCGGGACGGTAAAAATAGAATGCTGTAAGATTCCGGTGTCGTCGGTCAGACGCACCAGATGGTCAAGGTTCAAACCGGGGAGTTTGTTCCTTTTCCTTACAACCAATCGCTCCGAATTTTCGTTCAGTATATGTAACATCGATATCAGTCCGTGACTCGTGCAGTAAGAACTGCGATGGATAGATTGACTTCAGCAACCTGCCGCGATCCCATCTTACGCGCATCCCCAATAGTATCGGTACCGGTGTCGATCGTGAATACGGTGGATGCTGTAGACCGTACGTCTAACAGGGGCAAAAAAAGCGCTTGGGAGAGAGGCCCAAGCGCACCTAGTTATCCCCGACTAGGCAACTCAGCGAACGTCAGGTGCGGCTGTTTGAACTCGCTTTCAGGGCGTGGAGGAAATGCCGGAATGCCCGGCTTTCTCAACACGCGGCGGCGACCAGATCGTCAGGACGCATGGAGAGTTGTTCGCCACGCGCCCATTGGAAGCTCCTCATGTATTGGCGCGCGACGTTTTTCCACACCATCGCTCGACCATAACTGTAGGCGCGCTTGCGCATTGCCTGGAGAAGGGTGTCGTTTCCGAGAAGCTCAATCGCTGTCGTCGCAATGGCGTCAGGGCTCTGGAAGGGAACCAACGCTCCGCGGCCATCGGCCAGCAGCTCGGCTGCGTGCCAATACGGCGTCGAAATGATCGCTTTACCAGCACCCAAGGCATAGGCCAGCGTGCCTGACGAGACCTGTGCTTCATGCCGATAGGGCGTGATGTAGAGGTCGGCTGCTCCAATAAAAGAAGCCATATCCTCGGGACTCACGAATTGGTGGTGGAACTTTACATGGGCGGCGACACCCAGATTCCGGGCAAGCTCTTGCAGTTGCTGCCGGTATTTGTCTCCCTCGCGGCGCATGAGGTGCGGATGCGTAGCTCCTACAACCCACAACTCGACGTCGCGGTGCTGCAAGAGGATCTTCGGCAACGCCGCAATGATGTTTTCAACGCCTTTATTCGGGGACAGCAACCCAAAGCTGAGAATGACGGATTTGTCCTCCATGCCGAGCCCGGACTTGTAGGACTTCGGGTCGGCAAACGGCAAGTCTGGAACGCCGTGGTGGATCATGTCGATTTTGTGAGCCGGCACTGCGAAAACATCCTGGAGGAGGCGGCAAGAATGGCGGCTCATCACCACCAGCCGAGCGGAGCGATCAGCGATTTCTTGCATTACGCGCCGCTGGTCTGCATCGGGCTCTCTCAAGACCGTATGCAAAGTCGTAACAACTGGCATTCGCAGATCACGCAAAAGCGGCAGAATATTGTCGCCAGCTACTCCACCAAATATTCCGAATTCATGCTGGAGGCATACCACGTCGGCGCACCGTTGGTTTAAGAAGTCCTTTGCGCGGTCAAAAGAGGATGCATCCGCTTCAGCAAGCTCGAATTGGACGCGGGAAGGGTAGTCGTAGCTGGAATTCGCGTCGGTCACAGGTACGGCCAGGATGCGGGCAAAACCGTACTCCGCTTCCAACGCGTCGCACAAATCCGTAGTGAACGTGGCGATTCCGCACTGCCGAGGCAAATGATTGCCGATTACGCCGATACGGCGGGGAAGCGGCATAAACTTCGCTTGCGTTTGCAGGTGCGTTGCCTGTGCCAGTTGTTGACGAAGGGCTCCTCCGATCGCCGGAAAAACCGCTGGGTTGGGCAGTGTCCTTGAAATAGCCATGCCGGACTCCTTATCGATGGAATGAGAGGTTGCGTGAGCTGGAGAGCGTCAGTCGACGATTCCATTCAGCAAAAGGAAAAACAGACAGTTTGCTTGTTGGATTGATCGTAGCGGTCCGGTGAGTAAAGGACCATACAGCCTTTCGTGTATGCGTCGCAGATGTTGGCTGTAACGATGATCTCCAGGAACCGCCACGGAGTACGGTCTTTCAGAGAAAAAGCTAAGGTCTTCCGTGGATGGCGCAGCGCGCAATTTGGCCCTACGGTCACAGTGGACACTGCCGAGAGCAAATCTACGGAGAATACGGGAGACAAACAGATGCTTAAACGTTCGATACTTTTCACGCTGTTCGCATTCATTGTGCTGGCTTGCACGGTGACGGCTTCCGCACAAATTGGGATCTCGGTTTCCTTTGGCCCACCATCGTTGCCGGTTTATGAGCAGCCGTTGTGCCCGCAGGATGGCTACCTTTGGGCGCCGGGGTACTGGGCCTACGATGCCGACGACTATTTCTGGGTGCCGGGAACCTGGGTGTTGCCGCCACAGCCCGGATTGTTTTGGACGCCTGGGTATTGGGCTTGGGCTGGAGAAGGGTTTACTTTTTATGACGGTTATTGGGGGCCAGAAGTCGGGTTTTACGGAGGCATCAACTACGGGTACGGTTACTTCGGAGAGGGCTACGAAGGCGGACGCTGGGACCATGATCGGTTTTTCTACAATCGATCGGTCAACAACGTCAACGAAACCGTGGTTCGCAATGTTTACAACACGACGGTGGTGAACAACACGAACATCACGCGAGTGAGCTACAACGGGGGAAATGGCGGAACTTCCGCGCGGCCGAATGCCTCTCAGGAAGCCGTAGCTCGAGGGCGCCGGATTCCACCGGTCGCTGCGCAGGCGGAACACCTGCAAGCAGCTCGTTCCAATCCAGAACAGCGTGCTTCCGCCAATCGCGGAAAACCGCCTGTCGCGGCTACGGAGAAGCCTGGCGCATTCCGTGATCGCGGAGTGATCGCCGCACGGGAAGCTGGGGCACCCTACAGTCCAGAGCGTGGCCGTGGCGCGAATCAGTCGCCGGTCAGCCAGCCACCGGTCAACCAGCAACCGCGCGCTGAGAACGGCAATCAGCAAGCGAACCGAATCGTTCACCCGAATGACATCCCTCACCGCGAGGCCATGCCAGCGCCGAATACGGGGAATGAAAAAGCTGACCGCAAGTACCAGCAGCAGATGGAAAAAATGCAAGCCAAGCAAGACCAGGATCGGCAAAAGCTACAGCAGAAACAAGACCAGGATCATCAGAAAATCGCGCAGCAAAATGCCGATGAGGCTAGAAAGCAACAGGTCGAGCAGAGGCACCAGCAGCAGACGCAACAAATGCAGCAAAGACAGGAAACGCAGCAGCAACGGATACAACAGAGAGTACAGCACGCACCGGAACGCCCCAATCCAAAGGAACAGCGGGGCAACTAGCAATCGATTCCTTCGGGAAACTAGCGAGTCGGGGGTCAAGCTTAAAGCTTGGCCCCTTTTTCTTGCCAACCTCTGCAGACCTTCATCCGGGGTCGAAATAATCGGGAGCACGCTTAGGAAAAATTACGCACAGATCACCCGCACGCGCGATGTAAATCTGCGTAAACGCGCCCAATTCATTGAAATTCAAGTACTTGCGCCTTTTTGCGCCGTGGCGCCGGAATGGACTTTGGATTGCCTCTACCTAGTTGAACTCATTTGGCTGGCTTACAAATGCAGGTAGGAGGCAAGTCATGGCGTATGAATCTCAGGACTGGCGCGCAATCTGTAGAGAGGCTTCGACGGAGCAAGATTCCGAGCGGCTGGCAGCCTTACTTACGCAGTTGATTGCTGCCTTGGATGGGAAAGAGGATCGAGACGGAGCGTTCACAGCACCCGTAGAAGCATAACTTCCCCTAGAACTGATTTCACAAATGGTTCCACCAGAACGAGAAGAACCTTACCTCGGGGGCTGGAGCCCGTATTTTCAAAGGCTTTGAACGTCACGGGTGAAGCCGTGACCTACCCAAAATCATTTATGAAACCAGCTCCAGGCTGCTCAGTGGGATTTTGCGCCCGCATACTCGCCCACGTCGGTGTTCGTTCCAAACCATCGAGTCACATGGCCTTGATCATCCCTGATAGGCAGGGCGCGCGACAAAAACATTCGATAGGGGCCTTCTTTGCTGCGCAGCGGGAATGTGTCCTCAAAAGGCTCGCCGCTCTGCCACGAAAGAGAAACTTTTTCCGCGACGCGGTCGAGATGGTCGGGATGGTGCACGCTTTTCCAGCCCCACCCGCGCATTTCTTCGAGGGTGGTACCGGTGTAGTCGTACCATCGCTGGTTGTACCAGAAGATGGAACCCTCTTTATCGGCCATCCAAGCTAGCTGGGGAATTGAATTTGCGAGGACGCGAAATCGGTCGTCGCTGGCCCGCAAGGCTTCTTCCAGCAGCTTGTGCGAAGTGATATCCACGCACGAACCGACAAAGCCTTCAAATTTTCCGCCAACTTCGTGACGCGGGACCCCGTTACTCAGAACCCATCGATATTCTCCGTCGGCGCGCTGAAGGCGATACTCCATGGTGAAGCCTTGGCGGGCCCTAACCGCCGGCAAATACGTGGTGCGAACGCGCTCGCGGTCTTCTGGGTGTATACCCTCGACCCAACCCATTCCGGTTTCCTGCTCCGCGCTTCGGCCAGTAAAGTCCAGCCAGGGCTTGTTGAAGAAATACCGCTGCGCGTTTCCATCAGCCATCCAAATCATGACCGGCGCAGTATCCGCCACCGCGCGGAAGCGGTTCTCGCTTTCGCGAAGAGCTTCCTCCGCTTGCTTGCGTTCATCGATGTCCGCTATGACACTGACAAAATGCAGCGGGCGACCATACCTGTCGCGAAGCAACCCAACCGTAAGCTGGCCCCAACGGAAGCTGCCATCCTGTCGCCGATACCTTTTTTCGATTTGGTAGCTCTCTCGACAGCCGGCACGCAACGATCGCGCTCCCTCCATGTCCAAATCCAAGTCATCGGGATGGGTGATTTCCATGAACGTCAATTTCAGGAGTTGTTCCCGCGAATATCCCAGGAAGTCGCAAAGCTTGGAATTCACGCGCAGGAAAGTTCCCTCGAGAGAGACGTGGCACATTCCAACTGCGGCTTGGTCAAAGGTGGCGCGATATAGCTCCTCACTCTCACGCAGCGCTTCCTCCAAAGCAGAAGAACGCTGCAAAATCTCCTGCGCGTCCACGTTGACCGCTTTTTTCGCGCCGTCGGAGACGGCCGGATCAAAAAAAGGTTCGTGCCTGCAAATCTTTTCTACCGCATTCAGCAGATCCTTCGCGATGGAAGACTTGACGACATAGCCCCGGGCACCGGAATTCAGCGCCTGGCGTAACATTTCAGGGGAGTCGTGTTGCGTAAGAATCAGGATCTCGGCGCCGGGGAGGGACTCGCGAAGCTGTCGGGCGGCCTCCAAGCCGTTCAGCTTGGGCATGCTAACGTCCATCACAATGACCTCTGGACGCAGCGCCATGGCCTTTTCAACGGCGTCCTCGCCATCGACGGCTTCGCCGCAGACTTCATAACCGGAGCGAGCTAGAAGCGAGCGTACGCCTTTGCGTACGACCTCATGGTCATCAACTACCAAAACTCGCATTCGGTACACCTAATGGCCAGAAACCGGTGGGCTCGGTTCGAAGGCTAATGACATAACTATAGGTTTACATAGTTGAACCTTGGTATAGGGTGAATCCTGTATATTCAATTCCCTTGGGCCGGGTTAGCCTTTCTGGGTTTTTCATCGTTGGTCAGTTATCCTAAAGGTGCAGGGAACGGTCCGATGCAGCCTTCAGCTTCTGATTCTCGACGACAGGAGACGAGCGTTTTTCTCCGGTATGCACTCGCGATTTCGGTCGCCGCGCTCGCGCTGGTGGCGCGCAAATGGTTTACGCCATTGCTGGGCACCGACAATGCTTACCATACGGTTTGGTTCGCGGTTGTTTTTTCCGCCTGGTACTGCGGGTTAGGCCCTTCGATCGCGGCGACAATCGTCTCCTTGTTTGGTGTTTGGTATTGGCTGCTGCCCGCCTCAGGACCCTTTGGCCCCACGGATCGACATTCCGTCTGGGGAATGGTTGGGTTTCTGATGCTGTCGGGGCTCATCGTTGCTCTTGGGGAGTCCATACGACGGGCGAAGGCGCAACAGGAACGCACCGAGGCCGCTGTGAGAGAGAGCCAGGAACGCCTGCATGCTGCGCTCCAGGACAGAACCGCCGAAGTCGAGCAAAAGACCGCGCAGGTCGTCGAGCAAGCCCGCTTGATCGACTTGGCCAACGATGCGATCTTCGTCCGTACCACGAATCATCGGATTTCCTACTGGAATATGGGAGCGGAACGGCTCTATGGCTGGACCGCGAAGGAAGCCGTCGGAAGGCCCGTTGAGGATTTGTTTACTACCAAATTCCCAATTTCTTTTGAGGAGATCACCCAGAACGATCTGTGGGAAGGGGAACTTGTTCAAGCCAAGCGCGATGGCACACGCATTACGGTTGCGAGTCGGTGGTCAGCCTTGCGAAACAAACAAGGCGAACTCATAGGATGGTTGGAGATCAATACGGACGTTACGGCCCGGAAGAACGCGGAGGACGCGGCCCGGAGGCTCAGCGGACGCATTCTGAATTTGCAGGACGAAGAGCGCCGGCGAATTGCCCGTGAACTCCACGACAGCTTGGGGCAATATTTGACTGCGGTCAAAATGAATCTCGATCTTATATCCATGACTGCGAGCGGCGGAAATGATATGGCTATGCTTGCGGAATGTACGGAGACGGTGGAGCGCTGTATCTCAGAAACGCGGACGCTGTCTCACTTGCTTCATCCGCCGCTGCTGGATGAAGCAGGCCTCAGCTCCGCCGTTCGGTGGTACACAGAGGGCTTTGCGACCCGCAGCGGGATAAGAGTCAATTTGGATTTCCCGGGCGACTTGCAGCGTTTTGACCGCGATGTCGAGATTGCGCTGTTTCGAGCGATTCAAGAAGCGCTTACCAATGTACACCGTCATTCTGAGGCATCGTCTGTGGAAGTCTGCCTTCAGGCCGATGCTGAATCTGTGCGGCTTGAGATCCATGATGATGGGAAAGGTATTCCCGAGCATCGGCGCAAGATGTTTGCTCGCGATGAAGTAGGAGCGGGCGTAGGATTGGCCGGAATGCGGGAGCGAGTTCGCGAAGTGGGCGGCACGGTCACGCTTTTGTCCAGAACAAAGGGAACCGCGCTGCTAGTGGAGATTCCGCTGAAGGTGCAGGTTGCGAGTGTAAGTACAACCGAAACCTCGACGACGGGCGGGTTTTCCGCGGCGTGAGGTTCCGGTTGCGCTGGTTCGACTTGCCTTAAAGCCTGCCAGTTACAAGAAGCACGATTACAACGATGGCAACCAGCCCCAGTCCGCCGCTGGGAAAGTATCCCCAATTTGCGCTATAAGGCCAGTTGGGAAGAGCGCCGACTAATAGCAAAATTAGAACTACAACTAGAATTGTGTTCATTTTACAGCTCCTTCGAGGTCTTGTTCCGTGGGCTACTTTGACGCAGGCGCTGCGTCCTGCTTCGGGGTTTCAAGATCCGGAGTTACAACCGACCCCTTTTGTTCCTTAACGTCGTTGGCATATTTGGTGATGGTTTCCACGAAATGGTGGGTTCCCGAAGGAGCGGCCACGTCGCCTGCCAGAATCGTCTTGAACGGTACGAGTGTCCCGTAAAGGGCTCGGGTATCGTCTTCGTCCTGCTTAACCACGGCTCCGTTCAGTTCCAATCCCGCGAACACCCCCCGGGCACGTGAGTAAGTCAAGACTTCGGCACGCATCTTCCAGTCGGTGTCCGCAGCGGCTTCGCGCCCCACAGGACCCGCGGCGGCGGAGGCCTCGGCACCGAGCTTGAACTCGCTCGAAAGGAGTCGCTGCATTCCTTTGTCGTTCATGACGAGCATGACAATGTCGACGGCTTCGCCGCCAAATTGGAGACCCCAGCTGCCGCCAGCGATGGTTATGGGAGCAGGTGCGCTCCAATGCGACTTCAGCCGGCAAGTGGCAACGCCCTTGCCATAACGCGCGCCAACGATGAATCCGCCTTTGATCATGGAAGGAACCACGGCCACGCACTTCGCCGACTCCAGAACCTCGCGGGGAATTCCTTTGTCCGGAGTTCCCATGATTTCATCGAGCACGGTTGCAGCGGAATGAACTCGTTTTACTTCCTTCGACTCCTTGTCGTCGTCGGCAGCATAAGCCGCTGTCGCTAAACCCGCAAAAACCAGGCCCACACCCAAGATTTTCTTGAAAGACTTCATGATTCTTCCCTCCTTTAGTTGGTTCTTCCTGAACATTTGCGAAACGAACCGTAGAATAAGAACTACTTCCATCCCTCTCAATACCTGGGATGCTGTAGAGCATCGCAGTGAATTCCTTACAGGCGCCGCGGTCAAATTGACGCGCGAAGCCCGAGTTCGTGCCACTCATCTATTCTGGTGAAACTCCGCGAGCCTGCCGCTTCTCTCAAACATCTCTGAATCGGGCACCGTCTGTCGAGGGAGCAAGTGCACGCCGCCGATCGGCTTCAGTTGCAGTGTCATGCTCGAAGAGCAGGAGCCGCACAGCCAAAATTGAACCGTCTCCCGATGCGGAACTTCGTCCCAATCCTCCTTATTGCAATCGTCGGCCGCGACGGATATCGAAAGTATTTCAAAATGGAACAAGCGGCCAACGGATAGTGAATCCATGGGTTTGCAACAGTTGCGATTTACGCAGGTCATCATTCTTGTGTCCATTCCGTCAAGTCCTTTCCCATGCGACGAGAGTAGTCCCGGTCGATTTCAATGCCAATCCGGTATTTCCCGTAGGGAGAAAACCCTGACGCTGTCCGCGCAACGCTCAGCTCGAGAGAAAAAGCCCTTCAAAATACAGATTCCGCCCGATGGGAAGGAACCTTCGGCGCAAATATGCTCTGCCTGTAGGTAAATTCACTTCCTGGAAAAGAGGAAATCATGAACTCAGATCAGATCGAAGGCAAGTGGAAGCAGTTGAAGGGCTCCATCAAGGAGCGCTGGGGGAAACTCACGGATCAGGACCTCGACGTGATCGCAGGAAAGCGCGATCAGCTTATCGGCAGCATCCAGGAGCGCTACGGCATTGCCAAAGAAGAGGCCCAGAAACAGGTCGACGAGTGGAACTCGATGGACGAGAGCGATGCGGCTCGCGAATCTGCGCGACGTAGGGCCAGCTAGAAACGCAGAAGAGGCAGAGGAAGAAATTTTGAGCTATGGGGGCCAGGCAAACGGCCTCCTTATTCTGTGGCCGATGTCGGATAGGCAAGTACCCCCCAGAAGCTTACAGCTCGAAACGCTGTGCATTACAGCATTCACCTGATGGTCGGCAGTTCAGCGCCAAAGTATTCTTACTCGCGATGTTGAGCGTGTACCTAACAGGAGGCTGGCATGAAAACCTCAACACATCAATTTCGGAAGACGACGCTTGGCGTGATCGCTGGGCTAGCACTTGTAATTGTTGGTTTGCTGGCAACGCTGTCCCCGGTCTTCGCTCAGAGTGCGCCACAGCCGTCGGATAAGGCCATGCAGCGAATCGTTAAGGAAACCAGGCATGAACTCATTATGTTGCCCAATTTGGGTGTCTTCGATTACTTGGCGTTCAAAGTAGACGGCTATAACGTCACCGTGCTCGGAACGTGAGCCGGCCAAGCTTGAAATCTGACGCAGAGGCGGCCATCAAGGGGATTGAGGGTATGGAGCGCGTCGACAATCAGATTGAAGTTCTACCCCCTTCGCCTTCGGATGACCGGCTGCGGCTCCAGCTCTTCGAGGCGATCTACGGCTATCCATCCCTCCAGCGATACGCTCTGCCAGTCAACAAGGCAATCCGCATTATCGTCAACGCAGGCCATGCCCGACTCGAAGGTGTTGTGGACAACGAGGGTGATAAAGATACTGCTGGCATCCGCGCCAAGGGTGTACCCGGTCTCTTTTCGGTGGACAATAATCTCCAAATTGAAAAGCAAATTGCAAATCGAGAAAATGAGGCAAACATGAAGAACCTGATGCTTGGTGGTGTTGTGTTGTTGATTGTGGGAATTCTTTCCTTCGTCGTGCCGGTTCCACACCGGGAGGACCACGGCATCAAGATCGGGAATGCAAAAATCGGCGTGCAAACCGAAAGCAGCCAGCGTTTACCACCCGTAGTCGGGGGAGTGTTGCTGGCTGGTGGCGTGCTTCTTATTGCGATGGGTTCGAAAGAGCGCTAGTGCCGGGAGTCAAGAAAACTAGATTCGAAGAGGGGATTTCACATGCTTTGGACAATTTTTGTCATTCTGCTGGTTCTGTGGCTTCTAGGTATGGTCAGCTCAGTCACCCTGGGCGGCTACATTCATTTGCTGCTGGTGGTCGCAGTGGTCGTAGTTTTGATACGCCTCATTCAGGGTCGGCCAGTGGCGTAAAGGGCCGTGATTTGGAGAGTCCCGTTGGCTTTCCTTCAGCTTTCCTTGTTACCGATAACCTCCTACAGCTTTCACCCTATGGACTTAGCGCTGGTGTTTTGAGATAAAAGATAGACTAAGTATTTACGGTGTAACAGGCTGGTGGAGGCTCCGTGAGTCGAGTGAAAATCCTGGTCGCTGATGATCACGAAATAGTCCGCAGGGGACTAGTGTCGCTGATCAAGACTCAGCCGGCCTGGGAAGTATGTGCGGAGGCCGAAAACGGGCGGCAGGCCGTCGAGCTGGCGAGCGAGCATACGCCAGCCGTGGTGATTTTGGATATTGGCATGCCCGTGCTCAACGGCCTCGAAGCGACTCGCCAGATCCTGCGCGACAATCCAAACACGCGTGTACTAAT
>Ga0075021_10000826_pt1 | contig 15980 bp, 14 predicted proteins | sample ColStrG_CSR_2012_FD_72749 | JGI IMG/M metagenome (GOLD analysis project Ga0075021, IMG submission 72749) | Freshwater sediment microbial communities in response to fracking from Pennsylvania, USA - Cold Stream Run_MetaG_CSR_2012 | ecosystem: Environmental > Aquatic > Freshwater > Creek >...
GCGGCGCGACGGGCGCGGCGCTCGTCGAGGAGGTGGACATGATCATGTTCACGGGCTCGACGCGCACGGGTCGCAAGGTGGCCGAAGGGGCGGCGCGCCGCCTGATACCGGCCTCGCTGGAGCTGGGTGGAAAGGACCCCATGCTCGTGCTCTCCGACGCCGATCTCGAGCGTGCGGCGAACTTCGCGACCTACTACTCGATGCAGAACGCCGGCCAGACCTGCATCTCGATCGAGCGGGTCTACGTCGAGGAGCCCGTGTATGACGACTTCGTCGCCAAAGTGACCGAGAAAGTGAGCGCCCTGCGGGTCGGCAAGCCCGAGGGGCCCGGCTCGGTGGAGGTCGGTGCGATCACCTTCCCGCCGCAGATGGAGACGATCAAGGACCACGTCGCCGACGCCCTGGCCAAGGGCGCTCGCGTCGCCGCGGGAGGTCACGAGGTCCAGGGAGCCGGGCGGTTCTTCGAGCCGACCGTGCTGCTCGACGTGGACCACACGATGAAGTGCATGACCGAGGAGACGTTCGGGCCAACGCTGCCGATCATGAAGGTCCGCGACGCCGACGAGGCCGTGCGCCTGGCCAACGACTCGCCGTACGGTCTCGGCGCGTCGGTCTTCTCGCGCGACACAGAGCGCGGCGAGGCGATTGCCCGCCGCATCGAAGCGGGCGCGGCCAACGTCAACGACGCGATGATCAACTACACCGTGCTGGAGCTGCCGATGGGCGGCGCCAAGGCCTCCGGCCTCGGCTCCCGGCACGGCGCCGGCGGCATCCGCAAGTACTGCTCGCAGCAGGCCATCGTCGTCACGCCGAAGCTGGCGATGAAGAAGGAACTGTTCATGTACCCGTACAAGTCGCGCACGTCGCGGCTGCTGGCGGGCCTGTTCAAGTTCATGTACGGCCGCGGCGACCGCGGGTAGGTCGGGCCGATCGGCGGGCGCGACGCGCGCCCGCCGCCGTGGTGGCCGGACGCCTAGGAGCGCTCGGGCTGCGCCGCCGCCTCGCCGCTCGCGCGGAGCGTGACGCCGAGCAGTCGCTCGAGCTCCGGGATCGTGGTGTCGGCATCTGTGTGCAGCACGGTCGCCATGCCGAGCTCCTCGGCCGGCGTCAGGTTGAACGGCAGGTCATCGACGAACACGCACAGCTCGACCGCGAGGCCTGCGCGCTCGGCGCCCAGCTCGTACATCCGCCGCGCCGGCTTGCGCATTCGCTCCTCGCCGGAGATCACGACTCCGTCGAACAGTTCGGAGAACATGTCGTGCGGGTAGCGGTGCACGCCCCACGAGTTCGACACGAGCGCCGTGCGAACGCCGGCCGTACGCGCGCGGCGCACCGCGTCGACCATCGCCACGTCCGGCTGCACGCCCGCGAACAGCCCGTCGATCAGGCCATCCGGATCGACGTCGAGCAGTGCCGCGAACCGCCGCTCGAAGTCCAGCTCCTCGAGTTCGCCGGTCTCGAGCGCAATCAGCAGCTCGCGCGCAGCCGGATCGCTGCGGAAGCGCCCGACGAGCGTCTTCGGGTCGATCTCGGCCCGCACGCAGTAGGCGTGAAAGGACGCGAACAGGTTCGTCGTCAGGACGCCGCCCCAGTCGATCAGCAGACCACGGCGCGGCTGTGGCTCCGCGCCGTCGTCAGGCGCCATGCGCGACCGCTTCCGCCTGGCCGGCCAGCTCGAGCACGCCGTCGCCGAACTGTCGTAGATAGGGGTCGTCAACGGTGCCGGAGATCGCGCGCTTGTAGTTCCCCTCCATGAACACCACGCTCTTCCACAGCGCCAGTGTCGTGTACCAGCGGACGTTGCTCATCGAGCGCCCGGAGCCGGCTTCGTAGCGCTCGATGAGCTCCACGCGGGTCGGAAAGCCCTCGCGGCTGGTCACACTGCCCAGGTGCGCCCGCATGCCCTCCAGTTTCTCGCCGGGGTCGGCCCACATCATGCACAGGTAGCCGATGTCGGCAAGCGGGTCGCCGATCGTGGCCATCTCCCAGTCGAGCACCGCCTCCAGGTGCGCCGGCGGCGAGGCGGCGAAGATCGTGTTGCCGAGGCGGAAGTCGCCGTGCACGATCGTCGCCTCCGGCGAGCTCGGCAGGTTCTCCGCCAGCCACCGCCCGACCGTCTCGACAGCCTCGATCTCACGAGTCTTGTTCAGCTCCCACAGCCCCGTGAAGCGGCGCAGCTGGCGCTCGAGGTAGCCGGTCGGCTTGCCGAAGTCCTCCAGGCCCGCCGCCCGCCAGTCGACGCTGTGGATCTCCACCAGGGCGTCGATCAGCTGCTCGCCGATCAGCCGCCGCTCGGTCGGCGTGTCAAGCGCCGCGGGCACGTCCGAGACGATCACCTCGCCCACGACGCGCTCCATCACGTAGAACGGCGCTCCGATCACCTGCTCGTCGTCGCACACCGCGATCACCGGCGGCACGCGAGCCGCCGTCGGGGCGAGCGCGCGCAGCAGGCGCGCCTCGCGCAGCACGTCATGCGCGCTCGGCGGCAGCGGCGGCCGCGGCGGGCGGCGCAGCACGACCTCGCGATCGTCGCGCTCGATCAGGTAGGTGATGTTGGAGTGCCCCTCGCCGATCGGCGTCGCGCGGATCTCGCCCGAGCCGATGCCGTGCTGATCGAGGAACTCCTCGAACGGCTCCAGCACGAGCAGCGGCGGGCGGCCGTTGGCCTGCCCGTCCGCGGCGCTCTGCACTATGTCGTCGGGTGCGATCGGGGTGCTCATCGCCCCGAACCGTACAAACACCGCAACCTTCTCTGCGCTGAGGTGTCTCAAGCCACCATGTCAAGACTCCGCACGCTCGTGCTCTCACTCGCCGCCTGCGCTCTCTGCGCGGGCATCGCCGGCTCCGCTCCGGCGCTCGCCTCCCACTCCCAGCTGACCTACTTCGAGGGCTCGACCGACCTGCTCGAAGCCTCCACGCGCCCGAGAACGATCGCCCAGATGCAGGCGCTCGGCGTCCACGCGCTGCGCGTCGAGCTCTACTGGGCCAGCGTCGCCCCCGGGCCGGACAGCGCGACGCGCCCGAGCTTCGACGCGACGAGCCCCGCCAGCTACGCGTGGGGCCGCTACGACGGGCTGATCGCGGAAGCCCAGCGCCTGCAATGGCCGGTGCTCCTGACCGTGACCTCGCCGGCGCCGCGCTGGGCGACCTCCAACAGGGCCGCCCCCTACGTGACGCGCCCCGGCCGCAGGGACTTCGAGGAATTCATGACCGCGGTCGCGCGCCACTACGGCTCGCAGGTCGCGACGTTCGCGATCTGGAACGAGCCGAATCACCCCGCCTTCCTGCTGCCGCAGTGGAACTCCAACGGCACGGCCGCCTCGCCGCGCATCTACCGCGGCCTCTTCCAGGCCGGCTACGAAGGCCTGCAGGCCGGCGGTATCGCGAACCCCAGCGTCCTGTTCGGCGAAACGGCGCCGACGGGCTACACGAATGTCCGCAAGGAACACGCCAAAGGCCTGCTCCACGACGTCGCGCCGCTGGCGTTCCTGCGCGAAGCGCTGTGTTTGAACGCCTCCTACCGCAAAGCGGGCTCCTGCAGCAGGCTGACCGTCACGGGCTACGCGCACCACGCGTACACGCTGCCGGCCGGCCCCTCCTACGTCGACTCACGGCCCGACAGCGTCACGCTCGGCTCGCTCTCGCGCCTGGCGAGCGCGCTCGACAGGGCGGCGGCAGCGCACGCGATCAACGCGCACGTTCCGATCTACCTGACCGAGTTCGGGGTGCAGAGCAAGCCCAACAGGCAGCTCGGCGTGTCGGTTGCCAAGCAGGCCGAATTCGATGCGATCGCGGAGCACATCGCCTACAACAACTCGCGCGTCGCCGCCTTCTCGCAGTATCTGCTCAAAGACGACCCGCTCGGCGGCGCGCCGGGCTCGAGCGTTCACGGCGGCGTCGTCGGCTTCCAGACGGGGCTCGAGTACGTCAGTGGAGCGCGCAAGCCGCTTTACTACGGCTGGCCGGTGCCGCTGACGGTCACACGAACCTCGCATGGATCGTCGCTGTGGGGTCTCGTGCGACCGACCGCGGGCGCAACGACGGTGACCGTGCTCGTGCGGGCGAAGGGCTCGCGCTCCTACCGCGCCTTGAAGACCGTCGCCACCAACGGCGCCGGCTACTGGACACTGAACACTTCGACGCGCGGCCAGCTCTGGCGGGTGCGCTGGGTCAGCCCGAGCGGCGTCCGCTACGAAGGGCCTCCGATCGCCGGCTGAGAGGACGCGCGGTGGGTCCGCCCGGAGCCGCCGCTGCGAAGCGTCCCCCGCCGCGCGCGGCTTCGGCGTCGCCCTACGATGGGGGACGATGCCGGAGCTGCCCGAGGTCGAGATCACGGCGCGCCTGCTCGACGGCGAGCTGGCGGGCGCGGAAATCGAGTCGGCGCTCGCGCCGGGGATCAATGCGCTTCGTACCTTCGAGCCGCCCCTGGCAGCGCTGGACGGCCGTCGGATCGCGTCGGTCCGTCGTCGTGGCAAGCATCTGATTCTCGACGCGAGCGACGGGCTGTCGCTGCTGATGCACCTGATGTCGGCGGGACGCCTGCAGCTCTACGAGACGCACGCCGGACCGCGCGATCGCACCTCGAGACTGCTCGTGCGTGTCGACGGCGGGCGCGAGTTGCGCCTGCGCGAGTTCGGCTCCAAGCAGGCCGCATGGGTGAAGCTGCTGGCCACAGGCGAGCTCGACGAGGACACGGCGCTCGCCACGCTCGGCCCGGAGGCCTGGCCAGAGCCGCCGCCGCTCGGGGAGCTGCTCGATGCGCCGCGACCGCTGCACGCGCTGCTGCGCGACCAGCATGTGATCGCGGGCATCGGTCGCTCGTGGGTCGATGAGATCCTCTGGCAGGCGATGCTCTCCCCCTACAAGCGCGGCGCCGATCTCGACGATGACGACGCGGAGCGCCTGCGCGAGTCGATCATCGCCACGCTAGCGGCGGCGCTCGAGCACTACGAGCAGACGGTCGTGCTGCCGATCCCCGACAAGCTGCCGATGCCGCTGCGCGTTCACCGCCACGAGGGCGAGCCGTGCCCGCGCTGCGGCGAGACGCTCAAGGCGGTGCACTTCGAGGACTACGTGATCGCCTACTGCCCCGCCGAGCAGACCGACGGGCGCGTGCTCAAGGACCGCCGGCTCTCGCGGCTGCTGCGCTGAGGCGCGCCGGAGTTGCGCGCCCACGCGGTAGATTGGCACGGATGCCGCCAAGCATTATCGAGGCCGGCGACGAGGCCCCCGACTTCGAGCTGCCCGATCAGGACGGCCGCCCGGTCAAGCTCTCCGATCTGCGCGGCGAGCCGGTCGTCGTGTACTTCTACCCGAAGGCCGACACGCCAGGCTGCACAACGCAGGCCTGCGGCGTGCGCGACCACCGCGCGGACTACGACAGCGCGGGGGCCGTCGTCCTCGGGATCTCACCCGACCCTGTAGCGAAGGTGAAGAAGTTCCACGACAAGCGGGACCTCAACTTCGCGTTGCTCGCCGACGAGGATCACGCGGTCGCCGAGGCCTATGGAGTCTGGGTGCAGAAGTCGATGTACGGCAAAACCTATTGGGGTGTGCAGCGTTCGACCTTCATCATGGACGCGGACGGGAAGATCGCCGCGGTGCTGCACAAGGTCAAGCCCGGGGAACACGACGCGCTCGTCCTCGCCGCGCTCGCCGAGGCGAGTTCGCCACCCGTCTAGAGCGGTTCGGCTCCCTCGTTGAGAATCGTCAGGTACTCGTCGTATACGTAGAGCTTGCCTCTCTGTCGGCCTGTTGCCTCACGTAGGATTCCGGCGTGCTCGAGCCGCTGAATCGCGGCGTACACAGGAGGGCCGGTCAGATCGAGGCGTTCGGCGGAGCTGCCGGCTCCGATCACGACGGAGCGCGTTGCGAGGTCGTGGACACGGTGTGCGGTCGCGGCGCCGCGACCGAAGGTGTGGATCTTCTGGCGGTCGTTCTCGACCATCGCGACGACCCGCTGGGTAGTGAGCGTGGTGGAGTCGGCGACCTCGATGACTCCTTCGAGGAAGAACCGCAGCCACTCCTCCCAGGCCCCGTCGGTGCGGACGCGCTGCAGGTGCTCGTAGTAGCTGTCGCGGTTGCGCTTGAAATGCAGACTCAGATAGAGGAGCGGCCGACTGAGTACGCCCTCGGCGCACAGCAGGAGCGTGATGAGGAGCCGTCCGACTCTTCCGTTGCCGTCGAGGAAGGGGTGGATCGTCTCGAACTGTGCGTGCGCGAGCGCTGCCTTTACCAACACCGGGGTTGGGTTTGGGTCGTCGTGGATGAACTTCTCGAGGGCGCCCATCGCCGCAGCGACCTCTTGCCATGGTGGTGGCACGAATCGTGCGGCCGACGGGCGGGGCCCGCCGAGCCAGTTCTGGTCGCGGCGGAACGCCCCGGGGCTCTCGTCTGCTCCCCGTCCGGTCTCTAGCAGTCGTTGGTGCACTTCGCGTAGTAACCGCGCGGAGAGCGGCGGCGCTCCGGGCTTGGCGATCTGGGCGAGGCCGTGGTCGAGGGCGGCGATGTAGTTCGCGGTTTCTCGGGCGTCTTCGCGTAGCGCGCCCGGTGCGGCGTCGTGCTCGAACAGGAGTAGGTCTGAGAGGGACGACTGTGTGCCCTCGATCTGGGAGGAGAGGACAGCCTCCTTGCGCACGAACGTATAGATGAACTGGTCGGGGTCCGGAAGCAAAAGCGTGATCCCGTCGAGGCGGCCGAGGGCCTGGTTGGTTCGGTCGAGCAGAGACTGCATCGCTGCGTCGACGAGTAGGGGCGGCTTGGGCGGGAGCGGGTTGGGGTGGAAGGCCCAGTATCGATCGGGACCTCTCTCGGCGAGCCGGTATTCGCCTGTCCGGGGGCTCGATGCCGGCGTCGGCGGATCTTTGCGTTCGCTTTCCACCACCTAAGCCTACTAAACGATAAGGACTTATCGTTTCCTTAGCGTCAGGTGGAGGCAGCGATCGTTGATAGTCGCGGCGCTGGACCCGCGGCGCCTCTCAGCCGGCGCCGGGCGCGGCCGCAGCGGGACGCGCGGCGCCGCCCACGAGCAGGCCCGAGCCCAGATGCGCGCCGAGCACGGGCCCGACCTCGGTGCAGAACAGGGGCTCGTGACCGAAGATCGAGATCCCCGCCGCGACCATCTCCTCGGCGTCCTCGGGGGACTGCGCGTGCTGGACGATCCAGTCGCTGGCGCCGCGGTCCTTGAGCTCGTGCAGGTAGGTGACCATCCGCTCGAGTGCGCGGCGGTGCGTGCGCACGCGTCCGACCGGCGCGATCTCGGTCCCGAACGTCAGGATCGGCTTCACCCTCAGAGCCGTCCCGACCATCGCCTGTGCCGCTCCGATGCGCCCGCCGCGGCGCAGGTACTCCAGCGTGTCGAGGCAGAACCAGATGTCGAGCGTCTTGCGGGCCCGCTCGACGACTGCGGCGACGTCGTCGAGCGCAAGCCCGCCCGCGGCGGCCTCGGCGGCGAACAGCACGAGCATTCCGAGGCCACCTGCGCCGGTCTGGGCGTCGACGACGAGCACCGACCCGGTTCCGCCCTGCTCACCGAGCACGCGCGCGGCCTCTCGCGCGCTCTCGCACGTCCCCGACAGTCCGGCCGCGATGTGGATCGAGAGCACGTCGTGGCCGGCCGCGACGAGCGGTTCGTAGCAGGCGAGGAACTCGCCCACCGAGGGCTGTGAGGTGGTCGGCAGCTGCGGCGAGGCGCTGAGGCGCGCGTAGAAGGCGTCGAGGTCCGTGTACTCGTCCTCGGGGCGCAGCTGCCCGCCCCAGCCGACGTGCAGGCTGACCTGCCGCACCGACCAGCGCTCCAGCAGCGCGGGCGGGACATACGGGGTGCTGTCGGTGACGACGGCCACGCGTCCCGTCCCCGCATTCCGATCCCCGGTCGCCGCGTTCACCGCGCGAAGCCTACGACGCCCGGCCCTCGCCCGTCTCGCGGTCAACCACCTAGCGGATCAGCGGATCCATGCGCGCAGCCGTCACCGTCTGGCGCAGCGTCTCCTCGGCGTCGTGGCGCGGGCGCCAGCGCAGCTCGCGCCGCGCCTTCGCCGTGCTCATGATCACCGGCTCGCGGAACGCCGCGATCCACTGCGCCTGCGCGGGCAGGAACCCCAGCCGGGAGATCACCTCGGCGACGGCGTCGACGGCCAGGTCGGGGACCGGGATCGAGTACCAGCCGAGCGATTCGGCGAGACGCGCGACGGTCATCTCGCCGGGCCCGGCGAGGTTGTAGACGCCGGGCTCGCCCCTGCCGAGCACACCCGCGCGCATCGCCGTGGCGACGTCGTCGTGGTGTACGAGCTGGAACGGGATGCCGGGATCGGGCAGAACCGGCTTGAGGATCGGGACGCCGTCGAGCAGGCTCAGCACTGGCCCGGGCAGCCGTCCCGAGATCTGCGTGTAGGGGAGGCTGTCGATCAGCAGAGGCGCATGCGGGCCCGCGACGATGCACGGCCGGAAGACGTAGGCGGCGGTGCGGCTGCCGTGGAGCATGTCGGCGAGGAGCTCCTCGACCTCGGCCTTCTGCGCCGAGTAGTAATGCTCGGCGGTCCCGCGCGCGGGGACGTCCTCGGTGAGCGGCTGCGGGTTGTCGCCGTGGAAGCCGTATGCGGCGACCGAGGAGGCGTAGACGAGGCGTTTTACGCGCGCGGTCGCGGCGGCCTCGAAGACGTTGCGCGAGCCCCTGAGGTTGACCCGTCGGCTCTCCTTCGCGCCGCCCATGATCATGAAGGCGAGATGGACCACGACGTCGGCCTCCTCGACGAGCGTCGCGACGCGTCGCTTGTTCAGCACGTCGCCGCGGCGGTATTCGACCTTCTGCCAGCCCCTGCTCGCCGGGTCGAAAGGGCGCCGCGCCATGCCGATGATGCGCTCCACCTCGGGCGCCCGCTCGAGCGCGCCGACGACGGCCTGGCCGATCTCCCCGGTGGGCCCTGTCACCGCGACCGTCAGGCGTTTCGCTGAGCGCGCGCCGGAAGCCACGCGAAGTTTGTATCGCATCGCGCGCCCGACCGGGCGCTCCCGCCACGTGCGCCGCGCGGCGACGCTAGATTCCAGGGCGTGAGCGGAGCGGAACTGGGCCTGGCGACATCGGTGTTCCTCGCCAGCGCCGTCGAGGCGGTGGAGGCGCTCACGATCGTGATGGCCGTCGGCAACTCGCGCAGCTGGCCGTCGGCGCTCGCGGGCGCCGGGGCCGCGGTGCTCGCGCTGGCTGCGATCGTGATTGGCCTCGGCAGCGCGATCGTAAAGCTCCCCGTCGACGAGCTGCGCGTCGCGATCGGCGCGTTGCTGCTCGGCTTCGGGCTGCAGTGGCTGCGCAAGGCCGTCCTGCGCGCGGCGGGCCTGAAGGCGCTGCACGACGAGCAGGCGACGTACGCGAGCGAGCAGGCCGCCGCCGTCAGCGCGGGCGCCCCTGAGCACGGTCGATGGGATCCCTACTCGTTCCTCGTCGCCGGCAAAGGGACGCTGCTCGAGGGGTTCGAGGTCGCTCTGATCGTCGTCACGTTCGGCGCCAACCAGCACCGCATCGGGCTCGCCGCCGCGGCCGCAGCGGCCGCCGTGATCGCGGTGGTGGTGGCGGGCGTCGCCGTGCGCGCGCCGCTCTCGCGAGTGCCCGAGAACACGATGAAGTTCGCGGTCGGCGTGATGCTCAGCTCCTACGGCTTGTTCTTCGTGGGCGAGGGCCTCGGGCTGAGCTGGCCCGGGGGAGACGCGATCCTGCTGGCGATCGTGCCCGCCGTGCTCGCGGCGTCGCTGCTCGCCGTGGTCGCACTGAGGCGCCCCGCGGTTCCGTGAGCCGCGCCCGCAGGGGCGGCGCGCGGGACACGTGCGAGCGGGCGGCCGGGTGCAGACGCCCGGTCGCCCGGCGGGCGTCGTGCTGCTGGGGCGCATCCCCGTACGCTTGAGAGGTGCCGGTTGACCTCGCCTCGACATCCGTCGGCCAGAGCCTCAGCTCGTTCCTCGACGCCGTCGGGAAGTTCTTCGGCGACCTCGCCGCCGTGCACTGGCCGGCGCTGCTGCTGGGGCTGCTGTTCTTCGGGCTCAACCTCGCTGTCCGCTCGCGCGCCTTCTTCAACAGCCTGCGCGCCGCCTATCCGGCGGTACCGTTCCAGTGGCGGCGCATCTTCGGCGCCTACGTTGCCGCTGTCGGCTTCAACAACCTGGTGCCCGCACGCGGCGGCGAGGTCATCAAGCTGTTCCTCGCCAAGTCCTCGATCCCCGGCTCGCGCTACCCGACCGTGGCCGCCGCCTTCTTCGTGGAGTCGATCTTCGACGTTACCGTCGGCGTGCTCGTGCTGATCTTCGCGTTCAGCCAGGGCGTGTTCCCGAAGCCGCCCGACTTCTCGAAACTGAGCTCGTTCGACATCTCCTACCTGGCCGAGCACTTTCAGCTGACGCTGTTCTTGATCACAGCGCTCGCCATCATCGGCCTCGTCGCCTTCGCGATGCTCTCCGTGCGGGTGCGCGCGTTCTGGGCGCGCGTACGCCAGGGGCTGACGATCCTCAGCGACCGGCCGCGCTACCTGCGCGAAGTGGCCGCCCTTCAGGCCGTCGGATGGCTCTGCCGGTTCGCCGCGTTCTGGTTCCTGCTCGATGCCTTTCGGGTCGGTGGCTCGGTCACCAATGTGCTGCTCGTGTTCGGCGTCAACCAGGTCGCCGGCGCCGTGCCGTTCACACCCGGTGGCGCCGGAGTGCAGCAGGCGCTGCTCGTAAAGGTCTTCTCGACGACGGCTTCGACGAGCGTCGTCGCCGCCTACTCCGTCGGGCAGCAGATCGCGATCGCGGCGTTCACCGCCGCGCTTGGCCTCGGCGCTGTCGTGTTCATCTTCCGGTTCCGCTCGTTCCGCGAGGTGATCGCGGCAGGTCGCGCGTCACAGGAGGCCGAGCGCGCTGCCGAGCAGGCCGGCGTCGATCTGGAGGAGCCCGAGTCGCGGCCGGAGGGGCCGCAGCCCGACGAGGAGCCGCGCGGCCGTACGCCGCCGCCACCTCCGCGCAGCGCGCGTGCCCGCTACTGAAGGCCCTCGCGCGCCTCGCGCACGAGGGCGACCGCCTCGGGAAAGACGCGCGCGATCACCGTCCGGATCTGCTCGGCCTGGGCCTCTGCGTTCCCCTGCACGTTGATCCGCCCGACGGCCGCCACGGTCATATCGACGGCGAGCTTGATCGCATTGTCCGCCCACACGAGCCGCTGGTTGCCCTGCATCTGTTCGGCGAACTCGGCGAGCCGGCGCTGCAGCTCCTCGGGGTCGCCGAACATGTCTCCGAGGCCACCACCTTCCATGGCCGCATCATAGACTGCCGTGCTCATGCCCAGCGCCGAGGAGATCAGACAGCAGGTCGCGAGCGAGACCGAGCGCCGATTGCGCCTCGGGGTGCCCGCATTCGCGGGCGGCATGCTGTACCTGCTGAGCGCGATCATCATCGCCTCGACGCTCAAAGGGGCGCCGACCGTCGGTCTGCTGCAGGGGCTCGCGCCAGCGCTGAGGGGCGAAGCCGAACCGGCCGTGAGCCCGCGCGCCGAAGAGGTCAAGTTCATCAGCCACCACTCCTTCGCGCTGCTCAGCGGCAGCCTGCTCGCGGCGATCGCCGTGATCGCGCTGATGCTGATCCTGCTGCTGCTGCTCGACGCGACGCGCTTCCGCCGACCGCAGACCTGGGGCGGCACTCGCGCGCTCGTTCTGTTCGGCGGCATCGCCGTCGCGATAGTCAGCGTCGGCCACCAGGTCGTGAGCGCGATCGAGACGCACAACTTCGCCTCCGGCCACGACCTCTCCGCGCACGCGGTGGACCAGGCGCTGACCAAGGGCACGGCCAACCTGATCGTCGACTACCTCTCGCTCGCCGCCGGCCTCTCGCTCGCCGCCGGCATGATCATCACGGCGATCAACGCGATGCGCGTGGGGCTGCTGCCACGCTGGATGGGCGTGCTGGGCATGTTCACGGGGCTGCTCATCTTTCTGCCGATCGGCGGCGCCGAGCTGCAGGTCGTGCCGGCCTTCTGGATGGTGATGATGGGGATCATGTACATCGGCAAATGGCCCAACGGCCAACCGCCGGCGTGGGAGGCGGGCGAGGCACGTCCGTGGCCTCCGCGTGCCCCGCGCGCTGCTCCCGCGACGGCCGCTGCGGACGTCGCGCCCGAACCGATGCAGCCCAAGGCCCTCTCGTCGCGCAAGCGGCGCAAGCGCAGGTAGGCTGGAAGCGATGTCCAGCGAGTCCGAGACGACCGCGGCCGAGGGGCCTGACGGGGAGCTCGCGGCACTGCTCGACGTTGAGCGCTTCGAGCCACCGGCCGCCTTCCGCGAGCACGCGCTCGCGAGCGACGCGTCCGTCTACGAGCGGGCCGCAGCCGACCCGCTGGCGTGGTGGGCCTCGCAGGCGGAGGGGCTCGACTGGTTCCAGAAGTGGACGACCGTCCTCGATGACGGCGACCCGCCGTTCTACAAGTGGTTCACCGGCGGGACGCTGAACGTCTCCTACAACTGCCTCGACCGTCACGTGATCGCCGGGCGCGGCGAGCGGATCGCGTTCCATTGGCGCGGCGAGGAGGGTGACGAGCGCGACATCACCTATGCCGAGCTGCTCGCAGAGGTCGAACGCTTCGCGAGCGCACTCAAGGACCTCGGCGTCGCGAAGGGCGACGTCGTAGGGATCTACCTGCCGATGATCCCCGAGGTGCTCGTCGCGATGCTCGCGTGCGCGCGCATCGGCGCTCCCCACAACGTCGTCTTCGGCGGCTTCTCGGCGGAGGCGGTGCGCGAGCGGATGGAGTTCTCCGCGGCGAAGGTGCTGATCACGGTCGACGGCGCCGCACGCAAGGGCAGGACGGCGGCCGTCAAGGACCGCGTCGACGAGGTCATGGGCGACCTCGAGACGCTCGAGCGGATCGTCGTCGTGCGCAGCAAGGGCACCCCCTGCGAGATGCGAGACGGCCGCGACGTCTACTACGACGAGATCCTCGCGGCCGCCGATCCCGACTGCGCGGCCGAGCCGCTCGATGCCGAGCACCCGCTCTACATCCTCTACACGTCCGGCTCGACGGCCAAGCCGAAGGGGATCCTGCACACGACCGGCGGATACCTGACGGGCGTCTCGAGCACGCACCGCTACGTGTTCGACCTCAAGCCGGAGTCCGACGTCTACTGGTGCGCCGCCGACGTCGGCTGGGTGACCGGGCACTCCTACATCGTCTACGGCCCGCTCTGCAACGGCGCGACGTCCGTGATGTGGGAGGGCGCCCCCGACTACCCCAACAAGGGCGTCTGGTGGGAGATCGTCGAGCGCTACGGCGTGACGATCCTCTACTGCGCGCCGACCGCCGTCCGCGCGTGCATCAAGTGGGGCTCGGAGTGGCCGCGCAAGCACGACCTCTCGAGCCTGCGCCTGCTCGGCTCGGTCGGCGAGCCGATCAACCCGAAGGCCTGGCTGTGGTACCACAAGGTGATCGGCGGCGAGCGCTGCCCGATCGTCGACACGTGGTGGCAGACCGAGACCGGCGCGATCATGATCACTCCGCTTCCCGGGATCACGGCGACGAAGCCGGGCTCTGCGACGCAGCCGTTTCCGGGCGTGTTCGCGGAGGTGCGGGACGAGAGCACGGGCGAGCCGATCGAGGAGGGTCAGGGCCTGCTGGTCCTGACGCGGCCGTGGCCGTCGATGCTGCGCACGCTCTACCGCGAGGAGGAGCGATTCATCGACACCTACTTCAAGCGCTTCGGTCGCGAGACCTACCTCGTCGGCGACGCGGCGCGACAGGACTCCGACGGCTACCTGTGGGTGATCGGCAGGATCGACGACGTCGTCAACGTGTCCGGACATCGGCTCTCGACCGCGGAGGTCGAGTCCGCCATCGTCGCGCACGCCGAGGTCGCCGAGGCGGCCGTCATCGGTCAGCACGACGAAGACACCGGGCAGGCGATCGTCGCGTTCGTGACGCTGCAGGGCGACATCCAGGGAGACGACGGCACCGTCGAGGCGATCCGCGAGACGGTCGCGGAGCGGATCGGCAAGTTCGCGCGACCGAAGCGGATCATCTGGACCGACGACCTGCCGAAGACACGCTCCGGGAAGATCATGCGCCGGCTGCTGCGCGACATCGCCGAGGGACGCGCGCTGGGTGACGTGACGACGCTGCGCGACCCGGCTGTGATGGCGCAACTGCAGGAGCGCGTCGCTGAACTGCAGGCGCAGGAGGAGTGAGGAGACCCGCCGGCGTGCCGCCCCGCGCGCCGAGCCCCTAGGGGGCATCCCCGATGGGCGTGCGGCCGCGCGCTGCGATGATTGGCGTGATGCCTGCCACCGGGGTCTCCCACGTCTCGCGCCTGCCAGGCGTCGCTCCGCGATCGTCGGGCTCCGAGCCGCCGCTGCGCCGCTACATCGATCGCGGGGTGCTCGGCGGAGTCTGCGCGGGACTGGCCGAGCACCTCGGTGTCGACGTGCGGCTCGTGCGGCTGCTCGCGACCGTGCTCGTGCTGCTCGGCGGCCTCGGCATCGCCGTGTACGCGATCGCCGTCGCCGTGATCCCGGTAGATCCCGACAGCGCGGCCGCCGGACGCCGGCCAGGCGCGCGCCGCGACGCCGTGCTGATCGTGATCGCGCTCGCGATCGCCTCGATCGCCGGGCGCGCGTCGGGTCTGCGTGTCGCGGACTCGATCGTATGGCCGCTCGTGCTCGGCGCGTGCGGGCTGGCCCTGGTCTGGCGCCCGCTGGTCGGACCCGTCGAGCAGCCCGGCTTCGGGCGGCGGCTATCGCCCCGCAGGCTGCTGCGCCGGGCGCGCCAGGTCGACGGGCCGCGGCTCGCGATCGGCGCGCTACTCGTCAGCTTCGCGGCCGCCGGCGTGCTGCACGCCGCCGGCGTGCTCGAGAATCTCGGCAAGGCGATCGGAGCCGTCGCGATCGTCGCGACCATCGTCAGCCTGCTGTTCGTGCCGTGGCTCGTGCGGCTCGCGCGCAGCCTCTCGACGGAGCGCTCGGCGCGCATCCGCGAGCAGGAGCGCGCGGAGCTGGCGGCGCACCTACACGACTCGGTGCTGCAGACGCTCGCCCTGATCCAGCAGCGCTCCGACGACCCGCGCGAGGTCGCCGGCCTGGCTCGCCGCCAGGAGCGCGAGCTGCGCCACTGGCTGCTTGGCCGCCCGGGCCGAAGCGGTGAGGAGACCGTCGCGGGCGCGCTCGAGCGGGCGGCCGCCGAGGTTGAGGAGCTTCATCGCGTGCCGATCGAGGTCGTCACGGTTGGCGACGGACCGCTGGAGCCCGAGCTCGAGGCCGTCGTGCAGGCCGCTCGCGAGGCGATGACCAACGCCGCGAAGTTCGCCGACGCGGCGCGCGTCGACCTCTATGCCGAGGTCGAGCCGGACCGCGTTGAGGTGTTCGTGCGTGACCGTGGCGTCGGTTTCGATCCGCGCGCGATCCCCGCCGACCGCCGCGGCGTGCGCGACTCGATCATCGCGCGGATGGAGCGCCACCACGGTCGCGCCGAGGTCCACAGCAGCCCCGGCGCCGGGACGGAGGTGGCGCTCGTGATGGGGCGCGGCGGCCCGTCGTGAGCGGGCGCTGCACGGTCGTGATCGTCGACGACCATCGCCTGTTCCGCTCCGGGGTGCGCGCGGAGCTCGGCGACGCGGTCGACGTCGTCGGCGACGCCGGCAGCGTTGCGGAGGCGCTCGAGGTGATCCGCGAGCAGCGCCCCGACGTCGTCCTGCTCGACGTCCACATGCCCGACGGCGGCGGCGTCGAGGTGATCAGCCGCGCCGCCGCCGAGCGGCTCGGCACCCGCTTTCTCGCGCTGTCGGTCTCCGACGCCGCGGAGGACGTGATCGCGGTGATCCGCGCCGGCGCCAAGGGATACGTCACGAAGACGATCTCCGCGGACGACCTGGCCGACGCCGTCGCGCGGGTGGCCGAGGGCGATGTGGTGTTCAGCCCGCGGTTGGCGGGGTTCGTGCTGGACGCGTTCCGGGACTCGCCGACGGTGCCATCGGTCGACCCCGAGT
>Ga0075021_10000832_pt1 | contig 15939 bp, 13 predicted proteins | sample ColStrG_CSR_2012_FD_72749 | JGI IMG/M metagenome (GOLD analysis project Ga0075021, IMG submission 72749) | Freshwater sediment microbial communities in response to fracking from Pennsylvania, USA - Cold Stream Run_MetaG_CSR_2012 | ecosystem: Environmental > Aquatic > Freshwater > Creek >...
GGGAGGTGTGGCTGGATGGGCTGGAGATTACCCAATACACCTACTTTCAACAAGTCGGTGGTTTGCCGCTTGACCCCGTATGTCTGGAGCTGACGTATGGCCTGGAACGCATCGCGATGGCATTGCAGGGTGCACGGAGTGTATTTGAGCTGAAATGGGATAAGACGCGCACCTATGGCGACGTCAAGCTGCAGGACGAACAAGAGCGTAGCGAGTATGCCTTCAATCAGGCCGATGTCGAAGAACTGCACGAGCTATTCGAAAGGTATGAGCGCGAATGCCGGCGCACGCTTGAGCACGGCCTGGTGTTGCCCTCGCACGACTATGTGTTGCAGGCCTCGAACGTCTTCAACCTGCTTGACACACGCGGTGCGATCGGCGTGACCGAGCGCGCACGCTACATCGGTCGCATGCGTGACTTGGCGCGCGATGTGGCGCTCAAGTATGTGGCTCAACGCGAGGCACTGGGATATCCTTGGTTACTGTCCTCAAAAGAATCGGCGGCGACACCGGCAAAAGAACCGGCGCAGGAACTCTCACCACCAGCTATGGCCAGCGGCGCGTCTCACAGTGCGTCACAGGTCACTCCCGCCGCACCTGCCGCATCTGCCGCATCTGCCGCTGGCTCGAAACAGCCCCTGGTCACGCTTGCAGGGCCTCGGACGTTCATGCTTGAGCTTGGGACCGAGGAGTTGCCGGCCGATGATGTCCCGGTGTGCGAGACGCAGTTGCGTAAGTTCGTCATCGAGACTCTGGACTTAAGCCGCATCGCGCATGGCGAGGTGACGACGGTCGCGACGCCGCGCCGCACCGCCGTCATCGTGCAAACCGTCGCCCCCGAGCAACAAGCGCTTGACGAATGGGTCAAAGGGCCACCGGCCAAAGCTGCATTTGACAAAGATGGCAAACCAACCCAAGCCGCCATCGGCTTTGCCAAACGCTTTGGCATTGAAGCGACAGCCCTGACCGTGAAGGACGAGGCGGGCGCCCGCTATGTCTATGCGCACAAACGTGAGGCAGGCAAACCGGCGCTGGATGTCCTGGCCCAAGTGCTTCCACAGGCGATCAGCAAGATCACCTTCGAGAAAACCATGCGCTGGAATGCGAGTCAGGTCGCCTTCTCGCGCCCCATTAACTGGATCGTCGCGCTGCTGGGGGATCAATCTATCCCGTTCGAGTTTGCGGGTGTCAGGACCGGTAACACAAGCCACGGCTCACGCGGTCTGGGGTCACCGGCGTTCATCGTGACGGATGCCGATGCCTATCTCCCCAGCCTGACGCAGCAATCGATCATCGGTGAAGCCGCCGCACGCAAGGCCGAGATCAAACGTCAGGTCGAGGCGGCCGCGAAAGGCATTGGTGGGTGCTTGGCCGAAGATGATGACCTGCTTGAGGAAGTGACTAACTTGGTTGAGCAGCCCAGCACGCTGGTATGCTCGTTCCCGCCCGAATACCTCGAGATCCCGGCCCCGGTGCTGATGAGTGTGATGCGCAAAAAGCAGCGCTATTTCACCGTGCTTGCGACTGCTGACGGCGCTAGTACACCTGGCACCGTGCGGGGCGCGGCGCTAAGAGCGAATTTCATCACCGTCCGAAACGGGCCGTCCGGCGGCATGGACGAGGTGCGCAAGGGCAACGAGGATGTGGTCAATGCGCGCTTTGCAGACGCGGCCTACTTCTATCGCGAGGATATCAAGCGCCCGCTTGAGGCGTATTTGCCCCGGCTGGACACCATCACCTTCCAGGGCAAGCTCGGCAGCATGCTCGACAAGACCAAGCGCATCGAGTCGCTGGTTGAACCGGTTGCGGCGCAGTTGCAGCTCGGCCCCGGCGAAGTCACGGCTGCGCGCACGGCGGCGCATCTATGCAAGGCTGACCTAGCCACGAATATGGTGGTCGAAATCACCGCGCTCCAAGGCGTGATGGGGCGTGAATATCACTTGCTCACCAGCAAAGACGCTGATAAAGACGCGGTGGCTCAGGCCATCTTCGAGCACTACCTGCCGCGTTACGCGGGCGACCGCTCGCCGGTAACCGGCGCTGGGCTAGCGGTGGCACTGGCCGACAAACTTGACAGCATCGCGGGCCTATTCGCCGTCGGCCTGGCGCCCAAGAGTAGCGCCGACCCGTTTGCACTGCGTCGGGCCGCCATTGGCATCGTGCAAAACTTAACCGCTAGCGGCAAGCCGTTCTCGATCCTGGCCGGGCTAAAGAGCGCGCAGGCCCGCCTGAGCGTCCCCATGAGCGCTGATGCGCTGAGCGCTGCCCATGGATTTATCTTGGAGCGCGAGCGCGTGCAACTGCTCGATGAGGGGTATAGGCATGATGTGGTTGAGTCGGTGCTGTCTGCGCAGGGTGATAACCCTTCACAGGCCTGTTCAGCGGTGATCGCGCTGAACGACGGGGTGAAGCGCGCTGACTGGCCAGCCACGCTGGTAGCATACGCGCGTTGTGCTCGGATTGTGCGTGGTCAAGGGGCCAACAACGGGCAATCGGCGCCCGATGCCGACCCGGCCGCCCTCGCGCTCGCACATACCTTGGACGAGCTCAGCAAACCAGCCGATGTCCTCTCGCTGGTGTCCAATCTGGATACCCTGGCCGGGCCGATCAATACGTTTTTTGATAAGGTGATGGTGATGGTTGACGATCCTGGGTTGCGCGCTTCGCGACTAGCGCTGCTTGGCCGGATTGTGGCGCAGGCCGATGACATCGCCGATCTGAGCAAGCTCGAAGGTTTCTGAGCACACAAAAAATAACGCGATTGGGGTGACACGCACTGGCTTGGCCGCCCTTACTTACACAAGACATGTCCGACTCTACAAACGATTCAAACGATTCAAACGATTCAAAAGGCCAAAACGATGAGGGCCACAGTGACTCCGAGCATGCACGGCTGCACGGCTGGCTGCATGATCGGCATGAACGTCAATTCAAACAGGATCTGCTGACTGGCACCCGGCTCCTAGCCGAGGGCAAGACGGATGAGGCGTTACCGCTGCTAGAGAACGCCCACAAGCTAAAGCCGGACAACGCCGATGCCGCGCTCAACTTGGGTGGGGCGTATATCATGGCTGGGCGGCATAAACTAGCCGTGCCGGTGCTCGAACGCGCCGTCGAATATCTGCCGGCCAATGCCCAGCTTTGGATCAACCTTGGGGCGGCGTATTTGGGCAACCCGATCACTGCTACCGGCGAACGCCAGCAGCGTGCCCTCGAAGCATTTGGCCACGCGCTGGAGATCGACCCGCTGGCGCGCAGCGTGGCCTATAACATGGGCCTCATCCATCGTGACCGAGGTGAGATTGATTTGGCGATTGCCGCCTTCCGCCGCGCGGTGTTAGCCGACCCAAACGACCGTGACGCACAGCGCCTGCTCGAGCGCACGGAGCAGGGGAGTGGTGACACTGGGAAATAACACGCAGTCCTTACCGGCCGTGGTCCATTTCGACGAAGTGCGAGCGCAGACCCTCGACGCCCCCGGTACGGATGCCGCACACTTTTGCCGTGCGCACCTCGGGTGAGGTGGTGACATTGGCCTGCATCCACGGGCCGACCCGGATCGAGAGTAACCCGCCGGCCAATGCGCCCAAAATCGCGTTTGGCAATTGGACATACCAGGGTGCGCGTTTGCCGCTCGCGAGTATGCCCAGGAGCGCCAGCGCACCACCCAGAACACCAGCCGTTACCAAATTGGTGCCGCAGCGCGGGTGGACGGCCAAGTCGTGTTCACCGTCGCGCATGCGCCGGATAGCTTCATTGGCAGCAACCACCACATCGCCTCCATCGGGTAGGTCCCCGTATAGGTAAAAACCGCCGGTTGAGGCGCGGCCGCCAGCGCGCAAGCGGGGCGACTTTTCTTCGAGCATGTGGAGCGTGGCGTGCTCGAGGGCGTGATTGCGCCGCACGCGTTCGATCAGTGGAGCGGACATCGAAATCAGTATAACATTCGGGTGGCATGAAACTCTCAGGCAAAGTCGCGCTCGTCACCGGGGCAGCCCACCGCGTGGGCAAGATCATCGCGCTGGAACTGGCTCACGCCGGTGCAGATATCGTCGTGCATTACGGTGGTAGCGCCGATGCCGCACACCAGACCGCACACGAGATTGAGCAGATCGGCCGGCGCGTGTTATTACACCAGGCTGACATGGGCGACTGGCGCGCAGCCGAGGCGCTTGGACGTGCGGCGCTCGACTTCTTCGGCCGGGTCGATATCCTGGTCAACAGTGCATCCAGCTTCGTGCCAAACGACTATCTTTCGACCTCTGAGCACGACTTCGACCGCGCCTTTGATGTCAACATCAAGGGGCCGTTTGCTCTGTCGCAGGTGATCGCGCGGTCCATGCTGAGCCGGGAGGGCGAGCCAGGCGGTGCCGGCATTACCGGTAACATCATCAATATCGTGGACGAGGGCGCGTTTTACCCCTGGACGAAGTATGTCGCCCACGGTCTGAGCAAGGCGGCGCTCCTCGCCCTGACCCGCTCGCAGGCGCTCAACCTCGGTCCAAAGGTGCGGGTCAATGCGATTTGCCCAGGGCCCATCTTAAAGCCACCGGACTACAGCGATGCGCAGTGGCAAGCGCTCAGGAAGACCAACCCACTCAAGTCTCTTGGCAGTGCCGAACAAGTGGCTGAGATCGCCCTGTTTCTGGTGACTGGCCCACAGTTTGTCAATGGCGATTGCATCATGCTCGACGGCGGGCGGGCGTGGCAGCATCAATGAACCGGGGCCGTGGACCTGGGCTGCGGCCTCCAAGTGCAGATCATGGCCAGCCAATGTGCATACTAAACACAACAAGGGCGCTGGAGCCCTAAAGCGGTAAAGTAGGGGTAGGGGCAGGATTACGAATGGACCTAGCACAACTCGAAAAGCTTGTTCAATATATCGATGAGGAGCGACGCCGAGACCGTGCGGCGCTGATCCAGATGCAGGAGCGCATCGAAGGCCTGTCGCGCGAGGTCGAGGCCCGGCAACGCTACGCGCATACGATTGAGACCTCGTTGAATGAGCTAAAGATTCAACTATCGCGCGCCACCGGCTGGACGACCGTCACCGAACAACTGCGGGCCGAATTCAACCTGTTGATCGAGCGCATCGAAGACCAGCGCGCCAAATCCGAGCGCGAGCTGGTACGCACCCGCCAGATCGAGATCGAATCGCTCGTGCGTCAGATCAACGAGCTTAAACGCGAGATCAAGCCGTATCCGCGTTTGTTTGACGATATCGAGGCGCGCAAGGTCGAGGATGGCCGCCTGGCCGACCTGATCAGCCGCATTCAATTGCAGATCATGGAAATGGATCGGCGCTTCGATCCACCAGCGGCTCAAATCGCATACCTCGAAGAACAGCGCCGCCAAGAGGCTAAGCGCATCACGGCCGTCGAACAGGAAATCCCCGATATCAAGCGCCGGATCGAGGTCATCCCACCGCGCATCTTGCTGGTGGAGGAAACCGTGCGCCGCAAGCAGGCCGACATCGAAGAAGCGGGCAAGCTGCTGGAAGCTCAAAGTCAGTTGATTGAGAACCAGCGCGTGGCTGACATCCGGCGCGAGCGGCAGTTCGCCGAATACGCCGAAATCATCGAGAAGCTGAAAACGCGCGCCGATGAAGTCGTGCAACAAGTCGTCGGTTTCGTGCAACTGCGCGAAGAGATCAAGCGCGAGCTAAGTGTGCTGCCAGACTTTCAAGAACGGATCGAGGTGCGCGTCAATGAGCTGTTCGAGTTGCAACGGGATGCTGATGAGCGCGCCAAGCGGGTGGCCGAAGCCTTTCGCGAACACATTGAAAAGGAGTGGAAGGCCTTTGCCGGCTCACAAGACGAGAAATGGAGCGAGCGTGATCGGCGCATCGCCGAGTATGTGCCCCGGCTCGACGATCTGGAAGAGGAGATGCCTAAGTTCCAACCGCAGATTGGCCCGCTCTACGACATCCTGGACTCCTTCTCAAAGGCGTATGCTCAGGCGGGCCGCGAGTGGCTGGCCGAGGCCAATCAGTTGCTCGAAAAAGCACGGATCAATATCCCGACCGAAATCAAACCGTCGCGGCGGCAACGCCGCAAGCAGCAGGCCCTGGCCGTCGCCCATACCATGCCCGCAGGCGAGACTAAGAATGGCGTGGACCTAGACGAAGATCTGGTGGAGTAGGGCAGCGTTTGGCTGTCTACCAGAAACCGCTTCCGGCGCCGGCGGCTACACCCTTTGGCGGTGTTGAGCGCCAATACCCTTCAAAGCCATTCGCCTTATGGTTGGGTGTTGGGTGTTGGGCACAGATTGCACAGGACGCGCGAGCAACGCGCAGGTCGGCACGCTGAATGACTGCTTGATGGCTGGACGGATTTGACCGATCTACTCGGCACCCTTTTGTATGCATGTTCTGGCTACCGCCGGTCACGTCGACCATGGCAAGAGCACCTTGGTGCGCGTGCTGACCGGCATCAATCCTGACCGCTTGCGCGAAGAACAGCAGCGTGAGATGACCATCGATCTTGGCTTTGCCTGGATGACACTGCCAAGTGGCGAGCCAGTCGGCATCATCGATGTGCCCGGTCACATCGACTTTATCGATAACATGCTGGCTGGCGTCGGCGGCATCGACGCCGCCTTGGTGGTCATCGCCTCCGACGAGGGCGTAATGCCCCAAACGCGCGAACATCTGGCGGTGCTGAGTTTGCTCAACGTTGAGCGTGGTGTGGTCGCGCTCACCAAGACGGACCTCGCGCCGGATCCCGACTGGGTCGCGCTAGTCACGTCGGATGTGCGCGCAGTGCTGGCGGGCACGCCCTTAGCCGCCGCGCCAATCGTGCCCGTCAGCGGGCGCAAGCGCGAGGGGATCCGTGAGCTTATCGGCGCCCTCACGCACGTGCTAGAAGATGCCCCGCCCCGGCGCGATATCGGTAAGCCGCGCCTATCGGTCGACCGCTCCTTTTCGCTTACAGGCTTTGGCACGGTCGTCACCGGCACCCTGGTCGATGGCGCGTTTGCCGTCGGCGATGAGGTCGATGTGCTGACCGAGCGGGGCGTGCGCTTGCCCGCGCGTATCCGGGGACTGCAAACCCACAAGCAAAAACTGGAGCGGGGCGTGCCGGGCAGCCGGCTAGCGATCAATCTGTCTGGCGTTGATGTCGATCAAGTTGCACGCGGCAGCGTCGTGGCATCACCCGGCGCGCTCACCCCAACGACGCTCCTGGATGTCCGCCTCGAAATCCTCGCGCCTGCGCCCGAGGCTAGTCCGCTCATGCGCCGCCCGGCTGCCCTGCGCCACAATACGCAGGTCAAAGTATTTAGCGGTGCGGCGCACAGCCTGGCAAGCGTGTGGTTACTCGAGACCGATGCCCTCGAAGCCGGTGAGCAAGGGTTGGCGCAACTGCAACTGGCCCGGCCGATGGCAATCGCAAACGAGGACCGGTTTATCGTGCGGCTGCCGTCGCCATCCATCACGGTTGGCGGCGGGATGATCGTTGATGTGCACCCGGCGCATCGCTACCGACGCAAAGCCGGCCGGGCCGATGAGCCGGTGTTGACCCGGCTCGCGGCGCTTAGCGCTGGCACCCCCGAAGAACGCTTGCGGAGTGCGCTGGGCGAATTGCGCTTTGCAACGCCCGAAGCGCTCATGCTCAAAGCCCAACTCACGCCAGCGCAACTGGCAGAGGCGCTTGAGCCGAGTCCGGACGTCATCGTCTCGCAGGAGGTGATTGGTCTGGGCGTCACCTGGCGAACAGTGCAGGCCGAAGCAAAAGACATCCTGACCACCTTTCACGCCGCGCAGCCCTTACAGGAGGGCCTGCCACGGGATACCTTGCGCAGCCGACTAAAGCTGAGCGTGAGCGTGTTTAACGCCCTGCTCCGCCTCAGCCCCGAACTTGTAGACGCTGGTGAGATTGTGCGCCTACAGTCACATCAGGTTGCGTTCACCCCAACGCAGCAACGCGAGGTTGATAGGTTCATGGCCATGTGTCGTGCACAGCCATGGGCCACGCCGTCGGTCAAAGATGCGCGGGCCGCGCTCGGTGACAGCGTCTATGAGGTAGTGCTCAGACGCCAGCAACTGGTGCAACTCGGAGACGATGTCGTGCTGTTGCCTGAAACATATGCCCAAGCCGTCCGCGACCTGCGCGAGTATATCCAGCGCGCAGGTCAGATCACCGCAGCGCAAGTCCGCGACCGGTTTGCCACTACCCGCAAATACGCCCTGGCGCTGCTAGAGCATCTTGATGCCATTGGCGTCACCAAGCGCGTGGGTGATGCGCGTGTGTTGAAATAGCCGGGAAAGCTGACACAGGCCGCACCCGTGAGTGCAGCCTGTATATCGGTCTTGCCAATTCGCTGGCTACTTCTTGGCCGAATCGGTCTTCTTGTTGCCTTCGATGGCCGGTTGACCATTCGACGGTTTGACGCCGATTTTGATCTGCTTGGGTTTGACCACTTCGGCCTTCGGAATGTCGAGGGTCAGGACGCCGTTCTCAAATTCGGCCTTGGCCTTGTCGGCCTCCACATCCGTCGGCAGCGTGATGCTGCGCTGGAAGGAACCGTAGCGGATTTCCTTGCTATGCCACTTTGTCTTCTCGTCTTTCTGCTCAGATTCCTGGTTCCATTCGCCCTTGAGCGTCAGCACGCCGTTCTCAAAGCTGACATCCACATTCTCGGGCTTCCAGCCTGGGAGTGCGGCCTTGACGGTGTAGCCGTCAGCGGTCTCGCTCACGTCGAGCGCGGGAGCGTCAAGGTTGTCGCCGTTCATGTCCAGCCAGCGGGCGGGCGAAACGAACGCATTGCGCATCAAGCGGTCCATGACGTCGCTCAGCGCGAGCGATTCGCCGTTTGGGTTCAAAGTCCTGCGGGTTAAATAGGTGGCCATGTCTAGTCATCTCCTGTTGCTAAATTCGTGATTCGCGCATCTTTCAGCGCGTTGATGGTCACTACAATAGTCCGGCAGTGTTGGAGAAGGCTAGACGAAATGTTAGAGTGTTATTGGAGGGGAGCGCTGATATTTTTGTCAGCCCGATCTCACAGGCGTAGGACAGCGCGACCCACTTGGGGCAGAGCTATAGGCAGCCCGCCTAGCCCCATCTGCCAGGTCGCGCCATAGCGCGCTATGGTTATGTCAAATACATCCGAAAAAGCGACCGTGACCAGACTCAGCCCTGCTCGTAGCGCGCTAGCCACGCAGTGGCGAATTCATCGAAACGACTCGCCTGAATCGCCCCTCGGATCTCGCGCATGAGTTGCAGCAGAAAGTGCAAGTTATGCACGCTCATGAGATACAGCCCCAGTATCTCGCCGACATGCAACAGGTGGCGGACATAAGCGCGCGTAAAGGTCCGGCAGGTATAGCAACAGCAGCCCGGATCAATGGGCTGCTCGTCCTCGGCGTAGACCTTGTTGCGCATGTTGATGCGGCCAGCATGCGTGAAGGCCGCGCCGTGGCGGGCCAGCCGCGTCGGTAGCACGCAATCAGCCATGTCGATGCCGCGCGCCACGGCCCGGATCAGATCCGTCGGCTCGCCCACACCCATCAAATAGCGCGGCTTATGGCTTGGCAGCGCATCATCCATCCAGTCGAGCACACGGAACATATCGTCCTTGCTCTCACCCACCGCCAGCCCACCGATGGCATTCCCGGGGAAATCGAGCCCGGTGATGAACCTGGCTGACGCTTCACGCAGGTCTTGGAAGACGCCCCCCTGCACGATGCCGAACAAGGCCTGATCGGCGCGGATGTGCGCGTCCCGGCTGCGTTGGGCCCAAGCGTGGGTGCGCTGCATGGCAACGTGGCTATAGGCGTGGTCAGTTGGGGTGGCGCACTCATCAAAACACATGATGATATCCGCCCCAAGGTGTTCTTGGATTTCGATCGACTTCTCGGGTGTCAAACGGTGCAGGCTGCCATCGAGGTGACTTTTGAATGTCACGCCCTCGTCGTCGACTTTGCGCATGTCGCTCAGCGAGAATACCTGAAAGCCGCCGCTGTCGGTCAAGATTGGCCGTTGCCAGTTCATAAAGGCATGTAGGCCGCCACGGCGTGCGATCAAGTCATCACCGGGGCGCAGATAGAGATGATAGGTATTACCGAGGAGGATGTGGGCATCGAGTTCGAGTAGATCACGTGCTGGCACACCTTTTACGGTCGCCTGTGTGCCAACCGGCATGAAGGCCGGTGTCTCGATCTCGCCATGGGGTGTATGGATGCGGCCGAGGCGGGCGCGGCCGTGGGTGTGTTGGAGGGCGAAGAAGGACATAAATAAAGGGTCGCGGTGCCCTTTGACGATGCATACTCGCTCGGCGCTACCAGGCCACATTGAAATTGACAAACACACCCGCGAGTAACCCGGCCAGAAACGTCAGCGCCAAGATATACAACACGATTCGCGGGCGCAGCACGCTCAAAAACATGAACGTGCTCTTGATGTCGATCATCGGGCCAAAGACCAGAAAGGCGATGACGGCACCCGTGGTAAAGGTATTGATGAAGGAGAGGGCTAGGAAGGCATCGACCGTGCTACAGACTGACATGACAAAGGCTAACACCTGGAGTGCGATGACCGATGTCACCTGCCCACGACCGAGGCTGATTAGCGCACTCTGCGGCACAAAGGTTTGCAGCGCTGTCGCGATCAGGATGCCCAGCACCAGAAAGCGGCCCATGTCGAAGAATTCGTCGGCGGCTACCCCAAACGCATTCTGTAATCTTGTGCTCCTCGGCGCTGACCCAGTGCCAAGCGGGCGCTCTGGAAATAGGCCGCCGCTATTGCCCCCCATGACGGGCATAAGCGCGCGCGGCATAATGATGCGGGCCAAATTGGGTTGGGCGCTAAACGTCAGCCCGACACCAAAAGCGATGACGAGGGTAAACACGATCCGCCCCCAGAAGATCGGCCCAAGGCCAAAGGCGGCGTAGGTGCTGGCGATGACAATCGGGTTGAGGACTGGCGCACCGAGCAAAAATGCGATGCCAGCCGAGATCGGCAGGCCCTTCTGATATAGCCGGCGGACCACCGGCACCACACCGCATTCGCACACAGGGAAGGCGATGCCGAGCAGCGCACCGGTCAATGTTGCTAGGATCGTGTTGCGCGGGAAGAGGCGGGCGAGGTCGTCAGCGCTGACGAATTCCGAGATCAGACCCGAGACCACACTCCCCAGCAGCAAGAACGGCACCGTTTCGATGAACAGCCCTAGAAAAACAGTGACATAGTTTTGGGCCAGGTCGGGCAGCGGAATGGCTGGCAGCTGCGCGACCGGCAAGAGCGCATCCAGCGCAATCGTGCCGAGCACGATACCCAAGACGATCAGGGTGAATGTGAGTAATCGTGATCGAGACATGCGGCAGTAGGTGGCGGACCTCACTTATGACGTTAGTATTGTAGCGCCTCTACTCGTCAAACAATACGGTTGGCTCCGCATACACCCGCACGCGTCTATCCTGCACCCGCTCACGAACCCAGGCGTTCAAGCGGGCTTGTTTCTCGGCCAGTGGCTGAGGGCTCTGCAGCAGGTCGAGTGGATAGTTCAAGCGCAGCGCGCGTTGTGGCAACACATGGCGCGTAATCCCAGCTGGGAGCCTCACGCCTTGCCGGGCCAGGTCGACGATCTCAGCCGGCTCAAAGCGCGGAAAGGCCACCACTGCCCCGGCATCGGGGAAAGATTCACGCACCTCGCGTAAGTTGTCACTCGTCGTGCGTTGCACCTTGGCGCACCCTTCGTAGACACGCACGAGTTGATTGAGCAATTCAGTCCGCTCGACCAAGTCGTGCCCTCCGCACAGCGCCAGCGCCGGTGCAAATGCGGGCGTATGCGCGGGCGCCTGCCCGTGGGCTTCTAGCGGTGCCAAGGACGACCGGTGTGTGATATCAGTGTCCGCGGATAGGCCCGAGATATCGACGGAGATGTAGGCGAGCGCCTCGCGCCGCGCCAGCGCCGCACGGGCGCTGATGTGGTTCGTCTCGCGCACGGTCAAACCGTCGATGGCGCTGATGCGGGTGACCAAGTTGGGGATGCCGCAGGCCGTGAGCACGTGATGCCAGATATGCAACTGGACCTGACCATACTCCACCACTTGGGCCAAGATATGTGGCACGCCGAGCGCCCGAAACGCCGCCGTGCGATTGGCGCCGTCTAGCACGACAAAGTAGCTGCGTTCGTCAGGTGCTCCTTGGGCATCGAAGGGGGCCACGATGGGTGGATTGCGCAACACAGCCTCACCCTTCAAGCGTAGGGTCAACGGGTCCACACGGCGTGGATCGGTCTGTTCATGTGGGATGAGCACGTCGAGGGGCAAGATGCGCAAATCGGGCAACAGCATTGTCTGGGATTGTATGCGGCCCTCGAGGCTATAGCCGCTACAATCATGGCACCATGAGCATTTCCATTTCCGATGTGGCCGTTGAAACGGCCAAGGGTGAGCGTAAGCCGATGAGCGATTACGAAGGCGATGTGCTCCTCATCGTCAATGTCGCATCGAAGTGTGGCCATACGCCTCAATACGCGCAACTCGAGTCCTTAAACCAGAGATATGCTGAGAGAGGTTTGCGTGTGCTGGGCTTCCCATGCAATGACTTTGGCGGACAGGAGCCAGGCACGCTGGCTGAAATTCAACAGTTCTGCACCACGAATTACAGCGTGACGTTTCCGATCTTCAGCAAGGTGCATGCAAAAGGTGACGACAAGTCACCGCTATACGCGCGCTTGACACAAGCGGAACCCGCGGGTGATGTCTCGTGGAACTTCGAGAAATTTTTGATCGCCAAAGATGGCACAATCGTGGGTCGATTCTCACCTCGAACAAAACCGGATGCGCCCGAGGTCGTTTCCGCCATCGAGCGTGAACTGTCAAAGTAGCCTCGCTCCGACGCACGGTGGTGCTAGATCGCATAACCGCGCGCGTGCGCGACACCCCTGATGTGCGCTGCCGCCAGCGCATACTCCTCGGCACCCGCCAAGTGTTCCAGCATCAGGGGCACATCGGGGTCGAGTTTGTTCAGCTGATCGAGAAATGCGCCGTAGTCAAGTCGGCCCAAACCCCGCCGCACCTCGTCCAGATGCACAAGCGCCTTGTTGGCCAAGATCACGTCTTTGGCGTGGCACGAGCGGATATGTGGGCCAAGCTTGGTAAAACACTCGCCGATGAGCGGGGCAGTGTCAAAGTAGCGTTGCGGGCAGTTCACAAGGTTGACTGGGTCAAGGTGCACCGCGCACCGCTCGCGGTCGATGGCTTTGAGCAAGCGCACGTAGCAGTCGGCTGAGTCGGGATAGGCCCATTGCATCATCTCGAGGGTGTAAAACGTGCGCCTGGGTCGAACGGCGTCGATGATCGCGCGCGTGGTCGTGACGATGAGGTCAAACGTCTCTTCGGTGAGGTCAAGCGCGCTTGGCCCATCCCACTTCTCGCCTCGCGAGCCGGTGATGTTGACACAGCACCGCGCGCCGATCCGGTCGGCTAGGTCGAGGCTGCGTTGGCACTTATCCAGCGCCGCGGCGCGTGGAGAGGCATTTGGTCCGATAGGGTTGCTCCAGGCACCCACTTCGGCGATGACGATGTCGCCCGCCCGAGCTGCGTGTTCGTAAGCCCGCACGCTTGCATCATCGGCATCAAGCCCAACCGGACAATATGCGGCCCGGTAGCCAAGTTCGCGCACCGCTTCAACCCATGCACTCGGGGTGTCGAATTTTTGAAAAATGGGTCCGCCAAGTCTCATACAATCATCAGTATGGCAGAACAACCGAATTGGCGCGAACACGGCGTCCGCATCGTGCCCGGCGATCAACTCGACGCCAATACCCCGCAGACGCCGGGGATGAACCGGGCCGCTGCGATCAACTACGCCCGCGCGGGCGCGCAAAAGTTATGGGCTGGCACCGTCACCATTCATCCAAACGCTAAGACCGGTGCCCATCATCATGGTCAGTTGGAGAGTGTGATCTACGTCGTCAGCGGCCGGGCACGCATGCGTTGGGGGGAGCACCTCGAGTTCATGGCCGAGGCTGGCCCGGGCGACTTCATTTTTGTGCCGCCGTTTGTGCCACACCAAGAGATCAACGCCGAAGTGGCGCAGCCGCTGATGTGCGTGCTGGTGCGCAGCGATCAAGAAGCGGTCGTCGTCAACCTCGCCATTGAGCCCGTTGAACGGCCCGAGCATGTGCACTGGGTTGATCCGATTCATAGGGCGCCGGACCCAGGCGGGGCATAAGTGGCGCTGAAAACAAGACAGTTGCCGCATTGACTGTCTTCGGGTGCAAAGGACTACGACACATCCAAGATGACCGCACGAACTCGCCTGGGCGGCGAACTGCTCACAACGCTGCTTGGCGGCCCGTTCGAGGGGCTGTTTACGGTTGTCATTGCGTTGGTCTTGGGCTTCTTAGTGCTCGCCGTCACCGGTAAGGACGCCGTGACGGCTTATGTGGCCCTGCTGACCGGCCCATTTACGCGCCTGGGCCGGACCGGTCAGTGGATCGAGATCACGTCAAACCTGATCTTCGTCGGCCTAGCGGCAAGCATTGCCTTTCGGTCGCGGCTCTTTAACCTTGGCTTATCGTCACAGGTGTTGATGGGCGCGACGAGCGCGTTTATCTTCGCGACGTTTGCACCACTCCCACCGCTCGTCGGTGTAATCGTGCCGCTCTTCGCGGCGATGGCCGGCGGGTTCTTGCTGGGCGTCATTCCGGGTGCGATGCGGGCGCATATTGGGGCAAGCGAAATTCTGACCTCGCTCATGCTCAACTTCATAACGCCGCTTGGGATCGAGCTCGTTTTTAGCGTTTGGCCATGGCATCGCGACTTGCCACATACCTCGTGGTTGCCCCGTCTGTCGGAGGTCACGCCACTTGCGACGGGCACCTTGCACGCTGGCATCCTGATCGCGCTGGTCGCCACTCTCGGCGCGTGGGTGTTACTCGAGCGCACTCCGCTCGGTTATGCCATCGGCATGGCCGGCGCGAACGAACGCTTTGCCCGCTATGGCGGGATTGATACCCGACGCGTGATCACACTCGCGTTTGGCTTGAGCGGAGCGTTCGCCGCGCTGACCGGCGCGAATTTGCTGATGGGTTTATTACGCGACCCATTTGTGTCGACGGCCAGCTTTACGTATGACGGTCTTGTGGTGGCGCTCTTGGCCCGTAATCGGCCGCTGGTCGTGCCGGTTGCAGCGCTCTTGTATGCCTATCTGTTGGTCGGCGCCGATCGAATGGAGCAAGCCGCCCAGGTGGGGAGCGAGATCGTGCGCGTGGTGCAGGCGGTGATCGTGCTCCTGGTCGCAGCTCCCACTCTGGTGCGCTGGTGGCGCGGCCGCCGGTCAGAGGAAAACCTGCCCGCCGCGCTTAACGCGTCATAGGGATGAAAATCCGGTGCATGGACCTGACACGCCCGCGTCCCTTGGCGTTGCGCAAACGCGACTGGCTGTTATCCTCTTCTTCGCCCTCAATCTGCTGTTTATCACCTATGTCGTCGACATCGAGCAGTTGACCATGGCCTAATGCCACTAAGAATTCGGGGGAATATAGCTGACGTGCCCCTCCCCAAAGGATAATAGCATCGATATAGACATAACTACCGCAATTAAGCAAGTAGAGCCAAGCGCGCCAGGTAAATCTCTCGCCGTTATGTATAATCAGACGGCAATACACCTTGATTTTATTCTGTTATGTATGGCCCGATGGGATAATCGCGCTCACTATTGCCCTTTTAGGAGCCAGGTGACGGGCCACCGCCAATTCTTAGTGACATTAGACCATGGCCCCTCGAAAGTGCCCCTTTGAGGGGGCATGGCCCAGCCCAGCCCATAGGCACGAAATTAAGGTTAATCCTTTCATAAATCATCCTTGTGTACAGGGTGAAAGCGGTTCCAAAAGATATATAAGGGGGCCGGGCGTTGCTCTTAGGTCTGGGAGGGGAGATTGACTCAAATTCCTCAGTAAACCGACGCGGTATTTGCGCCATCTCCATTTCTT
>Ga0075021_10000833_pt1 | contig 15921 bp, 28 predicted proteins | sample ColStrG_CSR_2012_FD_72749 | JGI IMG/M metagenome (GOLD analysis project Ga0075021, IMG submission 72749) | Freshwater sediment microbial communities in response to fracking from Pennsylvania, USA - Cold Stream Run_MetaG_CSR_2012 | ecosystem: Environmental > Aquatic > Freshwater > Creek >...
GCTTGTGCTCCTGCGTTGTGTTGGCGTCGCGCTGCGATCAGTCGGCGGTGAAGCCGGCGCCGCTGCGGTAGTGACGGCTCTGGTTGAACATGACTTGCGCGACAAAGCCCGGCTGTGTCGGGTCGTTGCCGATTTGCTCCGATGAATTGAGAATGCGGAGCGGCAGCGTTGCGGTGAGGGCGATCGTCGCAGGATCGAGCGACGTGCCCGAAACTCCAAATCGGGTTTGTTGAAAACCGGCGTTCGCCTTCAAGTCGATGCCGCTGTTCAGCAAGAGGTTGAACGCGGTTCCCGGAACGGTCGGGACGGTCGCCGACATGATAACGGTTGGGTCCGTTTCAACGAAAACCCATGCTTCCGTTGATGCCGGGATGAATTGAAAGCCGTTTTTTGCCATGAACAGCGAAATCGGACCGAAGCCGACAACTACGCCGGCAATAACGCTGGTGGTGTCAGCGGGAACCCAACGCGAGACATTCGGCGCCATCGAGGCGTTGCCCAGCAACGAACCGCCGCCACCGCCTACCACGCTGCCCGCGGCACCAGGAGCGCCGATATTGGGCAGAAGGTCACCTGCACCCTGTACGCCGATGGTCGCGCTATTGATGACTACCGGATCGCCACGGAAGATCGCAAGGGAGTTGGTCGCTGCGACGTGAAAGGGCCGAACGGAAGATTGCGCTTGGGAACCACCGTCGCCCGGTTGATTCGGCAGGAGGCCCGAATAATGGCGGAAACCGCCAATCGAAAGGGCGGATTGGTTAACAATGTTGACCATTAGAAGCCTCCCGCGGGAGCGATTTGGTGAACCTGTGATTCAACGGGTAACACCGCAATCCGTCATACAGCAAGGGGGTAACTTCAATTAACATGTCATACGCTCAACCAAAAATTTGACAAGAACGCATGCGCCATCTACGATGTATTACTTAACCGGAGTTATGTAATACAATGAGCACACATCTCTACAGACATTATGATGCTAACGGTACGTTGCTGTACGTTGGCATATCCAAGAACGCAGTCTATCGTTTTCAAGCACACAAGAAAAGTTCCGCATGGGCGCGCGGAAGCGTGCGAATGACTATAGAAATGTTTCCGGATCGACTGTCCGCCAGTATCGCAGAGTTAGAAGCAATAAAATGTGAAAAGCCGCTGCACAACGTCGGACACCTTGACAGGCTATCGCCTGTCGGCAAGTGCCCAAAACCACTGTCACGCCCTAGACGCGAAGAAGAAACGGTCATGGTATCGGCACGTTTAATGTTTTCGACGGTAGGTGCAATGAACACATTTTGTGAATCCGAGGACGTTAGCCGGTCTCAACTTATTGAGGACGCAGTGCGTAAATTTTTAACAATGAAGCACCCCTAACCCCTTGACTTGTCATACAGCGTTGTTGTACGTACGTATCACGGAAGGAAACATGCCATGCACATACTTATAGGATTTGCCATCATTGTTGGACTCGTCGCGTTCGCATTTGGCAACGACATGGCCGCTAGGTTTGTCCGTACAGTTCTGGTAACCATCGGCTTGGCGTTGATTGCGTTGCTTTCATACGTAGTTATTACCGCATTGCATGATGACGCGACCGAAAGTGCCAAAATTCCAGAAGAAACGGCGGAACTGTACCGCGCGTGCGACGAATGGTTAACGCATCCCGACGATGCGCCGCGTATGTGCTTCGCCGTACTTGACCGGGCGGGAGGGCAGAAATGACGTTTCCTTGGGTTGACCCGATTGCGCCGCCGATGCCTTGGACGGTCGCAGTGACCGACGCAGAAACCGCAGTTGACAATATGTGCGCCGTGCCGTCGTCATGGCTTACGCATGAACCTCGTTCGCGCCCCGAACTCGTCAAGAACCCAATCACGGGACTTTACCCGGGGCAGCGGGACGCGGATGACATTCCGGGGTTCATAAAGCGCGTGCGCATGCCAGACGGCACCGTACGCGTGGGATTGGAGAACGCATGAACGATCCTGACACCCCTCAACTCTTACGCATACCGCACTCGTTTCAATCCGTTAACGACGTTTTAGCGTGCGCCGCAAGAATGCACTTACCAAACGTCGTAGTGCTTTCGGAAACAGACGACGGCGGACTCGTGCTTCTCGATAGCGGAATGACAATGGCCGAAACAAATTGGTTGCTGGACAGGCTTAAAGCTTTGATGCTCAACCCGGGGCAGCCGTGCCGGTAAATCAGTCCTTCAAATAATCTTCCAACGTCATCCCGATAGTAACCTCAGCTTTCGGCATCCAGCTATTGACCTCGCGTCGCATGGCGGCCCGTACAGTGCCGGTAACACCGCTATCGCGTGCACGTTCGAAAAGGCATATCTCACCTTCGGCCAGTGCCATGTCAACGTCGTGATCGTCTTTCAACGAATCAGCCTCGATACCCGCGGCCCGCGTCACCAAGTCCAACGGCACGCCCTCGCGAAGCCGGCGCAACATGATTTGCCGCGGTGTTTCCGCTGTTCGAAATCCGCTATTGTACAGCCACGGGAACATCGCGTCACATTAACGGCGATACAAGGTCGGGTTGACCCTGCACTGTGCCACGCTGTACGGCTGAACCGACACCGCTTGGCGCCGCGTTCGTCCGTATTTCGTGATTTAGGAAATCGGCGAACTTTACCGTGCGGCCTAATACCTTCGCGTTGACGTACTCCTGCATGATCTTGTACAGCCGATGGCCCGCGACAACCGTGGTTGCCGCTCCGAAAGTGGGCGCAATGCCGCTAACCGTGCCGGCGGCTTCGCCGACAAGCAGCGGTACCAAAAGCCGCGCTTCTTCACTGATACGCCCTTGCGCGCCGGCCCGCATTGCCTGAAACGCTCGCATTGCCCCCGGATCGTCGCCCGCAAACTCCCGGAAATTCTTCGCCAGTTCGCGGTAGGCTGGCGTGTTGCCTTGCGCGACGATGCTACGCATCTTTTGATAGTCCATGCCCTGCGTTGCATTCATGATCTTGGCCCAGCGCATGTCTAGATTTTCAAGCCGCTCGATGACTCGCGCGCCCTTCGCTTTCCCGAACACATAAGCTGCCATCGCCTTTTGTTGATTCCGTACGCCTTGAAAAATGTCGTCCATGGCGCCAGCCGATACCTTATCGCCGTTTGCTAGAAAATTCATTCGCTTCTTAATAAGTTCTGTACCGGCATTCTGCAATTGACCCCATTTTTCAGTCCAGTTCTTCGCCGGTGCTGTCACCAATTGTTCGGCGTGTTCAGCGTCGGCGGCAAACTTAGCCTCGACTTTTCCGGTCGGGTTTTCTGCCGTACGTATTGTTGACAGAGGTCCGTTCTTAAGAGTGCCATTCAAATTCTTCATCGCGTCAAGTTGACTCATTGTATTTTTGAGTCCTTTGCGCGGCGGTAACTCGCTCTCAAGTTCCTGATAACCGGCCGACACCTTTGCCTTCTCGCTTGCCGCTTTGCGCAGTACGGCAGCTTCGCCCGCAGGTACGCCGACTTTCGCTTGTTCGTACGCATGCACCATGTCGTCGGGGTTCTGCCCGTGGTCCTTGATTGCCGCGGTGGCCTCGTCCGCTTGTTTCTTGGCAGCGTCGTACTTCGGATTCGGGCCGCCCTCGCCCGGCAATTTGGGTTGCTCACTGGTCATCGTTTCGCGTGCCGCCGCAAGCTTGCCAGCGGCTTCCGACAAGTCGCGCTGCGCCGGCTGTGTGTACCGCGACAGCGCTTTATAGGCTGCCGCGCCGGCCGACGATACGAAACGTCCCAACGCTTCGCCCGCAAGGCCGTAGCCTAAGCCTTTGGACGCCGCATCCGCAATATCTCCCGTGTCGCCACCTTCCGCAGCCGCGGCACCGCCCTCGACGGCCCCAGCCCCGACAGTACGCGCCGCGGCGCCGACGATCGGCCGACCCGCTGGCGCAACTCCTAACACCCCGCCAAGCGCGGCTTGCTTGGCAATTTGCGTCGGACTCTGCGGATTGCCCTGCAACGCATCCTTCGTAACTTGACCGACCGCCCCACCGGCAGCACCGCCCGCAACGGCGCCCGGAGGTCCGCCGACGATGCCGCCGCCGACCGCGCCCACCGTCGAGCCGATCGCCGGAGCGTTATTGATCGCACCTTGCTTCACGTCGCCCCACGTTGTCGTGTCCTCAGCCACGTCGCGACGCGTCCCCGGCGTGTGCCGTGGCGCCGTACGCTGTTCAGGCTTCAAAGCATCTTCCGCGCTGCCGCCCGCCAGCATTCGCGCGCCGGCCGCGGCGCCCGTCGTTGTCCGATCGGTTCCGTTGTAGCGTGCTTCCCATAGTCGCGTAAAATCGCCCGACGTGACGGTATCGACGCCATTAGGGAACTGTTTGCGCATTTCGGGTGTCATGTTGCCCCAAATAGCGCGTTTTGCGATTGCGTCCGTACGGAAACCAAACCGGATATTTTCCCACGCTGCGCCGTCCGGGTTGCGCAAATGTGCTTCAAGTCCGGCTTCGCCTTGTTGGTGCATCAAATAGACATTTGCCGCGGTTACAGGCAAGCCGTCTTTTTGCAGTTTGGCAGCGCGGGTTTTCATATCCGCTACCAAGGCCCCGCGCGTTTGGTCAAGATCGTCGGGGTTTGTAATGCCGTGGCGTTTTATTTCCTCTTTTGACCATTGGCCCAAACCTACGTACGAACCCGTCTTTTGTCCCGTCTTGAAACCGCTCTCGATTTGGATTGTACGGTTTGCCGCTGCCTCTAGCGCTGCGGGGTTGTCAAGCGTCATGCCGGGCGGCAATCCTTGGCGCCCCGGAAAGTCGCCCCCGGTCGGGGGCGCGACTGGCGTACGTGGCGCACTGTCGCCCCCAGGTCCGTTTGGGGAGCTAGGACCGGGGGGCGACTCCCCACCGCTGCGGGGCTGCGGGGTCGCGGGTCCGCCGGCCGGAGGTCCGGAGGGTGGAAATCGGGATGCTGCGCCTCCGGCCGGCGCCGCCGTATCGTCGCTACCATGGTCGAGTGGCGCAACTTTGGCGCCCGGAATGTTGCTGCCGGTGGGCAGCATAACGCGACGGTCGCCGATCGTGACCATCGGATAGCTGTCAATCTCACGATTGCCGGCCCGCAGTGCATCGTCGTACGTCTTACGCAGTTCCGGAGTTTCTAAGACTTCTTTATCGAGTCCGATGTTTTTCGGAATCATGCCGTATCGGCCGGCGGTTTCAAGTGGCTGCGCAATGCGGTCGTTCAGTTCCTTAAGCGCTTCTGCGTGCTTGTACTCCGCAACGGTCTTGATACCTTCGATTGACGGCGGCGACAAACGATCTTTCGATGGCTTGCCGCGCCATTCGCTAAACGCTGCAATCTCGCCAGCGATCTTATTCCGTGCGCGGTCGATCGTGCCGTACTTGCTTTCCAGCATTTTCGTCAAGCCAATACTGCCGGCGGCTTTCGTGCCTTCCGCCACGTCGCGGCCGATTGCACCCAGTTCGTCGCCGATCATGGCGATACCGGCAGCTGATTTGAACATGTCCGGGTTTTGCGTCGTGTTGTAGAAATCACGCGACATTTTGTATTTGCTTAACGCGCCTTTGACCTCTTCCGCGCCAAGTTGTTCACGTACGGTTTTGATTTGCTCCGGTGCCGCGTTGGACCACGTTTTGCCGCGGTTAGCGGTGTCCCGTGATCCGGGCGGCCCCATAACGCCTTGCACGTCGCCATAACCCGGCAACTGCACAGCCTTAAAACCCGGTACGGTTTCGCCATTGCCGAACTGGTAGTTTTCTTCCAGTCGCTTCGCAACCTTTTCATCCGTGACGGGAACCGCTTGGTTGAGCTGATCCTGTTTTGCCTTGAACGCTTTCACAGTGTTCCCAGCCTTGTCGTACTGCGCTTGCAGTGCGCCGCGGGCCTTTACCCATCCGTCGCGCGTTTCCGGGATATCTTGCGGCCGTACGCCGATGGATTGCAGGTCATTTTCCTTAATGATCTTCTCGCGTATCGCCTTGTACGCGGTTTCGCTTCGCGCATCGACAGCGGTATCGAGCGCGGCCATGCCCTTTTGTACGGCTTCCACATGCTGGCCAAATTTGGCCATAGCGTCGGGCATGTAGAGGTTGGCGCGGTTCTTCCACTCCGGCGACAAGCCCGATAGCGCTTTATAGGCGTTAAAGTTGCCGTCGTCTTTCCACTGGCGCAACGCCTCATTTGCGAGCGTCGTATCAGTTGCCGCCGGCCCAAACTGTTGCGGGTTCACTAACCCCCAGTTAACCGCGGTGTTGCGGATATCCGCCTGTTGCTGTTTTTGCTTCTCGATGGTCTGGAGCGTTTCGGCAGCCTTGGGGATAAAATCCCGCGCGGCTTGCACTTGCTCAGGGGCAAATATTTGCGCCAGCGGATTCGTGACTACCTGATTCGCGCGCTTGACCCGTTGGGTAAGCAGGTCGGCGGCTTGATCCAGAGGCGCCGAATCAGGGTCCGCAGGGCGGTAGCGCGGTCCAAGGAAACCACTGACCGCCGACCCAAAACCTTTGATCGCGTCGCCGAAACCGCTGCTAGATGGCGCATCTTGCGGGGGCGCGGCGTCTTGTGCGGGTTGCGGCGACGGCACAAAATCGCCGGGGCCGGTCTGTGCGCCTGTATTCAATCCGCTGCCAAAATCATCCGCCATAGGTCCGGCCCCGTGTTACGCGCTGGGGGCACAATAGCACGGGGCCGGGTCGATTGCCAAGTCAGGTCGGGGCCGGCAGCGTTGCCCGACGATCGGGGCGCCACAAACGGGTCTCATCCGCCGGGTGGAAGCCGTTGCATGATACAGCGGCGACCCCTTGGCTGCCGGTGTTATCCGCCACCGCCGGCCGGGCGATTCGAGTCGTGCACCGCTTTGCGGCTGCGGTATTCCTCGACGGCGCTGACTACAGCTCCGGCGATATCCCGGCAAACGCTATCCGGTACCGTCGAGCCGTACGGGGTCGCGTCAACGAACACGCGCGCTGCATGCTGCCCTACAGCCAATTCCTGTGGATCAACCAACTCCTGCGGGTCTGTTTGCTGTTTTTCGTGCGCCATGTTTTTGCTCCCCGGTTAGTACCACCACCCGCGCCCAGCCCACGGGTAATTATTGCCGCGCCAGCCTCGATAGCCGCGATGTGCGTACGGCAACGTCGGGCCTTGCCAGTTGCGATAGTGATAACGGTAACTGTGTCCCAAGTTGCGGTACGGGGGCGGCATCGAGCGCAACCATTCCCCGTACGCGTAAGTGGGCCGCGGCGTACATGCGAGCACGATCGCCGTTGCGAGCATTGCAGCGATCTTGTTCCAGTGCATCCATGCCGTGGTTTGCTTACTGAACGCCCGTGCATGCTGTGGCGACGTGCCATCCCACTGGACTAGCACGCCATCGAGCAAGCCGCGACGATCGCGCGTCAAGCCGGTTACCGTACCAGCCGATTTTGTCATCGGATTGTCGATGCGATCACCTTCCTTCAAGGCTGCAAACTCGTCGGCGTTCATTTTGCCCTCTCGACTCTCAGTCCGCCGGGATGCCGCCGACGCATTTTATTAACTTGCTGCGTGAGACCAGCTTCTGTCAAGTTACGCAATGGCAGCCAACAGCACAACGCCCAGTAAGGACGCTTCCACCACACGGGCCGTGGATGCGCCATCGAGTAGAGTGCAACACCGTCGTTCATTTGTCCGGCTTCCTTTCATCATCTTCGAGCATGTCAACTATCGCCTTAACGACGCCGAGCAACGCGGCGATTTGGTGCGCGGTACCAAAGCACGCCGGGTCAATTTTGGCAAGCCGCGTTCTGATACGCGCTAATCGCTGGCGCCGCGTTGCTTCGGTATTTGTCACGTCAGTACACCACCCGGTCAGAAGCCGCCGGCTTGTAGCTTGCGAGGGCCGCGAAAGCTTTCCCAGCCTCGCCCAACTTCTCGATGCCCGCGGGACTCTTTAGCGTGCACTCAAATGCTTCCTTGCCGAATTGATCGTAAGCCGCGCGTTTCGCAGCCTCTTCGTCATTCCACTTGCGGTGCGATATACCCGCCTTCCTGGCGGCGCCGGGAACCGACACACCATCGGTAAGGACGCGTTGCACAATCCGTGCGTTAACCGATACCGCGTACGCTGCAACGTCTTTGATGCAGTTTGCGAGTGGTACCAGTTCCGCGTCGGCAATTGCCGTCGTCTCGATGGCGCGCAGCTCCGCGGCGATGGCGTCGAGTGCGTCTTTCAGTTGTGCGGGTGTTCGGGTGTTCATGTCTTTGCCCTCCGGCTTCGTGTTGACGTTTACGTGTGTACGCTTGTCCTTAGAGGTAGTCAAGGTCCGTAGGTGATAATCATCGTGACAAAAAACACTACTGGCGCAATTAGCGTAACAGCGACAGCGAAAGCCGCGAAGCGCTTACCAAACGCGAAGGCGATAAGCGCGAATATACCGATTGCGTGCAAGCTGTGCATTATCTGCGCTCCAACATTGCACCGTACGATTGCGCCATCTGATAACCGGTTGCGTTGTTACAGTTCCAAGAGCCGACAGCGAGCGCACGCAATTCGTTGATTGTGCGTGATTGATAGAATGCACGATCGCGGGCCGCAAATGCAGGGTCTAACGCCGCTGTGCGTGCATGCGAAGCTTCAATTTCTGCAGGTGAAAGAATTTTGGACCATTGCGACATTGTTTTGCCCTCCGGCTTCATCGTTTCGACATTGTACGTGTACGCCAGTCTTTAGAGCGAGTCAACGCCTTTCTTTAATTTTCTTTTGGTGCGCTCGGAATAGTGAAATCCGGTTTCCGTTGGCATTCCGAGCAACCATGCAAGCTTACCAATTTCGTGTTGCTCACAAATGATGTCCCAGTGTTCGACAGCCGCCCGCCCATTGACCGGAGAAGCCGCGATGGCAATCCGTAGCGCCGAAGCATAGGGCTCACCAGCGACCGCTAGAACGCGTTGCTTGCGCTTCGTGCGTTCGAAGTCATTCCTTCGAAGCCGACCGATCGCAATCAAGTCATCCACAACGCTCGCAAGCAATCCGCCACAGATAACCGCAATCGAAGCCGGAACACCCGCACGTTCACAAGCCGACGTTAAAGCCGGTGATTGGCAACGCACAGCCGTTCTTATCCGCTCGACGTTATCAGCCGTCGTTTGCAATGCATAACTTGATAGCCGTACAGCCGGTAGATTTGCCATGCAATCCGTTCTAGCCGATCTTAACATCCGAAGCAACCAATCATCTTAAGCGGCATGCGTTGGGGCGAAGCGAAGCGAAGCCCCCTCTTGCATGCTACGCTCTCGATAACCTTAGCCCCCACATAGTGGGGGCGTTGGTTATAAACTATCTTACAATGTGCGACAATAACGCGGCTAAGTACCGTCCTACGCACCGAGCAATGCAGGCGGCAATTTACTACAATAGACTATGCTTGACACGGATAATAACGCTACATTATAATACACAATGCAGACCGTTTTTCGCCGAAAAACGCTACATATAAGCCACTTAGGAGGACACATTGATAGAACATGGAAAACTCACACGCGACGGCTGGACGCACAAAACGGATCACGACAGCGTACAAATCGGGGGTAAACAATATCGGAACATGCGGGAGTGGGTAAAACCGTGCATCATATGCAGTTCTGACATTGTCATGTTTGAAAAACCGGGAGCTACGGTGCTTAATTCCGGATTTGGCGTGAAAACTTGCACGGATCACCGCGGATTAATGCCAGCTTTCCAGAAGCAGTTGTTAGCATGGTCCGGCGGTCGCATTATCGCCGGAACTGCAATTACCGGGGAAACATCGCGGCCGGTAACCACGCCGGCTGATACGCAGGAACTTGAATCTTTAAGGATGTTTAAGGCAACGGTTAGCGAGGAACTTAAAGAGCTGGATTCGCTACGGCGTGAGGTCGTTTCCCTAAAAACTCAACTCGGTACCGCTGGGTGGTCGCCCCAGGACACGACAACGGATCGGTTGCGACGTGAATTTGCGGCGAAGCTGGAGGCTGGCAAGCCGAGACCCGCTATTATAACCGGCGGCTTCGTACCGGGTCCCCACGCCACGCTAGAGCCTCACGACGCGGCACTTGACGCGCTTCGGACCCGGCCGGCTAAATCGCCCTGGGAAGCATAGCAAAACTGCATAACAGCCATGCAAAATCAACTGTTGCCGGTCTTTAGGGATGTTGTATGTTGTGGATATTGAAACGGAAGGAACACAGACATGAACAACGACCGTATTTACTCTGAAATGGAACTCAAAGCCGCCCTGACGTTCTGGGTAAAATACCACAGTTTCGGCGCACGCCGTCGTGTTAGGGCGGCTGTGCAGTATTACCGCCGACACCACTAACTACGCGAAGCCGGAGGGCAAGGACATGGCGCGTAATTTCTCGACACTCCCGACATACCATCCTGTCATGATGGAAATTACCTATCAGGAATCGCAAGCCCGGCTTGCCCGCCCGGCGCCAAAGCATATTCGCGAGGTATACCGCGAAGAAAAACACCGCGAATTTGTTAAAGCCGTGCGGGAGTTGCGGCGCATCGTGCACGGATTCTGAAATCATCGACAACGCAAGGAGAACGGAAATGACATACAGAGTAGTCTACGGCGAGACGCGGCCAGCATGGGAACGGATATTCCCCACAATGCGGGAGGCCAAGGCGTTCGCCAAGGAACACAAAAGCTTCGGCGATGTGATTTTCAGCATCAAAAAAGTTGTTCCGGGAGAACCGCCGCAGTCCCTTATGGCTGCGACAGCTGTGGGGATTAAGGCCAACAAGAAACTCGCCTGACGCGCGACGGTGCCCCACGCGGGGCACTATCGGGCGACAGAAAGAGGACAACGCAAATGACGCGACAAGCTTTCTTGAAAGCGTACCGCAATTCATTGTTAGCGGCATACGCATGGGCTGGGGACGCTGCAAAGCTTGACCATTTCATGGCGTCCGTTAGCGCTACGCTGGATGGCGCAAACACGTGGAACCACACGGGCGAAGCGGTAACCGCGGCATGGCATTGGATTGGCGGCAAGGGCAGGCCGACATTGAAGGCACTTCGTGCGTTGCCATCCGAAAGCGCCCTCCCGATCGCTTCCATGCCATCGCAGCACGCGTCATGAACCATTGGCCAGACGTACCGGAAAGCGACACCGTCGATTATCGCCCCCGACATGCACAAGGGCGGCCGATTGACCTCGATGCGCCGGAGGTCACCTATACGCCGCGGGAACCGCTCGATGAGATAGCCTTTCTCACGCGGTCGCTTACGTACGGCGACATGATAGAGTTGGCAACGGCATTGTGGAATGCGCGAGGCGACAAGCCGGTAACGCTCGAAAGCATGCCGAACATTTTGCACAAGTGGGCAACGGAGTCCGGTCATGAGTGAAATAAGCCGCGACACAGCCAAACGACGCTTGACCGCGCAATGGCACGAACAAGTGGCATGCTATCCGCTTATGCGCCAGTATACGCCACTTGCTGTGTACCTCGACGCCAATATCGAGCGGGTCCGCGCGTTTAATCTGCTTGCGGCCTATGACAAAAAGGAAGCAAACACATGCTCGCCTTGATTCTTGCAATCGCAATCCTGCTATTCTCCGGCTTCGCGGTGTACGGAATCAAGTTCCTGATTCCTTTCGCGTTGCTGGCGTTCTTGACGTTCATTTGGGCGCGTGTTCGGAGGCTACTGCCGTGAATAAAAAATATGATCGTACGGGCTGGGCGCGTACGGGGGTCACGAAACCGTACGGTCGCGGCCGAAAGCAACAGATTGAATTTAGCCGCTATTGCGCCAAGTGCGGCGTCCCCTTCTCAATCTTCGTCACTGAACGGATTGCTAGCGGCGAAGCCGGGACTAACAGCTTCGGGCTGCGGACCTGTACGGAACACCGCCGCGGCAAAAATAATTCAGAAAAGTTGCCCTGGGAAGCTTGACAGTCTCTAAGGATAAGCGTACACGTACAGGCATTGAAGCACGAAGCCGGAGGACAGGCAAATGTTGCGCAAAGTCAAAACACTAAAAGAGATTTATAAAACCCTTGCCGGCGCCCAGAAGCGTTGCGGCTTCGAAAACGGAATTGCGAAAGGCGAGTTTAACCGCGGTGACAAGGCGCGGCATTACGTCTATACGGTCGAGAAAGAAGGCGACGCGTGGCGCGTTGTCCGCAACGTGCGGGAGTCTTAGGGGGCGCCGATGGCATGGCACTTTGTCGGATTCAAAGACGATCGCGTTTTTGCCGCCCTCCGGGTGTTTGGACCCCCGGATTTCTGGCATCGGCGCTGAGACCGGCGGGCCGCGGCCGAAATCGCGGTCGGCGACGTTGCGGTGTTCGCCGATGGCGACGAACACGCCACCCCGCAAAAGCATGCTTTCGACGACAGCGCAATGCGGTAGCAAAAGCAGGTAGTGGGTCAGTTTGAAATTTAGCCGCCTTGACCACCGCTTGGAATCGGCGGGTGACCGCGCCATAGTAGCGGCATGACGAAGCCGCCGAAACGCCCTCGCGACCCCGCCCAGCTCGCCAAGCTCATCGTCGATATCGCGACGGGAGAGGTCGAGGACCGCGAGCCTACGCCGGAAGAACAGGGCAAAGACCCAAGCGCCGTTTCTCTTGGACGACGGGGTGGCCTAAAAGGTGGTCAGGCGAGAGCAGCGGCCTTATCAGCACAGGAACGCAAACAAATTGCTCGCAAAGCCGCAGAAAAAAGATGGTCTAGAGCAAAGACTTAGATAGTTGCTTGCGAGGACTAAATTCCAACATAGAGTTTATTGACGTAAATCTCGGCATCGCTTATGGTGTTCCTTGCGAACATCCTCTGAAAGGCGTTGCCATGTCTAATGGACCATCCCCCAATTCGCCCCCGGCGAGCGAAAGCAAATCGCGGCTTAGCAAGAAATTGCCGACGTTTCGCGCCGGCTTCACCAAACAGCTCGACGCCTTGCGTGCTTATGCGGTGCTGAGCGATAACGGCACTAAGGTCGTCCATTATACCAAGGTTGCCGAAATCATTAAGGTGCATGAAGCCAACATGTCCTCAATGAATCCCTTCTTTCTAGAAGTGGGGTTCTTGGAAAAAAGGGACGCAGGCTATGTGCCTACGCTACCCGTGCTCGAATACAATCGACAATATTCCTGGAACCAAGATACCGCTGCGCAAAAGCTGTCGCCAATCATAGTCAAAAGCTGGTTTGGGCAAGCGTTAGTACATCGACTTCAGTTCCGTTCAATGTCAGAGGATGACGCGATCGAGACGCTTGCTGGGGAGTGCATGGCAGGTCCACAGGCGCGGCCTCAATTGCGCATGTTGCTCGACTATTGTGAAGCCGGCGATATCCTCGAACGCGCTAATGGCCAAGTTACGCAACGTCCATTTCCACGAGACACTCCACAACCATCGGTGACGCTGCCGCCTATTACCGAAGAAGTGCGCAACGAAAAGCCGCATCCCGCGGCTGACGCGCCGGCCCGCGCAAAACCGTTTGCAGGGGTAGCTCCTACGCCTAATCAAGATGGCTCGATCAATCTGAATATTGGCCTACAAGTAAGCCTTGCTGAAATGAAAGATTGGCCGGCCGATAGGATCGCAGCGTTTTTTGCCGGCATCGCTCAAGTTCTCGCCGCAAAGAACGCAGAGAAATAACGAATTGGGACCGACTAGGAAGGCGTTTGCGAACATCCCCTAGCCGGTCCCGTGTCGAGTGCGGTCTTGGTCAAACCGCAGAACCAGAGCTGGGGGTTATCCAGACCCCGTTAGGAGGCAGGTCATGTGGCTCATGACCCGGACAAGATAAGCTAGCCCGGCGCTGGCGTGGGACGGTACGACCGCCGTTCCACGTCCAGACCATACTAAATAGTTGATCACGCGAGCAAATTTTATTTTCTGTGGCCCATTGTAGCAACCGTTTGCAGTCGCGGCATCATTTGCATTAGCTATTGACATTTCTTAAGCGCTCATGCATAACAGTCATTATGAATAAGTTAGACCATGAAACCCGTTCCCGCATCCTCCATCTTCTGTGTGAGGGTTCCTCAATACGTGCCGTGACCCGGCTAACCGGAGTGAGCAAGAATACGGTCATTAAGCTGATGATCGATGCCGGCAAGGCGTGCGCGGCCTACCATGACGAGCATGTGCGCAACGTCACGGCCAAGCGCGTCCAGGTCGATGAAATTTGGTCGTTCACCTACGCCAAGCAAAAGAACATCGCGAAGGCCAAGGCCGCGCCCGCCAATGCGGGCGATACTTGGACCTGGACCGCAATCGACGCCGACAACAAGCTGATGATTTCTTGGCTCGTTGGTGGCCGCGATGGCGACTACGCTATGGCGTTCATGGATGACCTGCAGTCGCGGCTGATCAATCGCGTTCAACTCACCAGCGATGGCCACAAGGCCTATTTGGAGGCGGTAGAGGGCGCGTTCGGTGGCGACGTTGATTACGCCCAGCTTGTGAAGAAATTTCAAACTGACCCACTACCGCAAAAGCATGCTTATTTGACAGCGCCGCCATTGTGACGCTACAACGAATCACCCGAACGGAGGGAACCACATGCGACAGTTCATGCAATTTTTCCAGTACGATCACTTGCCGCCGGCTTTGCAAGAGGTATCGCGTCCATTTTGCGTCATGGCCGCGCACCTTGTCGAAACGCTTCCGGCGAACCCGGAAAGCACGGTTGCGATGCGAAAATTGATGGAAGCGAAAGACTGCGCGGTGCGCGCGGCCCTTTACAAATCGCTTTGATCTATCGTCCCCGACCTGGGGCTGAATCCAGATCGGGGACTTGAAAAAGCACACGCGAGCCGCCGCGCATGCACTCCCCACATAACGCCTCTCCGCGCCCGGCGCAACCCCCGCAAAAGCATGCTTTTTTGTGGGGCGCAATGTGACGTGCAAACACGGGCATATCTCGACACGCGACAAGCGGGGCAAATGTCACGAATGCTTACGTATTCGGTCGCGGAAGCGATACGCAAAAAACATTGAGCAGTCTAGGGAAAAAGGACGGATTCGGGCACGCAGAAAACGAGCGGACCGGCGCCGCGCGTACGGAAGAGCGCATTACCATAAAAATCCGCAGCTCTACATGCTAAAATCGGCAATCAGTCGGGCTAAGAAACTTGGCTTTGCGTGTACCATAACAGAGCAAGATATTTTTATCCCTGAAACATGCCCGTTACTCGGCATGCGATTAGAACGCGGTATTGGAAAGCAGCACGCAGCATCGCCGTCTTTAGACCGCATAATTCCGACGTTAGGGTACGTGCCCGGCAACGTATGGGTTATCAGCCACCGCGCTAACGAATTAAAACGTGATGCGACGCTGCAAGAAATTCAAATGCTCGCCGCCAATCTGGCGAGGAAGATTCTATGACATTCCCGCGAAACATCCAGGAATTTTGGGACGCAGCACTCGCACGCGGACTTTTTCCGTTGGCAATAGCGCGGGGGACAAAGCAGCCAATTGGCGAAGGCTGGAATTTATGGACAAGTTGCATACCGCACCCCGGCGCGGGGGCCGTAGGGCTGCGTTGCGGCGATCGGGGCCTGAGTGGCTTCGACATCGACGTAAGCGACCCAGCCCGCGCCTTCGCGCTCCTGGAAGCCTTCCGCACGGTACTGGGACCGACGATTCCGGTACGGTGGGGACGCCGCCCCCGGTTCCTGATACCGTTCTTCCTAATGGATGCGCCAGTGCAGGGGCGCACGTTCACGTTCCCGGATGGCTCCAAATTCCAACTCATGGGAGGGCAGTTCGTTGCCTTCGGGCCACATAAGGATACGGGACTGCCCTATGAGTGGGAGAACTGGGAAGGCGAATGGCCCCGGATCACCACCGCACAACTGCAACGCATTTTGGCAGAAGTTCCCGCGCGAGCTGGCACGTCATTGCGATTCTCTGCCGACCACGAAACATGCAGCGCAGAAGAACTAGCCGATGCCGCC
>Ga0075021_10000835_pt1 | contig 15891 bp, 14 predicted proteins | sample ColStrG_CSR_2012_FD_72749 | JGI IMG/M metagenome (GOLD analysis project Ga0075021, IMG submission 72749) | Freshwater sediment microbial communities in response to fracking from Pennsylvania, USA - Cold Stream Run_MetaG_CSR_2012 | ecosystem: Environmental > Aquatic > Freshwater > Creek >...
GAGCAGCGTATTGACTGGTTCGTGTTGAGCGATGGTGAGTATGTGTCACTTTCACCCGATGCCAGTGGTCTTCTTCGCAGCCAATTCTTCCCCGGATTGTGGCTAAACGCCGATGCTGCCCTGAAGGACGACTTTGCGACGGTTCTCAGCGCGTTGCAACAAGGGCTGTCATCTGCTGAACACACCGCCCTTATCGAACGGCTCAAAGACCGGAGCAAGCAAGTACGCCTATGATCTGAATCGATGCCCAAACACCCGACGCAACGATGGTCACGGATGAGGATGGGTATCCAACCGAGTGGCAGAAGCTGCCCCTAAGCGGCAAAGCGATAGGATACCTGGCCACGTGCCAGCCATTCAGCTCAAGAGTGCCGGCTACACCGGTCAGCTCTCGTCTGAGAGCGATTGCCATGGCGCCGGCAACTCCAGTTACGCCCCGCACCAACATCAAGACAGCTTGTCTTTCTCTTTCTTTTTGAAATCGATGAAGCGATAACCAGTGCCCCGCTCAGTAAGAATATAGTGCGGGTGGGCCAGGTCCGTCTCGATTTTCTGCCGTAGATAGGTGATGTAAAGCCGCAAATATTGCGTCTCGTCACGGTATTCCCAGCCCCACACCTTGCTCAGCAAGGTCTCGTGCGGCACCACCCAGCCAGCGTTTTGCACCAGGTGATACAACAGGCGCCATTCGGTTGGGCGCAGCTTCATGGGCTGGCCCTCAACGATGACCTCGCGCCGGTTAAAGTCGATTTGTAAGCGCTCATCCACCTTGATCGGCGCCTTCTCGACTGAGGCCGGCAGTTCCGCCCGCCGGATGACAGCCTTGACGCGCGTGACAAGCTCGCGTGGGCTGAATGGCTTAGTGACATAATCATCGGCGCCAAGCGACAGCCCCTTTACCCTGTCGTCTTCCTCGCCCTTGGCGGTGAGCATGATGACGGGCACATTGCTCTCCTCGCGGATCGCGCGCAGCGTCTCAAAGCCATCCATCTCTGGCATCATCACGTCCAGCAAGACGGCATCGGGCAAAAGTTCGCGCACCTTTTTTACCGCTTCCAAGCCGTCTTCTGCGGGCACGACTCGGAAATGCTCAAGCTCCAAATTCATGCGAATAAAGTTGATCATACGCGGTTCATCGTCTACCACGAGCACCATCTTGCTGTCATCATTAGCCATAGGCTGGGGATTATAAAATCGAGGCGGGTCCCGGTCTGGCTTGATTCCGCAGTCCCGCGGAAACGGGTGAGGGACCGCTCATGATTGAACGTCGTAACTTCATCCTGCACGTTCTCAATGGCGTGCTCTTCGCCGTCAGTGAAGCGTTTACCGACCCTAACCTGGTGGTTACGGCCCTCCTCAGCCAGCTCACGACGTCAAATGTGCTGATCGGCTTGTTAGCCCCATTGCGTGACACGGGCTGGTTCCTACCCCAACTGTTTATCTCGCCCTGGATCGAGCGTATGCCACGCAAGGCGCGCTTCTATGCCAAGATCACGGTCGTGCGCGGCGCGGGTTGGGTGGCCTTGTGCACTATCCTGTTTACCCTCACCCAGCCACAGGCGCTTTTGGCCGCCTTCTTTGGCTGCATGCTGCTCATCTCACTTGCGGCCGGTTTCGCCGGATTGCCATTTATGACGGTGACGCAAAAGGTTATCCCACACCGACGGATGGGACTCTTGTTCGGTCTGCGGCAGTTTATTGGCGGCGGGCTTGGCATCCTGGTGAGCGGCACCATCGGCGTCATCCTAGCTGGCAACGCCTTCGGGCTGCACCTGGCCTTCCCCGGCAACTATGGGCTGCTGTTCGTGATTGGCACGGCCTTCTTCTTTGTCGCCAGCACCTCCTTTGGTCTGATCAAAGAGGAGCCGGACCCTATCCCAAACCGCATCACACCTCTGGGCACGCAACTCAGGCGGGCCCGCGAGGTATTTGTCAGCAATGTGCGCTTCCGCAACTTTTTCTTTTTGCGCGTGGCGCTGATGTTTGGTATGACCTGTATCCCGTTCATGACGGTGTTTGCCCGGCGGGTCCTGGGCGCAAGCGATGCATATCTGGGGTCGCTTGTGCCGGTGACGCTCAGTGCCAGCCTGCTATCGAACCTGGCTTGGGCGCGCATCACCGACCGCATCGGCAGCCGTTGGGTGTTAACGGTGTGCGCCGTGCTGGGGAGCGGGCTGTGTGGCATAGTGCTCGTGATAGTGCTGGTCACGTCCACTGGGTCAACCCCGTGGGTATTGTTGCCACTGACCTATGCCTTGGGTGGCGCGATCTCGAGCGGCATCGGTGGGGCAACGACACCTCAGATCATCGAGATCGTCCCGCATGGTCAGGGGCCGCTCTATTTCGGCTTGCTAAACACGCTGCTGGGCGTCGTGATGCTGTGCACCAGCTTGGTTGGCCTCATCGCCGACAACGTGAGCTATGGCGCGCTGTTTGCATTTTGCGGCCTGTGCTTTGCAGTCGCACTTGAGCGGACGCGGATGTTGCACCACTCGAGCGTTGAGGCAAACGGGCCCTAACACGACAACGAGACTGAGTATTACTACGAGACTTTTGACGGCCACTCGGGGCCGTTTTGAGCCGAGTTTGACCAGGTTTCTGGTCGGAATTCCGGTCAGAATCGTCGAAGTCTCATGGTAGTGCGAACAGGCGTGTGGCCCGGGCCGAGCGTGATTCAATCGACTGGATACCGCGTTACAAAGCCCACTGGCGGCGGCTGGGCGTTGCGCATGCGCGTGATCGAGAAATCGAGCGTGGAATCGATGACCGCTTCGCGCAACTCCCATGGTGACGGCATGATGCGCAGCTCCACGTCGCGTTGGAGCAACTGTGTGAGCGGCTGATCAATGATCGTCATGCTGGTTGGTATCACGGCCACGCGTGAAATGTAATGGCCGGCGTTCGCATCGATCTGCTCAAACGTAGCCGCTGGCAACTGGTAGACGCATAGCCGGTGGGTCATGGCCTGTGCCAACCAGGCCGACTCGATACACAGGACGTGGCGCGCCGTCATGCTGCCGAGAAAGCGCAACACATCACGCCCGTCACTACTGCTGCCGCGGGATCTAAAGGTCATGCGTGGACAGTCACGCGGCAGGAGATATGTAAATAGGTGTGCGTCGTCGATGGCCCACACCAGCTCACCGTCCGGCGCGCCAGGGCGTGAGCGCGCCTGCCTGGGCTCGAAGCGAGCAATGGAAGGGTTTTCGCTCACATGAAAGAGGGTGGCGTCCATCCGGGCGTTATATCAGTGTGGCTTGCCGCTCGGAGCCGCGCGGGGTCGCTGGGGGCTATAGGCTAGACGGATCGTCAGGGCGATGATGAGGGCTGGAAAGAACCCGAGCACGAGCCCCAAATCCAGCGGCGACGGGCTGCCCAAGACGAGGGCTTGATAGGTGAGCGGCACGGCCGTATCGATCAGCCAAAACAGCAAAAATAACGGCACCACAGCGAGCTTGCCATGCCAAAACGCCCGGGCTGCCAAAAAGGCCGTGATCACATTCACGACGAGCGCCACGACGAACATCAATTGGGTCTTGACATCGGAAGCTGCTTGACCAATGTCCAGCGTGACGTTGGCTATTTTCACCACAATCAAACCGCCCAGGGCGTAGCCGATATACCCAAAACAGCCTGCCATGAGGGCGCGCATGGCTTGTGTCAACACGGCCTGTGATGGTGACAGCGGTGTGGCTCGGGTAGCAGCTGGGTGCATCACCCAGCGCTCTAGGACAATCGAGAAGGTCAGCGTCTGCAAGAGTAGCTCTGGCAAGCCACCCAAGTGATACCAAAGCGGCAGCTTGGTGTAGATCACGCCCTCGATCGAGTTCGGTGCGGCCGACGGCGCGGCAATGATCCCGATCAGCACCAGCATGGCCCACACGGTGAGCCAGCGCTGACGCCCATCGAAAATTAGCGGGCGGATCAACCACAACGCCATGGCGATCACCAAACCGCGAATCGGCTGCAAGAGTGGCCCAGCCAGCACAAACGGCGAGTCATAGGGTCGCATATAGTCGCGCACGACCGCTTGTTCGAACACCCGTTGATATCCAAACACGGCCGACATCACCAACCCGAACGCGGCATAGGTCAAGGTGTGGACGACGGCGACCTTGACGGCAAAGGGGGCGAAGCCTTTCGGGCCCTGGAGGCGAGTGACGGGGTTTGAGTTCATCGACGTATCCTGTTATGCCGGTAGTACTGAATCAATGCTTGGCTCAAGCACCGGCTCAAGCACCGGCCAAACTGCCAGCGCGCGGCTCCCACCTGTGTCCCGTGCCGTAGCATGTCTCATGGATGCATAGCGGTGAGTCTGCGTATCAGACCTGGCCTACGCCCATACCCACCTAGCGCTACACCTGCCCGGGCACGCGCACCAACCTCATTACGGATATCCCCCGTCAAGTTGCTCAGACTTAGGTGCCTCTGGGTCTTAAACTCTATAATGCCCGCGTGACCTTATCAAACGAGCGCCTGCTTGCGCTCGACCGGTTACTCGTGCTCAAGCGGCCATTCGAACTGCGCGCCATCGACGCGTGGCGGCAAGGTCTGCTCCTCGGCTTTATCCGCCCCTACATCGGCCAGGCGGTGCGCGCGGTAGGGACCTGTGCCGCACTGGCCGAGGGTGATGACATCACCTGCACCCATCGCGGTCACGGGCACCGCATCGCCAAAAGAGGTGATATGCGCGATAGGGTAGCGGAACGGGCCACGCGTGCAGCGGACGACTGTGCCGGCAAGGGCGGCAACCTGCACAGGATCGATGTTGACCCCGGCCTCGTGGGCGCAAACGGGATCGGGGCCGGCGACATCCGAGTGGCGGTCGGACCAGGTCTGGCCTTTCAGAAGCGCCGAACCCCTCGCGCTCAGGCAGACACGGCTCAGATCCCCGCTACGCATGTGCCTCGGGGACCAGGTATGGGCACACGCCCCGGGACGAGATCACGCGTCACCCAGGTGTTTTTTGGTGACGGCGTCGCAAACGCGGAGACGTTTCATGAAGCGCGCAATCTGGCCGGTCTGTGGAGGCGGCCGGTCGTCTTTTGTGAAATTAACCTCAACCTCAACTTCGACGGCCAGGGCCTGCCCCAGCACAAACAAGCGTCAGTCAGCCAACGGAGCGTGCGCGCCACCGGCGACAACAGGCCAGGCATATTCGTCGATGACAAGGACGTGCGCGTCGTGTTTGAGGTGACGTGCACGGCTGTGCCAGGAGCCCGCCGCGGCCATGGGCCCGAGTTTGTCGAAGGCCGGACCTATCGCGGCTGCGGTCTTGATGAGGGTGATCATGAGGGTGATCCACGGGTATACCGGACGCATGGGGAAAGAGCGCATTGGCAAAAGCTTGACCCGTCCCGCGTGTCAAGCAAGGTGCTGGTCGAGCGTGGCATCGCCGCCTCTCAGATCGAAGCAGTGGAGGGTGCGGCTGCTGTGAGTGCTAATGCCATACCCTCAGCTCGGGTAGCGGATGCGCTCCTGAGCGGGTATGGTGAGGCACATAACGGCCGCGTTTTCGAGTGGAAAGGCCGCAATAATTATCACATCCTTGCGCAAATTTCGCGCTTTTTCGCGCCCGGATTTGTATCGCATCTGGGTTGTTTATCCCCAAACCCTTCTCCTTATCCCCAGTAAATACAGGGGTTGTCCACATTTGTCTGTCGTTATGGAATGTCATAATTGGCGCTTAAGGCATGGATAACCTTGCGCAAAGAGCTTGCAAGTCTACCTATTGGGCTTGCAAGGTAATGCCATGCCAGATATGGCGGTGAGACGTTTGACCGACGGTTGTTGGGCGAGTGATAAACGATCTTAGCTGTAAAAAAGGTGTGCAGGCCTGTGGATAGTCTTCGAGTATTTCTACGGCGCAGCCTGACGGGCATCGGTGCGATCATCGTCCTTCTCAGCCTGCTGCGCTTTGATGTCCCGCCCCGGGCTGACTTGGATAGCAATTTGGACCGGCTCTTGGCGGGTCAACAATTCGCGTTCGTCAGTTGGTGGACACAAGCGTTCGGGGGCAAGCTGCTCGACGAACTGACGCGCTGGCAAGATGGCATGACCCAAGTCCAGCAAGCCGCCTTTGTGCGCACCTACATGCGCAGCGTGTCCGATTTCCAAATGCTGGAAGGGCAGATCAATGCGATTTATGTTGACCCGAAAGTGGCAGACAAGACGGCGGCCACAGCCAGCCTGCGTGCCCAGCGTGACAGCTTGCGAGAGAGCCTGAATACGCGCCAAAACGTGGCTGAGGCCCTTTTGCAGGAGCAAGTGGAGAGCGTCTTACGCCAGGAGGGGTTCGCCATCGGCGGGCAGGTATGGCCGCCCGTGCGCTTTCGATTCACCACGTTGCCAAATCTGCTGGTCGTCTCGCGCCGCGATAAGATCGAACGTATCGCCTCGCGCGAATTGAAGACTGGTCTCACCGTCGATCAAGAAGACCGTATCGAGCGCAGCGTGAGTGACCGCTTCGATGTGTCCTCACTCGTCACCCCCATCGGAGGCTTGGGCGCATACCCAACGATGCTGCCCGAGACCAGCGCCCTGCAATGGACGCTCAGCACCATCGCACACGAGTGGACACACAACTATTTGCTCGCCCGCTTCAGTCCAATCGCGCTCAACTATAGCGAGGACGCCAGGTCCCGCATCATGAACGAGACCACGGCCGTGATCGTGCAAAACGAAATCGGCCCGCGCGTGGTCGCGCGTTACTACCCGGAACTAAAGACCACGGCCTCACTTGGGACAGTGTTTTTACCATGGCACGCAACTCCAGAGTTGGAGGCTGCCCGGGCACCGATTCAGATAGCGGCGAGCACAACCGGCACAGCGAGCACAGGAGATAGGTCGCAGATCATAGACCCTGCGCTCGAGGCTTCGCTCACGTCTGACACGGTCGCGTCGATGTCTTCGGTATCATCCGTCAACACCAGGCCTGACCAGCCCGACCAGCCTGACAGCTCCGTATATGCCGCGTTCGACTTTCGCGCACAGATGCGTGAGACGCGGGTGCGGACAGATGAACTCTTGGCCGCGGGCAAGGTCGCTGAAGCCGAGGCATATATGGAGCAGCGCCGGCAAGTATTTGTGACCAATGGCTATCCCCTGCGTAAATTGAACCAGGCTTATTTTGCGTTCTACGGCGCCTACAACGCCGAACCCGGCGGTGCGCCAGCCGCCGGGCGTGATCGCACTGGGCCAGCGGTCCAACGGTTGCGCAAACAAAGCGCCACCTTGGGCGACTTTGTGCGCACCATGGCCTTGGTCCAGAACTTCGATGATCTGCTCAAACGGCTGAGGTGATAGGCCCTGAAACGATCATACGCTTTGGCCATCTAGCTGGTCGCGCTCGAATACCGCCGCAAGCCCAGCTCCACAGCCAGCGCGAGCAGGTCAACGCAACACTGGCGGCGTTACGCCTTGCGTTGGCTGCCTCAGCGCACATGTCGCCCTCGCTCAAACAGCGCTTGAGCGAGATGCGCGACCCGGTCCTGATCGGGCAGGCGGCTAAGCAAGTGGGTGTGTGCGTGTCGGCCGTGCGTTTTTGGGAAGGTCAAGGACTGCTTGAACCAACGCGCGAGAAAACCAGTCGCTCCCGCCGTTACACCGCCGAAGACATGCGCCAGTTGCAGATCATCGCCATGTTGCGCAAGGCTGGCTACGGGTTTGACGCGATCCGGGTGGTGTTGGATGAGCTATCATCGGGCAACGCCGGGCAGGCCATCGCGGCAGCCGAGCACCGTTTGGCTGACCAGGCCGGATCAGCGCGCCGCTTGCAAGGGCTCGCGCTACTATGGCGCTACGTAGAGCGGTATTGCGATGGCAGGGCACTGACCGGCGACCTGAACCAGGCTGTCAGCACGTCGTTTTGACCGCGTCAAGCTGGCTTAAGCCGCATGCCCCTCTTGCCCACCACGAAGACTGGCCTGGTCACGCACCTGGTCAAGTGCGCTTGAGCGTGCCAAAAAAAGACAAAGGAGTGACTCACCCATGTATGTCATCAGCGTCAACGTTGGTAAGGCGCAGCCGATCAAGAATGCCAAAGCGTCGGGCGTGAGCGGCATCTTTAAGATACCCGCTAGTGGCCCTGTCACCGTCACCCGCGCCGGACTCACGGGCGATACCATCTGCGATACCGATAATCACGGCGGTGAGGACCAGGCGGTGTATGTGTTTGGCACCAAAGACTATGCGCATTGGTCGAGCGTGCTCGGGCGTGACCTGCCGCCTGGCACGTTTGGCGAAAACCTCACCCTGTCTGGGCTTGAATCCGCACCCATGCATATTGGCGATGTGCTGTGCATGGGCGCCGTCAAGCTGCAGGTAACCGCGCCACGCATCCCGTGTGTCACGCTCGCCGCGCGCATGGGTGACCCCGAGTTCGTCAAGTTGTTTCGCACGGTCGAACGCCCGGGGCTATATTGCCGCGTGCTCGTGGACGGGCAGGTGTACGCTGGGCAGACCGTGACGGTCGAGCGCTATCAGGGTGAAATCGTCAGCGCGCTCGAGATGTTCCGCAACTTTTATGAATCCCAGCCCGACATGGTGACGCTCCAGCGCTTCCTGCGTGCGCCCATCGCCATCCGGGCCCGTCAGGACACACAGCAGCAGCTCGAGTCGCTCAGGCAGCACGCATCCTCAGCCTGAGGCGCCACCGCGCTTACTGCCCGGTAGAAATCACTACGTCCGCTGGTCCCTGACCAGTCTGTCGGTGGCACCGCTCACAGGCAGGCTTGACCACGGCCTGCATATCGAGGTAATTGGCTGTCTCGATGCTCCGGTGCGTTTGGTGGCAAGAGCTGCATTCGACCGTGGTATCCAGGCGCACCAGGCCTTGGGCGACGATGGCCTGTGGGTCGGTCGCGCCCTTCGGTGGGACGAGCCGGGCGCCGGCCTTCCATACCTCATACACTGCCGGCAGCGTGTTATGCATGTGGTTGGCTTGACCGGCGACGAGCATCTGCTGGGTATGGCAAGCGATGCAACTCATGTTGGTCAAACGCCCTTCGTGTAAGGCCAGGGTCGTCTGCGGCACGGTGAGCGTGATGCCGCCGATGACGGTCGTGGTGATGACCGTCTTCTCGAGCGCGCGGTTGTCGCTGCCAACCACCCAACGGGCGGCCATACGCGCGCTGAGCAGCATGGTAGCGATGCGATCCTGCGGGCTATTGTCGCCCCGGTGACAGTCGATGCAATGGATGTCCCCGCCACTGCCACGGATCTGCTGGTAGTGAAAGCTCGACAAGTCGGCGGCCAGGGCCCCGCCCAAGGCTGCCTCAGCCCGTTTTAAGTAGGCCGAATGTTGCGGGGTATGGCAGCTGATACAAAAGGCGTCGCTCTCCTGGCGCTGATTGACATACACGTAGGACGCGGCGGCGGCACCACCCATCACCACCAGCGCGAACAGCGCAAAAAGCAGCCCAGGCAACCGGCTCCGGCGCCGACGGTAAATTTTGCCGACATCGGGCAGTTCATCATCGTCAGGCAGTTCGTATTCGTCTCGGACGTAACGCGGCACGATTTACCTTTGTCTCAGGCCTTTAGACGCTTGGGCGCTTAGATAGCCGCGGGCTTTGGAGCAACGGGCTTGCCAACGACGCGGTTGACGAGGATGAGCACGAGTCCGAAAGCAATCGAGACGAGCGAGACGACGACGGCCGTGGGAAGTGCACCCAGCGTCCAGGCATCGGGTCGGAAGAAGAACTCCACCCACGCCCGACCCAGGCCATACCAGATGAAATATAAGCCGCTCAGATAGCCGTCGCGCAGCTTGTCACCAAAACGGCGCGCGATCCACATCAGGCCGATAAAGCCGATAAAGCTCCACACCGATTCGTAAAAAAACGTCGGATGAAAACGCGTGTCAAGCGGATAGGTCCCCAGGTCGCTAAAGTCGGCTTTTGGCGTGCGAATGCGGTATTCGGGCGCGATGGTGACCCCCCACCAGGCCGAGCCGGTTGGAGGGCCATACAGTTCCTGGTTGAAGTAGTTGCCCCAGCGGCCGATGCTCTGGGCGAGCGCTACGCCCGGCACCACGCAGTCGGCAAGTCGCCAGAAATTAAACTTACTTTTGATGGCGACCACGAGCACGCCCAGCGTGCCGCCGATCAGACCGCCATAGATGCCGAGCCCGCCATTCCAAATGGCTAGGATTTGCAATGGGTTCCGGCTGTAATACGCCCAGCCGCTGTTGGAGCCATCGTTGGGCGCACTAAACACGTGATACAAGCGCGCGCCGATGATGCCAAGAAAGATGACATAAAGCACGCCGTCCCACACCAGGTTGGGGTCGTCACCCTTGCGCTTCATCTCAAGCGCCGCGATATAGGCGGCCAGGATCATGCCGGTCGTGATGACGATGCCATACCAGTGCACCTTGAGCGGGCCAAGTTCGAATGCAATCCGTGGGTCCATCGGCGTGATTATACGGAAAGGGCTGGTGAAATGGGCCCGCCAGCACCCGCCAGCACCCGCCAGCCGTCCGCCAACCGGCAGTCAGCACCCAGGAAGGTGTGGTAATGTTCATAGTCCATTTCGTCGCTTCGCTGCACGGCTGCATATGGCTACATTGGCCGCATTCACATTGCATCGGAGCCTACAACAAAAGGTAGGTTTAGTTTCTCGTGTCCCTGATTCAGCCCATTCCGTCTATCATCACGCCTGCACCGGCCAAATCCAAACCCGCTCGCGCCGAGCAGTCACCCGTCACCCCCATCGCAAAAGTAACCCCCGTCAAATCTCTCCCATTTACTGGTCAGCTCGGCTTCCGTAAGGAAGTTGTGCGGCGCGTCGATGCGTATGTAAAAGCCAACAACCTGCGCACGCGTGACCTAGCGGCCATGTATGTCAAGACCGCCATCGTGCTGGTGTGGTGGCTTGTCAGCTATGGGCTCATGATCGAAAGCGGTTTTGCCGGCTGGGGCACCGCGATTACCCTAGCTTGCGCGCTGTCGTTTGGCCTAGCCACCGCTTGTATCGGCTTCAATATCATGCACGACGCCAACCACAACGGGTATAGCAATAACCCCAAGGTCAATCGCGTGCTTGGTCTGACCGTCGAGTTGATCGGGCTCAGCAATTTCATGTGGCGCCAGCAACACAACGTGTGGCATCACACCTATACCAACGTGGCTGGACTGGATGAGGGCTTGGAGATGGATGGCTGGGTGCGCAACAGCCCGCGCGACTACTGGCAACCCAAACACACCTATCAGCACCTGTATGCACCGGTGGTGTATGCGCTAGCGGGCATCGGTCTTTTGATCGGGCGCAACTTCCAGATGTATTTCACCGGCAAAAGCGGCGACACGTTTGTGTATCCGCCCATGAGCCGCCAGGATAAGGTCGTGTTCTGGATCGGGCGTTTTATCAACCTGCTGCTGTATCTGGTGATCCCGGCCCTCGCGTTTGGCCTACTGGGCGCATTGGGCATCTTTATCATCACGGCCACCGTCACCGGCTTCGTCATGGCCCTCATCCTGCAGATGGCGCACGTGATGAACGATGTTGCGTTTCCCGAGCCAAGCGGTGATCCGCTCAAGATCGAGAACGAATGGGCGGTTCACGAAGTGCAGACCACGAGCAACTTCGCGCCAAACAACGCTGTGATCAATTGGTATGTCGGCGGCCTCAATTTCCAGATCGAACATCACCTCTTTCCCCACATGTGCCACTTGCTGTATCCGAAGATCGCGCCGATCGTGCAAGCCACGTGCGCTGAATTTGGCATCAGCTACAAGTCATATCCCACGTTTGTGACCGCTGTGGCAAACCACTGGCAGTCGATCAAGGAATTTGGGCGCAAACCAGACCATGTAGCCGCCTAACGCCGCGCCTGTGTGCAAGCGCTTTTGACGCAAGCGGGTCCCAACCTCCGGGGCCCATATTGGCCTACTTGGCGCGCGTTTACCGGCGCGCGCGAGGGCTGGTGTCTCATGCCCGCCCCAAACAGCATGGGCTATTTTGATGGGGCCGCTTGTGGTCCGGGTGTTTTCCACACCAGCCGTAGACGGCTGCGGCTGATGCCATCCAGAGACGTAAAGAGGATGGTCTCGCCATTTGGCACGACCACGATATCGGCGTGGCCGATGCCGATATTCCCGGGCAGGTTAGCCAAGATGGGCTGGGACATCTTCTCCCATGGACCGTCGATGCGCCCGGTCACGGATCTGGCCAAGCCAAGGCCAAATTGGTTGTCGCCGACATCGATTGGCCCCGGCCCGCGCACGCCTTCATACAGCATATAGTAGCGGTCGCTGGTCTTGATCACCTTGGCGGCGGAGATGGTGCGGAAATCAAAGTGGGTGTTACTGGCCACCCCCACATCGTGCAGATCACCATATTGCCAGTTGCCGATGAAGAGCGGGTTGTGCGCACAGGGCTGCGCGCGCGCCGCCGCACCGATCCTAAGGCCGTCGCCCCTAGCGAAGGGCAAGACAAAGCAGCCCATCGCGCCGGGGTCCTGACCCAGCCCGACAAACACGTAGATCGTGTTGCCGTCGACCCGGATGCCGGGCGGGCCGCCCGCCAAACACTCATAGTTAGCCTTTGCAAATGGGTGCGGCCGGACCTGCTCCCACGGCTGGCATGTTCGGATCTCGTGCGTCCACACGCCGGTGTTGAATACCCACTGCTCATCGCCCCAATTTTGGCCGTCGCGTGAGCCACGCACAAAACTTTTTGCGCCGAACTCATACGCCATCAACCACACGCCGTTTTGCACCACCACCCGTGGATATTGCTGTTGTTGCGGGTGGTCGCGCTCGGCGTCACACGGACAGGTGTTGCACTTGATCTGACATACCGGCGCATCCAGACCAAACGACTGGCCGGCGTCGTGACTGGTATAGATGACGACGCAGCCTGGGAATGTGACCGGCGCGCCGCAACTGTCCTTTATGCCAGCTGAACGGGCGCTGGCGTGAACAAACGACCACCACTCGCCGTTTGGCGCGATCACCGTGTCCGACTCGCCCATCGGCAGCCCAGTGCGCTTCTGTTCGGTGACAAATTCGGCCCGACCGGTCCACAGGTCGGCTAGGGTCGGAGGCGAAGCGGATTGTGCAGACAAAGGCGTGCAGGCAATCAGTGTGAACACCATGATCGCGCGCAAGCACAACCCAACCAGGCTAGTTCGATGCGCCATGAAGCCTGAGAGTTGAAGGCTGATTTTTGGTGTGGATGTTCATCGCAACTTGATCGGTAGCGCCTGGCTGGTTGCTGTCCAGATCCGCGGTCACATCGTCGATTCGTGGTCGTGCTCGGTTCGCATCAGGCGCACGTTTTGGAAGAGTCGCGCCATGTCGATGCAGAATTCCTTATCACGTTCACTGGCACGTTCACTGGCACGTTCACTGGCACGTTCACTGGCACGTTCACTGGCGGACGCCCAGGTGGCCGTCTCATTTGTTGCCACCTGATGACATGGCGGTCTCATGCGTGACCCATGATCCGGCTAGTGGGTCATCTGGTTGCCGCGTAGCGAACATCGCACACCAGTTTACTGAAAAGCAGCCCAAAACCCTACGGTACGCTGAACTTCCAATCGCAACATCATCGCCGGATGACCCACTAGCCCACTATCCTTCCACCACCACCATCCGCATCAGGTGGTCGCTGCCAGAGATCGCCATCGCCTCGTCACCGCCCGCTGGGCGGCCACGCCGGGTGAGATTCTTAGCCTTTAACGATTTAGCATTGTTCTTCATCGTCACGTAGACGATGGTGTCTTCTGCGTTGGCGATGACCGCATCGGCCACAGTTGTGTCGTGCACCAGCTTGGCCGTGATCACGCCTTTGCCCGCCCGGCCCTGGACCGGGTAGTCCTTGAACGCCACCCGTTTTGCGCGCCCATCGGTCGTGCCAAGCACGATGTCAAGCTCCTTATTGGCATCATCCGCAATGCCAAGACTCATGACGATGTCACCCTCGTCGAGTTTGATCCCGACCACGCCGCCCGCGGGCAAGCCCATCGGGCGCACTTCTTCTTGCTTGAAGCGAATCGCCATACCTTGCTGGGTAAACAGCATCAGGTCTTCGTTACCCTGCACTAGCCGGGCGCTGATGGCGCTATCGCCCTCGCTTGCCCCAATGGCTGTAAACGCCTGACCGGGCGCGCCGGGCAAAATAGCGGCCGCGCTGCGTTTGACCATGCCGCCAGCCGTGGCGCACACCATATACGGGCCCGACTCTTCTTCGCCTTTCTTGACGGCGCTACGGTCGACCGCAAAACCGCCAACCACCTCATCGCCCTGGGGGAAGGCACTGATGTTGCTCAGAGTCGCGCCGTTACCCCGGATCACGTCCTCCTGGGGCAAGTTGCCAACGTTGAGCACCACGCCCTTACCCGACGAGCCAACGACATAGACGAGTTCCTTGGTAAAGGTCTTGACGATGACGGCCGGCACGACCTCAGATGCGCTCGTCACGCGGGGTGGCTCGCTCACCCGACCGATTTTGCCGTTTTGTCCAACGACGACGTAGACGGCTTCATTGCCGATGAGTTCGTGAGTGGTTAGGGGGAAGTCGTCCGCAATCGGCGCTTGCCGCTTACCGTTAGCTGCGCCTTTAGCGCTCGCATCCTTTTCGAGCTTCTTTGCGCCCTTGTCGCCCTTGTCTTCGACCTTCCCGACGATGGTCGTCTTACGGCTGTCGCCATACTTGTCTTTCAGCGCCGTGAGCTCGACTTTGATCACGTCCAAAATCTTGATCGGATTTTTGAGCAGGTCTTCCAGGAATTTGATGAGCTTGCGCTTCTCAGCCAGCTCATCTTCCAGCTTCTTGCGGTCGAGCTGTGTCAGCCTGCGCAAGGGCATATCGAGGATGGCTTGGGCTTGCACCTCGCTAAACTTGAGCTCGTTGATGAGGCCCTTCTTGGCAGTATCCGTGTCTCGTGATGAGCGGATGAGCTTGATAATGCGGTCGATCATGTCGAGCGCGCGCACCAAGCCTTCCAAAATATGGGCCCGGCGCTTGGCCTCTTCCAGGTCGTGCTCGCTGCGGCGTTTGATGACCACCACCCGATGTTCGATAAACACCTGCAGCATCTTGCGCAGCGACAGGATGCGTGGCTCGCCATTCACCAGCGCCAGCATGATGATGCCAAATGATGTGCGCATCGACGTATATTTGTAGAGCGAGGCCAGCACCCGTCTAGGCTCATCGTTCTTGTTGATGTCGATGACGATGCGCATGCCGCGCCGGTCGCTCTCGTCGTGGATATCGGTGATGCCGGTGATCTTGTCGTCGCGCACCAAATCCGCAATGCGCTCGATCAGCGCGCTCTTGTTCACCGCATACGGCAACTCCGTCACGATGATGTGATTGCGTCCGCGTGTGCCTTCCTCAAAGTGCGTCTTCGATTGCACCACGACCTTACCGCGGCCCGTGGCATACGCTGAGCGGATTGCATCACCGCCCTCTACTCTGTCGTCATACCGGAAAACCAGGCCGCCCGTTGGAAAGTCCGGCCCCTTGACGAACTTCATCAACTCCTCGACGTCGATCTCGGCCTCCGGCACCTGCCACTCCTGCATCTTCTTTGCCGCGCCGCGCGTCTCGACGATCCGCTCGAGCATGAGCGCGGTGGCATCCACGATCTCATTGAGGTTATGCGGCGGGATATTGGTCGCCATGCCGACGGCGATACCAGTCGCGCCGTTCAAAATCAAGTTCGGCATGGCGGCCGGCAACACCGTTGGCTCACGCTGCGTGCCATCGTAATTGTCGACGAACTCGACCGTGTTCTTGTCGAGGTCAGTCAGCAACTCCATCGCCGGCTTGCTCAGGCGCGCCTCGGTGTAGCGCATGGCGGCCGGTGGGTCGCCGTCGACGCTGCCGAAGTTACCTTGACCGTCGACCAGGAGGTAGCGCATGGAGAAATCCTGCGCCATG
>Ga0075021_10000836_pt1 | contig 15888 bp, 10 predicted proteins | sample ColStrG_CSR_2012_FD_72749 | JGI IMG/M metagenome (GOLD analysis project Ga0075021, IMG submission 72749) | Freshwater sediment microbial communities in response to fracking from Pennsylvania, USA - Cold Stream Run_MetaG_CSR_2012 | ecosystem: Environmental > Aquatic > Freshwater > Creek >...
GCCGACGGCGCGCCTACGGGCCGAGGGGCACTCGCGGCAGCACTTGGTGCGCCTGGCCCTGCGGCTGCCACGGGTTTTGCAGCACCCGGAACGGGCGGTGGCTTGGACCCGGCCACGGGTGGCGGGCCGCCGGCACTCTTGCCTGCAACTGGCGGTGGGCCGCCTGCGCTCGCACCTGGGGCCGCTGGTTTGGAACTCACGACGGGTGGCGGGCCGCCGGCACTCTTGCCCGGAACAGGTGGCGGTCCCCCTGCGCTTTTGCCTGGCACCGGTGGTGGGCCGCCTGTGCTTGTGCCCGGAACCTGGGACTTGGCAGCACCGACGACACCGGCCACGCCTGCGGCAGCGGCTTTGGCGGCACCGGCCGCAGCACTTGAGGCGTTGTCAGTGGTCGCACCTGCAGCCGTGGCAGCATCTTTGGTGGCGGCGGCTGCGCTGCTGGCTGCATCAGTAGCGGCTTGCCCGGCCGAAGTGGCATTATTCGCCGCTTTCTGAGCTGCATCAGTCACGGCAGTGCGCACGTTAGCAGCAGCTTGTTTGGCCACATCGACGGCCTCGCCAGTCTTGTTGGCAGCCGTGCTAGCGGCATCGGTTACTTGATTTGCCGCAGTCTGTGCCGCATCCTCTGCGGCAGCCGCGGCCTTGGCGGCAGTATCAGCCGCGTCATTCGCAGCTTGAGACGCCTGGGATCCCGTTATGTCAGCCATTCACTTCCCTCACAAATCTTCGTCTTCGATCAGTCGCTAGTCGCTTGAGTCGCTTACGGTTCATTGGGCAAAAACGAATCAATTCAAATTTAGATGCTTGCACGAGACCTGTCATCCATCGTTATTGTGACTCACCCGCCCCTCGCCGCGACTATATCATGCTATAGATATATAGGATCAGTGATGTTTTGCCACCTTAGGGAGTGACATTCATGACATCTGGCATGTCACATTTATCCCCCAGCGCGTCATCGCGGCGTTATCGCGAGCCCGTGCCAGCTTCGGGTCAAATTCAAGCCATCGGCAGTCGATCGCCTAGGCCGTCATGGAAAGGAGGCCGAACGCCACCAAACCGATCAGCACCACACCCAAGACAATGCGATACCAGGCAAATGGCTTCAAGTCATGCCTGGCAACGTAGCCAAGAAAGAAGCGCACCACGAATAGCGCGACAATAAATGCGACGACCATCCCAATCCCATACAGCAGCAACTCCGATTTCTGGATGCCGCCCGAGTCTTTGATAAATGCGTAAACAGTAGCCGCTAGCATGGTGGGAATAGACAGGTAAAACGAGAAGCGCAGGGCTGTGGGCCGATCGAGACCAGCCAAAAGCCCGCCCATGAGCGTAGAAGCAGAGCGTGAGAACCCCGGCCACAGCGACAGACTTTGAGCTGCACCGATGGCCAAGGCTTGACCGAGACTGACAGATTCGAGTTTGGTCGTGGTCACCTGCCGCGCCGTCGACTCAACAATCAGCATCAGAATGCCACCGACAATGAGGGCGAATGCGACGGTCAGCGGGTTAAAGAGATAGGTGTTGATGAGCTTGTTGAGCGCCAGACCCAACACCGCCGCGGGCACGACTGCAATGAGGACGCCGATGAGCAGCCTACGCGCGGTCTGGTCGCTTGCGGCGCGGCCGATGAGGCTGATCAAATCGCGGGCGAAATACACGACCAGGGCCAAGATTGCGCCAAGCTGGATGACAATCTCAAATGAGTTGGCGATGTCCTTTGGGAACTGTAAAAGCGCGCCAGTGATGATAAGGTGACCCGTGGAAGATACTGGCAAGAATTCGGTGAGTCCTTCGACGATCCCCATGATAATGGTCTTGATGATCAATGCAATATCCATGATCGCCAATGCTATCACTCTTCGGACCAACTTTTGCCGAGACTTGTGGACGTTTGACCTATCTGCTGGCCACGATTTAACAACGTGCCAATATGCCAATTTGACGATTTGGCCGGCCGGCGTTTAAGTGTTTTAGGCTGACCGTCCAGGCCGCGCACACCCTTGCGCGCTAGAACAAGCCTGCCTTGGCATGACGATACCGTCAATGGCGTTGCTACAACAGATACTGCGCTTTGTTTGGGAATTTCACCTGGTGCTTGGCAAGGACTGCCGGCTATCTGTCCAGCTGTCCCATCGACCTTCACGGGTGGGTCGATGAACCGACCTAGGTCTACTGGGCGCGATATCATCCACCCTCGCCCATGCTGACACTCGTGACAGGCGGAACAGGCTTCATCGGCGCAAATTTGGTAGAGGCGCTCAATCGCAAGGGCTGGCAGGCGCGCGTGTTGCGCCGCCCATCGTCAGCACTGGCCGCGCTCGAAGGCTTGACGTATGACACGGCTATCGGTGATGTGACGGATGGGCCCACTCTCGTGCACGCGATGCAGGGGGTAGATATCGTCTTTCATGTGGCGGCTGCAGCCGATTACTGGCGCACCGGCGTCGATACGATGATGCGCGTCAATGTGGACGGCACGCGCACAGTGTTACAAGCTGCGCTCGACGCAGGCGTAAAACGCGTCGTGTTCACGTCAAGCTGCGCCGCCTTAGGCAAGCCACCTTTTGGGCAAACACTCGATGAGCGGGCCAAGTTCAATCTGCGGCCAAATGAATTCGCGTATGGCTATACCAAACACTTGGCCGAAAACGTATGCCGGGAATATACCGGGCGCGGTCTGGATATCGTCATTGTGAACCCGTCCGTGGTGCTCGGCCCGCGCGATATCAACCTGATCAGCGGCAGCATGATCGTTGAGGCGGCTCGGCGTGGCGGCATCCCCATCGTGCCGCCCGGCGGTGTGAGTGTCATCGATGTAGCCGATGTATGCGCGGGGCATATCGCCGCGGCCGAACACGGCCGCACAGGTGAGCGATATATTCTGACCAGCGAGAACTTGTGGTATGCCCAATTGTTTGGCCTGATCGCCGCGGCGGTCGGTGGGCGCACATCCGGCCTGCGCCTGCCCCGATTCGCGTTGCGGCTGGGTGGCAACCTAGTCGACTTCCTGAGCACATCGCTGAAATGGAAGTTGCCCATCAACGGCGAACAAACGCGCTTCAGCGCTGAGACCTTTTGGTTTGACGCAAGTAAGGCCCGGCACGAACTCGGCCTGACGCCTGCGTCCGTAAATGACGCTGTGCGGCGGACATACGCCTGGTATGTGACCCACGGCTTTATCAAGCCAGACACCGCTTCCAGGGACCAAGTGAGGCAGGCACCTCACCCGTAAGCGTCACATATTGCTTTAGCGTTTAGCGAATCAGCGTAGGGTTTGACAGGACGCGCTGCGATTCCACTTAGATCTTGGCTAAATATCGGCTAAGTTTGTAGGCGCATGTGTGTCGCTTCATAGTTGTCGCAGGCCTTCGTTGCTGGCTTTTGTCGCTAGCTTTCGTTGAAACCGCGGGGAAACGCGGCTTTTGGCGGCACATGTTGTGCCAATCTATGGATCCGGTCCTACATAGACCCTGGCTTCGCGCACATGCCCACCTGCCCAGCCGACCTGACGCTCACTCACCGGTAATCGGCGGTAAGTCCTACGACCATGCACCGCCTTTGTCCGTCAAGCGCACCATGCGCCAATCCATACAATCACTTGCCATGCGAAAGCAACTCTATCGCCACACACGCCCTGCCATCATGATCTGTGCGCTCGCAACGATATTGCTTATCTTGCCACAAAACGCAATTGCGACCTTCACCCTGTCAAGCGATCGTGCTGGCGATATTCACAGCCCAACGGGTGGGCTGAGCGCCACGCACGCTGCCATAGCCCCTACCGGCTTTACTGAAAAGAAGATTGGCTCGATAGACGGTAGCTCAGGCAACCCCTCGTCCGGCACCGCGACTGGGCTGGCACTTTCAGCGGATGGCAAATTATTCGTCGGCACCAAAGAGGGTGTAGTCAGCGTCTACTCGGAATCCATTGCGACGACCAGCCTGCTCAACGCGAATGCGCTGACGCTCGGCGACGTCTGCAGCGACTTTGAGCGCGGAATGCAAAGCCTCGCGCTCGACCCAGCGTATGCGACCAACAAATATGTGTATCTGTATTACACGTATAACGGCAGCTCCGGCACTAACAATTGTGCGGAGGGCGGCACTGTTACAAACATCGTCAACCGCGTGGTGCGCTACACCTTTAATGATGCCACTAGCACGCTCACCAGCCCGCAGGTGATTCTCGACAAGATCCCCTCACGCTGCGGCAATCACAATGGCGGCGCGATCCAGTTTGGCGCCGATGGGTTCATGTATGTATCGACCGGTGACTCAGGCGGCTGCTGGCTGCCGGGCGGGTCAACGACAAGCTCACGTTACAAATCGCTCCTGTCGGGCAAAATCCTGCGTATCAATAAGGACGGCAGTGTGCCAAGTGCCAACCCATTTGCGAGCGAGGCAGGCTCAGTCAAGTGCAGCGATAGTGACGCAAATTACCAAGGCGGCACATGCCAAGAAACGTTTGCCTGGGGCTTCCGCAATCCGTTCCGAATGACGTTCAAGTCGGGCACCAATCAACTCTACGTCAACGACGTCGGTCAAAACTTGTACGAAGAGATCGACAATGTCACGGCTGGCAACGACTACGGCTGGAATTGCCGAGAGGGCTTTCACCCCTATGCCAGCCTAAGCTCACTGTGCCCGTCCGATACGTCAAGCATGATCGATCCATTGTATGAATACAACCACCAAAACGGTTGCGCGATTACCGGGGCGGCCTTTGTCGTCAGCAACGGCATCTGGCCGGCGGCCTATGAGGGTGCGTATCTGTTTGGTGACTACTGCCAAAACAACGTCTTCCAGCTCATTCCAGGCTCGCCCTACTCGCGTCAGGACTTCCTGACCCAGACAAGCGGCGCTGCCATTACCCTCTTGTGGGACACCCGCAATGCCGCGTTGTATTACCTCCTCAATTCGGGTAATACCAGTAGCGTCTGGCGAGTGACCTATTCCGCTTCGACGGTCAATCACCCACCGGTCGCGGTTGCGACGGCAAGCCCCACCTCCGGCGCTGCGCCACTGGCCGTGTCCTTCAATGGCGCTGGCAGCAGCGATCCCGACGGTGACCCGCTGACCTATGGTTGGACGTTTGGCGATGGCGGCACATCCAGCGCGCAAAATCCAGCGCACACGTATACGACCTCGGGCACCTTCAACGCCACGCTGATCGTGACCGATAGCAAAGGCGCACCGTCGCAGCCCGCCACCGTCACGATACGGCCTGGCACTACGCCGCCGGTGCCGCCGGTGGCACAGATCACCTCACCGGCGGCTAGCACGCGTTTTAGCGTCGGTCAGGTCTTTACGCTGAGCGGCAGCGCCAGCGATGCACGGGATGGAGACATCAGTAGTCAGATCGCATGGAACGTGGTGCTGGTCCATGTGCCACAATCGATGCCAAATAACACACACACCCATCCTTTCTACCAGGGGACTGGCCGCACGCTGCAATTGCCGCCGATGCCACTGCCCGAAGATTCGGATGCGGCGCCACAAAGCTATATCAGCATCACGCTGACGGTGAAGAATTCGCAAGGTCTGACAACAGTCATAACCCAAGCCTTGCAACCACAACGGGCAACGCTGACGTTTAGCACACAGCCCGCTGGTCTGAGTTTTGATGTGAACGCCGTAGCGGTCTCAACCACTCAGGTCATCAATGTTTGGCAAGGTCAGCAAATCCCTGTCGCTGCGCCCGCCTTTCAACAAGCGCTCGGCAAGAATTACCTTTTTGGCAACTGGTCAGACCATGGAACTGCGGCGCACACCATCACCGCTCCCGGAACATCGACCACATACCTGGCTACGTTTAGTGAGACCACAAACACGCCCCCCGTCGCCAAGATCACCACGCCTGTCAGCAGCACGCAAGTCACTGTGGGCCAAGTAATCACGCTCAGCGGCACCGCCACCGATACCCAAGACGGCGATCTGAGCAACCGCATCGTGTGGCAAGCCGACATCGTGCGGCCAGCACTGGCAGCGCAGAGCGCCGATGGTCTGGCTCCGGAGGCGGTCAGCGCGCCGTTCTTTACCGGCACCGGCAATAGCGTCACCCTGCCCCCCATCCCATCGCCAGCCGATCTGGGCCTGGCGGAGTCCGGCTATGTGCGCATCCAACTGACCGTGACTGACTCACAAAATTTGCCAACGGTTGTGACGCTACTCTTGCAGCCCAAACGCACCCAGTTGACATTCAACACCCAGCCAGACGGATTGCGTCTTGATACGCTGGGCACGTCGATCACGGCGGCCAAGACGATCAATGTCTGGCAAGGCCAAGCGCTACAGGTCTCCGCACCGGGTTTGCAACTCGCCAGCGACGGCAAATACTACAAATTTGGCAGTTGGGCCGATGGCGGTTCTGCGACACGGACCATCATCGCAAACGACAAACCGATCACCTACACCGTTACGTTCACCGCAGTGTCAACAGGCGATGTGAAGAAGATCTACGCACCTTTGATCGCGCGCTAGCACGCACATTGGCGGGCGCCGGTCGCATGAAACAATCGGCGCCCATGCCTCACGCTAGGGTATCCAGCCTGCCCTGTGGCGTGACAAACGGCAAAGGCTGAATGATTGCCACGCCTGGGCGCTTGTCCACACCCACTTGTGTGCGTCACAAGGACCAGCGCCCATCGATACGCCTGCCGGGCAACTGCCGGGCACTGGCTGCTTCATCGCCAGGCATCACACGCCACTAAACGCCAGATGGCCCCCATCGACTGGGATGACGGTGCCGGTGATGAATCTGGATGCATCGCTCGCGAGGAAGACCGTCGCACCGCCCAGTTCGTCAGGGTCACCAAAGCGGCCCATAGGGGTGTGAGCAATGATGCCCTCGCCGCGCGGCAAAAGCTTGCCAGTCTCCTTGTCGGTCAGCAGATGGCGGTTGATCTCGGTCAGAAAGAAGCCAGGTGCGACCGCATTGACGCGAATACCGGGCGAGTAGGTTTGAGCCATATGGACTGCCATCCATTGGGTAAAGTTGAGCAACGCCGCTTTTGATGCTGAATAAGCCACATTGCGTGTGACGGGCTTGAAGGATGACATCGAAGCGACATTGATGATGACGCCACTCTGTCGTTTGACAAACTGATCGGCCAGCAAGAACGAGGGGATCACTGTGCCCATCCAATTCACGTCCATCACCTCGCGCATCTTTGTCAGCGACAGCTCAAAGATCGAACGGGTCGGCGAGGTCATCGCTTCAGGGATGATGGTGCCAGCCGCGTTGACAAGAATATGCACCTCCCCCAAGTAGCCGAGCGCGGCCCGGAAGGATGAGTCATTCGTCACATCCGCGGTGATATAGGACGCCTTACCACCCGTCGTCTGAATCTGGCGCACCATGCGTTCGAGCCTGTCTTCGGTGCGGCCCAAAAGCGCCACCTGTGCGCCCGCGTTCGCCAGCGCCCGCGCCATGGCGCTGCCCAACACGCCGCCGCCCCCGGTCACGAGTGCTGTCTTGCCTGAAAGATCAAATAAGCTTTGCATACAGTTCCTGTTGCCGCTCGAGGGCGGTCTGATAAATTGAATGATGTTCCACGTTTGGGATGTAGGTCTGCAGGCTGTGCAGGTCCGGTTGAGTTTGAATCCGGTCAAAACGAGACTGGCCTGCCTCCATGTGCGCGCGGATCAAAAGCGCCACACCACGGCTGGTCGCTTCAGGCATATCAGCCACAGCCAGTGGCAAGCCACACACATCGGCGATGATCTGGCACCACGTCGGCGATGCGAAAAGTGCCCCACCACTGCCCGTCAAGCGTGCATCTGCATCGGCCGCACCAGACTCACGCAGGGCTACACACACATGCGCCAGGCGATACGCCACCGCTTCCATCAAGGCCCGGGTGACATCGGCCGGGGAAGTGTCAAGTGACAAGCCATGCAAGGTAGCTCGGATGTCTTCAGCATAAAACGGGCTGCGCTCGCCGGCGAACATCGGCAATACTGTCAGACCGTGCGCATCCGGTGCCACGCTTGCCACTTGCGCCTCGAGCGCATCATCGCTGGCGATTTGGAGCACCTTACGCGCCCAAGCAATGACGTTGCCCCCTTCACTCGTCGCGCCACCAATAAGGTCATGCCCATGATCGACGCGGTAACGCCATAGCGACTCTAGCGACGGCTCGCTACGCTTGGCCCCGCGCCCACCTGGTGCATTGATCGCCCTCCCCCGCACGACGCGCATCGCGGCGGTCGTGCCGATCGTGACGGCAATGTGCGCCGGGTCGACGCAGCCACTGCCTATGTTGGCTGCCGCGCCATCACCCACTGGTGGATACAAGCGCATCTGCTCAAACGCCGGCCAACGGGTGCGCCACTGAGGCAATAACCCATCCAGTGTTTCGCCGTCGCCTGCGATGTCTGGCAATTGCGCTTGTCGAATGCCCAACATGTCGATCCAAGTGTCGTCCCATTTCGACGACTGGCGATTGACGAGCCCTGACCACGAGGCCACAGAAATCCCAGCTCGCATCCGGCCAAATAAGCGCAGCATCACATAATCACTGAGCGACGCAAACGTGTGGGTTTGGGCAAAGATGCTGGGCATGGTGCGCTTGATCCAGGCCACCTTTGCGGGCACATAATTGGCACGGATACGGCAGCCCGTGCGCGCCAAGACATCCATTTCGTTCAGCATGCCACGTAATGCACGTGCATCCCCAGCACAACGCGTATCAGCGTAGGTAAAAATGGGCGTGAGTGGCCTGCCGCCCGCATCCAGGCACACGATTGAACTGGCATAGGTGGAGATGCCGAGTGCCGTCACCGGGGAAAAGGATCGCTCGTGCGCTAACTGGGCTTGTATTGAATCAAGCACGTTTAGAACGCGGTCGAAGGCACAGACAGCATCATCCTCACTGCGGCCAGCGTCATCAACGGCAAACGTGACGGGCACACGCGCCGACAGGCCATGGGCGGCATGAGTGTCGGCGTCATAGATCAACGCGCGCGTGGATGAGCTGCCGAGGTCGAGGACAAGAATCATGTGGGTGGCTGGTGATGGCTCAGTCGATCACGCTGTTACGCGCTCGGGTCGCTCGGGCTGCTGTTATGGCTGTATTGAAAGCTTATATGCGTCATTCGTCAATGTGCCTAGTGTGTTGACGGCTAATATATAACGCTCGCCTGGAGTTACGGTAAATGTTGCTGTCATGAGTGACGAGGTAATGCTCCTTTGTGCAACGAGCGACAGGCTAAGGGTGCCAGCCGCTGTGCACGTGTCGCTCATGATACGGTATAACAGCAAACGGCCTGTCGAAGGGTAGTCGCTGACGCTAACGGTATAGGCACTCACACCTGCTGTGAACTGATACAAGTTGAATGAGTTGTTGGCCGCTTCTGATTCAGCCACCGGGGGGACAACGGTGAGCGCCGTGCAGGCTGTGTGATTATCCAGCGGCAGAATCTTGGACACGATGGGCAGAAAGGCGACCTGATGCGTGAATTCGGATGTAGGCGCTAGGGTCACCACTGGACTTCGAGTCATCTTGGGCGTTGGCGTGGGTGTAACGCTTGCCGACTGCGTCGATAACGCCGTTTGGGTTGCGGCAGTGGTAGGTGTTGCCGTCGCCTCAGGCGTGCTGGCTGGTGTCTTCGTGACAACGCGCGTAGGTGTTGCAGTAAGCCCCGGCGTCGCGGTTGCCGTGGCCGTTGCCGTCGCGGTTGCCGTGGCCGTTGCCGTCGCCGTCGCCGTGGGCTTTGGTGTTGCCGTTGGTCTAGGCGTCCGCGTCGGCGGTCTTAGTTCACTGCTAGCACACATACCCTGTGTTGTGCCAGGTGGACATAAGCCATCCCCGGCGCCAACCGTCGCCTCTGACGTTGCGCTTGCGCCAACTGTGGCAATCGGTGAAGCGGTCGTCGCGGGCGCTTCGGTTGCTTGCTGGGCAAAACCGGCCGTAGTGAATAGACTGAGTGTCATCGCAAGCGGCAGGCATACGCCGAGACTTGCCCACACGAGCCCCTTTCGCCCTCTCCGGAACTTCATTGTATTTATCTCACCCATTTGCTGCTGATGGTGACCCAGTCGTTCTACGCCATGTCTGCACACCTCGTGATACCCAGGCCCCTGGCTCCTGCCCAGCCCATGGTCCCCGATGGCTCAGCCCCATGGCCCCTAGAACGGGCCGCTTCAGCCCGTGCGGGCCGCTTAGGTGACCATGAGTGCGTGCGCCAGTATTTTATAGTGAGGCACAATAGCGTTATGCCAATACATTTGGCGGCCGCAACTTTCGAGCAAATGGTCTGGGAGGCCGTCGATGAACTACCCCCGGCGATTCACGCCAAAATCGCCAATCTCGAACTCGTTGTCAAAATCAGCCCGGACAACGATGACCTGGCCCAGGCCCATGTGCAGGGCACAGAAGAGCTGTTTGGCTTCTATCAAGGCACGCCGCTCACCGAACGTGATACACATTACGACCTAGCCCTGCCCGATCTAATCACGATTTATCAGCGCGCACATGAAAACGCCTGCAATTCGACCGAGGCGTTGCGAGCCGAAGTGCGGCGCACCGTGCGGCACGAAATCGCCCACCACTTTGGCATCAGCGACGCGCGTTTAGACAGCATAGGTGCATACTGATCGTGATGAACCCATATTTGCGTGGCTATCGTTGTCTGACCTGCGGCGAAGTGCATTCACCCAAAGACATCACATACACCTGCCCCCGCGATGGCGGCAATTTGGATGCGGTCTACGACTATGAGCGCATGCGCCGCGAGCTTGATCCGCACGTAATCACGTCGTCGCGTGATCGCTCGATATGGCACTATGCGCCGCTCCTACCAGCCGTTCTCGATAAACAGCAACTAGCCGCCCACACCCCCCTGACATCGCTTGGCTGGACGCCGCTCTATCGCGCGCCGCTGCTGGAGGGGGAGCACAGCATGCGCACGATCTGGCTAAAGGATGATTCGCGCCTGCCCAGTTCCTCATTCAAGGACCGGGCCAGCGCGATGGTCGTCGCACGCGCGCTGGAATCAGGCGTGAGTACCATCTGCGTTGCGTCAACCGGCAATGCGGCCGCTGCACTTGCGGCGATGTGCGCCGGAACGCCCTTGCGGGCTGTGATCTTTGTGCCCGAAAACACGCCCGATGGGAAGCTGGCCGGCATCCTCATCCACGGTGCGGTGGTATTTACGGTGCGCGGCAGCTACAACGACGCGGTCGACATAGCACGTGCCGCGTGCGCCAAGTTTGGCTGGTATAACCGCAGCACCGGCCTGAACCCGCACACGCGTGAGGGCAAGAAGACCGCGGCGTTTGAAATTGCGGAACAATTGGCTGTGTGCCAAGCCCAAGCAGGCCCGGAACCTTCATCTGAACTTTCGTCCGGGGCGACTGTGTTCCGAGCACCCACCGCCGTCATCGTGCCCGTTGGAGATGGCAACATCATCAGTGGCATATACAAAGGGTTTTACGATCTGCACCAACTCGGCTGGATCAAGCACATACCTCGCTTCATCGGTGTAACGGCGGCGCTGGCGCCATCGCTGTTTCGGACCTGGCAGAGCGGCAGCGAGATTCTGGTCGACGTGCCATCACGGACCCTCGCCAGCGGCATTAGTGTGGATAGGCCCTGTGACGGCGTCGCTGCCCTGCGCGCTGTGCGGGCTAGCGCTGGGGCATTGATCGAGGCGACCGATGACGAGATGCTGGCAGCGATGCGTCTGCTCGCGCAAAAGGCCGGCGTGTTTACCGAGCCCGCCAGCGCAGCGGCCTATGTCGGATTGTGGAAGGCCCGTCAGCAAGGGCTCATTGAAAGCGGCGACGAGGTCGTGTTACAACTGACCGGCAGCGGCCTAAAAGACACCAAATCCGCCCTTCAAGCCGCCCGGCCGCCAATCCGCGTAGAATCGCTCGCTGACATCCGGCTCTAGGCATCTGTCCTCTTCACACGACTGCACACGACTCGACCGCGCATGATTGACTTACTGATTTGGTATTTGTGGGCCCAGACTTTTGCGCTTGGGGGTTCATTGATCGCCTCGCACTGGCTGCGTAGTTTGCCCGACCGTGGCTATGGCATCGGCAAAGCCTTGGGCATCTTGCTGGGCGGCTTTGCATATTGGTTTCTGGTGACGACCGGCTTTTCGCAAAACAACACCGGTGCGGCGCTCTTGGCGCTGGCCGCCGTGTGGGCAACGGGCATCACGCTGAGGGCCACTGATCGTGAACTGTCAGCGCCCGGTGGCAGAACAGACAACGTCCAGCATGTGTCATCGGTCATCATCCCAACCGAGCTGGTGTTTGCCGTCGGCTTCGCCGCCTGGGCGGTTGTGCGGAGCTACGGCCCAAACATTGATTTTGCTGGCGGCGAGAAGTTCATGGAATCCATGATGATCAACGCCATCCTGCGCAGCCCGGCCTTCCCGCCGAACGACGCCTGGCTGTCAGGCGCCAGCATCAGCTACTACTACTTCGGCTATGTCATCTTTGCCATGCTTATCAGGATCAGCGGCATCGCGCCCAGCATTGGCTTCAACCTGGGTGGCGCCATGATATTTGGGCTGACCGTGACGAGCGCGTTTTCACTTGGATTTAACCTGTGGGCCCGCCAGGTGAGAAGTGGGCGCAGGTCAGACCCGGCCCAAGGTCAGGCATTCAGCCCAGCAGATCACACCTTACTCAAGTTACAACCCAGCCCAAAATCCCCGCTCATCGCGGGCGTGCTCACGGCGGGTATGCTGGCCCTCATGGGCAACATGGGTGGTCTGATGGGCGCGCTCAAATGCGCGAACGCCTTGCCCCAAGCCGTATGGCGCTGGCTCGACATCCGTGAGACAGCCACCCAACCCTATACCTGCCGAGGCCTCGCGCCAGATACCTTTTATGGCTGGTGGTGGGATTGGTCACGCGTGATTAAAGATACGGACCCGGCTGGCAACTATCAGGAAATCATTACGGAAGTGCCGATTTTCAGCTTTGTGCTGGGAGATAACCATCCCCATGTGCTGGCGCTGCCGTTCGTGTTACTCGTGCTGGGGCTGACACTGGCCGCCTTTGACGATGATCCTAGCGGCCGCCGAAACAGCCCAACAGCTGCCCCGCCAATTGATCAAACGACTGATCTGACGATGAGTCGCCCAGGATTTCCAACACGCCTGGCCGCGGCAGTCCAGCGCCCCACGGGTGGCGTGACCGGCTTTTTGCCAAGTCTCGTGCACCTGATCTTATCCGCGGTCGTGATCGGCGGCCTGTCGTTTCTAAATACCTGGGACTTTCCAGTTTACGCGACGCTGTTTACCGGCGCGATCGTGCTAGGCCGGTGGCTGCGGCGCGAAGCGCTGTGGCCGGGTCTGATCTACGGTGCAAGCGTCATAGCCCTCGGTTATTTGATCTATACCCCGTTCTACGCCACATTTTCGTCGCAAGCGCGCGGCATCGCCGTGAACCTCCTGAATGGCACGCGCTTGTCCCAGTTCATCATGATCTTCGCGCCATTCCTGATGGCTGGCCTAGGCTTCTTGCGCCTGATGGCGCGCGAGGTAAAGCTCAAGGCCGTCCGCCTCGCCAGCCACACCTTGGGCTTAACGGCCGGGATCATCGTGGCCGTCATCTCCGGTGCGCTGATCTTGGGCGCGCTGTCATCGGAGACGCGCGCGCTCGCCCAGGAGTTGCAATCGAGCGGACAGGTGCTCGGTTTTAGCCGGGCGCAGATCGATCAACGGTTGCTCGACCGGTTGCGCGACCCATGGCTGGTGCTGGTGCTTGGCGGCGGCGTAGCGCTGTGCGCCGTGCTGATCGTCTCGGCCCGTCATCAGGCGACCAGCCTGGGGCCCGAGCCAGATGACCACGCCGCCGAGTCTGTCCCTATTTCACTCGGCTACATGTCCGGCTTAGATAGCCGATTAGAGACTGAGGCACCGCCCAGTGCGCGTTGGCGCATCAGTATCGGGCCAGCCGATGTATTTGTTCTGCTCCTGTTCGCAGCCGGTGCGTTGCTCACGCTCGCGGTCGAGTTTGTCTATGTGCGGGACCTGTTCGGCACACGCATGAACACAGTCTTCAAGTTCTATTACATTGGCTGGGCATTGTGGGCAGTGGCAGGCGCGTATGCGATGATGCGCTTGTTTACGGCCAAAGACATGCTCTCAAAAGCGTTGGGCGGTGCCACACTCGCGCTCGTCGCGGCTGGCTTGTTATGGCCCGTGATGGCTATCCCTGCCCGCACAAATAACTTCGCGGGGCCTGCCACACTCGACGGCATGACGGCTGTGCGCCAGTCGAATCCCAATGATGCTGCACTCATCGAGTGGCTTAACAAGAACATCATGGGTGACGCACACATCGTCGAGGTCTCTGCCCAGGGCGGATATCACTATGAGGGCCGCATCTCGGCCTTTACTGGTCTGCCGACAGTCGTTGGTTGGGTAGGCCACGAGCAACAATGGCGCGGCGACATCACGCAGGCCGCGCAGCGCAACCAACAAGTGACACAGCTTTACACGACGACCGACACGCTCGAAGCGCGCACCCTTCTGACCGGTATTGATGCCCGCTACGTCATCGTTGGCGATTCCGAGCGGGGGCAGTTTCCGGCCGAAGGGCTCGACAAATTTCAAACCATGTGCCGGACGGCCTTTCAATCCGGCAACGATGTGATCTACGACTGTAAGAAATAGCCCCTACAGCACGGGCATATCATCCCCTTCAGCACTCGCGTCAAAGGGCCCCAACCAGAGGACCGTCGACGGTTGAGAGCCGGAGCCAGCGTGGCTAAAGCGAGTGCCACAGATGAGTGCTGTGTGAGGCAACAAGTGAGGCATCAAACAAGCCATGGCATATTTTGACCTTCCCCTCGATCAACTGAACACCTACAAACCCCAGCGCGATGAACCGGCCGACTTCGACGCCTTTTGGCAACGCACGCTGGATGAGTCACGTGCCCATCCACTCAACGCGCGCTTTGAGGCAGTCGATTACGGCTTGCGCAACGTCGAGGCCTTCGACCTGACCTTCAGCGGATTCTGCGGACAGCCCATCAAGGGCTGGCTGCTTTTACCCAAGAAGCGCAGCGGCAAATTGCCGTGCGTGGTGGAATACATCGGCTATGGCGGTGGGCGCGCTTACCCGACCAGTTGGCTGTTGTGGAGTGCGGCTGGTTACGCCCACCTGATCATGGACACACGCGGTCAGGGCAGCACCTGGAGCCGCGGTGACACGCCCGATCCCGAACCCAACGTCACCAATGGTCAGCACCCCGGCTTTATGACTCGAGGCATTGGCAAGCCGGACACATATTACTACCGGCGGGTGTTTACGGACGGCGTGCGGGCCCTAGAGGCCGCCCAAACCCACGATGCGATTGACGCCGATCGTATCGCCGTCACCGGCGGCAGCCAGGGCGGTGGGATCAGCCTGGCTGTGAATGGCTTGTCACCCGATGCGGTCAAAGTATGCATGCCAGATGTGCCGTTTTTGTGTCACTACCGCCGGGCGACGACGATCGTCAATTCGCACCCCTATGCGGAAATCGCCAAATATTTGCTGGTCCATCGTGACCGCGTCGAAGAATCGTTCACGACGCTCAGCTATCACGATGGCGTGAACTTTAGCGCGCGCGCCAAAGCGCGGGCGCTGTTTTCAACGTCGCTCATGGATGAGGTTTGCCCGCCATCGACCGTCTTTGCGGCATATAACCACTATGCCGGGCCAAAGGAAATCTCAGTCTACCAGTTCAACGGGCACGAGGGCGGCGGCGAATATCAGACGATTGCCAAGGTCAAATGGCTGCATACGATTTGGTAATCCGGTGCCCATAAACACGCGAGTGGCCGTTTGAGGCCCCGCGGCCCGTAAGCCACCTTTCGAGGGGCTGGGCGAGGGGCTGGGCCATTCACCGCTTCCCAGACACACCATCATTG
>Ga0075021_10000837_pt1 | contig 15887 bp, 16 predicted proteins | sample ColStrG_CSR_2012_FD_72749 | JGI IMG/M metagenome (GOLD analysis project Ga0075021, IMG submission 72749) | Freshwater sediment microbial communities in response to fracking from Pennsylvania, USA - Cold Stream Run_MetaG_CSR_2012 | ecosystem: Environmental > Aquatic > Freshwater > Creek >...
GTGCAATGGCGCGCCGAGTGGTCCGCCTCCGCCAGCGCCGCCATCTCCACCGTTGACATTCCTTACTTGCCGCAAAACGGCCCACCCGCCGTGCGCAGCATCACCGTCACTTCGGTGCTGTCTTCGAATCCGCTGAAATCGGGTACCACCACTAACAACAGCTCATCCGCCGCCTACTCTGTGACCGTCACCGACACAGGCGAGGCGCCCGCCGCCAGTTCCGCTTCCTCCGCCACACAGTCCGTCTCACGCCTGCAAACCACTCAAACGCAGGTGTCATGGCAAGCCGACGATCCTGACGGCGACCGTCTTGTCTACTCCCTATACTTTCGCGCCGAAGATGAAACCACCTGGCACCTCATCCGCAGCCGCATGTTCGAAAACAGCCTGCTGCTCGATGCCGACGTCTTCGCAGACGGCCGCTATTACTTCAAAGTGGTCGCCTCCGATTCGCCGGCCAATGCCGCCGAATATGCGCGCCAGGCCGAGATCACCAGCTCGCCCGTGCTCATCGACAACACTCCGCCGTTCGTCACCATCGAGAATGTGCGGCGCGAAGCCAACTTACTCGACGTGGACATTGAGGGGAACGACAAAACCAGCCCACTCCGCCTTTGCGAGTATTCCATCGATGCCGGCTTCTGGCAGCCAGTGGAAGCTGTGGACGGCGTTACCGATTCGCCGCGCGAACGCTTTCATCTCCATCTGGACAATTTGCATTCAGGAGAGCATCTGCTCGTGGTGCGGATTTACGACTCCGCGAACAACGCAGGCTTGGCGCGGACTACCTTGAAGTAGCATTCCGTCATACTGTTAGAGAAACGCAATGAAGATCATAGTTTCCGTGAAGCAGGTGCCCTCTCGCGATTCTTCCCTGCACGTAAACCCCGACGGCAAGTGGCTCGATGAGACAGATCTTAGCTTCGAGATGAATGAGCCCGATGCCTACGCTCTCGAAGAAGCTTTGCAACTGAAAGAAAAGCTCGGCGGGGAAGTCGTCGTCCTTAGCGCCGGCCCCGAGCGCACCGCGCAAACAATCCGCGAAGCACTCGCGAAGGGCGCCGACCGGGCCATTCACGTCACAACCGCCGGCGGCGAACCGCCCGATGCCCTCGCCACCGCGCAAATTCTCGCCAAAGCCCTCGCAGGCGAATCGCCCGATCTCATTCTCACCGGCCTGCAATCCGACGATTTAGGCTACGGTCAAACCGGCGTAGTGCTCGCCGAACTTCTGGGTTTTGCTCACGCCACCATTGTCATGGAAGTGGAGCCCTTGGGCGCGACGGTGCGCGTCAAGCGAGAGTTGGAAGATGGCTGGTTTCAAAACGTAGTCTTGCAAATGCCCGCCGTTCTCACTATTCAATCGGGCATCAAGAGATTGCGTTACGCCACTCTCATGGGCATCAAGAAAGCCAAAACCAAGGAAATGAAAACAATCCCGGCGGCGCAGCTCGGAACGGATTCCCACGTCTCGACAAAGATCGAGAAAGTCTACCTGCCGCAACGTGCCAAACAATCGCAGATCTTGACGGGCGATCCGAAAGATGTCGCCAAGCAATTGGTCGAAAAACTCAAGTTCGAGGCACGCGTCATATGAGTGTCCTCGTTGTTTTGGAACAGAGCGGCGGCAAGTGGAACCGTATGTCGTTTGAAGCGCTGGCCGCCGGCAAGAGGATGGCCGAAACCCTGGGCGTGCCCCTCCATGCCGCTGTCATTGGCGAGAACCTCGATTCTCCCGCCAAAGAAGCAGCCGCCTACCCTGTCGAAAAAGTGTTCGCCCTCAGTCACACGCTCCTTGCGCAATATACGCCCGATGGATACACGTCCGCTCTCGAACAACTCATCAAAGCCACGCTGCCGCGAGCCGTGGTTTTTCCCCACACCTATCAGGTCCGCGATTACGCCCCAAAACTTGCCACCCGCTTCGGCCAATCTTTCGTGAGCGACGTGGTGGACGTGAAATCGGCGGGCGGCAACGTCTCATTTGTTCGCCAGCTCTTCCAGGGAAAACTCAGCGCTGACGTCGTCGCGCCCGCTGATCCGCGCTTTGTCTCGGTGCAGGCCGGGGCGTTCCGCGCTGCGGAACCAGCCAACGCCGCCGCGCCGGTGGAACACTTCGCCGTACAATTAGATCCCGCCAAGATTCGCAGCAAACCCGAAGAGCCCTTTCGCGAGGCGCAGCGCTCGGTCGATCTCAGCACCGCCGAACTCATCGTCTCCGTCGGTCGCGGCATCAAAGAAAAAGATAATCTCCACGTGGTGGAAGAACTCGCCCAGGCTTTGGGCGCGGAACTAGCCGCCTCCCGCCCCATCTGCGACAACGGCTGGCTACCCATGGAGCGCCAAGTCGGCAGCTCCGGCCAAACGGTCTCGCCAAAGGTATACTTCGCGGTGGGAATCTCGGGCGCTATTCAACATCTGGTCGGCATGAAGGGATCGAAAATGGTTGTCGCCATCAACAAAGACGAGAACGCGCCGATCTTCGAAACCGCCGATTACGGCATTGTGGGCGACCTCTTCGAAGTAGTGCCCGCCCTGGTGGATGCGATCAAGAAGGCGAAGGCATGAGAACCGCCGGTACCCTGCTTTGTGTCGCTGTCATTTTCGCGATAAGCAGTTGCGAAAAACCCGTTTCGAGCGACGTCGCCGCTACTGTCAACGGCCGCGCCATTTCCTACTCGCTCCTCGACCGCGCCATCGCCCTGCAATTCCCCGAGTCCAATCTCAAGGTCACCGCCGATCAAACTTCGCAACTGCGCTTGGAAGTGCTGCGCGCTTTGATCGATCAGGACATCATGCTGCAGCGCGCCGAGAAGGAAGGTTTGCTTGCCGCCGATGCCGACGTGGAAGCCAAATTCAACGAGTACAAAGCGCCTTACACCAAAGAGGAACTCGAAAAGCAGCTCGAACAGCGCAAGATGACTGAGCAGGATTTCAAAGCCGAGTTGCGCCGGCAGTTGAGCGTGGAAAAATTGTTTGCCAAGGAAATCGGCTCCCACATTTCCATTTCCGATAGCGACGTTACCACTTTCTACCGCACCAACAAAACGAATTTCAACCTGCCGGAAAACAAAATCCGCCTTGCCCAGATCCTGGTCACCGCTGCACCCGACCCCGGCGTGAGCAATCTGAAGAACAGCAAAGCGCAGACAGATCAGGAAGCGCGCGACAAGATTCAGATGCTCGAGGCCAGGCTGCGCCAAGGCGAGGATTTTTCCACTCTGGCCTCCAACTATTCCGAAGACCAATTGGCCGGCAATGGCGGCGATACCGGTTTCATCCCGGAATCCACCCTTGACAAAAAGGCCAATCCCGAATTGCGCCGTCTGATCTTGAACATGATGCCCGGCCAGATTTCGCAAGTCATTCACACGCCGGATGGTTATCGCATCATCAAGCTGATCTCGCGTGAGATGGCGGGCCAGCGGGCGCTGAACGATCCGCGCGTCCAGGAAGAAATCAGGCAGGAATTGTTCCAGGCGAAGCAGCAAATGCTGCGCGCGGCTTTCTATGAAGTGGCGCGTAGTGAAGCCAAAATCACCAACTACTACGCGAAATCCGTCCTCGCCAGCCGCGACAAGAAATAGCCCCAGGCTACTACGGCTCAGCCAGAGGCAAATAAACCTCATATTTGCCGTTCTGAAATGCCGCTTTGTACTCTGTCCGAAAACGATTGGCCGAAAATTGCCAAGCGGGCAACTGGTTTAGCGTGGCATCGTCAAACCAGTTTCGATACCGCGATTCGACGATGATGGCGTCCGGCTTCCGGTGATTGAAAAAGCCTAGCGTCATATCGTCGCGCATGTTGTCAAATCCGAAGCCGAAGCCAAACTCGCTGCTCGCGGCCACATAGCTTCCAGGCTTAGTGTGGCCTTTTACGAATTCCACCGCCGCCAGATACTGATTGCGGTATGGATTGGTGGCAATAATATATATTGAACCGCTCGCCTGCAGCACGAGCATTGCCGCCAGAACCGCCGCGCCTAGAGCGCGCACGGGCGGAGTAGACGTCCAAAAATAGTAAATTACGCTGGCCAGGATAGCCGCGTAATAGGGAAATATGTGCCCCAGGTAAGTGCCGTTGCGCTGGCCGTCAAAAACAAAAAGCACCAGGAACGTTATGCCCCAAAGCGAAAAAAGCAGGCGCATATGTTTCATTCGGCGGATCGGCGGCACCAGCAACGCGGTAATAACGCCGCCAAAATAGAAAAACGGAATGACCGCTTTTATTCGCAGAACGGTGGAAGTCGACAGCCAGCCATAAGGCATCAGATAGCGCAGCAAGAATTCTCGATGTATTGAGGTCAGGGGATGAAAGATCCCGTTCATGCGGCCCGCTACGCTTGAACCGAAGAAGATCTTTTTGAAAGTTTCCGGTTCTTGCATGATGTAAGCGCCCCAGCCCACGGCCCCCAAGATATAAGGAATGGCGGCCAGCAGCGGATGAAACCAGCGAAGTTTACGCCAATCCTGGTTGCGGAGAAAGAAGAACCCAAGCGCCGCCAGATAGATCAAACCGCCCATAGGGTGCGTGAGGCCGCCGCACACCGCTAGAAATTGGCTCAAGAACAGCGCCAGCGTGAAGTTTGTTTCGCGAAAGTGCAAGTAGGCAATCACCGCGCCCAGGCCAAGGGTTTCGGCAAGCATGTCCGTACGTCCGTCCGAAGCCGCGCGCAGATAGGCGTAATCGACGGCAACCAACAGCAAAGACAAATTTTGAATAGCGCTTGGCAAGCCGATATAGCGGAACAACGATCTCCACAGGAACAAACAAATGAATCCGGCGAAGAAAGAACACGAACGGAAACCGAAAAGAGTTAGCGGAAATATCCGTAGCCAGAGGCCGTGGATCAGCAAATGCATCGGCGGCTGCCAGTATTGATGGCGCTCAATGCCCTCCCAAGGAAAGCCGGTCGCTTCCAGGATTGTGGTGCCGGCGAAGCCTTTGGTGATCCAGTTGTACACCGGATCGAAGAACCAACCTTCGTCGCACCATGGGTTGTTGGTGAAGACGCGTCCAACGGCAAGAATGACGTAGATCGCCAGAATCCAGGCGAAGGGGCGTTTCATTGTTATTGGCATTTCCGCGCGCACAGCATCATGTTGTCGAATAAATTGATAGGTACTCCGGCCTTACCCACTGAAAGGGAGTGGAGGCGGGAGGCAATACTCTCAAAGACGCCCAGTTGGCTCCAATGAGCCAGCGTTTGAAAAACATATTGCAGTGTAAAGCGCTTGCCGATGGCGCTTACGCGCAGGACTTCAAAGCCGTGGCGCTCCAGCAAAGCGGCTAGGGAGTTTCTATTGAATAGGTTGAGGTGTTCGGGCGGAACCACCAGATGCCATTTCAAGCCCAATGAGCGGGCCAGGAGGCTGCCGGAATCGGGAGTGTTGATGGCCGCCACGCCGCCCGGTTTCAAAATCTTGTGGATGAGGTCGATAGTCGAGCCCGGTTCGGGAAGGTGCTCTATCACGTCCCATAGGGTCACCGTGTCAAGCGAACTTGGCGCAAAATCGGCCTCCTCAAGAATCCCCGTTTTGACCCGCAGACCCTTGTTACGCGCAATTCCCGCCGCATAATCGCTCGGTTCTATGCCGAATGTTTCCCAGCCGCGCTTGCGGGCGAGATCGAGAAAGAAACCAGTGGCAGCGCCGATATCCAGCAGCGAGCCGCCGCCCGGCGACAGTTCCGCGAGAATGTCCAGGTACTGTTCGAACGTGTATACCATCGGCTGCTTGTCGCGGTCGTAATCCACATAGCCAAAACCCTGTTCCGCTCCCGAAAAATAGTCGTTCGAATACAACGTCAGGGTATCGGCCGGGTTCGGCCAGACAAAGAGATGCAGGCATGCCGAACAGCGTTGAAAGCGGTAAGATCGGCGCGTGCCAAAGTAGGCCGATTCCGCCGAGCAAATGGGACAACGCACCGTTTCGGAAGGGGGCGAATCCGTTGATGACTGAGCACTGGGCACAGTATGGTTCATTCCTGGCGGTGCCCCTCCGTTTTGGGCATAGTTGAGGATGAAGCACCGGTCAAGACGCGCCAGCAGACCGTCTTAGGCGACGGTCGTGGCCGAACAACCTCCGCATCGCGCGGCACTTGCAAACTCAGGGTATCATCTCCGCTTTGTGGGTGAAAGTCAGGCCGCTGTCGATTTCCGCTGCTCCGTTGTGGCGGCAATCCGCGCCGCTGCCCGTTCGAAAGTAACCCGGCGTACGGAGCGCCAAGTGAAGAGCCGCGTGACACCGTAGTTCCAAACCGAGCCGATGGCCAACCCAAAGAGTCCGGCCAAATACCAAGGGGTTCCGGCCGCAATCGCCGAGTCGGCCAGCCTCAGGTTGATGAATACACCAATAGCGCAGGCGACATAAAAGGAAAAGAGCCCGCGCACCAGACCCCAGCGCTTCAATTTCCGGTCGCGATATGTGATTAGGTTGTTGAGCAGAAAATTGACAGTCATCGCAACCACCGTCGAAATCGTTTGGGCCGCTAGAAACGTTCTGCCAAACGCCGAGAGCAGCAACCAGAGGAGCGAAAGATGAACCAGCGCTCCGGTGCCGCCAACCAAGGCAAACAATACGAACGACGAGGGAATGAAGCTGCCGATCAACTTATCCACAACCAGTTGCAGGTATTCGACGCCAACGGTAATATCAAGCTTGCTTTCGCCGTGTTGCCGGGCGCGGAAAGTGTATGGCGCCTCGCCAAGCCTTACGGGCCGGGGCGAAGAGGACAACAAATCCACTAGAATCTTGAACCCTAGTCCCGAAGTCCTGTGTACCACTTCCAGCAGGAAGGAGCGGCGTAGCACAAAAAATCCGCTCATCGGATCTTGGATTTCGCAGCGGCAAATCGCCTCGCTTAACCGCCGCCCAAGCATGCTGAGCGCCACCCGCGTTTTAGCGAAATCGCCCATGCTGCCGCCTTCCACGTTCCGGCTGCCCACCACGATGTCGAGATTTTCTTCGGTGAGTTGCTTCAGCATCCGAGGCAAAATCCGCTCATCGTGCTGCAGATCGGCATCCATGACCGCGATATAAGGAGCGGCGGAGCTCATCATACCTTCGATGCATGCCGAAGACAAGCCACGCCTGTTCACCCGATGAACGATTCTCACCCTGGGATCGCGCAGGGCTATCGAACGGACTAGGTCGGCCGTCCCGTCGCGCGAATCGTCGTCTACAAAAATCACTTCATAGACGATAGACCCCATCGCACGCTCGATATTTTCGAGAATCTGCTTGACGTTGTCGCGCTCGTTGAATGTCGGAAGAATAATGGAAAGTTCGACCACGTAAAGAGAACTCCGGGCGGCTCGTCCCGGCGTGCCTTTGCCGACCTCGGTGCCGCGAAAACCCCGTCTTAGTTCAATGGTATCCCAGGTTAAGGACTTTCGGAATGGAAGTCGGGATTTTCCTAGCCGGCATCAAGATACCTGCTTGGAGATTTCGCAGAAGATCGACGCTGAAATAGGCCTGGGGTGCGGGTTCTAATCGGGCAAGAAGTTCTTGTAGCCTCTGCATGTTACAGTCGAGAGTACCGCGCAGATTCCGGGAACATTCCGCATAACGTTTCCGTCTGATCCTTGCAGCCGGGGAGACTGTTTTGAAAAAGAAGTGGAAAATCGTCATTTTGCTGCTGTTGGCCGTATTGATCGCGGGCGGCGTTTTTGCCAGCATCAAATATAGCGAGCGGGGGATTGTCATCGTGCAGACCGGCAAAGTCGGCCGCGAGGACCTGACCGCGATTGTAACCGCATCGGGCGAAGTCAAGCCTAGAAATTACATCAACATAGGGGCCAACAGCACCGGTCCAGCGCCCATTACCGCGATCTTCGTCAAGGAAGGCGATCACGTGAAAAAGGGTCAAGTTCTGGCGCATCTGGCCGCAGTCCAGCCCAAGGCCGATTTGAGCGCGCAACAGGCATCTCTAAATGCCGCTTTAGCGGATTCGTCAGCCACCGAGGCATCCGTTAAGTCCGCCGAGGATACCATCGCGGTTGCCAAAGCCCAGGTGGACCACGACAACGCGGACTTGGAGCAGAAAAAGAACGACTTGAAGCGCGCCCAAGATCTCTTTGACGGCAAGCTGATTTCCGCCCAGGATTACGAGAACAAGAAAGTGTTGTACGACTTGGCGGTGAGCACTCTGAACGCTTCCGTCACGAAGGTGCGCCAAGCCGAATCGGCGCATGCCCAATCCGCCGCTCAACTTTCTTCTTCTCAACGGAAAGTTTCGCAAGTAAAGGCGATGGTGACACGCTATGGCGATGTGCTGAAACAGTACGACGCGATCGCGCCGCTGGACGGAGTGGTTACCAACCTTCCGGTGCGCGTCGGCGAGACTGTCGTTCCGGGCATTCAGAATTCCACTGCTTCCACGATTATGACGATTGCGGATATGTCGATCATCACCGCCGAGGTTCATGTGGATGAGACCGACATTGTCAGCGTGAAATTGGAGCAACCTGCGGATGTGACCATCGATGCCATCCCGAACCGGATTTTCAAAGGGAAAGTTATCGAAATTGGCGATACGGCCATTGTGCGCTCCACCGGCGTGGCGGCTTCGCAAAGCCAAACATCAAGCCAGGAAGCGAAAGACTTCAAGGTTGTGATCGCGCTAGATATCTCGGAAGATCTGGTTCGACCCGGCCTCTCCTGCACGGCCAAGATCACCACCGCGGTCCGTCCCCGCACGCTGGCGATACCGATACAAGCGTTGACCATTCGCCAGAAAGGCCAGTTGCAAGCCGTGAAACCAGGGCAGAAACCGGTCACCGATCCCGCCGCCTTGAAAGCAGCCAAAGAAGAATTGCAAGGCGTGTTTATTGTGCAGAGCGGCAAGGCGGTTTTTCGCGAAGTCAAAACCGGCATCAGCGGCTCCACCGATATCGAAGTCTTGCCCGGAGCGCTCTCGGAGGGCGACGAAATCGTTACCGGAAGCTACCAGGTGATTCGCACCATTCGTAACGAAGCGAAAGTGAAAATCGACAATAAACCCCCGGTCTCCGCCGCGCTGCCTAGCTAAGCCTTCAACCAACCCAACATGGCACCTGTCCAACCAGTTCTTGAGGATCTCGATCCCAAACAGCGCGAAGAACGTGGCGAACAGCTCAAGAACAGCGGCATCGTGATTCGCACCTACGATCTGTGGAAGACCTATGTGATGGGCGATCAGGAAATTCACGCCGTCTCGGGCGTCGACGTTCAGATCAAGCGCGGTGAATATGTGGCGATCATGGGGCCTTCGGGTTCCGGCAAATCCACGCTGATGAATTTGATCGGCTGCCTCGATACTCCCAGCAAGGGTCTGTATTATCTGAATGGCAAGCTGGCCAGCGACATGGAAGACGACGAGTTGGCGCGCATTCGCAACAAGGAAATCGGCTTCGTTTTTCAGACGTTCAACTTGCTTGCACGCTCCAGCGCTTTGCATAACGTGGAACTTCCGCTGATTTACGCCGGGGTCAGCTCGGAGGAGCGCATCGAGCGCGCCAAGACGACCTTGCGCGAGGTCGATCTGGAACAGCGCATGTTTCATAAGCCCAACGAGCTTTCAGGCGGACAGCGCCAGCGCGTCGCCATCGCCCGCGCGCTAGTGAATCGCCCTTCCATCTTGCTTGCCGATGAGCCCACCGGCGCGCTCGATACCACCACAGGCAACGAAATCATGGCGCTTTTCGAGCGCTTGCACACGGCGGGCAACACCATCGTCCTTGTGACGCACGAGCAAGATGTGGCCAATCACGCCCACCGTGTAATTCATATCCGCGACGGCAAAGTAGAGCGCGACGAGGCGACCGTCAAGAGCGCGTAAAGCGCCGAGTGTTATCTTTAACTACCGGTCGTTTTGGTTGGGGTTTATCGGAGCACAATCTAATTTTGCTATGTGCCAGACAGCCCCCGGCAATTCCCCTGGGCCACCGCGTATTCTGATGGCCGAGGATAACCTCATCAACCAGCGCGTCGGAAAATTGATTCTGCAACGCGCAGGTTATGCCATTGATCTTGCCGCCGACGGCGTGGAAACGCTGGAAGCACACAAAAAACAGCCCTACGACCTGATTCTAATGGACTGCCAGATGCCCGTCATGGACGGATTTGAAGCCAGCCGCGAAATTCGCAAGCTGCCCCTGGCGCAACCCGCCATTATCGCGGTGACGGCGAACGCGCTGGTGGGCGAACGCGACCGCTGCCTGAAGGCGGGCATGGACGACTACCTGTCAAAGCCCTTTCAAGCCGAGCAGTTAATCGCCTTAGTGGTGAAATGGATCGCACTCCGGCAAGGCGTCAATAGCCGCGGCGCGGGAACCGCCTAGAATAAGAGCAAGCCCATGCTGACAGCGGTAGCCTACGATACGCACGTGGAACAACTATTCGATCGAATTCAGCAATTGCACTCGCTGCTGAGTACGGCGGGCATACCCTACAGAATTGTGGGCGGCATGGCGGTATTCATCCACGTTTTCGAACGCGACCCCCTCCGCGCCCGGCTTACCTCGGATGTCGATGCGGCCATCGATCGCGTACACCTGCTCCCCGTGATTGAGGCGGCCCGGCAAGCCGGCTGGATTTTTCGGCATACTGCCGGTGTCGACATGCTCATCGACGCCGCGCAGCCGCGTGCCAAATCCGCCATCCACCTTCTTTTCTTGAATGAGAAAGTCCGCCCGGAATATACCGAAGCCGTGCCGGCTTCCCAGCCTGACAAGACCCGCGAAGGTATCTTCGTAGCCCCCGTTGCCGATCTCGTCCGCATGAAGCTCACTAGCTACCGCCTCAAGGACCGCGTGCATATCCAAGACCTCGACGGTGTTGGCCTCATCAGCCCGGAGATCGAAGCGCAGTTGCCCAAACTGCTCCTCGAAAGGCTTGCTGAGATCCGAGCTAGCGAATGAAGCGCAGCCTTAAGGCGCGCTTCTGAACCGGTTTGTCAAAGCGCTCCACTGCCGCCGAAACCAGTTAGGATGCGCTTTCGACTCCAGCTTATCGGTGTCCAACCCACCCGGCTTCGCCGTGGTCACCGGACCCGCCGCCGCTTGCATATCTTCCGTACCGGTCAAATGCACAAGCGTGCCGTCGAAGTTATAAGTACGTTTACGGAATTTCTCATTATCGTCCTTGGTGATGATATGAAAAGTGCGGTCAGTCTTTCCCTCGGCTGGATCCACCTGGACCGGAAAATAGCCGGCCAAATCGCGCTGCCGGTAAGACGTTTCATAGCGGTGCCGCCGAATGTTCCACAGAAAAACGCGCCACGAATCGAAATCGACCGCATCCCGGCCGCTCAGCGTGGTCCACAGCCAATGATGTTTCAGCCCCTTCTCTTCGTCGGTCACCGACCCCAACTCAAAGTACGAAGTGATCCGCTTCCCTTCGGCGTACTGCGCGACCTCATCGGGAATCGAAATCAGCAAATTGCGCGTCAAGACCCAGCCCGTTTCCCCCGCCTTGGTGCGGATTAGAGTCCAGTCTTCCATCACCACCGGATGTCTGGCTTCTTCGGCTTTCTTGGCCGTCAGCTCCGCCGCGACCTTCTTCTTCTCCGCTTCCACTTCACGCGGGTTTTCGGAGCCATCGATGCGCTCGGCCGAAAGTTCCTTCCAGTTGGCCGGGGGCGCGGGCGCGGCGGGCTTCGTGGGAGGGCGAAAGCCACCCTTTGTCTGCTGCTCCTTCCTCGCACGCTTTTGCGGCACCGGCCGGTCCACAATCAGCGACGAAGTCTTTGTGGGCAGAGCGTTCTTGGGCGCTTGCATTCTGCCCAGAATCGACACTGCGCCGCCCTCTGGAATCTGGGCAAACGCCGGCGACTTGCGGCTCGGCTCGATATGCACGTTGAGAACTTCGAATGCCGTCGCCGCGCCTTGCGATGGCAGAACTCTTTGCCGATCCCGTTCATGCTGGATTTGCCGCATCTGATCGCCGCTCAGCAAATCGTAGGAATCCACCCAGCCTTCAAATCCCGCAGCCGTCGAAACCTTCACCATCCGACGTTGCACGTCGATGATGGTCACTTTCTCGCCATGCTTCAGTGTGGCCACCGATCCGCTTTTTGCGGAAATCTGGCTTCTGATGTTGAGCGTCTGCGGAGCGATGTAAGCCTGCCCTAGCGTCTGGCGTTCTTCCGCGCAACCACTCAGACAGAGAAGCGCTGCCAGCGTGACGAATAGAAAGAATCCGCGTAGCAAAGGGGACAGACTACTCTGCCCCCCAACGCTACATCTCCCGGTGTCCGAAATCCTTCTGCGTGGGCAGAGCGGTCTGTCCCCTTTGCGCTCCATGTGATTTAGAATCGCGGCAGTAAGCGAGCTAGCTCCTTCAGAATGCAGCGGTCCATCACCACCGCGACACCCGCCGCCTCAGCCATCTTCGCCGCTTCATGATTTATCACGCCCTCCTGCAGCCAGATGCATTTCGGACGCTTCGTCAACGCATCCGCCACCACCTCCGACACCGCTTCCGATTTCCGAAACACGTCAACGATATCCACCTCGCCCCGGATGTCTTCAATCCGCGAGTAGCATGGCTCGCCCAGCACTTCGCTATATCCAGGGTTCACCGGAACCACCTTGAAACCCTGTGCCTGCAAGAAACGTGCCACCCCGAAACTCGCACGCCCTGGATTATTCGAAAGCCCCACCACCGCAATCGTCTTCGATTCCTGAAAAAGCCGCGTCATTTCCGTGTCGTTCACGACGCACCGCCGGCGGCATCCATATCCATCAATTTTCGAAAACGGGCCACTTCCGCGTTGGTCAGCGTTCGATACGCCCCGGGCTTCAGCGCCCCCAGTTCCAGAAATCCAATCTTCACCCGCTTTAGCTTCTCGACCAAATGCCCGAAATGCTTAAACATGATGCGGATTTGGTTCTGCCGCCCCTCCACCAGTCGCACTTCGTACCAGGGGTTAGCTCCCTTCTTGATCAGCTTTAACCCTGCTGGCGCAGTCCGTTTGCCATGCATCGGTATGCCTTGGCGGAATTGCTCCTCCTGCTCGCCCGTCAGCATCCCTTTCGATTTCACGAGGTATGTTTTGCTGACATGGGTCGCCGGCGACATCAGCTTGTTGGCGAAGTCGCCATCATTGGTCAGCAGCAGTAGCCCTTCGCTGGCATAATCGAGACGCCCCACTGGATAAATCCGTTCGCGCATGCCCTTAAAGAACGACATTACTGTTTGCCGCCCCTCGGGATCGTGTACCGTCGTAACGCAGTCTTTTGGCTTGTTCAAAGCAATGTACAGGTGATGCTTCGGAGCGCTCAGCACGCGTCCGTCCACTTTTACCTTGTCTACTTCCACATCGGCTTTGGAGCCCAACTCCGTTACGGTGACGCCGTTCACCGATACGCGGCCCGCCAGAATCAGTTCTTCCGCTTTGCGCCGGCTGGCCACTCCGGCATGCGCCAAAATCTTTTGCAGACGCTCTTCAGGCATCGGCTTGTTCAGCTTTTTCTTCCGCCGCCGCTGCCGGCTCTGAAACCGCCTCTGAAGCCGCTTCTTCGCCTTCTCCCAAGGCAAAGCGGCCCAGTTCCTCGAATTCCTTTAATGTGGGCAGTTCCGCCAGCGAATTCAGGCCGAACTGAATCATGAATTCGCGTGTGGTCTTATACAGAATCGGCTTGCCGATCACTTCCTTGCGCCCCGCCGCCGCCACCAGCTTCCGGTCCAGCAGCGTCTTCAGTACCCCCGCGCCCTGTACCCCACGGATCTCCATGATCTCCGGCGCCGTAATCGGCTGCTTGTACGCCACCACCGCCAGCGTTTCCAGCGCCGCCAGCGAAAGCTTCAGCGGAGCTTGTAGCTTCTTGACAAACTTCCGAATCGATTCGTGATGCTCCGGCTTCGTCGCCATCTTATAGCCGCCCGCCAGTTCGCGAATCGAGAGGCCACGATCCGGCGCACCATACTCGGCCACCAACTGCGTCAGGATCTCCTTGACACGCTCCAGCGGTTGATCCACCGCGGCCGCAATCTGCAGCGCCGTCAGCGGTTCATCCGTTATGTAGATAGCCGCTTCGATCACTGCCTTTAACCCGGCGGCGGCATCCTCGGTAGGCGCGGGGTCGTTAATCGCTTCTGCGATCATCACATCGTCATCCTGCGTCTCGAGCGCCAAATCCTGTTGCGCTTCCTCAACCTCTTCGTGCTGTTCGTTCATGCTGTCCGTCAGTGGTATTCCTGTTCCACGGCTGAAAGATCCTCGGCCGCCGCCCCTTCTTCGTCAAATCCGCTGCCGCGCCGCAGGCCAATGTCTCCAAACGCCTCGCCCTGCGTAAGCTCAATCGCCTGCCGCTTCACCAATTCCAGAATCGCCAAAAACAAGCAGATCATAGCGCGCGGTCCGCGCTGCTTTTCAAACAACTGCGTCGCCGAAAGCGAGTCCTTGCGCAGATTGGCCAGTTGCTGCCGCAAATACTGAATCATCTCCGGCACGCTCACCGTTTCCCTGCCTACCTCATATAGCGGCCGGTTCTTCATCCGCTCTAGAATCGTTTGAAACGTCTGCACCAGATCGAAAATCGTGACCGCCAGCCCCGGCCCTTCGTCTTCGGAAATGAATTGCTCGATTTGCGGATTCGACCACACCGCGTCTTCAATCACGCGCTTCTGCTGCAGCATCTCGGCGGCGTTCTTGAAGCGCTCATGCTCGAGCAACTGGTCGACCAGTTCTTTGCGCGGATCGTCGTCCTGCTCGAGTTTGTCCAGTTCCGGATCGCGCGGCAGCAGCATCTTGCTCTTGATATGAATGAGCGTGGCCGCCATGTAAACGAAATCCGAACTCAGCTCGATATCCAGCGCCGTCGCCTTCTGCATGTATTCGAGATATTGCGCCGTGATGGCCGCGATCGGAATGTCGCGAATGTTGATTTCCTGCTTGCGGATCAGGTCTAAAAGCAGGTCGAGCGGCCCTTCGTACTGTTCAAGATGGAAGTTTAAGGGCGAAGACACTAGCTACACCATAACACGCAAAACAGGCGTGTTTGCGGCGGTTTTTCGGGAGTGAGCGTTTGTGGGGCGGACCTCCTGGTCCGCGAGCCAACCTCCCGGTTGGCTCACTCGACTCGAGCCGGCGTTCGCCAAGCGGCTACCAGAAGGCTCGAGTCTGTTGCTATTCGACGCCGGCAAAACCCGCGTCGGGATCGCGGCCCGGAAGTGGAGACCGCTCACCCGCAACCTCCGTAAAGGTTCCGGCTCCGGCCAAATCTCCCCATCCCCCACACACCGGAAACCAATATTGCTGTTCCGATTCTCTGGCTCGTTCCTGTTACGGTTCGAGGCCCGGGCATCCTGTGGATTGTTGTTCCAAGAACCCCCGCGCACGGCGGCCGCGCTCCGCTTCAATCAGCTTAAACCCATCGAACAATTGTTGCCGCAAGCGCCACGTATCGCCGAAAGCCGCGTGGCCCCGCCACGCCGTGATACGCCGCTCGACTGCCGGGAAGTCCATCGCGCCGGCGTGGAATGATTCCGAGATGCTGCGCAGCCGTCGCCGGAAGTTCACAACGTTGCGCCGCTTGAGCCGGGTTTTTCCAGGAAAGAGCCGCCAGCCGAGGAACGTAAGCCCGTCCGCGCACCGGTAAACCCGGCTCTTGCCGCCATTCAGATTCAGCCGAAGTTGTGCCAGCAGATGTTCTATTTCGCGCCGCATCGCGCCCAACGCAGCCTTATCGTTTCCGAAGAGAACAAAATCGTCCACATACCGCAGATACAGCGCCGGCCGCAGTTCTCTGACAACAAAATGGTCGAGCACATTGAGGTATACGTTGGCAAAAAATTGCGATGTCTGATTCCCAATCGGCAACCGCGCTTTCATTCCAGCAGCGTAAACAAATGGTCGCCCGGAAACCAAGCCAACACTTCTTCCTAATCATTCGACCCATCCC
>Ga0075021_10000838_pt1 | contig 15872 bp, 13 predicted proteins | sample ColStrG_CSR_2012_FD_72749 | JGI IMG/M metagenome (GOLD analysis project Ga0075021, IMG submission 72749) | Freshwater sediment microbial communities in response to fracking from Pennsylvania, USA - Cold Stream Run_MetaG_CSR_2012 | ecosystem: Environmental > Aquatic > Freshwater > Creek >...
CGCGCGGCGAGCAGCAGCTCGTCGGGGTCGGCCGCACACACGACGAGCAGGCACGCGAGTGTGACGACGAGCATCCGCAGCGCGAACACGAGACCGTAGACGACCGCCTCGACGGTGAGGTTCATCTGCCCGAGCACCCCCCAGTCGCCGAGCCGCGCGAACACCGTCAGGCCCTGGCGGCTGACGAGCACGTTGACGATCACGCTCGCCAGCGCGATCGGGACGGCCGCACGCAGCGCGCCGCGCGCCAGCTCGCGACCGACGCCTGCCGCCGCGCCGGCGCAGAGCACCGCGAGCAGCAGCGCGAGCAGCAGCAGCGGATGATCGGCGATCAGCGCGGCGCCCGCCAGCGCGACCCCGTAGGCCGCCGCGATGCTCGCGCGCGTCGCATGCAGCGGGCTGGCGCGGCGGCGGTAGGCGATCGGCGCGGCGGCGCCCGCTCGGCTCACGGCCTGGCCTCAGGAAGCGCGATGTTGCCGGTGGGCGTCTCGGCGACGGCGAAGCGCCGGCTGAGCGTGCCTTCGTCGAGCGCGGCGGCGGCCCTTTCGACACCGGCTTCGTCGGTGCCGGTGACCATCCACGTCGGCGCGCTTTCGCCTTCGCGAGTCGCGGCGACGAGCCCCGTCCCCGACCCCAGCGGAGTCCCGGGGCGGCCGTCCTGATCGAGCGGCGTGAGCGTGCGTCCGTCGGCTGAGAACACGGCATAGACACCGCTCGCGCGCGGCCCGCGCGCGACGCTCTGGGCGCCGAATGCCAGGCCGATCCGGCTCCACTGCCCGACGATCACGCGCAGCTGCTGCGGCGCACCGCCGCCGAGCCCGGCGACGGCTGCGGGCACTCCGTGGGCTCGCAGCCGCGCGCGCACGGTCGAGCAGGCCGGCCCGGCGACGTCGGTGCACTCGACGCGCACCGGGTAGCGCTTGCCGCCGATCCCGTTGAGGAACGGCTCGGGATACGAGCCGACGACCGCGGGCACGTCCTCGGTCTGGCTCCAGTCGTGCCGGTCCCACCAGATGTGATCGCCGGGGTTCACGTTCGTCGCGGCCGCGCCGATCGACGCCTGCACGCCATTGACGTAGTAGAACCAGTCGACCGGCTGCCCCCCGCCGGAGAGCCCGTCGATACTTTGGACGAAGCCGCCCCCGTAGCGCGTCTGGACGGAGTGGTTGCGCATCAGAAGGCTCATCACGGTCTCCTGGCCGCGCACCTTCAGCGCGCCGGCGAGAGGCAGCGTGACGGCGCCGAAGTCGCGCGTCACGGTCAGCTCGATCGCCTTCGGCGCCGGTCCGGCGCCGAGACCGCAGCCCGCGAGCAGCCAAGCACAGAGCGCGACCGAGCAGAGGCTGAGGCCGCGCGCGCTCACCTCACCACGATCGTCCCCGGGAACGACGGCACGAGCCCACTTCGCGACGCACCGAGCGTGTAGCTGCCCGGCGCGGGCGGGGCGATCAGCGTCGCGTTGCCGTTCGCGTCGGTCGATACGAGATCGCCTCCGAGCGTCACCACGGCCCCTGCGACCGCACTCGAGCGGCCTTCGTTGTCGCGTCCGCGCACGGTCACGACGAGGCTCGACCCGGGCGTCGCGGTCGCGCTCGTGCTCAGGACTTCGAGGGAGCGCTGGCAGCCGCCCGCCTGCGCCTGACACCAGAACCACAGAACCTGCGCGCCCGTGCGTAGGCGCCGCCCGTCGCCGCGCGGCCCGCTCGGATCGGCTGCGCCGGTCGAGCCCGCTTCACCATCGACCTTGTACTCCCAGCCGCTCTGGCCTCGATTCCTCTCGCCGGCAACCGTCGAGACGAACAGCTGGCCCGAGCCGGCGGGCGCGCGCCCGCAGCGCCCGTAGTCGTGCAGCGTGTAGCTCGGACCGCCGGCGCGCCGCAGCCCGGCGAGCACAGCGAGCGGCGTCGCCGCCGCGACGGCGCAGCGACGTCTGCCGACCGCGACGGTCCCGGCCGACGCGCGTACAGGGCGCGCCGAGGAGACGATCGCGCCGCCGATGCCGACGACCATGCTCTCGACCACCGGCGCCGCTGATCGACTGCTCGCGCCCCGCATCTCCCGCGCCCCGACGGGCGCGGGCGAGGACGTCACGAGACCCGCCACGGCGAGCGCGAGCACGGCGGCCGCGACGCGGCTAGCGGACATAGAACACGATCCGCGACGTGCCGCGCGCCCGCGCCACGGTGTTGCCGGCGGCGTCCGCGGCGAGGATGTCGAGAACGTAGCGACCGGACGGGAGCGCGAACGGAAGCAGGTAGGAGAAGCTGCGTCCGCTCGCCACCTGGAAGCTGCGCCCCGTGCCACATCGCGCCGGCAGGAAACGCCCACGAACGCCGTCGTAGGTCGAGCAGCGCCCGCGATGCGAGCGGCGCAGCTCGAGGCTGACGGAGGTCACGGCCACGTGCGCGGTGACCGTCCCGCCGAGCAGGCGCGGCGCTGCATGCGCCGCATACACGTGGGATTCGCTCAGCCCGAGCACGCTCGCGACGACCGCGAACGCGCCGCGATAGGGCGCGGCGGGCGCGGTGGGCGCGGCGGCAGGGCTCGGGGCGGCGTGCGCGGCCGTCCCGCAAGTGCCGTCGTTGCCGGCGTGCACGCAGACGGTCGTCTCGGTGCGCACCGATTCGGCCGCGCTCGCGCGCAGCGTGTACTGGCCGGGCGCGTTGAAGCGAACCGTCGCCCCGCCGCCGGCGTCGGTGGAGACGGCCGATTCGCCGCCGGCGACGCTCGCGCCCGCGGCGGGCGTGGCGACACCGGCGGTGCTGTAGCGCCTGACGCTGACGCCGACCGGTTCGCCGACGTTCGCGCTCGCGGGCGCGGTGATCCCGAGCGGGAGCTGCGCCGGCGGGCAGGCCGCGCCGAAGCACGCCGGGAAGAACAGCACGCGATCGCCCTGCTGCACGTCGGCTTCGCAGGCGCCGGCGCTCGCTTCGTGTTCGTCGATCCAGAACGACCAGTAGTAGTTGGCCGGGGCGCCAGGTTCGAACAGGTGCGTCTCGCCCTCGATCGTGAACAGTTCGTACTGTTTGAATTCAGCGTTCCACGGCCCGCTCCAGTTGCCGGACGTGGCGAGATCCAGCGCGGCGAGCGCGCTCGTGCCGGCGCAGGCGTGTGCGGGAATGCCGTCCTTGCTCAACGGTGTCGTGCCCGTCGTGACCTGCGTGCTCGGGAGCTTCGTTTCGCCGAGACCCTCGACGCGTACGGTGACGCTCGCCGGTCCGGCGGCGAGGGCCGCGGGGGCGCCGACGCACAGCGCGAGCGCGCAGGCGCAGGCGGCGACGACGGCGGGGATGCGCCTGAGATGGATACGTCGAGATGCGAGCATGGAGCCGACCCCTTTCCACGAGGGCTTGCGGGCTTCGGTCGGAGGCAGGTCTCCTGGCTCCCGGGCCTACCCCTCCGCGCCTTCCCGAGCCGCGCGGCGGCTCGGTGGCTGCGCGCCGGTGAAGGGCGCGCCACGGTGGGCATCCCCGGTCACAGTGGCGGGTCCGCGCCGGATTCTCACCGGCTTCCCTTCACCACCGACCGTATGAATCGGGCAATCCTACCCGACCCGCCTGCCTGCTCCCCTCGTGCCGAGCGTCGGCGTGTCCGCCCTCGCGCGAGCCGCCGCGTGTCTACGGCGCGACGGCGCCGAGGTCGGCGGCCGGGTCGCGCAGCGCGCCGCGAGCGCCATCGTCGAGCGGCTCGCCGGCGGCGATCAGCCTGCGCGCGTGGTCCAGCTCTCCGGAGCGCCCGAAGCTGAGGCACGCCCGGAGGACGCCATCCTTCAGATACCAGTTCGTGAACGCGCCCTGCTCGATCGATCCCCGCTCGATCTCCTCGTCCCACTCGTAGGCGGGCCCGACGTACTCCAGTTCACCCCAGTCGCCGAGCACCGAGAAGAAGTACGGCACGTCCTCGTGACCGACGTCGTGCCCGAGCATGTTCATCGCCGCGGTCCTGCCGTGGTTGAAGGCCACGTCCCAGTGCTCGATACGCACCGACGCGCCGCCGTGCACGATCGACTCGTACTCGCAGATGTCGCCCGCCGCATAGATGCCCGGGGTCGAGCTCTCCAGGCGCGACGAGCAGCGCACACCGCCGCGCGCGCCGATCTCGAGTCCCGCGCGCTGCGCGAGGCCGATGTCGGGGGTGACACCCGCGCCGACGACGACGGCCTGCGCGGGCAGCTCGAGCCCGGCGCGCGTGATCACCTTCGCGACCCGCTCGTGACCCTCGAAGCGCTCGAGCTCGTCGCGACCGTGGATGCTCACGCCGTGCGCTTCGAGCAGCCCGTGGAAGAAGCGTCCGACGCGCGCGCCGAAGCCGCGTTCGAGCGTGTACTGCTCCTGCATCAGGAGCGTGCAGCGCTTACCCATCATCGTCAGCGACGCGGCGACCTCGCAGGCGATGTATGAGCCGCCGATCAGCACGATCTCCTCCGCGTCCGCAACGCCCTCGCGGATCGCGTCGGCGTTTCCGAGCGTGCGCAGGTAGTAGATGTGCTCGAGCTCGCAGCCGTCGACGTTCAGGCGGCGCACGTTCGCCCCCGTCGCGATCAGCGCATGCTCGAAGAAGACCTCCTGCTTGTTGGACAGCCGCGCGCTTCGCGCCTGCAAGTCGAGACCGGTCACGCTCGTGCGGGTCAGCAGCTCGATGTTCTGCTCGCCCCACCACTGCGGCGGCCGGAACAGCGGCTCCTCGCGGCTCTCCTCGCCGCGCAGATAGCCCTTCGAGCAGTCCGGCCGGTTGTACGGCGGGTCGAGCTCGCGCCCGACGAGCAGGATCTCGCCGTCGCCGCCCGCCTCGCGCAGCCAGCGCGCGCAGTTGGCCGACGCGAGTCCGCCGCCGATCAGCAGGTAGTCGACCCTGCGCTCACCCATCGCGCCCACCTTACAGCCCGGGCGGGTGGCGCACCGACCAGTCGGCCCACGTGGGGATGTGATCGAGCAGCCGCCACCGCGGGCCGTCCTCGCCGCGGTTCGGTCCGACGTCCGTGCCGTTGTGGCTCGTGTCCAGACGCAGTCCGGCGATCACGATGAAGACGTGATCGGTCGGGCTGCTCGTCGCGTAGATCGTCACCCACCGGCCCGGCCCGGAGGCTCCCCAGCGCGGGTAGTCCTGGGCGAGCGGATTGTCCCGCACGATTTCGGCGATCGGCCTCACGCCGGCGCGGTAGAGGACATAGTTGACCGTGCTCGAGCAGTCCTGTTCGCGAGCGCCCCGCGGGTCCGGGTGCCCACCCGGGCCGTAGGGAAGCTGTTGGAGCTCGTTGCCCGCCACCACCATCGCCTGCACCGCGGGCGGCGCCGCGACGGGAACGAGCCCGAGATGACCGTCGCCCGCGGCGAGCACGGCGCGTTCACCGCCGATCATCTCCACGCGCGTCGGGGTCGAGCCGGGGGCGACGGGAGCGCCCGGCGCTCCGGCCACCGGCGCCATCGCCGCCGAACCGCGGTAACGCGCCGCCCAGGCCTCCACCTCGCGCACATACCAGCCGGCGTGGTTGTACGCGAGCAGCGCGCGGCCGTAGTCCGCGGGAGCGCCTGACGCACGCAGATAGTTGGCGGCAGAAGCAATCGCGTCGGCCGGGTCCCAGCGGTCCGCCAGGCGATCGCCGTTGCCGTCGACACCGTAGCTCGCCCACGTCGAGGCGATGAACTGCATCGGCCCACCGGCGCCCGCCGAGTTGACCGATCCCTCGCGCCGGCACGACGGGTCCGGGTTGCGCCCGTGGTCACACTCGACCTTGCCGATCCCGGCCAGGATCGCCCAGTCGAGGCCGTATCGCATCGCCGCGCGTTGGTAGAGCGCGAGGAAGCCCGGCGGGATCTCGCGCCGTGCGAGTGCCGAGACGCCGGCGAGCGCCTGGGGGCCCGGCGAGACGCCGACGAGCGCCGGCGAGCCGGCACCCAGCGCCCCGACGAACGCCACGGTCAGCATCAAAGCCAAGGCCGCGACGACGATCGCTGCGCCGAGGACCAGTCCGCGCGGAGCGGGTCCGACGACCGCCATCGGACCCGGTCGCAGCCTCAGCGGCGGAGCTCCCGCGCGCCACGACGTCACACGCGGCATGTGCCGACTCAATCGCGCCCGTAGCCGAGCTGGCGTTTGCGGCCCGCCTCGACATCGCGAATGTCCTGCCACGCCCTGCTCACCGGCTTTGACTCCTGCTCGCCGTCGTCCCGGCGCGGGGGCACTCGACGGTCGCCGCCGTCGGGCGTCGGCGGCGTCGGGCCGCCGCGCTCCCGCTGCTGCTCGAGCTCGCGGTCGACCTCCGCGCGAGCCACGCGCGACGCCCGCGGGACGGGCGGGCCCATCGGCGGCTGGTGCCCCGCCGCCGACTGCGTCTCCGCGGCCGCCCCGCCCCTGGGCGACGACTCCGCCGGTGCGGCGGCGGGCCGGTGTGCGCCCTCGCCGGCGCCGCCGCCTGCGGCACGCGTCGCCTCGCCGTGGGTGCGTGTCGCGTCCGGCGCGGGCGCCGCGCCGGCTGCGGTCGTTGGCGGCGGCGGTTCGCCGGGCTCGTCGCGCTCCTCGCCGGGCGCCGTTCGTCGAGCGGCGGCGTCGCCGCGGCTCGCGTCACCGGCTCGGATGCGGGCGTCCGCCTCGGTCGGCTGTGAGCGCGCGTCCGCGATCAGCGCTTCGGCCGGATTCGGCCCGCCACCGGCGCGCGGGATCTCACTCGCGTGGGCACGATCCCGCTCGGCGTCGGTGGTCTGGGCCGACGGCTGCGTGGCTGCGGCGTTGCCGCCGCTGCGCTGCTGGACCTTGGGCGCCGCCCGGTCGCTCTTGCGCGCGCGCCAGCGCGCCGCCGCCATCTCCTTGCGCGTCTCGAGCGCCTCGCTGAGGCGTCGTGTCGCGGGCCGCTGCGAGGAGTCGCGGCCGATCGCGCCCTCGGCGAGCTCGAGCACCTGATGACGGCGCATGAACGCGCCCCACCACAGCGCCGACATCAGCAGCCATTGCGCCCACCAGCCGACCGCCGTCAAGCTCGCGACAGCGGCCAGCGCAGCGAGCACGACGCCGAGCAGAAAGGAGTAGAGGAGCTTCGCGACGACGGTTCCGAGCAGCTGGCCGGTCCACCGACGGAACACGGCGCGACCGCCGTCGCCAAACGCTGGTGCCAGCACCATCGCGGGCGCGAGCAGCAGATACAGGAAGCTGAATATCGCCGCCGTGAGCAGCCTCAGGGCGATCCAGCCGAACAGCAGCAGCATGCCGAGCGCTCCGGCGGCGATCAGCAGCAGCCCACCGACGCGCGACCACGTCGAGCTGTCCGTGCGGAACTCCGCCTGCGAGGCGCTCGGTCCGCGGCAGCTGGTCGCCGTCGAGCTGCGACAGATCGCTCGCAGCAGCGAGCCTTCGTCGTTGATCGAGTTGCGCGCGGGATCGTTCGCTGGCAGCGCGAGGAACACGGCCCCGTTGCTCGTCGCGTCGCGCAGCAGTTGCGCACTGTGCTCCAGCGACCGCGTGGCGCCGCTGTTGGCTCCGGGACACGGCGCCAGCGGGCCGAGCGCGCAGCGGGCGACCAACTGCTCCTCCCCCGCGAGCTTCAGCGCCGCGACGTGCAACTGCGGATCCAGCCGTCCGGGGTCCCGACACCATGCGACGTCGCCGAACTCGAGATAGCACCACGGAGCTTCGACGGCGCTCGCGAACACCGTGTCGAGGCTCGCGCCGAGGGCGCGCGCGGGCTGCTGCGGCGAGCCCTGGGCTGCCGTCGCGAGCGTTCCGATCGCCGCCTGCTCGGCCCAGCGCGCGAGCGCTCCGACCGTCCCGGCAGGGTCGAGGATCACCCACAGGCCCCCAGCCATCATCGCCGTCGTCAGCACAACCTGTCCGATCGTCTCGGCCACACGCCGACGGATCAGGCCGTCGTAGAGCGCGAGCACCGAGGCGACCGCGAGCGCCAACGGGAGCCACGGATCGGTGAACGCGCGTTCCATCCGCCCGAGGCCGGCGCTGAGCCCACCGCCCGACATGCTGGTGAACAGGTCCGCGCGGAAGCACCACTCGAGCATCACGACGAGCGCGTGCACGGCCCACACGAGCGCCATCCAGAGCGGCGCGACGAACAGGTCCTGGACGGCGCTGAGCAGCCCGCCGTTGCTCAGGCCGATCAGGCCGGTGTCGATGTGGACGTCGATGCCGAAGTCCCCCGTCGGCGCGCCCGCGGCCGCGAAGCCCGACGTTTCGCAGTGGCCGCGGTCGGCCGCGGAAAGTTCGCCGACGCCGGCGGGGCCGCAGGACGGGCTGCCGAGCCCGTTGCTGACAAGCGGATCGACTTCTCCGCGTGGCGCCCCGTCGAGCGGTTCTTCGCCCGCCGGCGCACCCGGTGACTGCGTGAGCGGCGGCCCCGCGGGCGCCCGCGGCGCGCCCGCCGGCGCGCGCGGCGCGGCGGGTGAGTTGGCGCGCGCGACGCGCGCCCTCGCGCTGGGCTCGACGCCGATCGCGAGCTGCGCGCCGGCGCAGGCGCACGCCAGCACAACGGCCAACGACCCCGCCAGGCGCGGGACACAGCCGCGCACTTCAGTTCTCCGGCGTCGTCGAGAAGGCGCTCAGCAGAGACGCCGACGCGAGATCGACCTGAATCGCCTCGATCCGCCCCGAATGGTCACGAAACAGGCAGCGGCCCGCGTCCAGCTCGAGCAGGTAGCGTCGCATGCGGGCGTCGTCGGGATCGAGGTCGAGCAGCGACAGCGCGCGTGCCGCCTCCGCCTCCGAACGCATCCCGAACACGAACGTCGCGCCGATCAGGTTCTCGAGCGACTCGCGCTCCGCGAGCATGCCATCGCCCACGAGCTGCGTGCTGATGATCGGAACAGCGAGCTCAGAGCGACCCATCCGCTGCAGCGACGCCAGCAGCGTGCGTCCGACGGGATCGCCCAGCAGGCGCCATCCCTCGTCGAAGCAGAACAGCTTCAGCCGGTCGCGCTCGGCGCTCATCAGATGCATGGCGAACATCGCGATCAGACGCACGAGCTGCTCGCCGACGCGCTCTGACTGCGTGTGTTCGGAGCGACGCGCCCCCGGACGCGCGCCCGGGAGGTCGCGGATCGGCAGATATGTGACCTGCCGCTCGCCGACCGGCGGCAGCGGCCGGTCGGGATCGGCGAAGCCGAGCTGGGTGAGGCCCGAGTGCGAGTACACCTCGAGCGCCCTCCCGACCTGCGCTTCGGTCTCGTCCCCGTCCTTCAACGCGCGCACGACCTCGAGGCACGTCGGGGCGCCTGCGCGGCGGAGCACCCGGTCGACCGCGCCGACCACCGCCGTCTCCCATGCCGGCGCGGCCTGCCCGGGCAGGAGATCGCGCAGGAACGAGACGGTCGCCTCCTGTGCCAAATGCCGCGGCGCGACGCGCAGCGGGTCGAGCATTCCACGCAGCGCCGGGTCGGGCCGAAGAGGGACGCACTCCACGTGAGGCGCAACGTCCTCGAGGAGGTGGAAGCGGTGATCGCCCTTGGGGTCGCAATCGATCACGCGGGCGCCCTGCAGGAAGCCCTCGTACTGAAGCTTCTGGGCGAGCGTCGTCTTTCCGGACCCGAGCGCTCCGACACTCAGGATCGTCGCGTTGCGGTCGCGATCGGAGCCCTCGCGCAGGTTGAAGCGCACCGGCTGCCTGGAGCCGGACAGCGTGTGCCCCAGGTAGAAGCCGCCGCGCGAGCCGACGACGTGCGTCGCCGTCGGCATCATCGCCGCGACCTGCTCGGTCGTGAGCGTGTCATCGAAGCCGGCGACACGCGTACGCTGCGCGGGAAGGTGCTGAAGGAACAGGTTGAGCTGATCGCCGAGCGGCCGGTGCATGTGCACCTCGCCGTAGGCGCGCCGGCACATCTCAACGCGCGTCTCCAGCTCGCGCTCGTCGCGCCCCGCCACCGCGACGGCCACGGTCGCCCGCAGCAGCGGCGGCCGGCTCGAGGCCTGCAGGTACGCGAGCAGGTCGCGCGCCTCCTGCGTGCGCTCATAGCCGACGTCGCTGACGCCCTGCTCGCCGTCGGACTCGGCTCTCATGATCTGGTCGGCGTCCTGGATGCGCCGGCGCGCGACACGGAGCGCCAGCTCGTTCGGGAGGTAGCGCGCGTTCAGCGAGATGTCGATTCCGAACGGCAGGCTCTCCGGCGGCGCGAACATCAGCTCGGCGCGCGCGCCGGGGAAGCTGACCCGCTCGGGCAGCGCGCCGAGGACGAGCTGTGCCTGCCAGCCGACCCCGCGCTCGGAGTCGACCCGCAGCGCGCGACCGCGATGCTCGACGTGGGCGTCGGCCCATCGCATCACGTCGCCCTCGAGCGGCGCCAGCAGGGCCTCGCCGTTGCGCTCGAATGCGAGCGCGCGCGGCTCGTGCAGCGAGTCGACAGACGGCTCGCCGACGCCGCGGCAGAACGCACGCCGCACGAGCCATTGCAGCTCGGGGCCGCGCGCCTGGCGCGCGGGGAGGTAGCCGGACAGGCGCGCGTGCGCCCGGTCCGCAGCGACCCTCGCGCGCTCAAGCTCGACCGCGCTGAGCAGCCGCGCGTCGCGCATCGACAGGGCGCGGCGAACATCATCGAGCCACTCGCGCGGGTGCCGGGCCGCGGCGCGGGAGACGTAGGAGGCGATGTCGCGCTCGGGCTCGCGCAGGCTCACGAACAGATAGATCGACGGGCGCTCGGCGCCGACCACGGCCAGACGCGCGAGCTGCGCCTCGACGTAGCGCGCACCGAACCGGGACCCGGGCCGCGCAATCGCGGCGGAGGCCCCACACAGCTCGTGGAGCTCGCGCGCATAGCCTTCGAGGGGCCATCGCCGTGTCACGCGGAGGATCTGGAGGTCCGCCTCGAGGGCCTCGAGGGCCGCCACGAATGAGAGCATTCGCGCGCGCTTGGCATCCTCGCTGAGCCACGCGTAGGACGCGCTCTCGAGCGCGAAGGCCGCCCAGCAGTCGTGCGGCCCGCCGGCAAACACGCAGTTGCCGTAGATGAACGCGATCGGCGGTCTCACATCGATCGCCGCTCGGCGCCGGCGCGCTCGACCAGCAGGCGCGTTCCCCGCGCGAGCACGACGACGCGACCCTCCTCCAGCGGCGCCCGGCCAGCGCCGTCGCGCAGTATCAACTCGTGGCGCGTGCGCCATCGCGCGAGCCGCGCACAGCTCCCGCGCGTGGCGTCCTCGAGCTCGTGCTCGCGGGCGATCAGGACGGCCCCCGGCCCCGTGTAGCGCAGGCTTCGCAGATCCGGATCCGAGCCGTCGGGGAGCATCACGATCGGCGCCGGCCACCACACGCCGCCGGAGCCGCCCGCGCGCAGTTGGGAGAGCTGGCGCGGGCCGATGCAGTAGAGGACAAGCGAGCGCGCCGTCAGGTGAAACGCTCGGCCGTCGAGGCACAGTACGCCGAGCAGCGTCGCCGTCGCGACGGGAAACGCGACGTCGCGCACGTACCACGGCAGCGCGCCCACGATCACGCCGACCCCGGGCAGACGGGCCGCGAGCAGCACGGCGCCGAGCACGATCAACAGGTAGACGATCCCGCGCATCGGTATGCCTCCGGGGTTCAGGCGCAGCGAGTCGACGCTGTACAGCCGACGCTCCAGGTCGAACACGCGCCGGTATGAACGGATCTCGCTCACCGCGAGCCGAACAGCGCCGCGACGGTGTCGCGCAGCAGGCTGAGCCCGGCGGGCGTCGCGAGCAGGACGGAGACGATTCCCACAGCGAAGACGCCCGCGGCCTCCTTGAAGTCCCTGCGAAATGCGAGCACGGTCCCGGCGACGGCGAACGCGAGGCCGATCAGGCTCATCGCGACCGCTCGGCCGGTGGTGCTCGCCTTGGTCGCCGCCGCTTCGAGCGAGCCCGCGCCGTGTTCCCCCGCCGGCGCTTCGGCGACCGCATGCGAGCCCGTCGGGATCACCGCGGCCGGCGCGAGAGCCGGCCCCACCCCCAGCACGCAAGCGTTCAGCGCGACGATCAACAGGCTCGATCTGGCAAGGCTCATCCGTCCTCCTCTCGTGTGTTTCGTTGGCTAGGCATCCGGGTCCATCTGCACTGCCGAGATCTCCCAGCGACCCTGCCTGAGCGCGACGTCGAGCTCGTACGCGAGCGTGTAGCGCACGCCGCGCGGGTCCTGCGCACGCACGACCGCCACCACGGAACTGCGTTGCGGAGCCCAGCTGAGCCGGTCGAGCGACTCGAGTCGCAACCCGAGCACCGGCAACGAAACGCGGGCGCCGCTCGTGAGGTCCGCGGCAAGCTCGCCGGGGGCGTTCGCGAGGTAGTTCCGCAGCGCCCGTTCGACGACCGTCGAAAGCGCGGAGTCCGTGACTTCTTCCAGACGCGGGCCGGCCTGCGCCTGAGCCGCGCGCGGTGCACCTACGAGCGCCGGATAGGCGCCGAGCCGCATCGCGCCGTCGGTCCCGCGGACGACGTCGACGGTCAGGTACACGAGGCCCGCGGTGTCCGTCTGCACCGCCACAGTGAAGACGCGCTCGCCGGGGCCGACGTCGCGCTGCTGGACCACTTCTGCCCAGACGACTTGCTGGGCGCCCGCGGAAGGCAGCTGCAGACCCGCCGCCGGTTCGATGCCGGCTCCCGTGAACTGTTCGAGCGCCCGCGCGCTCACCTGCGGTTCGGCGGCGTTCCAGCTGAGATAGCGACGCGCGAATAGCGTCGCGAAACCTTCCGCGGCGGGGTCGTTCGAAGGAGCCCGGAGCGCCGGCGCTCCGCTCCGCGCAGGGCGCGGTGGGGCGATCGCGAGCCGCGCGCTCGCGATCAGTCCGACCGCGGCGGTCGCCGCCAGCACATAGCGGGGCGCTTCGTGCGTAGCGCGAAGGCGCCACAGCGCGTGCCGGCCTATCAGCACGCGCGCGCGACGAGGCTCGTCCGGCGATGTCGGCTTCTCAGCGCTCGAAACCAAACTCGACGCGCCTTGGGGCGGACCGCGCCACGGGCGCGGAGTAGATCGCATGGACGGCGGCGGCGGCCGCGGGGAGACGCCTCGCGCGGGCAACCCGGCGGCGCGGCCCGTTGACCCGGCTCACGGGCAACCGCCGCGGAGAGTCTGCGCGGCGTGCCGCGGGGACCCGGCCCGCGTTTCCCGCGGCCCGCGCGCTCGCGCGCGTCCCCTGAACGCGCTCAGGCGTCGCGATCGTGGCGGATCGTGGCGGGGCTGTGACGGCCGTGACCGCTGCGACGTGGTCGAAATGCCTGCGGGCGATCGGAGCGCGCGGCTGGCCGACGAGCAGCGCGAACGCGGTGCCGGCGGCGAGCGCCAGCGTCGCGACAGCCGCGACGCCCGCGCGCTCGCGCCGCGCGGACTCGGGCATCCCGGCCAGGTGCTCGGCCCCGGGTGCGCCCGCCAGGTACTCGTGCTCGCCGTAGACCCGGTAGAGCTCACGGGCGTGTCTCGCCGTCGCCGTCATACCGGCTTCCTCGGACTCGCCACGCGGGCGACCGGAAGCCGGAGCGGGGAGAACTCCGGATCCCGGTCGCTTGCGCGCGGATGGGCATCGCCGTGCCGTCGTGGCTGTGACCGACGGCCGGCGTGCCGCGGGACGTACCTATGGGTGGGGGGAGTTGATCTCATAGGTCGGTCCCTGCTCGCTGTTCCGACCGTCGGATCCGGGCGGGACGGACGCGTCGTCGAGCGCGACCAGCTGGCGCAGGTGCCGCCGCGCTCGCTGTGCGACCTTGCGGTACTTCTCGGGCGACCAGGCATAGACACGACAGAAGTCGCCGGGCGGCATTCCGAGGCCCACCTGGGTCGCGAGCACGAGACGCTGCTCAACCGTCAGCTGCGGGGCGAGCGCGCGGATCTGCGCCAGCTCGTGGCGCGCGAGCGCGAGCTTCTCGGGTTCGGCGCGCGGGTCGGCGATTCGCTCGCACGTGCCTGCGGCGCCGCCGCCGAGCGCGCTCGCCTGCTCGAGCGCGGCCTCCATCGGGCTGCGGCCGGAGATCGCGCGACGACGGTCCTGCACGCGCGAGACGAATCGCTGCTCGAGGGCGCGTGCGAGGTGCAGGCGGCTGGCGAACACACGCCCGCGCCCGACCGCGACCAGCAGCTCGAGCGTCGCCTGGCTGTAGCAGTCCTCGAGATCCTCACGGCGGAGCCGGTGTCGGTGCACTCCTATCAGCAGTTCGCGCCGCGCGCGGGCAACGATCGCCACCTCGAGCGCGGGATCGCCACGGCCGCGCAGCGCCGCCTGCCGCTGCGCCGGCTCGCCCAGCCCTCGTCTTTTGCCGTCCCATCGGGTAGACACACAGGAATGTCGCCGCCGACGCCCTGGAGGCCCCCCCTGCAATCGCCGCACGCCGCCGACGGCGGCGTCGGCGTCCTTCGGCGACGATGAGCGTCAACGACCGCCTGCAGGCGCTCGACCGGCGCCAGCAACGGAGCCCGCGCGTCGGCTTTGTCGCGGCCGTCTTCAAGAAGTTCGGCGACGACCAGGCGGGGCAGCTCGCGGCGCTGATCGCCTACTTCGGCTTCGTCTCGCTGTTCCCGCTGCTGCTCGTGTTCGTGACGATCCTCGGCTTCGTACTCGAAGGCGATCCGGACCTGCAGAAGCGGATCCTCGACGGCACGCTCGGGCAGTTCCCGCTGATCAGCGACCAGCTGACACTGCACTCGCTCTCGGGCAGCACGACGGCGCTCGTGATCGGGTTGGTCGCCTCGCTGCTCGCCGGCCTCGGCATCACCAGCGCGACGCAGAACGCGTTCAGCCGCATCTGGGACGTGCCGTTCAAGGACCGCCCGAACTTCTTCAGCATCCGGCTGCGCGGTCTCGCGACGCTCGCGATCCTGGGCACGCTGTGGATCGTCTCCACGGTGGTTGCCGGCTTCGTCGGCTCGAGCTCACACGGCGCGCTCGACGTCGTCGGCGCCGTCGCAATCGCCTTCATCGTGAACATCGCCCTGTTCATGACCGCCTTCAAGCTGCTGAGCACGATCGACATCGCCTCGCGCGACCTGCTCCCGGGCGTCATCGTCGCCAGCGTCTTCTGGCAGCTGCTGCAGCACCTCGGCGGCTACTACATCGATCACACGCTGAAGCGCACCAGCCCGCTGTACGGCGTCTTCGCGCTCGTCCTCGGCCTGCTCGCGTGGCTCTACCTCGGCGCGCAGCTGACGATGTTCGCCGCCGAGATCAACGTCGTGCGCAAGCGCCGCCTGTGGCCGCGCAGCTTCTTCTCGGCGCCGCTGCTCGAGGCCGATCAGCGCGCCCTGAGGTCCTCGGCCGAGGTCGAGGAGCGTGTCGAGCAGGAGAACGTCGAGGTCAACTTCGACGGCCCCGACGACTGACGTTCGTCTCGGCATCGCGCCACGGCGCTGCTCGGATTCGGCTCTACGAAGCCATTTACGCGATAACGGCGAGATACTTGCGCGCGCAACTACCGCGCGCTATACTAACTACACTTTCGTAAGCTCATATGGAGCGATCACCTATGCCATCTCCGCCAGCGAAGCCCACCATCCGGCCTTCAAGCCCCAAGCCCCTGCTGCGCCTGATCCCGCTCGACGACACCGTCGTGTTCCCCAACATGGGCATCACGTTGACGATCGACGTCGGCGACGACGAGCGCGTCGTGCTCGTCCCGCGGCACGACAACGAGTTCCTCGAGGTCGGCACGATCGCCGAGGTCTCCGAGCAGATCCGCCTGCCCGGCGGCGGTCGCGCGGTCGCGATCTCGGGCGAGCACCGCGCATTGATCGGCGCAGCCCAGACGGGCACCTCGGGCGAGCTGCGCGTAGAGGTCGACGAGCGTCCCGACGAGGTGCCCGTCGACAAGCGCACCCGTGAGCTCGAGCGCGAGTACCGCGCGGTCGTCGAGGAGATCCTCGAGCTGCGCGGCGACGACGGGCGCATCTCCGCGTTCCTGCGCGCGATCGCCGAGCCCGGAGCGCTGGCCGACTCGGCCGGCTA
>Ga0075021_10000839_pt1 | contig 15859 bp, 8 predicted proteins | sample ColStrG_CSR_2012_FD_72749 | JGI IMG/M metagenome (GOLD analysis project Ga0075021, IMG submission 72749) | Freshwater sediment microbial communities in response to fracking from Pennsylvania, USA - Cold Stream Run_MetaG_CSR_2012 | ecosystem: Environmental > Aquatic > Freshwater > Creek >...
CAGGCGGCCGCGAATGCCGAGCACCTTGCCTTGCGCATCGGCCGCGATGTCGATCGACCAATATTGGTCGCGCTCCTGCGCCGCATTGGTGAAATGCTCGCGCCGGTCCTCGACCCATTTGAGCGAGCGCTTTAGCAATTTGGCCGCCGCCACCACGGCGACGTCCTCCGGATAGACGCAAAGCTTGGGACCAAAGCCGCCGCCGATGTCGGGCGCCGCGACGCGCAGACGGGACTCCTCCATGTCGAGCAGCACGGTGAGGGATTGACGCAGGTCATGGGCCTTCTGGGTCGAGGCCCAGACCGTGAGCGAATCGTCGGCGGCGCGGAACTCGACCAGGATGCCGCGGCCCTCGATCGAATGCGCGGCGCCGCGGTGCTGCCAGAAATCCTCGTGCAGCACGTGCGCGGCCTTGCCGAAGGCCGCCTCGGCGTCCCCGTAGGCGACCCGGTAGGAGGCGATGATGTTGGACTTGAGCTCGCGGCGCACCGCCGGGGCGTCCGGCAGCGCGGCCTTGCGGCAATCGGCCGCCGCCGGCAGCGTCTCGTAATCGATCTCGACCAGGGCGGCCGCATCCTCGGCGAGATAGCGATCATCGGCGATCACCAGCGCGACGGCCTCGCCCACATAGGAGACTTCGCCATCGGCGAGCGCGAAGGCCCAAACCCGATCGAGCGGTGTCCCGGAATTCGAGTGCCGCAGCATGCGCCGCAGTGCCAGCACCGGCGCCAGATCGTCGAGCGTGAGCACCGCGTGCACGCCCGGCGCCGCCAGCGCCGCGGATTTCGCCACCGAGCGGATCAGCGCATGGGGATGCGGGCTGCGCACGAAGGCGACGTGCAGGACACCCGGCACCACGATGTCGTCCACGAAGCGCCCGCGCCCGCGCAGCAGGGCGTCGTCCTCGATCCGGGAAACACGCGATCCAATCAACGAAGGCATGAATTCAGTTCCAATCCATCGGATGGGTTGTCATTCCGACGTGGCCTTGGCAGCCTTGTCGGTAACGTTCTTGGGCGTCGCATAGACCTCGGCCAGCAAGGCGTCGATCTCCTGCGCGCTGACCGGATCGACATCGAGGTTGGCCATCTTGGCCTCGGCCAGGAAAGCGCGATCCTTCAGGGTCTGCTCGAAGGCCGCCAGTAGGGCGGCGCGGCGGTCCGCCGGCAGGCCGGGCGGCGCCGCGAACGGCCGCGCCATCTCCTGGCTGACCAGCACGAGCTTGACGATCTGCCGCTGCTCCTCGCTTCTGGCGAGGTCGATGGCGAACGGAACGTCGGGCAACTGCGGCTCCTTCCTCAGGCCGGCCTGGACGATGATGTTGATCGACTTGTTGTTGAGCCAGTCGGGGTGAACGCTCTTCAATGTGCTCCAGGACAGGCCGCAGAACCCGTCGATCTCCCGGCGCTCCATGGCGAGCGCGACGTCGTTGGTTCCCGGATAACCGGTGACGAGCTTGGCCTTGGCGCCGTAGACGTTCTTGTAGAGACGCGCGAACACGTCCGGATCGGCGCCCGCGCCCTCGCCCCCGAAGGTGGATGGCTTGGCCAGAAAGTCGTCCCAGGTCTTGATGTCGGATTTGCTCAAGGTGACGCAGAGGCTGGTGTCCTTGGAGATGCTTCCGAGCCAGGTGAATTTCGTTCCATCGAAGGTCGCGCCCGCGGCCGCCAACAGCGGCGCGACCGGGATCGTGCGACCGAAGGTGGCGATGGCGGTGCCGTCCTTCGGGGCCACCCCGTAGATGTAGTTGGCCGCCTTGATGCTGCCGGCGCCCGGCATGTTCTGCGGCACCACGGTCGGACGACCCGGAATGTGGTCGCCGATATAGCGCGACAGGAGCCGCCCGTAGGTGTCGTAGCCGCCGCCGACGCTGTAGCCGATGATGATGGAGAGGGTGCGGCCTTTGTAGAAGTCCTCCACGCCGGCGGCGGTTGCTTGTTGGGCAAGAATTGCGAGCACCAAAGCGACAAGCACAGCATTCCGTCGTCCCGGCCGAAGAGCCGGGACCCATACGCCGCAGCCGATCGAGAGGGCACGGCGTATGGGTCCCTGCTTTCGCAGGGACGACGTGGGAGGGTGATGAGAGTCAATCATTCAAACTCCGCCCTCACATCGTCCCGAAAATATGCGGGAACTTGGCCTTAAGCTTGGCCCGCAGGTCATGGCTGACGTCGACCACCACCGGGAAGGTGCCGGCAAGCTTCTTGTCGTAGGGGATGCAGGCGTCGATCAGGATGCGATTGTTGAAGTTGCCCGGCAGGAACAGCGGATCGCGCTTGGAGGCCCAGGCTTTCTGGATCAAGTCGATGTCCTCCTTCGGATCGAAGCGCGTGCACATTGCCCACAGCACCTGATCGAGCTCGCCGGCGTCCACGTCCTCGTCCACCACCACGGTCCATTTGCCCGCATAGGCGCCGCCCTGGCAGGAGGCCGCGACGTGCAGCGCCTGGCGGGCGTGCCCGGGATAGCGCTGGCGGATCTGGACGACGGTGAAACGCGTCGCCGGGCCGGCCTCGTGATTCCAGACGCCAAGCACTTCCGGGACCCCGCAGGCGTCGAGCGCGCGCCAGATTTGGGCCGCACCCGCGATGCCTTTCAGGAGGCCGGTTTCGTCGACCGGCTTGTGCTGGGGCGCGCAGCACAGGATCGGATCGTTGCGATAGAGGATGGTCTTTATGTTGACATAGGGGCGCGGGACCGTGTCGTCGGAGTAGTAGCCCATCCATTCGCCGAACGGCCCTTCCGGCCGCACCTGTCCGGGCACGGTCTCGCCTTCGAGCGCGATCTCGCAATCGGCCGGGATCGGAAAGCCCGTGAACGGACCGCGCACCACGTCGATGGGCTCGCCGCGCAAGCCGCCCGCGATGTCCAATTCGCTGATCTCCGGCAGCGGGCTCGACGCCAACAGGAACAACAGCGGGTCCTGGCCGCACAGGATCACCACTTTCATGGGCTGCCCGCGCTCGAAATACTTGTCGCGGTGGATGCGGCCATGCTTACCTTCGGTGATCTGGCAGCCGACGGTCTTGCCGTCGTAGACCTGCGCCCGATAGGCGCCGAGATTGAACCAGCCCGCATCGGGGTCCTGCGTCATCACGCAATCGGCGGTGCCGATGAAGCGCGCCTTGTCGAGCTCGTGATGACGCGGCACCGGAAATTTGAGGACGTCGACCGCATCGCCTTGCATCACGTTTTGCAGGATCGGCCCGTCCTTGACGAAACGCGGCGGGATCGGTTTGAGGTCCTGCATGCGCTCGTGGTAGCGCTGAACGATATCGACCTTGCGCTCCTGCTTGAGCGGAAGGCCGAGCGTGAGCGCGACGCGGCGGATGGACGAGAAGTGTCCGTAGAGGGTGCGGAACCCCTTGGGGTAGCCGGGAACTTCGTCGAACAGGATGGCGGGCGCGGTGCCGCTGCTCTTTTCCGTCAGCATGTGGGTGATGGCGCCCATCTCGACGTCCCAGTTGGCGCCGTTGACCTGCAGCAGCTCGCCCATCCGGCTCACTTCATCGAGCCAGCCGCGCAGCCCGCGATAGCTGACCTTGCTGTCGGAAACCGTCTCGGCAACCAGGGGCGGCATGCGGCTCTCCCGTGCGAAGGCGCGCAGCGCCGCGTCATGCGGCGCAAGGCGCTTGATCGAGCTTCATCCAGTCAAATCGCTTTGTCCACAGCCCGGGCAGGACGCGATTCCTTGCTCCCAGGCGGCCTGTCGAGCAGCGCCTTGACGCGGGCCGGCGTCACCGGCAGGGCGACGATCGCGCCCGGCTGCCCGATCGCATCGTCGATGGCGGCCGCGATGGCGGCGCCGACCGCGTTCACGCCGCCTTCGCCGGCGCCTTTGAGGCCGAGCGGATTGCGCGGGCTCGGGGTGTCCTGCGTCAGCAGGACATCGGCGCACGGGACGTCGCGCAAGCCGGGCACCAGATAGTCGGCAAATGTCACCGACAGCGGCTCGCCACGCTCGTCGTAGCGGAATTCCTCCGACAGCGCGCCGCCGAGGCCTTGCGCCAGGCCGCCGACCAGCTGGCCTTCCACCAGCATCGGATTGACGGCACGGCCCACGTCGTAGGCGATCAGATACTTCTCGACCGCAACGTGGCCGGTGCCGCGATCGATCGCAACGACCGCGACATGAACGCCGTACGGATAGGTCATGTGCTCGGTGTGAAACCATCCTTCCGCCGCCAGCCCGGGCTCGCGGCCGTTCAGGAGCTTCGAGCCGGGCACGAGTTTGCGGGCGATCTCGCCCAAATCCAGCGACGGGCCCGCCGGCATGCCGGTGCGGATGACGCGGCCGTCCGCGATGGTCAGCTCCGCGCTCGCGGCTTGCAGCAATTGCGCGGCGACATCGAGCGCAAGCGCGCGCACCTTCAAGGCCGCGACCTGCGTGGCCGAACCGGTCATCACGGTGGCGCGGGTCGCGTGCGCCCCGACGCCGTGCGCGATGCGGTTGGTTTGTCCGTGCACCACCGTGATGCGGCGGTAGTCGACGCCGAGCGTTTCGGCGCAGATCTGCGCCATCACCGTTTCGAAGCCTTGGCCGAGCGAAGCGCCGCCGGTCACCACCTCCACGTGGCCGTTGGCATCGACCGTCACCTTCACGCCATCGGAGGGACCCAGCCCGCTCTTCTCGACGAACATGGCGAGGCCCGCACCGACGGTCTCGCCGTCGCGACGCCGTTGCGCCAGCGTTGCGTTGAGTTTCGTCCATTCGACCCGTGCAAGGGTCTTGTCGAGCAGGCCCGCATAGTCGCCCGAGTCGAGCACGACATCGTCGCCGAGCGCATCGAGCGGCCGCGCGAATGGCATGTCGTCGGTTCCGATCAGGTTGCGGCGCCGAACCTCCACGCGGTCAATTCCCACTCTGTGCGCCACGGCATCGAGCAAGCGCTCCCGCACGAACGTGCTTTCGTAGCGTCCAGGCGAACGATAGGTCGCGGCCGGCGTCTTGTTGGTCAGTCGGTAGTGCCCGGCGGCCCGGTAGGCGGGCAGGCGGTAGGGGCCGGGCAACATGCCGGCGGTGAGATCGACCACGCGGGCGCCGTGGGTGCGCACATAGGCGCCCTGGTCGTGAAGGAAGCGGTCATCGATGGCGAGAATGAAGCCTTCGGCATCGACGGCGGCGCGGACCTGGTGGCGCTGTTGGCGCGAGTGATTGGTCGCCACCAGGTGCTCGTGGCGATCCTCGATCCATTTGACCGGGCGGGCGAGCCGCAGCGCGCCGAGGCATACCAGCACGTCCTCCGGATAAAGCTCGCCCCGCACCCCGAAGCCGCCGCCCACATGGCCTTCGAACAGATGCACGCCCGCCAGCGGTCGCTGCAGGATACGGGCGAGCTGCTCGCGATTGCGATGCGGCACCTTGGCGGCGCCGTGCAGCTCCAGGATATCCCGATCGGAATCGTAGCGCGCGATGGCGCCGCGGGTCTCGAGCGGGACACCCGAATGGCGGCCGATGGAGAGATCGAGCTCGACCACCGCATGGGCGGTCCGGAAGGCGTGCTCCACGTCGCCGTAGCTCTTCTCGATGATCATCGGCTCGGTCGTGAGCCCCGGCGCGAACTCGCCGGGCGCCGCGTCGGCCGACATCAACGGCAGCAACTCGTCGAGCGCGACCGTAACTTGCTCGGCCGCATCCTCCGCCTGATAGGGATTTTCGGCGAACACCGCCGCGACCGGCTCGCCCACATAGCGAACACGGTCGCGCGCCAGGACCGGCTGCCGATAGGGTACGAGCTTTTCGACGCGGTCGTCGCGGAAATCGATCGGCGCCAGGTCAGCGAGATCACGGCCGGTCCAGATCGCCACGACACCGGGCGCCGACACGGCTTTGGCGATCTCGACCGCGCCGATGCGGGCATGCGCAGCGGGCGAGCGCACCAGCCGCATATGCAGCTGATGCGGAAACGAGACGTCGGCCGCGAACAGCCCGCGGCCGCGCACCAGCGGCTCATCCTCGAGCCGCGTGACGCTCGCGCCGATGATCTTGGGCGACTGCTGATTCGAGATTTTCCTCATGCCGCAGCGTTTTATCACCGGTAGCGAGGCATGACCAACCTTCCTCCGTCCCCCGGAGGTGGTTGCAAGCCGCCCGCGGCGATTGCCCTGTTGAATTCGTTCTGGCCCCGTGTCCCACGGGACATTTGGATACGCGAGCATCTGCGTCGGAACCACCGAATTGCCTCATCGGCCGTCCGGCGAGGGCGACACGCAATTTTCGTTGTCTGGCCAAGAACTGTACCGGCACAGCGCGGTAGCAACCGGCGTCACCGATTTTCTCTTGTCGGAGGCCGCATTTGTGTTGGTGTCGGTGTGAAAACTGTAACGCAATCCGATCGTTGCCAATAGCTCGGTATCCTTGGTCTTAATGCCCGATTGAGTAGAGCTGGTCCACTGCGCACCGACCTCCAATTCAAAGTTCAGGTCATTGGTCCAATAATAGTCGACCAATAACGATGGCAGCACGGTGTACTGCTTGAGATCGGTCGAACTGCCTACGGCGTAACCGAGCCTCAGCCGCGGACTCAGCAGCCAATCATTCGTAGCCGGGTATCTGGTATTGAAGTCGAGAACGTACTGATTCAAGACCGGCTGTCGGGAATAACGCAAAGAGGCGATATACATATCGCCATCCTTAATGATGTTGTTGGCGATGAGCTGCGCCGAATAGTAGTACTCGTTGCCGGCGGGAAGTGTCGCCAGAAGCGATGAATTCAATCCAGTTTGCGGGATTGGCTGGGTTAAATTCACCATCGTGACATCCGCGCCAACCTGCAGCTTATCCGACAGCGGATGGGAAAAGCCGACCATAGCCGATTTGTAAATCGGCGTTTGATCGATCACAAGCTGCTGCAGCTGTTGACTGGTTTCGGCTTCTGACCTCAGCATATCGTAGAGAGTGGCAAAGGGCTGATTGAGCAGAGCATTCCAAGTCGACAGATAGGGCGTCCTGCGGTAGTCCGCGCCCCCATAGATGGTCGACTTGTCGAGCAAGGTCCAAAATGCTGAGAAGATGGCTGCATTGAGTCGCTGAAGGCGAATATCGTAGTCGATGTTGCCGAATGCAAACTTGTTCAAGTCGACGTAACGGAAGTCTGAGCCAATCGCCTCGCGATCGACCAGCCATCGATCACGTTGCTCGATGGCATAGAGAGTTGCCTCCAGCCCTCCAAAATATGGCCCAAGTCCAATGCCTGCGCCATAGAAATATCGTTCGTTCTTGAACGGTAAGTCGTAGCGACTGTTTGCTGGCGACCCGCCGACGAGATCAACCTTCACCATCGGAAGAGGTTGCCAGCTGAATAGCACGCCATCGAAACGACCAAGTATTCCGTCGGCATTGAGGGTCTGGCGACCGGCCACCATGCTCAAATCCAAATTCTTTATCAGGGTTTCGACGGAAAGCGCTGAAACACCCGTCTCGTCCGTCTGGGTGGGGGAATGAAACCTGTGCTCCTCGGCGCCGGAAAATCGAATTCTTCCCTTGGTCTGATCATTATTCCACGCTGCGGCCAAATCGAGTGTGGAGAGCATTTCGTTTTGATGAACGGCATGATCGTCCGGATCCGCATTGGGATTGGGCGCCACTGAAGGATCCCTCACGGTGCGGAAGCTGTCGTCACGAATATAGAACGTCGATGCGCTACCCAGTAGAGTCCAAGTCGTCTCCCGGGTCGGGACGAATTTATCGACCGGGGGCACTCCGACCGGCGCCCGATTTGGCGCGTGAAGCGGCGTGCTCGGTTCACCGATCGCCGTGACGATGCCGGCGAGGCGCTGTCTTACGCGCTCGCTCTGCTCGCCGCTGGGATAGCGCCGGAGAAAATCTTCATATTCGGCGCGCGCTTCGCCGAGCTGGCGGCCCTTCTGACGTGCCAGACCCAAGAGCTCTTGGGCTTCGGCGCTGTACTGGTTCTCCGGATACTTGAGAACTTTCGTAAAGTACTGGATTGCACCACCGAGACTATTGCGCCTTAGCGCCGCCCGCCCTTCATCCATCCAGGCGGCGACCGCTCTTAGATCCGACTCAGAAATCGCGCCTATGGGTCGATCTCCCGGTTGAATGGAGTCTGAAGCGCGCCTGTCACCCACTGGGGACATTGGGTGGGCGGCTTCGGGAAAGATCGGCTGACAAGTCGCCGATGGCTTTGCTTGGGAAATCGCAACGACGATGTTCTTGGTATCGGAGCCTGGACCGACCTGGTAAGCCACCACGCGATCGAAGAGAATCCGAAGCACAGGTCCGGCGGGATTTTCCGTCTCAAGTTCGATGGCCCTGATGCCAACAAGGGTGCCGTCTGGCACGGTGGCCGCTACACGCCGCGATCTCAGCAGGGCAAGGGCAGCCGTCTGGCCGCGGTCGATCGGATTCACCGTGATCTGCAATTCATCGCCTCGGTCGAGCGGAAAATGACTGGCATAGCGAACGCGGAAATTGAAATTGACCTTGAGAATTGCGCAGCCCTTTTGGACGGCGAGTTGAGCGTCTGCCAATGTTTGATCGATGACCGGTTGAGCAGACGCCGGCCGAAATGCGAACAGCGTCGATCCCGCGAGGACGAGGGCTACAAGCCCGCGATGAACGGCTGCAGCCGTCACCATCCGCCTCCAATAGCCTGGTGCACGCCGAACCGCCGGGTCAAGATGGCTTTTTGCGTGTTGTCGGCGAAGATGTGGCAGGCGCCGGTGCAGTCTCGTAGTTCGGCAATCGTGTAGTAGATCTTCGTAGGCCGCTCGTACTTGAGGTGCGAGATCGGGCGGTACTTATCGACGTGGCAACTGGCGCAACCCGGCCGGAACGACGGAAATTTCCAGAGGACGCTCTGGGCATTCGACACATGGCAGGTGGTGCAGCCGAGTCCGGTCCCGTGGTTCACATAGGCTGGCGACGCGTGCCGGTAGCTGATCGGCGTCCAGGTTGCGGTCCGATGACAAGTGTCGCAAGGCAACACGGTGATGAAATGCCGGGGCGACTTGCCTTCATTCATCGTGCCGTTGTGGCAGCCGGCACACCTCCCTGTTGTGCCGGTGTGATCGACCCGGGCGCCCGCAAAGGCGACTGTGCTCTTGTGACAGGTCTCGCATGGAGCGGTCGTGATGATATGATTTGCGGGCTTGCCGGTTGCAGCTCCGCCCTGGTGACAGCTGGCGCAATTCGAGATGAGGCCCGCATGGTTCATAAGGGCTCCAGCGAATGTAGCTATGCTCTTGTGGCAGGTCTCGCAGGGCGCATTGGTGACCACGTGATTTGGCGGTTTCCCGGGCGCAGCGACACCGTTGTGGCAGCTCGCGCAGCGGTCAATGACCCCCGCATGGATCTTATCGGGCCGTGCTGTGTTCGCTGCTGCTGCAGGCGCCGCCGCAACAACAGGCGGGGCGGTCTTGGGCGCTGCGCCGGCATTGGGTACGGACGCATTGGCTGGCACCGTCGCGCCGGCGAAGCTCACCGTGTTGCGGTGGCAATTTCCACAGGGCGCAGCCGTGACGATATGGTTGTCTGACTTGCCGAGGGCGAGTTTGCCGTTGTGACAACTGGCGCAAGGTCCCGTTGCCTGGTTATGGTCCATGAACTGCATGTCGCGCCACGTCGAAGTCAGGTGGCAGCTTTCGCATCGATCCGTTGTCCTCGGGTGCGATTGCGGCTCGCCGGGAGCCGTCATGGAGTTGTGGCAGCCGCCACATTGCGTCGGCGTGTTCTTGAAGCGCCCATTGACATGGCACGAGGTGCAAGGAACGCTGGCATGGGTGCCGGTGAGCGGAAATCCGGTCAAAAAATGATTGTATGACGTAGTCAACGCGGATTGCGCGTGGCTCGGGGCTGTGCCCAGCGTGCCTGCTGCCACGATCGCCGACAACATCAGACCTAACGCTCTCAACGGGACTATCGCCATCTTTCCCCGCGGCATGCCAAATGGATTCGCTTGATTCGATATGCCGACGTCCTCCGGGTCTCCCGGGTTTTATGGTTTCTTGCCGATCTGCTTGAACGAGCTCGTCGTGTGGCAACGTTCGCAGTTCTGCCCGAATGCACCACGATGGGCGTCGTCCTGGCGGTGGCAGGCATAGCAATCCGTGGCCAGCGTGATCTTGGCGACATTCCTGGTAACGTGGCAGGCTTGGCAGCTGAGACCGCGATGCGCCCCGGTTAACGAGTAGCGCGTCTGTGCGTCGTGATCGAAGCGCCACCAGCTCCAACTGTTCGGGTTATGGCACAGCGCACAGCTCGCCCCGAGGCGACCTTCATGATGCTGGTCCCGGTGGCAGGAGGCGCAAGGCAGCGGCGTGCCCTTGAACAGCAATGAGCGATGGCATTCCTCGCAAGGCACGACGGCGTGGCGCCCGATCAGAGGAAATCGGGTGACGTCGTGATCGAAGAATGTTGTTCGGCGCCAACTGGCCTCTCCGTGACATTGCTCGCACCGACTGCCGAGCTGGCCTTTGTGGCTATCGTTCTTGCGGTGACAAGACACACAGGTGGTCGTCAGCTTGTCGTGATAAAGATCGCCGGTATGGCACCTATCGCAGTCGACCTTCGCATGCGCGGCTCGCAGTGGAAATTTCGTCGCCTTGTCATGATCGAAGCGAACCGCGCTCCACTTGTTCTGGTTGTGGCAGGTTTCGCACTTGGCGCCGTACCGACCGGCGTGGACATCCTGAATCCGGTGGCAATCCACACAAGCGGCGCCCACGTTCTTGTAGCGTTCGCCGTCATGGCACGCGGAGCAAGCGACGCTACGATGTGCGCCCTGAAGCGGGAACTTCGTCCGGCCGTGGTCGAATGGTTTGACACGCTGCCATGCCGTCTCACCATGACAATTTTCGCAGGCTTCTCCGAGACGCCCCTTATGCAGGTCAATCGCCTTGTGGCAGTCGAAACAGCGTCCGGGTGCGTCTCGAAACTTTACCATTACCGCATGACAGCCGCCGCATCGCACTGCCTTGTGTGCGTCGCGAAGCGCAAAATTCGCGAACGCGTGATTGAAGGTCTCGCGGTCAAGCTGGACGATGTCGGCATCGCGGCCTTCATGATCTGTATGACAATGGGTGCATTCCTGTTTCATTGCATCTGGCTGACGCCCGTGAAATCGCCTCACATTGTGGCGGTCTGCGGCAATCTCCTTATGGCACGCAAGGCAAAGCCGAGTTTGCGAGTTCGGCGAGAACGGCTCGTGGCAACTGCCGCACTCCTTCTCGAGCTTGGCATGTCCGGCGACGACCGGTCCGGGCATGACCAGTTTCTCGAATAGGTTCTGCGTTTGCACGGTTGACGTTGCAGCGCTAGCCATGACGATCCCGATCACGAGCGCACGTGTGAGTCTTCGGTTCAATATCGAGTTCCACTCAGAAGAAATGCGCTGCGAACACGTGAATGATCGCCGAAATCACGAGAAGGAAGAACAAAGGCACATGAAGTGCGTGCCAGAGCTGAAAGAGACGTTCATACAACGCAAGAGCCGCAGCCTTTTTGACGGCAGCAACATGTAGCGTCACGAGGTCTTCTAGGCTGGCAAGCTGCTGGTGTTGAATCCTTCGCGATTGTCCAAACCGCCTGCCTTGGAGGGCGATCACCCGGCGCGCGTCGGCCACCAGTCGCATGCGAACGACGATTCCACGCCAGTTGATGAACGGAAGCAGAATGAGCCCGGCAAAAACATTCTTCGAGGCAGCCGCACCAAGCTGTGCAAAGGCGTCCAGCTGCGCGCCGACACGGTCGGCCACGCGGAGGTTGGCACCGATCAATCCTCTCAGCGCTTCCGCGTCCGCCAGGATCTCCCGCACCGCCGCTTTGCGTCCATATAGCCCAAGATGGATCTTACCGTAGAGATACCGACCAAATACCCCGCTAGTGGCGACAACAAGAATTGCCACGAGCGCCACGTTGCTGTTGATCGAGCCGAGCTTGAAATTCGAGTGCCATATGATCAACACTGAGCCGAATACGCCAAGGATCATGTGAGCACGGAACCAGAAGGGAACTGTACCGATTACCCACAGGGATCGCATTCGCTTTCGCAAGGGGTACACCAGCAGCAGCAGCATAAGGAGGCAACCTGCGATTCCCAGCCAATAACCAACACCGCTCTTTGGTGTCAGGCTACTGTCATCGCGATTGAGCCAACCAATGCACAAGGTGGCGATAATAGCGATGCTGAGAGCCAGCGGGATTACCTTCGCCCACGGATGTGCACGGTATTGAGAAAAATCTGCTTCGGTTCGCGACCATGGGCGAGATGCCGGGACCACCGTCAAATTGTCATTGGACTGCCGTCGCCTAATGAGGCATTCGACAGGAAAGCCTGAAATTGCGGGCTCGTTCATTGCTCCCCCTGAGACCATACCTGGCACCCAATCAGTAGCTTGCAAACGTCAGTCCCCTGCATGGTCGCGAATTGCGGTGACCTCTTCTTCTTCGCAGGACGACGCCTTGAACAAAGACCGACATTCCTCAACCTCGGTCGTTCGACATGGGCGCTTGGGAAACTCGCAGGAGATAGAGTGTCATCCCGCGCGCGCTATCGGGCGGTTCCAGGCCGCGCGGCTCCATTCGTCAAGATGGTCGTGACCGTGTCTCCCCGTTTTGTCGAACTGCTGGTAACCGGCCGCCAGCGTTTCGCGCGCCCTCGATCACGAGCATTAAATTCGTCTCGCCATTTCCATCAGCGTGTATTTGCGGACAGGAATTCGACGAGAAAGAGATTTCACGAGCCCGGAAGCATGATCTTAGCTTGTCAGTTTGAAGGCACGCGGAGGTACTGACGAAAAATCGAAGAGAAGATCATGTGTGCTCTTCGAGCTGCCGCCTTGCTCGGCGAGGGTACGGAGGTGATGCGCGAAAACCATCTTCTGCGTCGACGTTGGTCAAGAATCAAATTGTCCGACGTTAAACAGTGCTGACAAGAGCGAGATCTTGTCTGGTCGGGACAGAACGATGCGAAGTGGAAAATGAAGAATGTACAAAGATCACCCGATGGCATCTCGGCTGATGAAAGTACGGAGGTGGCGTGGTGGTGATCTTTCGCATCGGCATCTATTTGGGATGAAGTCTCCGATTGCCGATCATGTTGGAAAGCACGCGATCTCGAGTTATCAGCATGGAGCAGCGCGAAATAGATCGTGAAAATGTACAGAGATCACCCGATGTGGTGTCGGATCGCGAAGGTAGGTAGGCGGCGCGACAGTGGTATTCAGCGTCGATATTTGCTGAAGCGAGCGCTCCGATAAAAAGTATTCCAATTGGTATCATGCGATGCATGTGTGGAGGTCGCGTCGCAATGTCGTCGAACTTCTGTCGGGATCGGCTGTCACGGTTTTCAAGATCGGGAGCGCGTCGCATCACTTGCGTACCGTCGACTCGGGGTCGTGCGAAGGTATCGCATCAGCTTCGTTCGGCTCGCGCGGGTTCGGTGAATGATGCCAGGGATGGGAAATGACGAACTTCGATTCGAGCGACCCTGTCACGCTCGGCCTGCGAGCCAGCGCTCGACAGATGGCGGGAGTCGCCGTCTTCAGTGGCGTTGTCAATTTGCTGACGCTGTCGGGCTCGCTCTACATGCTGCAGGTCTACGATCGGGTGATTCCAAGCCGGAACGTGGCAACGCTGCTCGGTCTTTCTATGATCGTCCTGTTCGCCTATCTGCTGCAAGGCTACTTCGATGCATTGCGGACGCGTATGCTTGCGCGCATCGGCTCGCTCTTTGACGCCGGTCTGCAAGAGCCAATTCACGTGGCACTCGCGACCCTTCCCTTGAAGGGTGCGCGACCGATGCTTGCGCAGCAGCCGTTGCGCGATCTGGATCAGATACGGGCGTTCTTGTCCGGCATCGGTCCAACGGCATTTTTGGATATGCCGTGGATGCCGATGTTTCTGATCGTGCTGTTTCTGTTCCACCCCGTAATCGGCATGACGGCCTTGGTCGGCGCCAGTGCGATCGTGGCGATGACAGTCTTGACCGAACGCCGATCGAGGGGTGCGGCCAAGACCGCCATGGAGTGCAGCGCCCAGCGGCAAGTGCTTGCAGATGCCACGCGCCAAAATGCGGACGTTATCCGTGCTCTCGGGATGACGGGCCGCTTTACGGCGCGGTGGTCGAGGGCCAACGAGCTGTTTCTGCAAGAGAACATTCAGGTCATGGATGTGCAGGCCAATCTCGGCTCCGGGGCGAAGGTCTTGCGCTACACACTGCAATCGGCGTTGCTCGGCATCGGCGCTTATCTAGTCGTGGTCGAGCAGGCATCCGGCGGCATCATGATCGCCTCGTCGGTCGTGATGGGCCGTGCGTTGGCCCCCATCGAGGTGGCGCTCGGGACCTGGAAGCAACTCGTTGCGGCACGTCAAGGCATCGAAAGGCTGCGCGACATCCTCAAAGCGACCGCACTGCCGAAGACGCCCGACGTTGCGTTGCCGCGGCCTTGCCATCGATTGCTGGTTCAGAATCTGACCGTGAGAGCGCCTGGCGCCGAAAGGGTCATCGTCTCGAACGTCTCGTTCTCCCTGGAAGCAGGTACCGGCCTCGCAGTTCTTGGCGCCAGCGCGTCGGGAAAGTCGTCGCTCGTGAAGGCACTCGTGGGTGTTTGGCCGGCGTCCAATGGTGTCGTCCGTCTCGACGATGCGGCTCTGGACCAATGGCACCATGACGATCTCGGCCAACACTTCGGCTATCTGCCGCAAGACGTGGCGCTTTTCGACGGGAGTGTTGCCGAGAACATTGCGCGCTTTGATGAAACTGCGGCGTCCGAAGATATCTTGGAGGCGGCTCGGGTTGCCGGTGCGCATGAGCTCATTTTGCGCCTGCCGAACGGGTACTCCACGCGGATCGGTGAAGGCGGCATGTCGATTTCCGCCGGCCAGCGCCAGCGCATCGGATTGGCGCGGGCGGTTTTTGGAAATCCGTTCTTGATCGTTCTCGACGAGCCCAACGCCAATCTGGATGCCGACGGCGAAAATGCATTGTCCAAGGCGATCGAGACCCTTCGACGTGGAAAGCGCATCGTCATTGTGGTGTCGCATCGCCCTAATGCGCTGGCGGCCTTGAATATGGCGATGGTACTTTATCAAGGCAGCGTAATAGCGTTTGGTCCGCGTGAGGAGGCATTGGCGCAGGTGGCGCGCGCGGCGGTCCATCAGGCGCCGTTCGGCGCGGTGAAATCCGGACCGGCGCTGGTGGCCGGCGGAGCGCGGCCATGACGTCCGGCAGAGCGCCTCGGAACGACGATCGGAGCGGCAAGGGACACGGGTTGCAGGAACCAGGCGGCAGTGCTTTTGGGCCGCAGGGTGCGGCGCTGCTCGGAGAGCTTCGGCGCATACAGGGTGTCATTGATCGAGGACCTGATGGTGGATCGCGGGCTTCCCCTTCATACCGCAGCCACGGTGAAGCTGAGAGCGCGGCAAGCTTCATTCCGCGCAAGCGTCCCGCAAGCTCCGACCAGCGCAATGGGATGGCGAATGGCGCCGTTGGCGCGTGGCTGGAGCATCTCGAGGCCGACGACGACGCGTCTGATAATCGTGTGGGCAGGCCACGCCCCGAGAATGCGCACCCGAGAGTGAAATCAAACCCGTCAATACTGCGCATTGATGCAAAGGCACGTCGGCCGACGCAGTGCACCGGCGAAACGCCCGGAATACAGCCGATATCAAATATCCTCGATTTGCGGATGAGCGAGCTTCGACCTTCGCGGAGAGCCGCGGAGCGAGGACTTCAGAGGAGGCCACCGACCGATCCACCCGCGCGGCCCGATCAGCGGGACGCGGTTGGTGCCGACGCCCAGGCCCGCAGGGCGAGCGTGGGGCGTGTGGTGCGCGCCTGCCTGCAATGTCTTGGTATGGGCTACGGTTGGCTGGTCGGTCACCTCGGCGCCCGCA
>Ga0075021_10000840_pt1 | contig 15859 bp, 16 predicted proteins | sample ColStrG_CSR_2012_FD_72749 | JGI IMG/M metagenome (GOLD analysis project Ga0075021, IMG submission 72749) | Freshwater sediment microbial communities in response to fracking from Pennsylvania, USA - Cold Stream Run_MetaG_CSR_2012 | ecosystem: Environmental > Aquatic > Freshwater > Creek >...
CCGATGTCGGCTGTGGACAGGATCCCCCATCGAAGATCGGTCATCGCTGGTCACCCCATGAGGTCACGATCACGTCAGTCCGCTCCATCATCCTCCGGCTTCGAGCCATTTTTTCGGTCGGACTTGACGTCGGCTGGGTGCGTGGTCCAGATTGTCGTGGTTTGGAAGAGAGGAACACAAATCCGGTGACGATCGGTCGCGATGAGCTCGGTCAACGCAGCGAAACCGTCCGCCGGGGAAACCTGAGCGCGATCCTGCGAGCGCTCCACGGACGCGGTCCCCTGTCGCGGTCGGACCTCGTCGCCGAAACGGGGCTGACCCGGAGCGCCATCCGCGGTCTGATCGGTGAGCTGGTCGGCTCGGGCCTCGTCACCGAGGCCGCGCCCATCTCGCTCGGGACGCCGGGGCGGCCATCAGCCGTGGTCCAGGTCAAGCCTGACGGTGCGGTCGTCCTGGCCATCGATATCGAGGTGGACTCCCTGGCCGTCGCGATCGTCGGGCTCGGAGGCCGAGTTCTCGACCGCATCCGGGTCGATCGACCGCGCCGTCACTCGTCGGTCGAGGAGGTGGTCGCCGGTCTCGCCGCGTTGGCCGCCACGATCCGTGGACGGCGGCCGGCAGACGAGCGACTGATCGGGGTCGGCGTGGCGGTCGTCGGTGTCGTCCGCCGGAGCGACGGACTGGTCTCGATGGCCCCGAACCTCGGCTGGCGCGACGTCCCGCTCGGTGAATGGCTCGATCGCACGCTCGACGTGGCCATCCCGATCTCGATCGCCAACGAGGCAGACCTCGGCGCTCTCGCGGAGCACCGCCGCGGCGCTGCCGTCGGCTATGACGACGTGCTGTTCATCTCGGGCGAGGTCGGCGTCGGCGGCGGACTGATCGTCGAGGGCCGTCCATTGACCGGGGCAGCCGGCTACGGCGGCGAGATCGGCCACGTGCCCGTGAACCCGGCTGGCGCGACCTGTCGCTGCGGGGCCGTCGGCTGCTGGGAGACCGAGATCGGCGAGGACGTCCTGCTGGCTCTTGCGGGTCATCCACAGGGCGGCGGACCCGACGAGGTGGAGGCGGTCATTCGCGAGGCGCTCGACGGCTCGGAGACCGCGCTGGCCGCGCTCGAACATGTCGGACGCGGACTCGGGCTCGGGCTGGCCGGCCTGGTCAACATCTTCAATCCCCGGCTCATCGTCCTCGGCGGCCGATTCGGTCGGATCTATCCCTTCGTCATCGGACGCCTTGAAGAGGAACTCGATCGACGGGCGCTCGCGGCGCCGCGGGTACTCGTCCGCGTGGTGCCGACCGCCCTCGCCGACGACGCTCCTCTGCTCGGCGCCGCGGAGCTCGCGTTCGATCCCATCCTGGCCGACCCTGCGGCCTGGATGGGGCCTCGCGAAACGACGAATCAGTTGCGGAGTGCCTGATCGATGTGCACCGGAACGCAACGCTTGTCGCATCCATGGTTAGGAGGGTGGTAGCCTAGCGCGGGAGGATTCCAGACGGCACCGTCATTTGGATCCATTGGAGGAGAACGAGAGTGCAGATGAATCGCAAGTTGGCAGGACTCGTGGCAACGGCCGCGATCGTCCTGACCGCATGTTCGAGCAGTGGCGGCAGTGCCGCCCCGAGCAAGGCTGCCACGGCCAGCGGCGCAAGCGCAGCCGGCTGCAAGGTCGGCGTGTCGTGGAACAACTACACCGAAGAGCGCTGGGCAAAGTGGGATGAGCCCGCCATCAAGGCGGCTCTGGCAGCTGCCGGCGCCGAGTACATCTCGAACGACGCGAAGTCGAGCGCCGCGACGCAGGCGACCAACATCGACCAGCTCATCTCGCAGGGCGCCAAGGTCCTCATCGTCCTGGCCCAGGACGGGACCGCCATCAAGACCTCGGTCGCGAGCGCGACCGGTCAGGGCATCCCGGTCATCGGCTACGACCGCCTGATCGAGGATCCGAAGGCCCTCTACATCACGTTCGACAACAAGGCCGTCGGCAAGATGCAGGCCGAGGCGGTCATGAAGGCCGTCCCGAAGGGCAACTACGTGATCATCAAGGGCAACAAGGCCGACGCCAATGCCGACTTCCTGCGCTCGGGCATGACCGAAGCCGGAATCCCGGCTGACGCCGCGTCCGCGACCGGCGGCATCAAGATCGTCGGCGAGACCTACACCAACGACTGGAAGCCGGCTCTGGCGCAGACCGAGATGGAGCAGTTCCTGACGGCCAACCAGAACAAGATCGACGCGGTCCTGTCCGAGAACGACGGCATGGCCGGTGGCGTTATCGCCGCCCTCAAGGCCCAGGGCCTCCAGGGCAAGGTCGCGGTCTCCGGCCAGGACGGCGACGCCGCCGCCCTCAACAACGTGGCGCTCGGCAACCAGACGATCGACGTCTGGAAGGACGCCCGTGAGCTCGGCAAGGCTGCCGGCGAAGCCGCCGTCCAGCTGTGCAACGGCACCACCGTCGACAAGGTGACCGGCACCGCGCCGTTCAAGACCCCTGGCGGCAACAACGTGAGCTCGATCATCATCGCCCCGCATCCGCTCACCAAGGACAATCTCAACCTCGTCATCGACGCGGGTTGGATCACCAAGGACAAGCTCTGCGCGGGCGTCGACGCAGCAACGGCGCCGCCAGCCTGCAAGTAACGAGCCTTCGACCCTCGAAGCTCTTGCGCTCTGCGCCGCGGTCCGCCGCGACGCAGAGCGCTTTCCATTCAGCAGGTCCAGGAGTGAGGCGCAACGATGGCTGAGGCGTCCGCGATCCCGAACAAAGTCACCACCTCCGCCCCGCGACCGTCCGTCAAGTCGATCATCTCGTCTGCTGAAGTCGATGCACGCCTGCTCGGTCTGATCGGCGCGCTGATCATCATCTGGATCGGTTTCGACATCATGTCCGGGGGCCTGTTCCTGACGCCCCGGAACCTCTGGAACCTGTCGGTCCAGAGCGCGTCGGTCGGCATCATGGCGACCGGCATGGTCCTCATCATCGTGTCGCGCAACATCGACCTGTCGGTCGGCTCGGTCCTGACCTTCACCGGCATGACGATGGCCATGCTGCAGACGCAATGGCTCCCGGCCGGGCTCCTCGGCCAGCCATACACGTGGATTCTCGTGCTGGCCATCGGCCTGGCGCTGGGAGCGGTCATCGGGACGATCCAGGGCTTCATCATCGCCTACCTCGGCGTCCCGTCATTCATCGTGACCCTCGGTGGGCTGCTCATCTGGGCCGGGCTCGCCTTCGAGGAGGCATCCGGCCAGACGATCTCGCCGTTGGACGGCACGTTCCAGCTGCTTGGCGGCGGCCCGACCGGGTCGCTCGGTGAGATCGCCAGCTGGGCGGTCGGCGTCCTCGCCTGTATCGGCATCGTGTACAGCATGGTCGCGAGTCGCCGTCGGCGGCGGCGTTACGGCTTCCCGGTGCGACCGCAATGGGCGGAAGCGACGCTGATGGTCGTCAGCATCATCGCCGTCCTCGGTGCTGTGGCCATCGCCAACGCCTACGACTGGCCGGCCGCCCTCGCGACCCAGTACGGTAAGGGCCCGAACACGCCGGTCGGCATCGCGAACCCGGTCCTGATCGCCGTCGGGGTCGGGATCGTCATGACCATCGTCGCGACGCGACGGCGCTTCGGCCGCTACGTGTTCGCCATCGGCGGCAACCCTGAGGCGGCCGAGCTGGGTGGCATCAACACCCGCCGGACGATCATGTTCACCTTCATGATCATGAGCATGCTGGCGGCCCTTAGTGCCGCCATCCTGAGCGCCCGACTCAACGCCGGCGTCACCGGTCTCGGCGCACAGGCAGAGCTGTACGTGATCGCCGCAGCGGTCATCGGCGGCACCTCGTTCGCCGGTGGCATCGGCACGATCCCGGGGGCCATCCTCGGCGCCGTGGTCATGCAGTCGCTCCAGTCGGGCATGGTCCTGCTGCGCGTCGACTCGCCGATCCAGGACATCGTCGTGGGCATCGTGCTCGTGGCCGCGGTCGGCACGGACGCCGCCCTTCGTCGTCGGGCCAGCTGAGCGGACGGGAGGGATCCGATGAGCATGAACGAACCCACGCCCCAGACCGACGCGGTCGCTCCCCCACCCGCCCCCACCGCGGCGCCGGCCATCGCGGAGAGACCGTGGGACAACGCCCTCCCGCTGGTCGAGATGCGCAACATCAAGATCGCGTTCGGTGGCGTCCACGCCGTCGACAACGTGACGATCAATCTGTATCCCGGCGAGGTCATGGGTCTCGTCGGTGGGAATGGCGCCGGCAAGTCGACCCTGATCCGGGCACTGTCCGGCGCGCACCCGGCGGACTCCGGCCAGATCCTCATCAACAGCCAGCCGGTCTCGATCAACAATCCGCGCGATGCGAAGACCCATGGCATCGAGACCATCTACCAGCAGCTGGCCCTCGCCGACAACGTGGACGCAGCGGCCAACATGTTCCTCGGTCGCGAGCTGACGACCCGCTTCGGCTCGCTCGACGACTCCGCGATGGAGGCGGCGACCCGGCAGGTCATGGGCCGCCTCAACCCGAAGTTCAAGAACTTCAAGACCCCGGTCAAGTCACTGTCGGGTGGGCAGCGCCAATCCGTGGCGATCGCCCGGGCGGTCCATTTCAACGCCAAGATCCTGATCATGGACGAACCGACCGCGGCCCTCGGTCCGGCCGAGACCGCGCAGGTCCGCGATCTCGTGACCCAGCTCAAGAACGAGGGCATCGGCATCTTCCTGATCAGTCACGACATCCACGACGTGTTCGACCTGGCCGACCGGATCAGCGTGATGCTGCAGGGCAAGCTCGTCGGGACGGTGGACAAGACCAAGGTGACCAAGGACGAGGTCCTGGCGATGATCATCATCGGCAAGCTGCCGAGCGAGGTCAGCAAGTCGGAGATGGCCGAACTCGTCGGTTGATCTCGGCACGCTCGCCGCGCGCTCGTCGGCGACCCGGCGGCTCAGCCGCTCAGTCGCCGGAACGACGGGGCGAGAGCCGGATACAGGTCGCGATAGGTGGCGTGCGCCGCCGCTGAAGCGGCTGCACCCGGTCCGGGTGTCGCGACCGGGCTGGCGTGCACCATGTCTTCGACGATGGCCTCGACCGTCGGTCGCCAGCCGGCGCCGACGGCAGCGAGCAGAGCCGCACCGTAGGCCGCACCCTCTGTCGTGTCCACGGTCGCGATCTCGGCATCGAGGACATCGGCCAGGATCTGGCACCACAGTGTACTCGCGGTGCCGCCACCGGACGCCCGGATCTGGTGCGGGGCGGGCACCCCCGCCGCTGTCATCAGGTCCAGGCCGTCGCGCAGCCCGAAGGCGACGCCCTCGAGGACCGCCCGGGTCATGTGCCGTCGATCGTGAGAGAGGGTCAACCCGACGAACGCGCCACGGGCCAGGGGATCGGGATATGGGCTGCGTTCACCCGACAGGTACGGCAGGAAGAGGAGCCCGTCGCTCCCGGTGGGCACGTCCGCCGCGGGTGCGACGAGATCGGCGAAGTCGACGCCAGGCGCCAGGGCGTCGCGAAACCAGCGCAGGCTGCCGGCCGCGGACAGCATCACCGACATCATGTGCCACCGACCGGACAGTGCATGGCAGAAGGCATGGACGCGACCGAGCGGGTCGTGCAGCGGCTGGTCCGTCGCGGCGAAGACGACCCCGGACGTCCCGAGCGAGAGCGCCATCGTGCCGCGCGACACGACGCCGACCCCGACCGCGTTCGCCGCCTGGTCTCCGCCGCCTGCCACGACCGGCGTACCGGCACGCAATCCCGTGACCGCGGCGGCGGCGGGCGTGATCGTCCCGGTCACCTCGGGTCCTTCGTGGGTCGGGGGCAGCCAGGCCGGATCGATCCCGAGGACATCGAGCATCAGCGGGGACCACTCTCGAGCGGCCAGGTCGAACAGGAGCGTGCCAGCGCCGTCGGCCTTGTCCATCGCGTGGTACCCGGTCATCCGGAGGCGGACGTAGTCCTTTGGCAACAGGACGTGGGCGACCTGCCGCCAAGTCTCCGGTTCATGGTCGCGGACCCAGACGAGCTTCGGCGCGGTCAGCCCGGTCACCGCGTCGTTGCCGGTGATCTCGATGAGCCGGTCGGGCCCGACCGCCGCCCGGATGAGGTCGCATTCGGGTGCGGTCCGCTGGTCGTTCCACAGGATGGCCGGACGGAGGACCCGGTCGGCGGCATCGAGCAGGACGAGGCCGTGCATCTGACCGGTCAGGCCGATCGCCTCGATGTCGTCGCCGACGACGGCGCTCGTGTGCAGGACCGACCGGATCGCCGAGATCGCGGCATCCCACCAGAGCGCCGGCTCCTGCTCGCTCCAGAGCGGCCGCGGCACGCTGAAGCCGTATTCCGAGACGCCGACGCCGACGACCGTCCCGGACTCGTCGACGAGGACGGCCTTCGTCGCTGTCGTCGACACGTCGATGCCGATGACGAAGCCCACCGTCAGCGACCGCTCGACATGGAGGCTGCGTCGTCGTGGTCGTCGTTGTCGTGGTCGTCGTCGGCCGCGACGGGGAATGGCAGCGCGATCAGGTCGCTCGCCAGCCTGCTTCGGCCGTCAGCGTCGAACCGGTCGAGCCCCAGGTCGGAGGCGTCAACGACGTCTGTCGTGCCACGCGTGATGAGGTCCACCGCGACCCTCGCAACCCCGGGACCCCACATCATCCCGTGGCCGCCCGGCGAGGCCACCGTCAGGCCCTCGATCGGGCGACCGTCGCCGTCGAGACCCGGCCCGATGATCGGCAGGTGGTCGGGCGTGTAGTCGATGGTCGCGACCCAGATCCTGCGCAGGCCGAGATCGGTCGTGACCGGGACCAGCCCGCCCAGCCGGGCCCGCATCGCGTCGTAGAACGACCAGTCGATCCGTCGCGCCTCGCCGGGGACCTCGTCCGGGTCGCTCCAGCCGAACAGCAGGCCACGCTCCTCGAGCCGCCAGTAGAGTCCGGCCCCGATGTCGAAGACCATCGGCATCCGCGCAACGTCGAAGGGCGGGTGCGGCTCGAGGACCGCGACGGTGTGGCGCGCGGCCCCGACCGGGATCCGAACGCCGGCCCGCCGTCCGACGTCGCGCAGGCTCGGGCCGCCCGTGAGCAGGACGCGTTCGGTCTCGATGACGCCGGCGTCGGTCTCGACCGCGACGACGCGCGATCCGCCCGTTCCCGCGACCGTCCGGACTCGAGTGAAGGTCGTCCGCTCGCGGAGCTCGACGCCGCCCGCCTGCATCGCAAGCGAGTAGGCACGGACGTTGCGCGGCGGGTCGATGGCCCCATCGGTGGCGATGAAGCTGCCGCCACGGTGGCCGTGCGGGGCCAGGGTGACCGCCCGAGCGGCAGCCGCCTCGGCCTCCAGCCACTCGACGTCGAGGCCTGCGGCGCGCTGCATCGCGACCCGCTCCCGACCGGCCCGCTCGTCGTCTTCGGTCACCGCGAGGATGAGGTAGCCCAGTTCGCGGAACCCCGAATCGGTGCCGTACGCGGCCTGCTGGCCGTTGTAGAAGCCGATCGACCAGCGGCCGAGTGCGACGGTCGCCGACGTGCCACCCTGCGCCCGGACGATGCCTGCCGCGCGCGATGACGCGCCACTGCCGACCAGCCCTCGCTCGACGACCACGACCCGACCGACCCCGGCGGCCCGGGCGAAGACCGACGCCCAGCCACCGACCGTCCCCGCCCCGACGACCACGAGGTCGGCCCGCTCAGCCATCGAGCGCCGCCGCCTCGGCGCAGATCGCGATGACCCCGAGTCGGGAGAGGCGAGCGAAGGTCGTCCGCCGGCGAACGGTGTAGGCCGCGACGTCCAGCCCCGCCGCCCTGGCGATCTCTACCGCGCGCTCATCGATCGCCCGCCAGTCAAGGGCGACCGCTCGGCAGCCGAGGTCCCGGGCCGTGGCGAGCGTCGACGGGTCGAGCCATGAGGCATTGAGCCAGCGCGGCCAGGCCGGCGCGAGCCGAGCGACACGCTCCAGCGCCACCCGATCGAACGACGATACGACGGCGCGCTCGAGCGCCGGACCGCGACCGGCCGCGAGGACCCCGACGACCGCCGCCCCAGGGTCCCCTTTCAGTTCGACATCGAGGAAGACCCTGCGCCCGACCGTGGCGAGGACCTCGGCCAGGGTCGGGACGCCCACGGCGCCGAGCGAAGCAGCCGTCAGGGCATCGATCCGCTCGGGACGGCCGTGGACGCGGGCGAGGGTCGTGTCGTGGTTGACGACCGGGACGCCGTCGGACGATGCCCGCACGTCGAACTCGAGGCCGTCGCATGCCGGCAGCTTGAGCGCCGCCGTGAACGCCGCCAGCGAGTTCTCCGGGGCGCCCCGCCAGTCGCCGCGATGGGCGAGTCGGAGCGTCTTGTGCTCGACCATCCTCCCTACCCGATCTCGAGCCGGGCGGAGATCCCGAGGTGGTCGCTCGGGTAGAGCGTCGGGTCCTCCGGATCCGGCCGATCGAACGCGAGCCGAGCCGATTCGACGCGTGCCGCGCCGCGGACCCAGATGTAGTCGAGGCACTCGGGCGGACCATCGGTGTCCATCGCCGGAGCCTGGAGCCCAGACGGCCAGGTGACCGCGGGTTCGGCCCCATTGGCCGTCTCGTAGGCCGACCAGAACCCGGCAGCCTTGAGACGCGCCGGCGCGGGCTCGGCCGGGTCGGCATTGAAGTCGCCCATGATGATCGTCGCGTCGGCAGCCGGCGCGTCCGGTGCGTCCAGCCAGGCCAGGATCACGGCCGCCTGCTCGTCGCGCCGGGACTCGTCGGGCGTCAGGTGATGGAGGTGGGTCACCACGACCAGGACGGACGAGCTGTTCGGCAGCGCCACGACCGTCCGCTGCGCGGAGCGGTTGAGATCGAGGTCCAGGCGCTCCACACCGGCAGCCATCAGCGGCTCACGGACGAGCAGGCTGTTGCCGTATTCAGGACGCCCGGCCCAGCCGCGGACCGCGCTGTAGTGGCCCTCGCCGGCTGCACCGATGAGTCTGTCCTGCTGCATGACGTAGACGACCTCCTGGAGTCCGAGGAGGTCGGGCTGGAGCGTCGCCATGTCAGCGAGCAGGAGCGGCAGGCGCTCGAACCAGCGATCGGAGAGGTTCCGGATATTTAGGGTGGCGACGTGGACACGATCCATCTTTTCCCTCTTGGAGAAGTGTCGGTCTGCGGGTCAGGGCGCAGGCGGGACGATGGGCAGCGAGAACGAGAAGGTGCTCCCCATACCCTCGGTCGATTCGACCCAGATCCGCCCCCCATGTTGCTCGATGATGTGGCGGGAGATCGCCAGCCCGAGGCCGGTCCCGCCCGTGTCGCCGCGGAACCTCGCTCGGTCCACCTTGTAGAACCGCTCGAAGATGCGCGCCTGGGCCACCCGCGGGATCCCGACCCCATGGTCGGTCACGGACACGATGACATCCGGCGGCATCGCGTGGACCGCGACCCTGACGTCGCCACCATCCGGGCTGAACTTCACTGCATTGTGGAGCAGGTTGACGAGGACCTGGCCGAGGCGATCGGCGTCGCCGCGGATGGCCGGGATCGGCTCACGGACGTCCGCATGCAGGAGGACACCCTGGCGTTCGGCGAAGAGACGGAGTCGCTCCGTCGATTCGGTCGCGACCCGGCCGATGTCGAGCAAGTCCATCACCCCGAGGGTCGCTCCGCTCTCGATGCGCGACAGGTCGAGGAGCTCGGTGACCATCTGGACGAGGTGGCCGGTCTCGACCTCGATCTTGTCGATCCGGTCGCGCATCCGCGGTGGGATGGCGTCGCCGGCCGCCTCCGCCTCGCGGGTCAGCGTCTCGGCCAACAGACTCACCGTCGTCAGCGGCGTCCGCAGCTCGTGCGAGAGGTTGTCGATGAACTCGGCACGGATCTGCTGCAGCCGGCGCAGCTCGGACACGTCCTCGATCACGAGCCACAGCCCGCCCGACGGGACCCGCCGTGCCCGGAGGACGAGACGCGGCCCGTCGACACCTGCAACGGAGATCTCTTCGGTCGCCGAGCCGACTGCCAGGGCTGTCCGTGCCAGTGCCTCGGCGTTCAGTGTGATGAAGGCGCCGATCAGCGACCGCCCCACCAGGGTGTCGGGCCGGACCCCAAGGAGTGAGTGGGCGGCGGCGTTGGCGGCGGCGATCCGCAGGTCCTCGCCCACGGTCAGGACGCCGAGGTCGAGCGCGCGCATGAAGTCCGCCTGGTCGTCCCTGATCACGGCGGACTCGAGTTCGGCTTTCAGAGCACGGTCGCGTAGGGTGACGACGGCGGCCGCCGGGTCGTCGCCGGGCGCCGCACCGGCCACACGTTCGAGCCGGACCCGCCCGCGCCTTTCCCGGACGGCCACCAAAGACACGGCGAGGAGCGCGATGATCGCCAGGACCGCGACGAGTCTCGCATCCATGCGGCGAGCATCGCACAGCCGGGTCAGCTGCGAGACGAGCGATGGTGGACCCGCGGTGCCGGCCGCTCGTCAGGCAGGAACCGCGGCCGCCATGGACGGGAGAGGGACGCGAACACGGACGGCGCGAACGCATGCCGCAGGACCAGCACATGCGCCAAGCGGGCGGCCGCACGCCGGGCCGCCGCGAGGGTGGCCGGATCGACCGCCGCGGTCGGGATCGCCGCCGCCGCATCACGCGCCGCGAGGACGGATGAGACCCGGAGCGCCTCATCGTCGTCAGGCGAGGTCCCCGGCGGCCATGGCTCGTCGGACTGGCCGTGCAGCCCGGTCTTGCGGGCCGATGCCCCGAGCGCCGCGACCCCGGCCGGGTCCAGGCGCGCCAGGCGCTCCAGCAGGGCCCGGACGGCGACCCCGTTCGGCCCGTAGCGGGGCTGGCCGACGGCGGCCTCCCAGCCGCGGGTCAGGCGCTCGCGGGCGCGTTCGCGGAATGGGTCGCTCAAGAGTTCGTCGAGGAAGTCACCGAGCACGAGTTCCGTGGCATAGCTCTCGACGGCGTCGCGCACGCCAGGGATCGCGGCCGCGGCCGGGTCCAACCTCGCATCCACCGCGGTCGCCATCGAGGTGAGGGCCGCCAGCCGGTCGGGCGGCAGGAAGCGAGCGATCGTGGCGCCAAAGGCGATCGGAGGCGGCTCTGCGCAGGCGAGCCGGTCGATCTCGTCGGGTTCCAGGCTAGCGACCCGGTCGAGGAAGCGTGCCAGCGTCTCGGCGGGATCGACCGGTCGGTGGCGGGGCGGCGGCGGGGCGGCGGGCTGACCGTCGCGCTCGCCGGCGCGGACGTCCCGCCCGCCCGTGTCGCGAACGGATCGGCGCAGGCCACGAGCGCGGTCATACTGAGCGCGCAGATCCGGGTCGCTCAGCCAGTCGTGGGCAACGTTGATCCGCTTCGAGCGTTCGAGACCGGCGTCACCGGCGATGTCCGGATGATGCCGGCGCAGGAGGGCGCGCCAGGCGACCTCGATGACCTCCGGACCGGCGTCGACGGGGATCTCGAGGCGAGCGTAGAGGTCGTCGGCAGGAAGCGTCGGACGTGTCGGCACCACCGAATCCTAGTGGTCAGCGCGGTAGGCGCCGGGTCGACTCCGCGCGTGAGCTTCCTCGACCGCGCCAGGGAGGCTGCTCAGGCGGCCGCTGAACAGGCTCGCCAGGCGGCCGCGGTGGCTCATCGAACGGCCGCGGACCCGGCGACCCAGGAGAAGCTCAGCCAACGGACGAGGTCTGCCCTGGGTGCGGCGCGACGCGGCGCCTCGACCGTGGTCGAGCGAATCGACCCCGGCGTCCTGGCGGATCTGATCATCACGTCTACCGCGCTCCAGGAGATGACCACCGCGTCGCCGCGACAGAAGAAGTCGCCGTACCGGATCTCCGAGGTCAGCATCACGGCCTCGATCCCACCTGGGATCTCGTTCGCGATCGGCCGGATCGACGACGCCGAGGAGAAGCTGACCGGCACGGTCGTGTCGTCCGAGGAACTCGTGGACGAGATGGCCGAAACCGATCAGGCGGTCCTCGCGCTCGACGGCACGAGTCTCAGTCGCGACCAGCTCGCGGAGGTCGCGCAGCGCTCGCGAACGAGATCCCCGAGGATCTCAACCGCCTCTGAGCAGCGCCTCGGTCTCCTCGATCGAGCGGGTCCCCCGCTCTCCCGTCGCCCGTTCCGTCACCTCGACACCACCCGCGGCCAGCGAGCGTGGGCTGACGGTCAGGATCCACGGCATGCCGAGCAGTTCCGCATCGGTGAACTTCACACCCGGGGATTCGTCGCGGTCATCCCAGAGGATCTCACGGCCAGCGTCGATCGCGAGCTGATGGAGTCGCTCGGCGACCTCCGCCACGCGCGGCTCCTTGGCGGTCCCGATCGACACGAGATGCGCGGCATACGGCGCGACCTCGGCCGGCCAGACGATGCCCTTGTCGTCGTGATGCGCCTCGACGATGCATGCGGCGCTCCGCCCGACGCCGATCCCGTACGAGCCCATGACGATCTTGTGCGCGAGGCCGTCCTCGCCGAGATAGGTCGCACCTGCCGCGTCGGCGAACTTCGTCCCCAGCTTGAAGATGTTGCCGACCTCGATGCCGTTGCGCAGGATCACCGGCTCGCCGCAGATCGGGCAGGCGTCGCCCTCCTGCGCGTTGGTGATGTCGGCGACGACGTCGGCATCAAAGTCGCGCCCGAGGTTGACGTTGCGGTAGTGGAACCCGACCTTGTTCGCGCCCGCGACGAGGTTCGGCGAGCGCTCGACGAGGTCGTCCACGACCACCACGGTCCCCGAGGCGCCGATCGGCGAGCCGTAGCCGGGCTCCATCCCGGCCGCCTTGATCTCGTCGACCTGGGCAGGCCGCATCCCACCGACGGCCTTCACCGCGTTGGCCAGCTTGGTCTCGTTGACCTCATGGTCGCCTCGCACGATCGCGGTCACCAGGCGGCCGTCGCCGGTCACGAAGAATGCCGCCTTGGCGGTCCGCTCCGGACCGGTGCCGAGGAACGCGGCGAGCGTCGCGATCGTGGTCGTGCCGGGAGTGGCGACTATTTCGAGCGGCAGCGGGGACTCGGTCTCCGCGCCATCGGCGGCCGGCTTGGGCATGACCGCGACCTGGCGATTGGCTGCGTAGTGGCCCGTCTCGCACAAGACGAGCACATCCTCGCCCGCGGGGTTCAGGACCATGAATTCGTGCGCCTGGCTGCCGCCCATGATCCCGACGTCCGACGCGACGACGACGACGTCGAGACCCAGCCGTTCGAAGGTCCGGACGTAGGCGCCGTACTGCGCCTCGTAGCTGGCGTCCAGCCCGGCCTGATCGCGGTCGGCGCTGTAGGCGTCCTTCATCACGAACTCGCGGACACGGATGAGCCCGCCACGCGCCCGCGGCTCGTCGCGCCATTTGGTCTGGAAGTGGTAGACCTGCAGCGGGAGCTGGCGGTAGGAGCGGACGATGTCGGCCAGCAGGAGCCCGACGACCTCCTCGTGGGTCATCGCGAGGACCATGTCGCGGCCGTTCCGGTCCTTGAACCGGGTCAGTTCCGGACCGATGGCGTCATACCGGCCGCTCGCCCGCCAGATGTCCGCCGGGTGGACGACCGGCATCTCCAGCTCCTGGCCGCCGATCGCGTTCTGCTCCTCGCGGATGACCTGCTCGACACGGTCGTTGACCCGCTTGCCGAGAGGCAGGAGCGAGTAGATGCCCGATCCGAGCTGGCGGACATAACCTGCCCGGACGAGCAGGCGATGCGACGGCATCTCGGCATCTGCCGGATCGTCGCGGAGGGTCGTGAAGAACATCCGGGAGAGGCGCATCCGCGAAGGATAGCGGGCGCGGCGCCTCGGCCGCGTCAGGCCGGGTCGGCGACGAACTCGGTCCACGCAGGGCGACGGGTCCCGTCCCCGAGTTCGAGCCAACGAACCGCATAGGCGGCGCGACTCGCTCGGGGTCGGGCGGGCGCATCGGGTCCGTCGGACGCATGGACACGGAACGCTTCACGTGCGTAGGACGCGGCCAGTCCGCGACGATCGCGGATCGGCGCCAGTTGAGCGCGAATGCGATCGACCTCCCGCGCGAACGCCGGCTCCCCCCAAGGGCCGGCGTCGCGGGGACGGTCGCGGAACATGCGCAGGACACGGAGCGCATCCAGCGCCAGCGCCCGATGAGGCGCCAGCGCTGGACCGGGAGGTGGCGCACCGCCCGATGGGAGGAGATCCACGGGCGGAGCAGGGTCACCGATCGTCACTCCCCCACCCGACCGCGACACCCCAGTCGGTCCGGATCCGAATGGATCGATGACGATCGGCATGCCGTGAGTCTCGGAGCGAGACATCAACGGTCGCTTATCGGGCTGTCAACGATCAGGTCGGGCGGCGGAACACGTAACCGACACCACGAACCGTGTGCAGGAAGGCTGGGTTGGCCGGGTCGATCTCGATTCGGGTTCTCAGCCAGTGAACGTGCACATCGACCGTCCGTGTCTCGCCGGCGTAGTCGTAGCCCCAGACCCGTTCCAGCAATTGGTCCCTGGTGAAGACCTGGCCCGGATGCCGGATGAGGAAGGCGAGCAGCTCGAACGCCTTCGGCTTGATCGGGACGACGATGCCGTCGCGCAGCAGCCGACGGCCACCGAGGTCCGCCTGGACCGGCCCGAGGTCGACGACGGCAGGCGCGTCCTCCACGACCACCGCCTGATCGGACCGCCGGAAGAGCGCCCGGATACGGGCTGTCAACTCGCGCAGACTGAACGGCTTGGTGACGTAGTCGTCGGCGCCCAGCTCGAGTCCGACCACCTTGTCGAGCTCCGAATCCTTGGCCGTGAGCATCACGATCGGGACCGCGGACTCCGCCCGGATGATCCGGCAGACCTCGATCCCAGACAGCTCTGGAAGCATCAGGTCAAGGAGGATCAGGTCGGGACGTTCCGCACGGAACCTGGCGAGCGCCTCTCGCCCGTCGGCCGCGGATACGACGCGGAATCCCTCCGTTTCGAGCGCCTCGACGAGCGCCTCGCGCAGGGTCGGCTCGTCATCGACGACGAGGATCGTTCGTGCCATCCGCTCTCAGGATAACGGCCCGTGTTAACGGGCCGTTTCGGGCAGGGTGAAGCCGTCAGTGGCCGGCGCGGAGCTCCTCGGGAAGCTCCATGAAGTACTCGATGAACTCGACGCAGGTGCCGTGTCCGTCGAACCGAAGCATCCAGTGGTTGTAGTAGAGCGTCCGAAGAGAACCGTCCGGGTTCGTGTAGCGGCTCTCCCCGAACGCCGAGGCCCGCTCGCCATCGAACGCCCAGGCGTCGTAGTGCGCGGTCCACGACCCGGGTTCGTCCCTGTTCGACAGCCAATCCGCGACGATCGCCGCGCGACCGACCACGGGATCCGCCCACGGCTGGTACCGGTATTCGCAGGTCTCGGCGAACAGGGCGGCGATGGCCGTCTCGTCATACGAGTTCCAGGCAGCCACGTAGCGGTCCAGCCAGACTTGTACGTCCTCGCGTCGCATCAGGAAGCCTCCGAGCAGATGGCGGTCACAGGTTGGCCCTCAGCGTATCTGCGTTGCGACCCTGACGAGCAGCCGACCGCCGTGACGAAGCGCAGCCGGTCGTCCGCACTCATGTCGGCGGGAGTATCTCGAGGGCCCGGTCGAGCCGCTCGAGGGTCCGCGCGTGCCCGAGTGCGACGATGGTGTCGAACAGCGGCGGGGTAGCGGTCCGGCCGGTGACAGCGACGCGGATGGCCATGAACAGGTCGCCGACCTTCCAGCCACGCGCCTGCGCCAGCTCGCGCAACGGTGGCTCGAGCTGATCCGCCTCGAACGACACCGCGCCCGATTCGGCGATGACCGATCGAGCGGCCACGAGACCCTCGCGGGTCGTCGCGGCGTCCCAGCGCTTGGGCACGAGGAGTGCCGGGTCGACCGTCAGCTCGCGGACCCACAGGAAC